>Ga0207706_10001026_pt1 | contig 28419 bp, 27 predicted proteins | sample KBSC53metaG_FD_184318 | JGI IMG/M metagenome (GOLD analysis project Ga0207706, IMG submission 184318) | Corn rhizosphere microbial communities from Kellogg Biological Station, Michigan, USA - KBS C5-3 metaG (SPAdes) (version 2) | ecosystem: Host-associated > Plants > Roots > Rhizosphere > Soil ... | reverse complement strand
TGAAGAGCAGAAGCCCGACGCGCTGGCCGGGACCATACCCGGCCGACGCATACGCGGCGCGGAGCCTCTCCACCTCGCCCGCGGCTTCGCGATAGGTGAACCCGCGCTCAACGATGCCGTAGGCCGCGGCGGTCTCCGCGGTCACCGAAAGGAACGGTCGCTCCGCCCACCGCGCCGCGCTGGTTGCAAACGACTCGTATACCGTGCCGCCGATATCCCGCACGCAGCCTACTCTTAAGGGAAGAGCTGGATCGACGGCAGCGCCGCGTCGCAGTTCGTGAGCTCGACTTTCTTGAGCTCTATGCGCAGCGCCCCCGACTCGCGCCGCAGCCAGTGGCTCACCACGCCGGCGAGCACGAGCTGCGCATCGAGCCGGGTTTCGACGTAGATGAACGGCGTGCGCAGCCGGCAGCGGCCGGTCGTGGCGCCGTCGTCCTCGATGGCGGGCCGCTGCAGGACGTGCTGACACCAGCTGGGCTGATGCTGGGAGAACGACCGCGGGTTCTTGAGACGCTCGATCCGCACCTTGAGCAGCAGTTTGTCCTCGTAGAAGAGCGAGGTGTGGTTTTCGCCGTCCGGCTGACCGCGCGTGAGTGGCATCCAGTAGCGCGCGTCGTCGGTGAAGAGCTCGTACCACTCGTCGAAGCGCTTCTCGTCGATGAGGCTCGCTTCGTGATAGACGAACTGCTCGAGCTCCTCCGCCGTCGCGACGGGTACGCCGCTCATTGGGCAGCGCTCGCCGCCATGTCGAGCGTCATGAACCGGGCCCAGGCCCGATACTGCCCGCGCATCGAGATCTCGCTCAGGCCATTGTAATCGCCGGTGAGTCCGCGGGCCTCGTCGCTGCTGTGGTTCCGATGCAGGCTCACCCACTCGTTGCCATCGGTGGCGAGCCCCTCCTGGATCGCGTGGTAATTGTGCTGGTCGTCATGTCCCACGATCGAGGTTGGCGCGTTGATCAACCGCGTGTAGAGCAAGGTCCGCTGCAGCAGCGAATCCGGCGCACCGGCCAGACGGAACGTCGTGCTCTCGAGCACCGTGCGGTCGGGTGCAATCGGGCGCGCAACGCGGATCGCCTGGATCGCGCCCTTGATGGTGAGGCTCGGGTAGTAGACGGTGTTGTGGCGCACTTCGCCCAGGATCTGGCGGGCGCGCTCGGCGCCGTAGGCCTGCTCCATCAGCCGCTCGTATTCGCCGATCGCCGAGTACTGGGAGTGGATCGAATATCGAACCCCCGAATAGCTGTGGCCGTTGTCGTATACCCGGACCCCCATCTTGTCGAAGAACTCGTAGCCGTTGACGAAGGGGAGGAACTGCTCGATCGCCATGGGCTTCGGTTCGTCCTCGGGGTGGCCGGCCCAGAGCTTCTTCGCCGTGCCGGCCGCGGATTCGTGCGACACCATCGGGTGCATGGTGTCGTTCAGGTTCTCGACGAACATCTTCCAGTTGCTGTCGTGCAGGTAGCGAAGCGTGCCGCCGGCGACCGTAAGCCTACCGAGCGGTGACCGGTCGACCATGTTGTCGATCGAGCTCAGGGCGTCGCCGAAATACTCCTGGAACCCGGGTCCCGTTTCCGACAGACGTGCGAACACGAACCCGCGATGGATCGCGACGTTGCGCACCGGCGCGATACCGGCTGCCGCGCTCGAGGTGGCGAGGGCCGTGCCTTCGTAGCCCGACTTGATCGGGATCGTGCGGATCGAGCCGTCGAGCCGATACGTCCAGCCATGATAGGGGCAGCGCAGCAACCCGCCTTCGCAATGTCCCGTGCGCGCGGACAGGACGCTCGCGCCCTTGTGTGCGCAGCGGTTCATCAGTACGCGCACGGTGCCCTCGGCGTCGCGCAGCATGATGACCGGCTGTCGCGCGAGCTCGGTCGTGAGGTAGTCGCCGGCGTTCGGCACCTGGCTGTCGTGGCCGACGTAGATCCAGGTGTTGCGCCACAGGTGGCGCATCTCGAGCTCGAAGATCTCCGGGCTCAGGTACACGTCGCGGTGCACGCAGTCCTCGCGGACCAGCGCCCGTACGGCCTCGGGGTCGTCTCGATACCGGTTCAACGGATCTCTCCTCCGCGCATGGTCGCCCAAGCCGTCTCTTCAGGCCACCGCCCGGTCGAGCTCCGCGAGCGCACGGTCGAGCGCGCGGCCGTGCTCGTCGGCAAGCGCCGCCTCGCGGAGTTGCTGCATCGTCCGAGCCGAGCCGGCGCGGCCTTCGAGCCGCCCTGCGGCCATCAGCAGTCGCGTGTAGCCCTGCCAACCGCGAGCGTGCGTGTCGCCGTAACCCTTGACCAGTCGCTGGTTGGCCGCCACTTCGACTGCCAGCCCGTAGTCTCGCCCGGCAAGAGCGGCAATGCGCGACAGCCAGTCGCGAATGCGTGCGTCCTCTTCCTGAAAACGCAGCGTGCTGCGCCGCCAGCGCTTGAGCCCGGCGACCGCACGCAGCACCGCAAAGCCGCCGATCGAAGTCGTGGCGATCGTGCGGTCGCCCGTGAAGCGCCCGAGACGACGACGCCAGGCCGGCGAGGCGAGCAGGCCCTTACCTATGCGCGCAGGGAGCGTCCCGCAGATCTCCTCGACGCGCGGCTTCATGAACTCGGTGACGGTGACCACCTGGTCCTTGCGCGTGCGCAGCTCCGCGCGGATCCGCTCGGCGCGATCGGAACGCGTTTTCAAGTCCGCGACCCGTATGGTGTCCTCGAAGCTCATCCAGAGCGCGAGACCCTGCGCGGTCTCGCGCGTCAGGCGGATGTCGCCCGCCGGATCAGGCTCGCAATCGAGCACCGCCGCCACGCGGTCGAGGTACTGCGCGGCGTACACCGGATCCTGGTAGTCGATCAGCCGGGTGACCGCGAGACGCAGCACGGGTCGAAGCGCGTCGGGGAACGTGTCGACCCGCCCGTCGAACGCCGCAGCCAGCTCCGTGGCCGGCGACACCGTGGGTGGCGTGACCGTAGCGCCAGCCGCCGAAGCGCTCGGCGCCAGACCCGACTCTCCGATGCGGGCTCGAGCGGCGCGCGCCGCGGCCGCGCCGGCCTCGAACGCCGCCAGGTTCGCGTCGACCGATCGGGCCGTGGCCCGAACCGCCGTGCGATAGGCGTCGTCGCCAAACGGCAGCACCCCCGCGCCAGCCACGGCGCCCAATAGCACGGCGCTGATCAGCGCGCCCGTTTCCTCGGCGATGGCGGCCATGTCGAACCCGAGATAGGCCCTGGCGCCGCTCGCGACTTCCGCGGCGAGCCGGCCGGCGTCCGCACGCCCGTCGCCGAGCGCGGACTTTTCGCCGATCGTGTAGACGCGGTGCGTCGACGCGATCAGCGTCGTTCGATCCGCGGTCACAAAGCCGCGCTCCACGGCGCGGGCCGCCTCGAGCGCCTCGGCGGCCACGACGATGTCTACGTCGCCCGGGCTCGGCATCAGCGCCATCACCGGTCGCCGTCCGTCACCGGGCAACGCGGCCTCGGCGAAGAACTCCAGGTAATAGAAGGTCGCGCCGGTGCGTTGCGCGACACCAGGAACCGAGGTCGCCTGGACGAGGTGGCGTTCGCGGCGCGCGACGTCGATCAGCCAGTCCGCGACGACTCCCCCGCCCTGCCCCCCGAGCGCTGCGATCATGAGCGTCACCGGGCGTCGCGTCAGGTCCATCGCAGCTCCGGCTTGCCGGCCAGCCACGCGATCACGCGCGCGCGCAGGCGTGCAAGAAGGCGGTCCAGGCGGCTCGGGTTCGTGATCACGTCGGCGCGATAGAAGGACGGGCACAGCACCGCGGCATGCGCCACCTCGCCGCAGACGCCGCAGCCGACGCAGCTCTCGTCGACGTGCACGACCGGATCGCTCCGGAGCGGGTCAGACGAGGGCTTGATCGTCAGCGACGGACAGCCGGAGAGCCGTATGCACGAGCGGTCGCCGGTGCACACGTCCTCATCGACGCCGAACTTCTGCTGCACGGTCCGCTCTCCCGCTTCGATCCGCTGACGCAGCTGCGGCGCAACCCGCCGCTGTCGGTTGAGCTGGCATTCGCCCTCCGCGATCAGCACCTTCGGGCCGGTCTCGGAGGTCGAGAGCGCCTCGCGCAGCGCGCCGAGCGTGGCCTTCATGTCGTAGGTGTGCACGCGCCGCACCCAGGTCACGCCGACTCCGCGGACCGCCTGCTCGATTGGATTACGCATCTTCCGTTCCGGAACGTCGGCCCGGGAGGAGAGGACGTACTGGCCGCCGGTCGCCGCCGAGTAGCCATTGTCGACGATGATGGTGAGACCGTCGTGGCGGTTGAACACGGCGTTGCCGATGCCGCTCGTGAGGCCGTTGTGCCAGAACCCGCCATCGCCCATCAGCGCCACCGGCCGGGCGCCGGTCGAGCCGTTCTCGAGTGCAGCCGCGCCCGCGGCGCCGAGCCCGTAACCCATGATGCTGGCGCCGAGATCGAACGGCGGTAGCGTCGCAAAGGAGTGGCAACCAATGTCGGCGCTGACGTGCATGGGACCGCGCTCGCGCTCGATCAGCTTCATCGCCGTAAAGAGCGGTCGCTCCGGACAACCCGTGCACAGACCCGAGGGGCGCGCGGGCACCGCCCCTGCGAGCGCGGCCGCCGGCAGCAGCGGTTGCTCCCGTACGGGTCGCTGGGAACTGGCCGCGGGCGTTCGCAGGGCCGGCCGAAGAACCTCCGGCCGGTAGCGCTCGACGAAGGCTTCGACGCCTTGGCGCATCACGGCCCCGGTGTACTCGCCCGCGCGCGGGAACGGCCCTTTGCCGATTACCTCGGTCGCAAGCCCTGCCTGGCGGAGCAGCATTCCGATCGACTGCTCGAGGTACTCCGGCTGGCCCTCCTCGACGACGAGCAGCGCACGCTTGCCCTCGGCGAACGCCGCAAGCTCGGCCGGTATCAGCGGGTAGGTGACGTTGAGAACGTACAGCGGCACCTGCGACGCTCCGAAAACATCTGCGAGGCCGAGACGCTCGAGCGCACGCAGGAGGGTATTGTAGAGGCCGCCCTGGAGCACGATGCCGATGTCGCGGAGATCGCCGTCGTGCCGCTCGTTGAGCGCGTGCCGAGCGACGAACTCGACCGCGGCTGGCCAGCGCTTGTCGATCTTTTCGCGCTCCTGCTGGTAGGTCGACGGCGGCAGGATGATCCGGTCGTAGTTGCGCCGGGGCGCCGCCAGCGCATCCGCCACAGTGAAGGCAGGCCGCCGGTTGTCGCTCGCGACGAAGCGGCCGTGCATGTGGCAGGCGCGGATCCGCATCATCAGCATCACCGGCGTGCTGCTTGCCTCGGAGAGTTCGAACCCCTGCTCGACCATCCGCACGATGGCGGGCAGGTCCGGGCGTGGATCGAGGAGCCACATCTGCGACTTCATCGCGAACGCGTGGGTGCGCTCCTGCATGATGCTGGCGCCCTCGCCATAGTCCTCGCCGAGCACGATCAAGGTACCGCCCGTGACGCCGGCAGAGGCGAGATTCGAGAGCGCATCCGAGGCGACGTTGGTGCCGACCGTGGACTTCCAGGTCACGGCGCCGCGGATCGGGTAGTTGATGGACGCGGCGAGCATCGCCGCAGCGGTCGCCTCGCTCGCGCTCGCCTCGAAGCGCACGCCGAGCTCATCGAGGATCCCGCGGGCGTCCGCAAGCACGTCCATCAGGTGTGACACCGGCGCGCCCTGGTAGCCGCCGACGTAGGCCACGCCCGCCTGGAGCAAGGCCTTGGTGACGGCGAGGATGGCCTCGCCCTCGAAGGTCTCGCCCGAACCGAGACGGAGGGACTCTACTTCCCTTGCGAAGGATCGTTCCGCCATGCGCGCCCCGGTGGCAGTCCCGAAAATTCATGATACGCTTCTGATCACGTGATTTTGCAAGTATTGCCGCGCCTAACGTGCCTCCCGTGAGCACCGCCGCCCGCGCCAGGACCGGCTCCCGTCCAGCCGGCGCCCGGCTGCGCTCGGATCCGGCGTCGCCGGGCTTCCGGATCGCCGATTACCCGTTCTATCTCGTGAACCGCGCGGCTGCCCGGTATGCAATCGACATGGGCAAGGCCCTGAAGGGCATAGGCATGGACCTGCCGACCTGGCGCGCCCTGATGATCCTCCACGAGCGCAGCCCGCGCAGCGTCACTGAGATCGCCGACCAGGCCGTCATACGGCTCTCGACCATGACCCGCGTGGTGCAACGGCTCGACCGCAGCGGGCTGGTCCAGCTTGCAAGCCGGCCATCCGATGGCCGCGTCACCGACGTCGCGATCACTCCCCGCGGGCTCGACGCCGTGCGTCGCGTGCGCGAGGTTGCGGGCCGGATGTTCCAGCGGGCGTTCGGGGATTTCTCCGCGAGCGAGATCGAGACCCTGAACGAGCTGCTCGTTCGCGTGTTCCGCAACCTCAGCCTCGCGCCGTGACTGCGGAGGTAGCGCCAGCCCCCCTTTGATGTCCCTGCGGTGGCGCCGTTGACAAGATTCCGGGCCTGACCGATGGTATCGGTGACCAATTTCCCAAAGGCCGCCGCGCGGCGCTTCCTTGCGAGCAGGTGTACACACCGCCGCGACAGGCCGGCATCACGCTCATGACACGCTCACCTACCAACTGTTAAAAGCGGTTCCATCCGAGGAATCAGCCATGACCACGCCTAATTCCACCATCGACTGGCACGTCCGAGCCCGCGGGCTCAACCTGCAGACCCGCCCGTTCATCGGCGGGCGGTTTGATGACGGTCCCGCAGATCACGCATTCGACTGCGTGAGCCCTATCGACGGCAAACGGATCGCGTCGCTTGCCGAGGTCGGCGCGCGCGGCGTCGACGCCGCCGTGACCGCGGCTCGCAAGGCCTTCGAGTCCGGTGTCTGGGCCAACATGGCGCCACGCGCGCGGAAGAAGGTCCTGCTCAAGCTCGCCGCACTGGTCGATCAGCATCGCGAGGAGCTCGCGTTGCTCGATACGCTCTGCATGGGCATGCCGATCTCGATTTCGAAGGACTATTGCGTGCCGTGGGCGATCAACGCCCTCGAGTGGTATGGCGAGGCGATCGACAAGCTCTACGACGAGGTCGCGCCGACCGACCGGTCCGTGCTGGCGCTCATCACCAGGGAGCCGGTCGGAGTGGTCGGCGCCGTGCTTCCCTGGAACTGGCCGATGGGTCTGCTGGGCTGGAAAGTCCCGCCTGCGCTCGCGGCGGGCAACAGCGTGGTGCTGAAGCCCGACGAGCAGACCTCGCTCTCGGCGCTTCGCTTCGCCGGGCTGGCGCAGGAAGCCGGCCTGCCGGACGGCGTGCTCAACGTCGTGACGGGAGGACCGGCGGTCGGTGAAGCCATCGGCCGGCATCCCGACATCGACGTCGTGGGGTTCACCGGCTCGACCGAGGTCGGGAAGCTCTTCATGAAGTACTCGGCCGAGTCGAACATGAAGCCGGTCTGGACCGAGTGCGGCGGCAAGGGTCCAAACATCGTCTTCGCCGACGCGCCCGACCTCGCCGTCGCGGCGCAGACGGCGGCCTTCATGATCTTCCTCAACACCGGCCAGGTGTGCGCGGCGGCGAGCCGCCTGATCATCGAGGAGTCGGCTCGCGAGCAGGTGCTCGAGATCATCAAGGGCGTCGGCCAGGCTCTCGCGCCCGCGGATCCGCTGGAAGCGCAGACCATGCTCGGCCCGATCGCCAAGGCGTCGCAGCTCGAGCGGGTGCTCGGCTACATCGAGACTGGACGGAAGGAAGGCGCACGGCTGGTTACGGGCGGCGGCCGGGCGCGGATCGAGAGCGGCGGGTTCTTCATCGAGCCTACGGTCTTCGACGGCGTGCGCAACGACATGCGCATCGCGCAGGAAGAGATCTTCGGGCCCGTGCTCTCGACGATCACCTTCCGCACGCCCGAAGAAGCAGTCGCGATCGCGAACGCGAGCAACTACGGTCTTTCCGGCGCGATCTGGACGCAGAACCTGAGCAAGGCCCACACGCTCGCTCGGGCATTGCGCTGTGGCAGCGTCGCGGTCAATGCCTACTCCGACGATGCGCACGACATGACCGTGCCCTTCGGCGGCTACAAACAGTCGGGGTTCGGGCGCGACAAGTCGCTGCACGCGCTCGACAAGTACACGCAACTCAAGACGACCTGGGTCAACCTCAAGTAAGGTCATCGCGGAGCGGTCGCCATGCCAGCTGTGAAGACGAGAACGCGGATCCTCGCCACGATGGCCCTGGCCTCGGCGAGCTGGACCGGCCCCGCCGTCGCACAGCTCAAGCCGGAACCGCTGGTAGGCAGCGACCTGCCGGAAAAGCCCGGCCCGCACTGGATGTGGGTCAACGACGTGGTGTTTCACCACATGGCGGACGGCAAGGCTTTCCTGGTCGATGGCGACGCCGGGACCATGCGCGGCATGCTCAGCACGGGATTCGGATTCAACGGTGTGGTGGTGCCGCGCAACCGGTCGGCAATCCTCTCCCCCGAGGTCTATTTCTCACGTGGCACCCGCGGAACGCGTACCGACGTCGTCACGGTCTACGACCCGCGCAAGCTCGCGCCAGTCGCCGAGATCGGCATCCCGCCGAAGCGCGGAAGTCACATGCCGATGACGGCGAGCGCAGCGCTCACGGACGACGACCGGTTCCTGGTGATCTACAACTTCACCCCGGCGCAGACGGTCAGCGTCGTCGACGTCAAGACGCGGAAGTTCGTCGGCGAGATCGACATCGCAGGTTGTGCCCTGGTCTATCCGACCGGGCCGCGCAGCTTCTTCTCCCTGTGCGGTGACGGAACGGCGCTCACCGTGCGGCTCGACGACGCCGGCAAGGCGGCGGGCAAGGCCCGCACCGCGAAACTCTTCGATGCGGTCAAGGATCCCGTCACCGAGAAAGGCGTGCGACGCGGCGACACCTGGTACTTCGTCAGCTTTACGGGCGATGTGGTGCCCGTACAGACGACCGGCGGCACCACCAAAGCCGGTGCCCGCTGGTCGCTGCTCGATGCGGCCGACCGGAAGGCATCCTGGCGGCCCGGAGGTATGCAGCACCTGTCGCTGCACGCCGCCAGCGGACGGCTCTACAGCCTGATGCACAAGGGCGGCGAGTACAGCCACAAGGATCCGGGCACCGAGGTCTGGGTCTACGACCTCTCAAACCGCAAGCGGCAGAGCCGGTTTGCGCTCGAGGCTCCGGCCACGTCCATCAACATCACGCAGGACGCGAATCCGGTGCTCTTCGCGATCTTCATCGGCGCGGGCAAGGTCGACGTTTACGACCCGAAGGGTGGCAAGCTGCTGCGGTCGATCGCTGAGATCGGGTTTACGCCCACCACACTGGTCTCCTACTGAGACAGCCTGTGTACGCGCTCGACCCCGTCGTTTCCACGATCATCGCGCTCGGCGTCGCGCTGCTGTTCGGCGCCGCGGCGCTCCACAAGCTCAGGGACTGGTCGCGGTTTCGCACGGCACTGGCGGGCTACGGCCTCGTGCCGTCATCGCTCAACCCGGCCGCGGCCCGGAGCTTCGTGGCGCTCGAGAGTCTGACCGCGGCCACGCTGCCGTTTACAGGCTCGCGACGCGTCGGCGCGTTCCTCGCGGCCGCGCTGCTCGTCTCCTACGCGCTTGCCATCTTCATCAACCTGCTGCGGGGACGCACGAGCATCGATTGCGGCTGCCTTGGAGCCGGCCAGCGCAACCGCATCGGTGGCTGGATGGTGATTCGCAACCTTGGCCTGGCGGCGGCGACATTTGCCGCGACGCTGCCGACGACGGGTCGCAGCCTCACTTCTCTCGACGTCGTGACCATCGTGGGCGCGGTGCTCACCCTGGCGGCGCTCTACGCCGCACAGGATTCGCTGCAGCGCACCGCGCACGCAGGCCTCGGGAGTGCCCGACCGTGAACGCAGCCGGCTGGATCGCGATTGCCGTGCTCTGGCTCGTGGTGGTCGGTCTCGCGATCGCCGTGCTCGCGCTCGCACGACAGATCGGCATCCTCCACCAGCGGCTGCCGCAGGCCGGAGCGCTCAAGCTCGGGACCGGGCCGGTGGTCGGGGAAGCGGCGCCTGTCGTCGCGGCCAGCGACTTCACCGGTGCGCCGCTCCGGATCGGCGGCGCGGATCCGTCGAATGCCGATACGCTCCTCGTGTTCGTCTCGCCGAGCTGTCCTGTCTGCAAGACGCTGCTGCCCGCGCTGCGCTCGATCCGGCGGCGCGAACAGCCGCGCGTGCGCGTCGTACTGGGGAGCGATGGTCCGCGGCTCGAGCACGCGGACTTCATCGCGACCGAACACCTGGGCGAGTTCACCTACGTGCTATCCGAGGCGCTCGGCATCGCCTACGGCGCCGGTCGGCTGCCGCACGCCGTACTGATCGATGGCGCCGGTATCGTCCGCGCCAGCGGGCTCGTAAATTCGCGCGAGCACCTCGACAGCCTGTTCGAAGCACGCGAGCGCGGGGTCGCTTCGCTGCAGGAGTGGATGCAGGTGAGTGCGCGCCGCGATGTCGCCTGACGCCGAGGTTCCGCCGGGAGATTTCGATGACTGATCTCGATCAAGTGGTGGAGCGCCTGAGCCGCAGACTGGCGGGAGCCGTGTCCCGGCGCAGCCTGCTTCGGAGCCTGGGCGGATTGCTGGTAGGTGCCGCCAGCCTGCCCCTGCTCCCGGTTGCTCGCGGCGCCGCAACCAATGCCTCCGGCAAGACTCAGGACCCCGGCGATCCAGCCAGCTGCGAGTACTGGCGATACTGCGCGATCGACGGATTTCTCTGCGCCTGCTGCGGTGGGTCCGTGACGGTTTGCCCGCCCGGTACCGAGCCGGCGCCGATCACCTGGGTGGGCACCTGCCGCAATACCGCCGACGGGCGCGACTACATCGTTTCGTACAACGATTGTTGCGGCAAGACCTCGTGCGGGCGCTGCCTGTGCAACCGCAACGAAGGCGATGGCCCGATCTACCGGCCACCGATCGCGAACGACTACAACTGGTGCGTGGGCAGCAAAGCCAATATTCCGTACCACTGCACGGTCTCGCGCATCGTCGGCGTCGCCGAAAAGGCCGCTTGAGGATGCGCGCTGCCCTGCTTCTCCCCGTCCTTCTGTTCGCGGGCAGCGCCCTCGCCGACGCGAACCGCGCACGCCAGAACTACCTGATCCACTGCATGGGCTGCCACGGCGAGGCGGGCCTGGGTCTCGAAGGAAAGGTGCCTTCGTTCAGGCAGACGCTGGCGAGGATCAGCACCTCGCCACAGGGACGCGACTACGTCCTGCGCGTCCCCGGAGTCACCCAGGCGACCCTGGACGATGCCGAGACCGCCGAAGTGCTGAACTGGGTGCTGGCCGAGTTCAGCAGCGCGGAGGCGGCGCAGCGGGTCGCACCGTTCACTGCCGACGAAGTCGCGCGTTCGCGGCAGCACCCTTTGCTCGAAGTGATCGAGGCGCGGGAAGCCGCTCTCAGCGTGGTCGAGTAGCCCGCATGTACCAGTCCTACTCGCTGGCGGCGACGCAGCCGCGGGAGCGCTTCGACTACTTTCACGGCATCGTCGACGGCGTCTTCTGCCGCATGACCCTGGACATCGACCGGGGCGCGCGCGCCGCGTTTGAGGCCAGCCTCGAATCGACCGATCTCGGGCGGGTGCAGCTGGTGCGGGTCTCCACGAGCCCGCTCCAGGTCCGGCGCCTGCCGCAGGACATCGCCCGGATCGACGACCCGCCGTACCTGGTCAAGTTCCAGCGCGCGGGTGAATCGCTATGGTGGCAGCGCGGCCGCGACGTCCACGTGCGGCGGGGCGATTTCGTCCTCTGCTCGACGGCCGAACCTTATGCGCTGCGTTTCCGTGGCCCCTACGACATGCCCGTGCTGGTCGTTCCGCAATCGATCATGCGCCGCCTGACACCCGACCCCGACCAGTTTCTCGGCGTGCGGATGGCGGGCGACGACGCGGACTGCGGACTTCTCAGCAGTTTTGTGTTCCAGGTTGCCGCGCGGATGAACCGGCTGGCCGCGCCGATGATGCGCCGGGTGGAGGCCAACATACTCGACCTCCTCAGCGCGATACTGAACGCCCGGGCACGTCCCGGCTCGACGTCGCGCGCCGGTCAGCTGGCGCGCATCAAGGTGTACATCGACGAGCACCTGCACGAGCGCCAGCTGGGACCGGGCACGATTGCGGCCGCCCTGCGGTTGAGCACCCGCTACGTGCACTCGGTGTTCGAGGGCGAGGACACCACCGTCGGCGGCTACATCCGCCGCAGTCGGCTCGCGGCCTGCCGCGAAACGCTCGAGTCGGCCGGGCCGTCGCTGTCTCTGACCGACATCGCGCTGCGATGGGGGTTCTACGATTTGTCCCACATGACGCGGTGCTTCAACCGGGAGTACGGGGCACCGCCGCGGCGCTTCCTGTTGCAACTGCGAGACGGCGAGGCGTGCTCCCCGGCTTCATCCTCGTACAAGGGGGATGCGCGGAGCGACTAGACACGGGCCCGTGGACTGGCGCCAAATCCGCGTCAGGTGAGAACAAGGGGCAGGCAACCGTGGCAAGAAAACACCAGTTCAGCGCCGTCTTCCTCGTCGCCGCAGCCGCCGCGCTGGCTGGCACCGCGGCAGCGCAGACCACTTCGGGCCTCGAGGAGATCATCGTCACCGCGCAGAAGCGCGAGCAGAGCATGCAGGACGTCGGCATCGCGGTCACCGCATTCGGCGACAAGCAGATCCGCGAGCTGGGTTTTACCGACAGCACGGACATCGTTGCGATGACGCCCGGACTCATCTACACGACGCCCAATGCCGAATCGAGCGTCATCAACTTCTTCCTGCGCGGCGTCGGGCTGAACGATTTCGCCGATGCCAACGAGAACCCGGTCGCGGTGTACGTCGACGACGTCTACCGTCCCGCCTCCGGAGGCTTGAGCTTCCAACTCTTCGACCTGCAGCGTGTCGAGGTTCTACGCGGGCCACAGGGAACCCTCTTCGGCCGCAACACGACCGGCGGGCTCGTGCACTTCATCAGCAAGCGGCCCACCGACGAGCTCGACGGCTACGTGGACCTCACGTACGGCAGCTACAACCAGATAAAGGCGGAGGCGGCGTTCGGCGGCCCGATCGGCGACACCGTCTCGGGGCGCTTGTCCGCCGCGATGAACAAGAGCGACGGCTGGACCGAGAACCGCTGCTGCGATCCTTCGGCCGGCGAGCCGGACTTCAACGCGCCCGACTACAACGAGGGCGATTCGGTGGCGGTTCGCGGCCAGCTGCAGTGGGAGCCTTCGGATGCGGCCCGCATCCTGCTGTCCGGCAACTACTCCGACAACGATGCCACGGTCGGCGCGTGGCAGCACCAGGCCACCACCCGCGACGCGAACGGCGAGAGCGTGCCGCTGGGACTGAACGAAACGACCGGGGCGATCGACTGCAATGCGGATCTTGTGCTGGACGACGCCGATCTGCGGACGGGTACCGACTGCTTCGGCTACCGCGACACGGACGGCGACCCGTTTGCAGGCGACTACGACCGCGACGGGCGCGTCGAAACCGAGGCCTCCGGTGGGTCGCTCAACATCGACTGGGACGTCGGCGACGTCACGATCACCTCGATCACGGCCTTCCAGAAGGTCGAGCGCCTGCAGTCCGAGGACACCGAGGCGAGCCCCTTACCGCTCATCCAGCCGACTTTCGGCGCGGAAACGAAGACTTTCACGCAGGAGCTGCGCGCGGCCGGCGGCAGCGACGCGTTTCGCTGGCTCGCCGGCGTGTTCTATTTCGACAACGAGGTCGACGGTCACTACCTCCTCGACCTGACCAACCTCGGGTTCGTGTTCTTCGACGCCGTCTACCAGCAGAACAGCGAGTCCCTGGCCGGGTTCGGCCAGGTCGAGTTCGACCTTTCCGACCGCTTCACCTTCATCGCAGGGCTGCGTTACGCGACCGAGGAGAAGGATCTCGACTACCTGAACGTCGACGAGTCGGGTTTCTTCACCGACGTCGTCGGCTTGCCGACCAATGTTGCGTTCGACTTCGACGAATCCACCGTCGGCGGCCTCGCGGAGCATGACGACGATTCGGTGAGTGGCAAGGTCGAGCTCGACTTCAAGCCGAACGACGACGTGCTGCTGTACGGCTCGATCTCGCGCGGCACCAAGTCGGCGGGGTTCAATGTCGGCTTCCTGGACCAGAACGGGATCTTCGCCACCAACACGGCCGCGACGATTCCGTTCGGCGAGGAGACGCTGACGAGCTACGAGGTGGGGCTCAAGTCGACCTGGGGCGACGGACGCACGCGCTTCAATGCCGCCGCCTTCTACTACGACTACGAGGACTTCCAGACCTTCCGTTTTGAGCTCCTGAACCAGATCATCTTCAACACTGATGCCGAGATCATGGGCGGCGAGCTCGAGCTGCAGACCTCGCCGGCGGACGGCTGGGACATCGGTCTCGGCCTGTCCATACTCGATGCCAAGGCGAAGGACATCCCGGCGACGTCGGACCCGTCTGGCCCGGTGCGCGACCGCGAGATGGTCGCAGCACCCGACGTCGCCGCGAACGCCTCGGTGCGCTACGAGTGGCCGATGCTCGGCGGCAAGACCGCGATCCTGGGGACGGTGACGTACCAGGACGACATCTATTACGACATCCAGAACGTCCCGGTGTCCTTCGAGGACGGCTACACGGTTGGCAACCTGCGGCTCTCGTATGCGAACGACTCTTCGCCGTGGGAGATCGCGGCCTTCGTCGACAACGTCACCGACGAGGAGTACCTCGTCTACACCTTCGACTTCACGGGCACCTTCGGCTTCAACCAGCTCGCGTACGGCAAGCCGCGCTGGGCCGGGGTCAGCTTCCGCTACGAGTTCCGCTGACCGGGGTCGGCATGGCGGAAGCTGCAGCTGCTTCGCGCGCGGAGGGCGTGGATGAACGGCGCTCACTGCTGAGCGCCATCCTGCTCGGGGTGGTGGGTCCCGAGGTGTTTATCGTGCAGCCCGGCTTCGTGCAGGGGATGGTGCAGTACCTGGGTTTCGACGACCGCGCCGCCGGGCATGTGGCCTCCGCCGAGATGTTCGGGATCGCGGCGACCACTGTCGCGATGACCTTTGCCGCGCACCGCTTCAACTGGCGTCGAGTCGTGGCATGGTCGCTCGCGATCATCGTCGTCGCCAACCTCGCGTGCACGCTGGTCCGCGACGTCGAGGCGTTCGCGGCCATGCGTTTCGCCGCGGGTGTCGGCGCCGGCGGTCTGATCTCGCTGTCGTTCGCCGCCATTGGTCTCACTCGTCGCCCCGACCGCAATTTCGGCTACCTGATCATGTGGGTGCTGACGTACGGCGCCTTCGCCCTGCTCGCGATGCCGACGGCGTATCGGGTCGCGGGATTTGCGGGCGTGCTGTGTTTCTTCGCGCTGTTCCCGCTGATCACGCTGCCGTGGCTCAGGTACTTTCCGGTGTCGGGAGAGAACACCGTACAGGTGGAGAAGGACGCGGTCGATCTTCCGGGCTCGGCGAAGGGGCTCGCCCTCGCGGCGATGTTCGCGTACTTCCTCGCCCAGGGCGTGGTCTGGGCCTACCTGTTCCTGATCGGGATTGCGGGCGGCCTGGCGGAGCAGCAGGTCGCGAATGGCCTCACAGTCTCGCAGTTCGCGGGTATCGCCGGCGCTCTCGGCGCCGTGGTGACCGCGGGTCGCTACGGACGCGCGGTGCCGCTCACCATCGGCATCGTCGGCGGCGCCGCAACGCTCTACTTTCTCGTCGGCCGGTTCAGTGCGACCACGTACCTGGTCGCGGTCAGCATCTACAATCTCGCCTGGAACTTTACCCACCCATACCTGCTCGGCGCGATGGCGAGCTTCGATCGGCACGGCCGTGTGGTCGTCTATGCGGTCGCGATGCAGATGCTCGGGCTCGCCGTGGGCCCAAGCCTCGCGGCGAGCGTCATCCAGGAGGGCATCTACATGAACGTCAACCTGCTTGGTGGTGCACTCTTTCTCGCGAGCGCCGCGCTGATTCTGCCGGCGATACTGGCGCAGACGCGGCGCGTTCGCGCGCTGCAGGCGGTCTGAGCCATGGCCGCCGGCAGGCTCGAGGGCAAGGTCGCAATCATCACGGGCGGCGGCCAGGGCATCGGCCGCGGTATCGCCCGCGTCTTCGCCGCAGAGGGCGCGCAGGTCCTGATCGCGACACGCACGGAAAAACACGGGCGGTCGGCCGTGGAGGAGATCACGCGCGCCGGCGGCAAAGCGGAGCTCTGCGTTGCAGACGTGGGCGAGCTGAAGGATATCGAGCGCGCGGTCGCCGCTACCCTTGCGGCCTTCGGCCGCATCGACATCATGGTGCACAACGCCGCATCGTTTCTCGGTGGTCCCGTCGAAGGCTATTCCGAGACGGACATGGAGACCGTGCTGGCCATCAACCTGAAGGCGTGCTTCCGCCTGTCCGCGGCGTGCATACCGCATTTCCGCCGCCAGAAATGGGGGCGGCTGCTGTTCACTTCGTCCGTCACGGGCCCGCGCGTCGCAATGCCCGGCACCTCCTACTACGCCGCGTCCAAGGGCGGTATCAACGCATTCATCCGCACCGTCGCGCTGGAAGTGGCGCGCGACGGCATCACCGCGAACGGCGTGGAACCGGGCTACATCCGGACGGCGGCGATGGAACTGCTCGCCGACGAAGCCGGCATGGCGCAGATGGCGAAATACATACCGCTGGGCTACATCGGCGCGCCCGAGGACATCGCCTACGCCATGCTCTACCTCGCGAGCGATGAGGCGCGCTACGTGACCGGTCAGACCATCTGCATCGATGGCGGTTCGACGCTGCCCGAGAGCCCCGTGTTCCTCGAGGAAATGCCGGGCGTCAAGGAGCTGTCCGGATCTGCCCAGAAATAGCGGGCCGGTCTCGATGTCGACGACGGACGAGTTGCTCAAGCGCCGGTACCGCGTTCTCGGACGCGGCTCGCCGCTTTTCTACGACAAGCCGCTGCACCTGGTGCGTGGCGAAGGCGTGTGGCTCTACGACGTCGATGGCCGCCGCTATCTCGACGCCTATAACAACGTGCCCCACGTCGGGCACTGCCACCCGCACGTCGTCGAGGCAATCTCGCGCCAGGCCGCCATGCTCAATACCCACACGCGCTACCTGCACGAGGGCATCGTCCGCTACGCCGAGAGGCTGACCGCCACCTTCGATCGCGAGCTCTCGATGGCGTTTCTCGCCTGCACGGGCAGCGAGGCCAACGAGATCGCGCTCCGCATGGCAACGGTTTGCACGGGGCATCGCGGGATCATTTGCACGAGTTACGCCTATCACGGCAACACGACGGCCGTGGCGCAGATCAGCACCGTGTTCCCGCCGCCTGAAGGGCTCGGGCCGCACATCCGCGCGGTGCCAGCGCCCGATTCGTACCGCGATTCCCGCGACGCCGGTGGAGCGCTGCTGTCGGACGCCTGGCTGCAGTCGATCGAGAGCGCGTGCGAGTCGCTCCACGCGAGCGGCCAGGGCGTCGCGGCGATGCTGGTCGACACCATCTTCTCGAGCGAGGGTCTACCGGAGCTGTCACCGGAGTTCCTCGCGAAGGCGGTCGCCATCGTGCGCCGCGCGGGCGGGATCTATATCGCGGACGAGGTCCAGCCCGGCTTCGGCCGGACCGGCGAGTCCATGTGGGGCTACCAACGCTACGGCGTGGTGCCCGACGTCGTCACGCTCGGCAAGCCGATGGCCAACGGACACCCGGTGTCCGGCGTCGTGGCGCGTGCAGAGCTTGCGACCGAGTTCGCGGGCAAGGTGATGTACTTCAATACTTTCGGCGGTAATCCGGTCTCCTGCGCCGCGGCCAGCGCGGTGCTCGATGTCCTCGAAAAGGAGCAGCTGCAGGAGAACGCACGCGTAGTGGGTGAATACGCGCTTGCCGGCCTCGAACGCCTGAAGGGGAAGCACGACCTGATCGGCGACGTGCGCGGGCGCGGACTCTTCTTCGGCGCTGAGCTCGTGAAGGACCGGCGCACCCGGACGCCTGCTCCCGACGAGACGAAGCGTGTAGTGAACGCGATGCGCGAGCGCGGCGTGCTGATCAGCCGGATCGGCGTGCACGACAACGTGCTCAAGATCCGACCGCCGATGCCGTTCTCGAAAGAGAACGCAGACTTTCTGCTGGCCGCTCTCGACGACGCTCTGCACGGGGTGTGACGTCGCAATGGCGGGCTTCTATGAGCTGACACCGGTGAAGCAGGGCGAGCGGGTCGCGACGCTCGCCCGCGCGGCGCTCGAATCGTGGGGTCTCGAGGCACGCGAGCTCACGCTGCTCAAATATCGCGAGAACGCAGTCTTTCGTGTCGCAGCCGATGACGGTCGACGGTACGCGATCAGGGTCCACCGCGCCGGCTATCACAGCGATGCGGAGCTGCGCTCCGAGCTGCAATGGATGCAGGCGCTATGCGCCGATGGCTTCGACGTCCCCGAGCTGATACCGACGCGACGCGGTCATCTGTTCGACGTCGTCTCACATCCCGATATCCCCGAGCCGCGACAGGTCGATCTTTTCGGCTGGATTGACGGGCGGCAGCTCGGCAGCGTCGAGGGCGGTGTCGAGGGCGACGTCGAGACGCTTGCGGGGACTTTCCACACGATTGGCGTGCTTGCGGCCCGACTGCACAATCAGTCGTCGCGATGGCGCCCGCCGCCGGGGTTCACACGGCAGGCCTGGGACGTAGAGGGCCTGGTCGGCGAGCAGCCGCTGTGGGGCCGCTTCTGGGAGCTGGCCGCGCTCTCCGAGTCCGAGCGCGCGCTCATGATCCGCGCCCGCGACCGCGTTCGCGCCGATCTGTCCGGTCTCGAGCGCACCCCGCACAACTACGGCCTGATCCACGCCGACTTCGCGCCGGAGAACCTCATGGTCGACGGGTCGCGGGTACGACTCATCGATTTCGACGACGCCGGCTACGGCTGGCACCTGTTCGAGATCGCGACCACGCTCTACTTCCACATCGGTCAGCCGTACTTCGAGGCGGTCGAGCGCGCGACCATCGCGGGCTACCGGACCGGGCGGGAGCTGTCCGAGGCGGACGAATCGCTGTTGCCGCTCTTCTACACCGCGCGCGGCTTCACCTATCTCGGGTGGGTGCACACGCGGCACGAGACCGAGACCGCACGCGAGCTCACGCCGATGCTGATCGAGCTCTCATGTGGGGTGGCGAGGCGGTATCTCGGGGAGAGCTGAAGATGGCCAGCTTGTCTAACATCGAACCGCCGCGACCGCCCCTTCCTCCGTTCGACGCCGAGTCGGCGACGCAGAAGGTGCGTATGGCCGAGGACGCGTGGAACACGCGCGAGCCGCAGCGCGTGGCGATGGCGTACACGCGTGACAGTGTCTGGCGGAATCGCGCGGAGTTCCTCGCGGGGCGCGAGGCCATCGAGCAGTTCCTCATCCGCAAGTGGAGCAAGGAGCTCGGCTACCGGCTCATCAAGGAGCTGTGGGCGTTTCACGACAACCGCATCGCCGTGCGCTTTGCATATGAATGGCACGACGATTCGGGGACCTGGTTCCGCTCGTACGGCAACGAGAACTGGGAGTTCGATCCGCTCGGCTACATGCGCCGGCGCATCGCGAGCATCAACGACCTCCCGATCGCCGAGCGCGAACGAAAGTACCGCTGGCCGCTCGGGCGCCGCCCGGACGAGCATCCGAGCCTCTCGGACCTGGGACTGTAAGCTCCTGGCGGTTCCTGGGGTCGTGCACGCCGTGACCCTCGTTCGGGTACAGGTGCCGGATAATTCGTCAACGTGGTTGACGATTTTTTCGACCGGCGACCGTGGCTCCGGCATGCGCTGTACGTCGACTACCCTGGCAAGTTCGTCAACCTGGTTGCCGATGTCGACCCGGGAGCCAGCCCGCCACCAAATGACACGGGAGCCTTGACTTGGGGGCGTGGGTGGGCCTAGTACTTGAGCCATATCTCGTCTGGAGTCAGGTCAGTGTTCCTACGAAACTGCTGGTATGTCGCCGCCTGGGACCACGAGCTGATCGACGGGCGAATGCTCGCCCGCACGCTGCTCGAGGATCACGTCCTGCTCTATCGCGGCGAGAGCGGTCAGGTCGTTGCGCTGCATGACCGCTGCCCGCATCGCGGCGCGCTGCTATCAAAGGGCCGCCGCGAAGGCGACAGCGTGCGCTGCATGTATCACGGGATCCGCTACGACGCGACGGGCCGCTGCACGCAGATCCCCGGCCAGGACATGATCCCCCCGAAGCTACGCGTGCGGAGCTACCCGATCGTTGAGCGCAATCATCTCGTCTGGATATGGATGGGTGACCCGGCGAAGGCCGATCCCGCGGAGATCGTCGACTTCCCCTACCTCAGCGACCCGGCCTGGAAAGGCATCCCCGACTACATCCACTACGACGCGAACTACCTCCTGATCATGGACAACCTGAGCGACTTCGGGCACCTCGCGTTCGTGCACACGAAGACACTCGGCGGATCGGAGGAATACGCGTTCGTGACCAAGCCGGTCGCGATCGAGCGGCTGCCACGCGGCTTCCGCGTCGAGCGCTGGCACATGGGGAGCGAACCACCGCCGTTCCATCGCAAGGTCATTCCCAACAAGACCGACAAGGTCGACCGGCGCAACATCGCGAACATGCACGTCCCGGCCATCTTCTACATGGAGACGATGTTCGCGCCGGCTGGTCAGGGCGCCGAGAAGGGCAATCTCGAGGGTGCGCGGCAGTACCGCAATTGCCAGTTCATGACGCCCGAGACGCGCCGTACGACCCACTTCTTCTGGGCCTATCTCAACGACTTCGAGGGCAACGACGCGAACGTCTCGCGCTCGCTGCACCTCAGCCTCATCGAAGGGTTCATGGAGGACAAGGCGATCATCGAGCGCCAGCAGGTGACGCTCGATGAGGATCCGAGCTTCCAGATGCTCGCGATCATCGCCGACGCGCCGCTGTCGCATTTCCGCCGCGTGCTGGACAAGCTCATCCAGGAGGAGGCAAGTGCCACGGCCACGTCGTCCGCGGCACCGGCGCAGACGGCCACCGCCTCCGCGCCTGCGGCGGACCGGACGGGTGTACAGCACTGAGCGGCGGAGCCAGCCGGCCGGCAAACGGGTAGAGTAGGCGCCGCGGCGTCAGGACGGGGGCTCCGAAGGTGGACGAAGCGGCTGCGCGATGACGGCCTCTGCGCGCATCATTTGGCTCGGGCTGGGAGCGATTCCCTATCTCGGTCTGGTCGCCGTCGATGCGTGGATGCACGAGCGGGCACGCAAGGTGCCCGGACTGGAGCGCATCATCCATTACACCTCGGCCGTCGCGCTGCTTGCCTTTCTGGCCGGCGCATTCTCGGCCCGACACTCGCTCGCGGTAGTGAGTCTTGCAGTCTTTGTCCCGCTGACCGTGCTCGACGAGCTCGGCTTCCACCGAGCCATCGCGCGCAGTGAACGGCGAGTGCACCTCGCGGCGTATGCCGCGCTCGCGGTCTTCATTGCGGTCTGGCTGTGGATTTGAACGCGGCATTCGACCTGCACTTGGCCTACGCCGCGATGGTGATCCTCGGAATCGGGCTCGTTCTTGCGTTCCCGGTCACCAAGCACTTCGAGGACCCGCGTGACAAGCGGCGCTACTACGCGATGCAGATCATCACTGCGGTATGCGCCGTGATCGGCGCAAAGCTCGCGGTGGTCCTGGGCGACGCCCTCTGGCCCTTGCGCGAGTTCCACGGCTGGACCTCGCTGCTCGAGTCCGGCCGGTCAATCGCGGGCGCGTTGCTGTTCGGCTTTCTCGGTGCCGAAGCGGCCAAGCCCTTGCTGCGCTACGACATTCCGCCGAACGACCGCTTTGCCATCGTCCTGCCCTTCTCGATCGGGTTAGGGCGCATCGGGTGCCTGCTCGTGGGCTGCTGCCGCGGGCTGCCGTACGACGGCCCGTGGGCCATTACATACTCCGACGGCATACCGCGTCACCCCGCACCGCTTTACGAGATGGTGTTTCACTGGGCGATGGGCTTTCTGCTGATCGCCCTGTGGCGTCGACAGGTGCTCTTCGGCCGGCTCTTCGCGCTCTACCTCGCCAGCTACGGGGTATTCAGGTTCTTCACCGAGTACCTCCGCGAGACACCGAAGGCGTACGGCGATCTGTCCGCCTACCAGATCATGAGCCTCGCGATGATCGTCGCGGGCTTGACCGCGCTCGTCGCACGTTCGGTGCGGCAACCCGATCATTGGGAAAGGTGGAAGCTCGCAGCGAGGCGCGCCACATGAGCATGCTCAAAGTGGTCAACAAGATCCTGCTCGTTCTGGCGATCGTGTTCCTGGGACTGTTCGTCTTTGCCGGGCTGGTGCTGGGCGCGTGCTTCATCCTGGCCGGCTAGTCGACACCGTCAAGCGGCGGCTGCATCGGGACATAGTCGCCGACCCGCTGCTGCACGGCCTGGTACTCAACCTGTACATGAACGGCGAGCGCTATCCGCATCGCGTCAACGACTACTTCCCGGTTGCCGCGGCGACCGATGTGCAGATCGAGCAGCTGATGCGGCGGCACATGGCGGAGGAGGACCGGCACATCTCGCTGTATTGCAGGGCGATTCAGAAACTCGATCAGCCGGTGCTCGAATTGCCGCTCCCCGATGTGTATAACGAGGTCATCCGCAGCCACACGAGCGCGACGTTCGCGATGTCCGCGTCGGATGATGCCGATGCGCGGAGGCTGAAGCTCGCACATTTCTTCGGGCACCTGCACTTCCTGGAGAAGCGCATTGCACGCTCGCTGGAGTTTCACGTCGACGCTTGTGCGCACGCTGTCTGTCCGTATCCGGAGAAAGCGGTTGCCGCGGTGCTCCGGGACGAGCTGCGGCACGTGAGCTACACGCGGGACGTCGTTCGGCACCTGTTGCCGGCCCGCCAGGCGGGACACGTCCTGGCCCTGCACGCCTGCGCCGAGCGGCGTGCCAATCTCGACTTCTCCTCGCGGCAGTTGGGCCGGCTGGTGCGCGAGCACGCAGACCGGTTCCCGCGGGTGCGTCGCGCTCTTTATGGAGTTTGCACTTCGATTCTCAGTGGAGCGTTGGCCTATGCGTAAGGGCATCCGGATCCCGGTGCGCGTCGAGTCTCCTCTGCGGCCGTCGTTTGAGGACCGCCTTCGCGAGCTCGGTCGTCCGCTGCAGGCGCTCGATGAAGCCGATGCTTCGCGCCGTTTCGAGCTGCCATCCGGTGCGACTCTGCTCAAGACGACCCTCAGCCTGTGCCCGGACTGCCTCGCGCACGTCCAGGCCGCCGTGTACGTCGAGGGCGGCAAGGTATTCATCAGGAAGGTCTGCGACACCCACGGTCTCAGCTGCGCCCTGCTCGAGAACGATGCCCGCTACTATCGGCTGTCAAACAAGGACCAATGGGGGCGGCGCTACGCGGCACGGGACGTTGTGCAGACGCCGGCTTTCGCCGGCGACGGCTGCTGCGGACCCGACACCTCCTGCGGTCCCGTGCCGACCGGCGACTGGACACACGACTCGAGCGACCAGCGATCCAACAAGACGTGCACGGTGCTCGTGGAAGTCACCGATGCATGCAACCTCGCTTGCCGCGTGTGCTACGCCGATTCGAAGGGCGACCGGGTCCTGTCGATTGAGGCCTTCCGCAGGCATATCGGTGACCTGCTCGCACAGAAGGGCTCGCTCGACTCGGTACAGCTGATCGGCGGCGAGCCGACGATTCATCCGCAGTTCTGGGAGATGCTGGCCTACCTGCACGCCGAGCCGCGGATCTCCAAGGTCTATATCGCGACCAACGGCATCGAGCTCGCGAAGCCCGGTGCCGCCGAACGGCTGCTGCCGTTCCGCGACAAGGTACTCGTGCTGCTGCAGTTCGACGGGCACGCCGCGTCCACCAACAAGGCGCTTCGGCAGGCAAACCCCGAGCGCGTCCGCACGCGGCTGTTGCAGCGGCTCGACCGGCTCGGCATTCCCATGCAGCTCACCATGACGCTGGTCCGCGGTGTGAGCGAGCGCGAGATAGCATGGGTCGTCCGGCAGGGCGTGCGGCACAAGAACGTGCGTCTCGTGGCCATGTTGCCGGCCTTCTTCTCCGGACGATATCAGCTGGAGCTCGATGCCCTGGACCGCATCACGCTGTCCGACGTCATCAAGGGCGTGGTGCTCGGGCTCGACGGTGGCACCCGCGACGGCGACTTCCTGCCCATTCCCTGCAGTCACCCCAACTGCGGCTGGGTTACGCTGTTTGCCAGACGGTTCGGGATCTTTGCCAACATCGCGCGGCACATCGATGTCGACGCCGTCATGAACGACGTCGCGTACAAGACCGTCCTCGACAAGCAGCAGATGCGCGGCATCATCGGCAGCCGGCGAACCAGCTGGCTGCGGGGCCTCGCCGCCAGCGCGGGCCGAAGGCTCGTAAGGCCCCGAGACGTGTTCGGCATAGTAATCAAGCCGTTCATGGACCGCTTCACGTACGATCAGGACCGCGTGTCGGCCTGCTGCCATCACGTGCTCGACACTCACGGGCGCCTCGAGTCGTTCTGCGAGTACAACGCGCGGCACCGCGCGGGGGATTCGTGGGCGCACCTGCCGCAGCTCGGCGCTCCCGTGATGCAGGCAGACCTGGCCCAGGACGAAGCCCTGGCATGACGTTCGACTGGCGCGTGATCATGAGCGTTGCGATCGGTCTCAGCATGGCCGCCGGCGCGGTACTCGCCGTCGAAGAGCTCGTCTGGATGAAGCGCCGCGGACGGTTGACGCGACCCGCACTGCGGGAGATGGCCATGAGCCTGAGCACACTGCCCCCCAATATCGTCGTTTCCGTGCTCGCCGGGGGTTGGTGGGGGGCCATCTATGCCACCGCGAGCGAGTTGGTACCCTGGCGCACGCCGATGAATGCCGCCACGCTGCTGCTCGCCGTGCTAGTCGGGGATCTCTGCTACTACTGGGAGCATCGCTGCGCTCACCGCTTTTCGCCGCTGTGGGCGGCGTACCACGCGGTTCATCACAGCTCATCGGGCTATACGGTCGCCACGGCGTACCGCGTCTCCTTCGTCAATCAGCTCATTGCCCCCGCGTTCTACCTGCCCTGCATCGCGCTCGGCATGCCGCCGCTGCTCGTGGTCGGCCTGCAGATCCTCAGCATTCATTACCAGGCGTGGGTTCACACCGAGATGATCGGTTCGCTCGGGGTCCTCGACCGAGTGTTCAACACCCCGGCCAATCACCGTATGCATCACGACGTGGAGTCGTCGAACGATGCAGTCAATTTCGGCGGCATCCTGGTCCTGTGGGATCGCCTGTTCGGCACGTACGCGCCCGCGCGCGAAGTGCGCCATTACGGCCTGCCGGACGCGCCGCCGCCGCGTTCGATACTGTCCGTGTACTTCTTGCCACTGCCCCAGCCACTCCGTCACCTGCGACAGTAGGCTGCTCTTCGGGTGGCAGCGGCTCAGACGCCGCCGAGGCGCGGAATGGCGTGCGCGCCCGTCGCGAGCGCGACGTTCTTGGTTTCCATGTAGAAGTCGAACGAGTAGTCGCCGCCGTCGCGACCGATGCCGCTCGCCTTCGCGCCGCCGAACGGCGTCGGCAGGTGGCGAACGTTCTCTGAGTTCACCCAGATCATCCCGGTCTCCAGCCGGTCGGATACCCGAAGGGCGCGACCGATGTCGCGGGTCCACAGATACGCCGCGAGCCCGTAGCGCACGTCGTTCGCGATCGACACGGCGTCCTGCTCGTCGGCAAACGGGATCGCAGTCAGCACGGGGCCGAAGATCTCCTCCTGGGCGACGCGCATCCCGGAACGGGCGTGCGTGAGGAGCGTCGGGGCGACGTAGTGACCACCGCCCGGTCCGTCCGCGGCGGCGCCGCCTGCGGCGATGTGTGCACCCTCGCCGCGCGCGATCTCGAAATACGACAGCACCTTCTCGCGATGCCGCTCGTGGATCAGCGGCCCGACCTCGGTCCGCGGATCGAGCGGATGTCCGACCCGCAGCCGGCGGACCCGCGCCGTCAGCTTCTCGATGAACTCCTCGGCGATCGAGGCCTGGACGAGCAAGCGGCTCGACGACGTGCACCGCTCGCCGTTCAGGCTGTAGATCATGAAGATCACCGCATCGAGCGCGCGCTCCAGATCCGCGTCCTCGAAGACGATCACCGGATTCTTGCCGCCGAGCTCGAAGTGCACGCGCTTCAGCGTCGCCGATCCCTGGCGCATGATCGCCGCACCCGTGGCCGATTCGCCGACGAACGCGATCGCCCGTATCGACTCGTGTTCCGTCAGCGCCCGACCCGCCTCCTCGCCGAACCCGTGCACGACGTTGAGCACCCCCGGGGGAAGACCCGCCTCGAGGGCAATCCCGGCGAGCAGCTGCGCCGTGACCGGGCTCCACTCGGCAGGCTTGTGCACCACGGTACAGCCCGCCGCGAGCGCCGGTGCAATTTTCCAGGTCGACAGCATGAAGGGCGTGTTCCACGGCGTGATCACACCGACCGGGCCGATCGGCGTCCGCGCCGTGTAGTTCAGGTGAGTATCGGTCGGCAGCGCGAGCCCGTCGCGCGCCGACTCGGCGCGGTCGGCATAGAAGCGGAAATTCTCCGCGCCGCGGAGCGCCGCCTTCGACATGAAGCGGATCGGCTGCCCGCTGTCCCAGCTCTCGAGCACGGCGATATCGTCCGCGCGGCGCTCGACACCATCGGCGATCGCGTGCAGCAGGTCGCGGCGCCGCGTCGCCGGGAAGTCGCGCCAGTCGGCGAAAGCTTTCTGCGCCGCCCGCGCGGCGCGATCCACGTCGGCCGCGCTTCCACGTGCCACCTGGCAGATCATCGATCCGTCGACCGGCGTGTGGTCCGCGAACTCCGCGCCATCCGCGGCGGGAGCGCTCACGCCGTCGATAAGATGTCCAATCCCGTCGGCACGCAGCCGATCGAGCAGCGGGTCGAGGCGGGCGAGGTTGGCCTGCAGCGCGGAATCGGGGCGGGTTGCGGTGCTCATCGTCGCGATGCTCCACGTCGTCGCCGACGCGACGGCCGGGCGTCGCGGCACGGTGGCCCGCGGCTGGTTGCCCGGGGGCGCCCGGATGTTAACATGTAAACGTTTTTTCGAGGACGCCATGGCGACGTCGCGCACCGTCTCCGCCCTGCTCGCGTTGCGCGACCGCCCGCAACCGTTCGAGGCCCGCATCGATCCGGCGGAGAACGCGGTAATCATCGATGGCCGGCGCGTCGACGCCTCCGAACTCGACTGGGACATTCCTGCGATCGGCTGCGTCTACGGTGCCGCGCTCAACTTTCGCGGGGTGCGCGAGCTGCTCGAGCCTGCATTCCATGGTCCGCCGCACAACGCCCCGCCGCGCGCGCCGGTGCTGTATATAAAGCCGCGCAACACCTGGCTTCCCCACCGGTGCCCGGTGCCGCTGCCCGCCGACGTCGAGGCGGTCGAAATCGGTGCGACGCTGGGCGTGATCATCGGACGGGACGCGACGCGGATGTCGCGCGAACGCGCTGCCGAGGTGATCGCGGGCTACACCATCGTCAACGACGTAACCCTCCCCGGCGCCGGACTTTTCCGGCCTCCGCTCCGCGCCAAGTGCCGCGACGGCTTCTGTCCGGTCGGGCCCTGGGTCATCCCGCGCGACGCGTTGCCCGCACCGGAGGCGCTCGGCATCCGTGCCTTCGTCAACGGCGAGCTCCGCATGCAGAACACGACCGCGCACCTGCACCGCGACGTGGCGAGCCTGATCGCCGAGGTCACGGAGTTCATGACGCTGCGCGCCGGGGACCTGCTCGCGGTCGGTGTGCCCGAGAACCCGCCACTGGCGCGCGCCGGCGACGAGATGGCGGTCGAGATCGACGGGATCGGGCGGCTCGTCAATCGGCTCGTTCCAGAGGACGGGCTGGTCGCGGAAACACGCCGATGAAGCGGGCGCGCGTGATGTTCCGCGGCGATCGACACATGGCCACCGCCGACGGCTCCGGCCTGCGGCTCGACGACGGCCGGTCCGTCGCCGACGACGAAGTCGTGTGGCTGCCACCGGTCGAGCCACGGACGATCTTCGCCGTCGGACTCAATTACGCCGCGCACGCCCGCGAGCTCGAATTCGTACCGCAGCAGGAACCGCTGGTGTTCCTCAAGGGGCCGAACTCGGTCGCAGGCCACCGCTCGCGCACACCGCGTCCGGCGGGCGTCAACTTCATGCACTACGAGTGCGAGCTCGCCGTGGTGATCGGGCGGACGACCCGGAACGTGCCGGCGAACGCGGCGCTCGCGCACGTCGCGGGCTACACGGTCGCCAACGATTATGCCGTGCGCGACTATCTCGAGAACTACTACCGCCCGAACCTTCGTGTAAAGAACCGCGATGGCGCGACGCTGCTTGGCCCCTGGCTGATCGACGCCGACGACATCGGCGACCCGGCGAACCTCGAGCTGCGCACGACCGTGAATGGCCAGGTGACCCAGCGCGGCAACACGCATGACATGATCCTGAGCGTGGATCGGTTGATCGAGTACCTGAGCTCCTT
>Ga0207706_10001024_pt1 | contig 28478 bp, 31 predicted proteins | sample KBSC53metaG_FD_184318 | JGI IMG/M metagenome (GOLD analysis project Ga0207706, IMG submission 184318) | Corn rhizosphere microbial communities from Kellogg Biological Station, Michigan, USA - KBS C5-3 metaG (SPAdes) (version 2) | ecosystem: Host-associated > Plants > Roots > Rhizosphere > Soil ... | reverse complement strand
CCACGCCAAGCCGCCGTCCACGCTCCAGGAGTTCCTCGAGGAGACGGCCGAGCTCAGCCGGCGCCCGAAAGATCACCCGGCTGGGCCTCCCGACCGGCTTCGGCGCGCTCCGGGACGGCGCCCCGTTTCGTCCAGCGGCTGCTGTTCGGACGCAAGTAATCTTGTCTTAACCCCTAAAAAGCAGGAGGAATTCATGGCTCTTCAGATCGGCGACACCGCGCCCGACTTCGAGGCCGAGACCACGGAAGGCAAGGTCAACTTCCACGACTGGATCGGCGACTCCTGGGCCGTGCTGTTCTCGCACCCGCGTGACTTCACGCCCGTCTGCACGACGGAGCTCGGCTACATGGCCAGCATCAAGCCGGAGTTCGACAAGCGCAACGTGAAGATCATCGGTCTCTCCGTCGATCCGATCGAGAACCACTCGAAGTGGGCCTCCGACATCGAGGAGACGCAGGGGTTCGCCCCGAACTACCCGATGATCGGCGACCCCGAGTTCGCCGTCTCGAAGGCGTACGGAATGCTTCCCGCCGACGTCGCGGGCGATCCGACCGAGCGCACGCCGGCCCAGAACCAGACCGTGCGCAACGTGTTCGTGATCGGCCCTGACAAGAAGATCAAGCTGATCCTCGTCTACCCGATGACCACGGGCCGCAACTTCGACGAGGTGCTGCGCGTGATCGACTCGCTCCAGCTGACCGCGAGCCACAAGGTCTCGACGCCCGTCAACTGGAAGCAGGGCGAGGACGTGATCATCGCCGGCTCGGTCAACGACGAGGAGGCGAAGGAGCTGTTCGGCGAGTGGCAGTCGCCGAAGCCCTACATCCGGATCGTGCCGCAGCCCAACGGGAACTAAGAGGCTGCGAGCCGGGCACGCCCGGCGCTTGCCGAACGGCAGTTCAGAGCCCGGCGCCGGGCAGCAGCTTGTTGTCGTAGGCCGCGGCTGGGTCGGGCGGGTTCTCGAGCAGCTGGTTCTCCTTCATCCAGGCCGAGAACTCGTCCCACTGGGCGGGGTCCTGCCAGCCGAACGGCTTGTCGTCCGGCGGGAAGAAGAGCGGCAGCGTCACCCTGACCGAGGCGCGCTGCAGCTCCGGATCGAGGTCCGGGTTCGCCTTCAGCAGACCCTCGATCGCCCCGTCCGGGTTCCTCCGCAGCTCGCGCGTGCCGCGCGAGATCGCGCCGATGAAGGCGCGGATCTTGTCCCCGTCGCGCTCGAGCGCCGATCCGTTCGCAACGAGCACCAGCTCGTTGTAGGCCGGCACGCCGGCGTCCTCGATGCGGATGATCCGCGGGTGCTTGTCGCGCAGCTTCAGGTCCTCGCCCTCGTAGTTCCAGAACGCGCCGAGCGCGGCGTCGATCCTCCCGGTGATGAGCGCGGGGTTGAAGCCGAAGCCGACGTTGCGCACCTTGACCGTGGCCGGGTCGACGCCGGCGTCGGCCAGGATCGTCTTGAGATACGCCTCCTGGTAGTCGATCCCGGCAGTGCCGATGGTCTTGCCCTTCAGGTCCGCGGGCCCGTGGATCTTCGCCTTGGGGAGCGAGATGATCGAGGTGAGCGGCTTCTGGACGAGCGCGGCCACGCTCACCACGTTCAGACCCTGATCACGCGCGCGGAGCACCTCCGGCTCGTACGAGATCGCGAGGTCCACACGTCCCGCCGCGACCTGCTTGATCGGCGCCGCCGGGTCCGGGGGCTGGCGGATCTGGACGTCGAGGCCGGCCTCCTTGAAGTCGCCGCCGGCCTGGGCGGCGTAGATGCCCGCGTGGTCCGCGTTCGGGAAGTAGTCCAGCATCAGCTCGACGCTCTTCGAGCCCGAGGGCTCGAGCACGTCGTGCTTCTCGCCGCAGCCGGCGAGCAGGAGAGCCGCCCCGCACAGAAGCAGGGCCGGCAACCTCATCCCGTTTGTTCGTTTCGATTCCACGGACATGCCAATCGTTCCGCCAGCACGACAAGTGCAAACAACGCGACGGCCATGAGCGTCAGGACGACGATCCCGGCATACACGCGCGCCGTCTGGAGCTGATTGTTGCCAAGCAGCACCAGGCGGCCCAGGCCCTCCTCCGCCCCGGCCCACTCGCCGAACACGGCTCCGATGACCGACACGGTAGCTGCCACCTTCAGGCCACTGAACAGAAACGGCAGCGCGGAGGGCAATTCTGCGGACCGCAGCGTGCGCAGGCGCGAGGCGCCCATGCTCCTCATCAGCTTGAGCAGGTCGGGCTCGACGGAGCGCAGGCCGTCGAGCAGGTTGACCGTGATCGGGAAGAAGCAGATCAGCGCCACGATGGCGAGCTTCGGCCCGATTCCGTAGTCGAACGCCAGCACGAAGATCGGCGCCAGCACCACCACGGGGATGGCCTGTGAGGCGACCAGCAGCGGATAGGCCGCGTCGCGCAGCGGCCGGAAGAGATGCATCGCGACGGCGAAGGTGACGCCGGCGACCGTCGAGATCCCGAGGCCGAGCAGCACCTCCACGAGCGTCACGCGCGCGTTGTCCATGAGCAGCGACCAGTCGTCGCGGAGCGCATCGAAGGTCTCCACGGGGGAGGCGAGCGTCAGGTCGTCCACCGAGGGGAGCGATGCAACGCCCTGCCAGGCCAGCACAAACAGGGCGAGCAGGGCGCCCGCGAGCCCGACCCGCACCGCACGATCGCGCGCCGCCCTTCGCCTGCTCACAGCCCGAGCGCCTCCAGCGCACGGCGCTTGACGGCACCGAATGCGGTGCTGGTCACGTCGCGCGGCCGCGGCAGGTCCACGTCGATCTCCGCCACCACCCGGCCGGGGCGCGGGGACAGGACCGCGACGCGGTCGGCCAGGAAGAGCGCCTCCTCGACGTCGTGCGTGACGAGCAGGACCGTGCGCGGGTCCTGCGCGAGCGCGTCCGCGAGCCAGCGCTGCATCGACGCGCGCGTGATCGAGTCGAGCGCGCCGAAGGGCTCGTCCAGCAGGAGCACGGAGCGGCCGGGCAGCAGCGTGCGGAGGAACGCCACGCGCTGGCGCATCCCGCCGGAGAGCTCCGAGGGCCGGGCGTGCTCGAACTCGGCCAGGCCGAAGCGCTCGAAGAGCGGCTCGGCGCGCCGGCGCGCCTCGGATCGCGGCACGCCCTGGCACTCGAGCGCCAGGGCGGCGTTGGCGAGCGCGTCGCGCCACGGGAGCAGAAGATCGCGCTGCGGCATGTAGGCGCAGGCGGCGCGCCTGGCCGCCGCATCGGTCGCGCCCCCGACGGAGACGATGCCCTCGTCCGGCTCCTGCAACCCGGCCATCAGCTCGAGCAGCGTGGACTTCCCGCAGCCCGAGGGACCCACGACGGCGAGCACCTCGTTCGTCCGGACCGAGAGGTCGATGCCCTCTAGAGCGGTGACTCTCGGGTACCGCCGGGTTACTTCCAGAAACAAAAGAGGCTCCGTCGCGGGAGCCCTGATCTCGGTCTGCATCGCTCTGGCGCCCTCAGCGTAGCAATGGCGAAGGGGTCGACCGGCGACCCCCCCGATTGAGTGAGAAACACCTCACCTGGGTGGCTGGAATGGGGTACGTGCCGAGGTTACTCTGGCACGCATGCGAACCCTTCGAGGCGCCCTGATACTGCTCGTATTCGCCGTCGTTCCCGCGCCCGCCGCGCTCGCGGCGACGACCGGAGACATGACCGTTCCCGAACTGAGCGGGTCGGTGAGCCCGACCATGGATCGCGTGGGCGGGGGCCCGAAGTCGGTGGCGCTGGGCATCAAGCTCGGCTTCAGCTCGCTCGACCCCAACCAGCTCCCCGCGACGCTGGCGAAGGCCGAGCTCAAGTTCACCCGCGGGGCGGTCGTGAACGGCCGCTGGTTCCCGAAGTGCGACCCCAAGAAGCTGACCGCGCGCAAGAAGTGCCCGCGCGGGTCGCTGCTCGGCCGCGCCAAGATCGGCGCCGCGGTCGGCCCGACCACCGCCGACATGCTGGCGGTCCCGCTCACCGCCGACCTCTACAACGGCCCGGGCGGCAAGAGCATCGTGTTCCACTTCAAGGGCAACGTGCCGATCCCGATCAACGTGGTGCAGGTGGCGCCGCTCACGAAGATCCGCGAGCGCTTCTACGGCTTCAGGCTGGTGGTCCCGGTGCCGGAGGTGCTCCAGATGCCGCTCGTGGGCGTTCCCAGCTCCGTGCTCAACTTCGCGGTCACGGTGAGCGGCACGGTCCGCCACAAGGGCAGGCGGCGCGGCTACATCGAGACGTCGCTGTGCCCGCCCGGCGCGCAGGTGCCCCTGCTAGGCAACTTCACGTTCCGGGACAAGATCGTGAAGAGCGACAAGGCGTCGATCGTCTGCGGCGGCGCGCTGCCCTAGCCGCTCGACCCGCCGCACGCCGGGTACGAAGAAGGCGGCGGCGGTCGCGATCGCGCCGACCAGGCCGGCGGCGATCAGCGTGCCCCGCGTCCCGATCGCCGCGGCGACCGGTCCGGTGAGCGCGAATGAGAGCGGCAGCAGGCCGATCGAGATCAGCCAGTCGAGGCTCGACACCCGGCCGAGCATGCTGCGAGGCACGTGCCGCTGCTTCAGCGTCGCCCAGACGATCGTGCCGGCCGTCTCGAGGGCGTTGAAGGCGAGCGCCGCGAGCATGAGCTGCCACATCGCGCTCGAGAGGCCGTAGCCGGCCACCGCGAGCGTGGCGAGCGTCCAGCACGCGTAGATGAAGGTGATGCTGCGGCGCGGGATGTCGCGCTGCCCCATCGCGAGCGCGCACGTGACCGAGCCGATCCCGCCCGCCGCGAAGACCATGCCGAGATCCCGCGCGCTCCCCTCGAGCTCGTTCTTGACGAGATAGGGCAGGAGGACCTCCACGGGCCCCATGAAGCAGAGGTACGCCACCGCGGCGCTCGCGAACGTCGCCCACAGCCAGGCCCGCCGGCGGACGAAGCGCCATCCCTCGGCGAGGTCGCGGGTCACGGACCGGGCCGGCCTGCCCTCGGGCCGCGCGTCGACGCGCACGCGGCACAGGATGGCCGCCGAGAACATGAACGACGCGCTGTCGAGGGCGAACACGACGCCTGCGCCGCCCGAGGCAACCAGCAGGCCGCCGAGTGCGGGGCCCGCCATGCGGAACACGAGCGGCCGGACGAGTTGATCGAGCGCATTGGCCTGTGCCAGCCGTTCGGACGGCACGATGTCCGGGACGACCGCGTCGAAGGCCGGCGCGAAGAAGGCGGCGCCCGTGCCGTACATCGCCGCGAACACGCAGGCGTGCCAGACCTCGAGGGCGCCGGTGAGGGCAAGCCCCGCCAGCGCCAGTCCCGCGGCGGCCCGCAGCACGTCGGCGCCGATCATGATCCTGCGGCGCTCGAAGCGGTCGCTCGCCACCCCGCCGAGCAGGAGGAACAGGATCGTCGGAACGGTCATCGCGATGCCGACGACGGACATCGCCGTGGGCGTGTTGGAGAGCTCGTAGACCTGCCAGGCGATGGCCACGAGGAATGCGCCGTCCCCCAGCAGGGAGGCGCACATCGCGGTCCAGAGCTTCCGGAACTCGCGCTCGCGAAGGGGCAGCAGCAGCCCTACGCGGGCTGTGCCACCCGGCCTGTCAAGCGCCTCATGGCTGTGGTGCATCGGCGAGCTTCTTCGCCGCCGCCAGGTGCTCCAGGGCAGCCTCGGCGTCCATCGGACGCGCGAAGAAGAAGCCCTGGCCGAACTCGCAGCCCAGGTCGCGGAGCGACGTCCACTGCTCCGGCTGCTCGATCCCCTCCGCCACGACGTCCAGCTTCAGCGTCGTCCCGAGCGCGAGGACCGCGGATGCGAGCTCCGACATCTCGGGAGTGGCGCCACCGGTCAGGAAGGAACGGTCCATCTTGAGGATGTCGACCGGGAAGCGGCTCAGGTAGCTGAGGGACGAATAGCCCGTCCCGAAGTCGTCGAGCGCGAGGTTCACCCCGAGCGCCTTGAGCTCGCGCAGGCGCGTCACCGCGAGGTCCGTGTCCGCCATCAGCACCGTCTCGGTGATCTCCAGGGTGAGCGCCGAGGCCTCGATCCCCGCCTCCTCGACCGCATCGTGGACGTCGGCGATGACGTCGCTGTGCTGAAGCTGCTTGACCGAGAGGTTGATGCTCATCGTGAGCATCTCTCCACCCGGCAGCGTGTCCCGCATCCTGCGAGCGTGGCGACAGCCCTCGCGCAGGACCCAGCGCCCGATCGGGATGATGAGCCCCGTCTCCTCCGCCAGCGGGATGAACTGGTCGGGCGGGATCATCCCTCGCTCCGGATGCCGCCACCGCAGCAGCGCCTCGACGCCCGAGATGCTCCCGTCCTGGATTCGCACGACCGGCTGGTAGTGGAGCTCGAGCTGCTCCGTCGCGATGGCGCGCTGGAGGTCCGTGCGGAGCTCGAGTCGCGCCAGCACGCCCTCGTGCATCTCAGGCTCGAAGAGCCTGTAGCTGCCCTTGCCGTCGCGCTTGGCGCGGTACATCGCGGCGTCGGCGTCCCGGATGAGCTCTTCGGCGCCCGTCGGCGATGCGTCCGAGACGACGGAGATGCCGATGCTGCACCGGAGCGTCAGCTCCTTGTGCGCGACCCGCAGCGGCAGTGCCAGCGTCTCGAGGACGCGATCGGCCGTGTCGGCCGCCTCCTGGACGCCTTCGATGTCCTCCAGGAGCAGAGCGAACTCATCGCCGCCGAAGCGCGCCGCCGTGTCGGTGGCGCGAACACTCGTCGCGAGGCGCTTGGCAACTTCGACCAGCACCTCGTCGCCGGCGGCATGCCCGAGGCTGTCGTTGATCGTCTTGAAGTCGTCGAGGTCGAGGAACACGACGGCGACGCTCTGGTGCTCGCGCCGTGTGCGCGCGATCGCGTGCCGGACGCGCTCGGCGAACAGCGCCCGGTTGGCGAGCCCGGTGACCGGGTCGTGGAAGGCCTGATGCGTGAGCTGCTCCTCGAACGCCTTGCGCTCGCTGATGTCGCGGCAGTTGAGGACGATGCCGCCGACGTGCTCGTCATCCAGCAGGTTCGTGCAGTTGAGCTCGAACTGGTGCGGGGTGCCGTCGCTGTGGACCAGCGTGCACTGCACCACCTCCGGCTGCTCGCGCGCGAGCGCGGCCACGTCGACGAGCATTTCGCGGACCCGGTCACCGTCCGAGGCGTCGAGGAGCTCTTCGAAGCGCCTCCCCGTCATCCGCTCCGCGTCGTAGCCGAGCAGGCGCTCGATCGACGGGCTCTGATAGGTGATGACGCCGTCCCTGCCAATCACGGTGATGAGGTCGCTGGCGTGCCGGACGAGCGATCCGAAGCGTGCCTCGCCGCGGCGGCGGTGGACCTCGTCGGTGAGCGCCGCGCGCTCGAGCGCGAGCGCCACGAGCGCCGCGAGCGCCCGCAACGAGGCGCGAACCGGCTCGGCAACCCGACCGCCGTTCGCGGCGGCGAGCAGGGCGTCGTGCACGTCGGCCTCGCGCCCCGGCTTGTTGTAGAGCGGCGTCACCAGGTCGGCGCCCGCCATCGAGCGAGCTGCTGCCAGCGCCACCTCGTCGATCTCCTCGCGACTGGTCGCGGCCACAAGATCGGCTCCCGCCGCGCTCAGCATCCGCTCGCGCTCGAGCGAGCGCTCCTGCTGCCGCATCAGGCCCGCCATCCGCGACACGACCAGGCAGAACAGGACGATGGAGGCGGCCCTGACGACCGCGAAGTCGAAGTCGCCGGCGTTCAGGTCGTCGACGATTCCGATCGTCGGGGCGATCAGGGAGGCCCCGGCGAGCAGGCCGAGACGGAAGGGAGTGAGCGCCCCGCCGGATTGCACCGCAGGCTGATCGAGCTCCGACATCGAGGGGTGGAGCGCGGCGGCTCCCCAGAGCAGATAGAAGCCGATCCAGCCCACGTCGAGCCACAGCTGGTGGTCGTAGGTCCCCTGGAGCAACATCAGGCCGTAGACGAAGTCGGTGACCAGCAGGCAGATGATGCTGGCGATCATGAGGTGGAAGGACAGGCGCCGCTGCCCTCCGTCAAGGGCGAGCCTCACGGCGACGGCGAGCAGGAGGACGTCCGCCAGCGGGTACGCCACGGAGACGAGCCGGCCTGCCGTCGAGAGCGAATGGTCGTGGACGTACGGCGCGATCAGCCAGACCCATGACGGCAAGGCGAGCCCAACCGTCAGGATCGCTGCGTCGATCGCGCTGCCGCGATCGATGTTCCGGCTGCGGCGCCGCTGGAGAATGAGCACCCCGGCGATGAGGGCCGGGTACACCGCGAGATAGGAGGCGTCGCCAAGCGACGGGAACGGCACCTCGCGGTGGAGCAGGATCGGGTAGGTGTACGTGTAGACGTCGCCCAGCCAGAACAGGACGAAGCCGAGCGCCACCCATGCCCACGCGAGCCTCGCCTCCGGCCGGTGCAGCCGCACGCCCACGCCGATGGCGACCACGGGCGCAAGCCCCAGGACATTGATGACCGGACCGCTTCCGGCGAACGGCTTGACGAACAGGTAGAGCGCCGTGATGGCCGCGCCGGCCGCGAGGAAGACCATCCAGCCCCAGGACGCGAACCCGGTGCGCTGTGGCGCGCCGCGGGTCACGCCGCGTCCTCCATCGCGTCGTCGCGAATTCGCAGCTCGCCGGCCTCGGCGAGCGCCTGGACCGCCTCGATCAGCGTGTCGACCTCGTCGTCCGTGTTCGCCGCGGTGAGCTGGATGCGGAAGCCGACCTCGTCCTTGGGCACCAGCGGGTAGGCGGCCAGCGTCACGTAGACGCCGTGGTCGAAGAGGAAGCGGCCGACCGCGTCGATGCGGCGGTGGTCGCGGAGCGGCACCTCGATGATCGGGAGACCGGACCGGTTGGGGGTCTCGACGCCGAGCATTCGCATCGCCGTGAGGACGCGATCCGTGAGCGCCCAGAGCCTCATGCGCAGCGCGTCGCCGCGCGCCTCGTTGACGTCGAAGCCGGCGAGCACGGTTGCCAGGGAGGCCACCGGCGAGGGGCCGGAGTACAGGTACGGGGGCGCCGCCACCTTGAGCAGGTCCTTCACGTCGGTCGGGCAGGCGATGAAGGCGAGCAGGGAGGAATAGGCCTTCGAGAAGCCCCCCACCAGCACGACGTTCTCGTAGGACTCGCCGGCGTGGCGGACGATGCTGTTCCCGCGGATGCCGTACGGACATGGCTCGACCGCCGACCGCTCGCCGATCACTCCGAAGCCGTGAGCGTCGTCCACGTAGAGCAGCGCTCCGTGCTCACGGGCGACGGCCGCGAAGGCGGCGAGGTCCGGGGCGTTGCCCGTCATGCTGTTGACGCCGTCGAGGCAGACCAGGCGCGTCGGGTCGCGCTCCTGGGAGAGCAGCTGGTCGAGGTGTGCGGGGTCCTCGAAGCGGAAGCGCCGCACCGCCACCCCGCGGGCCTTGGCGATCTGGCAGCCGTCATAGATCGTCTTGTGTGCGCGCGCGTCGAGGAAGATCGTCCCGGAGGCCGCGAGCAGCGGGATCACCGACATGTGGATGTGCGTGATGGTCGGAAGAACGAGCGAGTCCTCGGAGCCGAGCAGCTCGGTCAGGCGCTCCTCGATCTGCTCGTACAGGGCCGGGCTGCCGAGGAGGCGCGACCAGCTCGGATGCGTGCCCCAGCGGTCGAGGTACTCGGGGACCTGTTCGATGATCTCGCGGTCGAGGTCGAACCCGAGGTAGTTACACGAGGCGAAGTCGGCGAGCCACGTGTCGCCGACGCGGATCATCCGCCCGTCGACCTCTTCGATGACGGCATCCATCATGGGATGGGAGGCCTTCAGCTCGGAGAGGTCGCTCACGGTCGCGAGCCAATGCTCGAGCCATGGGCGTCCGGTGACCCGCGGCGAAGCGGCACGGGTCCGTGCCGCGCGACCCGTATGGGCGGTGCTCATACGACTTAGTCGGCCCCGAGCAGGGGGTTCTTGCGCCGACTAGACGGTTGTTCGATGTTCGGCCATGGCGTTGACGAATGTTTCGAGCTGCTTTGTCGTCCAGCACTCGAAGACGCCGTCGCAGAACGGCTCATAGGCCGCCATGACCGAGTCGCCGTAGTTCCAGTAGAGGCGCGGCTCGGGGTTGATCCAGAACATGCGGCCGGCGCGCTCGGCCACCTGTCCGAAGACCTGGGCGTGCGGCTCGCGCCCGTTCGTGCGGGCATCGCCGAGCACGATCACGGTCGAGCGCGGGTCCAGGTCGTCAACGACCTTGCCGAGGAACTCGAGCCACACGCGGCCGTAGTCGGTGTAGCCGGACACGTCCGCCACCCCGGCGTCGGTCGCGATCCTGCGCGACACCGCAGCGAACGACCGCTCGCGCTCGAACACGTCCGTCACCTCCGAGATCCGCTCCACGAAGACGAACGAGCGGAGCTTGCGGAACTGGTCGTGCAGCGCGTGCAGGACCGACAGGAAGAACACGCTCGCGCTGGTGACGCTCGTGGACACGTCGCAGAGCACGTAGAGCTCCGGGCGCCGCGGCCGCCGCGGCCGGTACCTCAGGTCGAGCGGCACGCCGCCCGTCTGGAGCGAGGCGCGCATGGTGCGGCGCACGTCCACCTGCCATGAGCGGCGGCGGCCGCGGTGCTCGCGGCCGTGCGACGCGAGCCGCTTCTTGAGCTGCGCCACGGTTCGATGGACCTCGGAGAGGTCCTGGGCCGGGTTGGAGGGCAGCGCGCGATCGAGCTCGCGGAGCGGCTTGGCGGGCGGCAGCGCCTGCGTGCGCTCGATCATCTGGCGCTCGAGCTCGCGGCGCACGTGCCGTTCGAACTCCTGGAGCCGGTCGCGCGGCACGCTGTCCGGATCCGGCAGCTCGCTGCCAGGCTTCTCGCCCTTCAGCCCGAGCGTGCGGCGGATGCGCTGTACGTCTACTCCGATCACGCCGGAGCCCTCGCCCTGGCGCCCGAAGGCGGCGATCGCCAGGCGGGCGAGGTCGCGCATCTCGCCGTCCGAGCCCGCGCGGATCGCGTCGCGGATGCGCTCGCGGAGCGCGTCGAGGTCGAGTTGCTCGCCGCCCCGGAAGCGCTCCTCGGCGAGGCCCTGCTCGAGCGCCTCGCGCTCGACGGCGCGGAAGAAGAAGCGGTCGAACAGCACGTCGAGCACGTGCCGATCCTCCTGCGACTTCGCCAGCGTGGTCGCGAGCGCCTCGCGGAAGTCCTCCTGCGAGGTCCAGCTCACGGCGTCGAGGGCCTCGAAGGCGTCGAGCAGCTCCGACGTGCCCACGGCGACGCCCTCGCGCCGCAGCTCGTCGGCGAACTCGAGCAGCCGCGGCGCCATCCCGGCGGGGCCGCCCGCTCCGGGCACGCCGCCGTAGAGCGCGGGGTTACCCCGCCTGCCGCCCGAAGAGGCCATCGCCCAGCTTCACTCCCACGCGCTCCGCCACGAGGTCGAGGTCGGTGCGGTGCTTGACGATGATCGACATCGTGCGCTCGAGCACCGCCTGGTCGACGTCCTCGGCGCCGAGCAGGAGCAGCGCCCGCGCCCAGTCGATCGACTCGGCGATCGAGGGCGGCTTCTTCAGGTCGAGCGAGCGGACCATGTGGATGACCTCGACGAGCTTCCGCGCCACCGCCTGGTCCAGCTCCGGCGCGTGCAGGTGCACGATCTCGAGCTCGCGCTCGATGGTCGGATAGTCGAGCCACAGGTAGAGGCAGCGGCGCTTGAGCGCCTCGGTCAGCTCACGCGAGTTGTTCGAGGTCAGCAGCACGAGCGGCCGCGTGCGCGCCTCCACGACGCCCAGCTCGGGGATCGAGATCTGGAAGTCGGACAGCACCTCGAGCAGCAGCGCCTCGAACTCCTGGTCGGTCTTGTCGATCTCGTCGATCAGGAGCACGACCGGCTCCTCGGCGATGATGGCGTTGAGGAGCGGCCTGGCGAGCATGAACTCCTCGCCGAAGATGTCGTCCTTGACCTCCTGCCAGCCGGTGTCGGCGGCCTCGGTCTGGATTCGCAGCAGCTGCTTGCGGTAGTTCCACTCGTACAGCGCCTTGGCCTCGTCCAGCCCCTCGTAGCACTGAAGGCGGATCATCCGGCGGCCGGTCGCGCGCGAGACCGCCTTTGCCAGCTCGGTCTTGCCGACGCCGGCCGGGCCCTCCACGAGGACCGGCTTGCCCAGCCGAGCGGCCAGGAACGACACGAGCGACGCGGGCTCGTCCGCCAGGTAGCCGACCCTGCCGAGCCGCTCGCGAGCGTCGTCGATGCTGGTGAACTCGCCGCTCATCCGCGTCGAAGGATACTTTCGCCCCCGTGCGTGCCGCCGTCGTCCTCGTCATGGCTCAATTCCTGAACCCGGACAACGGCCCGGAGCCGTCCGGCGGCTTCCGCGTATCGCCGACCTACCTGATCGTGTTGCTGGGACTGGGCTTCCTGATCGGGACGGCCGGGCACCTGTTCAAGTCGCGCACCCTCCAGGCCGCGGGCGTGCTGCTGATCCTCGCCGCGACGATCTTCCTCCCGATCGCGTACTCGGTCTCCAAATGAACGCCTACGGGCTCGACCCGCGGCCCTGCAGCGCCTTCCGCAGCCCCTCGAGCGAGTCGCTCGTCCAGCGGCGGAAGTAGACCTTGCCGACGAAGCCGTCGAAGACGCGGTCGCTCAGGCGGCGCGGCAGCATGCCGAGCTCCACCTCCACGAACGTGCCGCCCTGGGCCGGAGTGAGCAGCCAGTTGGCGTACATGCCCGTCAGCTGACAGCTCATCCGAATCTCGCGCAGGTCCTGCCGGCGCTCGAGGAGGAAGTTCGACTCGGTCCGGCCGAGCGGGTCCTTGGTCACCTGTGCGTACTCGTCGCCCTCCTCGAAGCGCTCGCCGCGCACCTCGATCACGCGCGGCCACCACTCCGGGTAGCGGCTGGGACTGCCCACGAGGCTCCAGACCGCCTCGAGCGGTGCGTCCAGGTGCGCGTGCTCGCGATACGCCGACATCAGCGAAGCGATTCCGCGAAGCCCGCGCGCCAGCTCGGGTGGGCCGGCCTCCAGCCCAGCTCCCGCTTCGCCTTCTCGTTCGACGCGCCGCGGAGCTCGAGCGCGAAGTCGGTGGCTCCCTTCCCCGCGAAGAGCCTGGCCGCCCAGGCCGGCACGCGGCGCGGCGGCTTCGCTCCCGCGGCCTGCGCCAGCACCGGCACCCATTCGCTCATCGGCGCGGGCTCGTCGTCCGTGATGTTGTAGACGCCCGGAGCGCCGTGCTCCACGGCGGCGACGGTCGCGTCGGCTGCGTCGTCGACGTGGATGAACGAGAACACGCCGGAGCCCTTCCCGACGATCGGCAGGCGACGGCGGCGCACGTCGGCGACGGTGCTGCCGTCGGCCGCGTAGTAGGTGCCGGGGCCGTAGAAGAAGCCGTAGCGGAGCACGAGCCCCTCGATGCCCTCCGCTCCGAGGACGCTGGACTCCATCTCGCGGAGCGCGTCCACGGCGCTGCCGAAGCCGCCGGGAGCCGCGTCGAGAAGCGGCTCGTCCTCGCTCTTCACCCGCGCCCCCTCCGGGCGATACGCGAACGCGATGCTCTGGGAGACGAACCGGCGCGTGCCCGCGGCGCGGGCGGCGTCCAGCAGGTTCCGGGTGCCCTCGCTGCGGCACCGGTTGGTGGCGGCGTAGAGATCCTCCCTGCGGAAGTCGAGGCGCTCCGGCAGCGCGGTGAGCTCGTGCACGACGACCTCGGCGCTCGCCTGCTCCACCGCCACGCGCACAGCGTCGGCGTCGAATACATCCACGACGGCGGCGCTCGCGCCGGCGCTCCGCACGTCCTCGGCCTTCGCCTCGGAGCGCGTCATGCCCGTCACGTCGTGTCCCGCAGCGACGAGCTTCGGGATCAGCGGCCGGCCGATCGCCCCGCTCGCGCCGGCGACGAACACCCTCACGCGATGGCCTCCTGCCTCAGCATCCATGCGAGCAGCACGGCGACAAGCGTGAGCGAGACGAAGTCGGCGGGACCGATCCAGCCGGGGTCCGACTTGCCTATGTCGATCAGGTGGTTGAGCGCGTGGAGCGAGTACTGAAACAGCGCCAGGGTGAGCACCGGCACGCGCCAGGAGGGCCGGCGGACGGACATGAACGCCACGGTGCCGAGCGCGATGTAGAAGGTCGCGACGTCGGCCATGTAGTGGTCGTTTCGCGCCCCGAAGGGCCCGATCTCGTCGTAGAAGAAGCCCGGTGTGAGCCAGAGCAGGAGCCCGATCAGGACCTGGACGGCGGCGAATGCGATCAGGAGCGCGCGCATAAACCGGATCATGCCGTGCCGTGGGTGGGTATAGCGCCTTCCATGGCGGAGGAGGGGCTACTCGAGCAGCTGCTCGGCGCAGCTGCAGCGTCGGCGCGTATGACTGCCGCGGCGACCGAGGACGTTGTCGGGCTGCGGCGACACCCGGACGACTGGCTCGATGCCTGGGACCCGGCCTACATTCGCACGACGCTGCCGGCCCTGCGCGCGATGTCGAAGGTCTACTTCCGGGCCGAGGTGCGCGGGTTGTCGAACATCCCCCCGGAGGGGCCGATTCTGCTCGTCGGGAATCACTCCGGCGGGACGCTGATCGCGGACACGTTCGTGCTCGCCCAGGCGTTCTACGACCACTTCGGCCCGCTGCGGCGCTTCCACCAGCTCGCGCACGACCTCGTGTTCAAGCTCCCCGGCGCCCGCGCGAGCCTGTCTCGATACGGCACCGTGCCGGCGTCGCCCGAGAACATGACCCGCGCACTCGAGCGCGAGGCCGCGCTGCTCGTCTACCCGGGAGGGGACCACGAGACCTACAGGCCGAGCTGGGAGTCCGGCACGATCGACTTCGCCGGGCGGCGGGGCTTCGCGAAGCTCGCGATCGAGCACGGCTGCCCGATCGTGCCGGTGGTGGCGATCGGCGGACAGGAGACGGCGTTGTTCCTCGGGCAGGGGCGCGGCATCGCGCGCCGGCTGAGGCTGGACCGGCTACTCCGCGTGAAGGTCTTCCCGGCCCAGATCGCGCCGCCGTTCGGGCTGACGATCATGGACCTTCCGGGCCGGGTGCCGCTCCCGGCAAAGATCGTGATCCGGGTGCTGCCGAAGATCGACCTGAGGGAGCGCCTCGGCAGCAGCCCCGACGCCGATGACGCTTACGAGATCGTCACCGGCACCATGCAGCGCGCGCTGGAAAAGCTGGACGACGAGCGCCGCGTGCCCGTGCTCGGCTAGCGGCGGGCCGCCACGCCGATTCCGTCCCCGACCGGAAGCACACAGGCCAGCCAGCGGTCCGAGTTGATCAGCTCCGCGTTCAGGCGCCGGGCCGAGGCGAGCGAGTCGGGGTTCCACCAGGTCTCTGCGTCCTCGGGCAGCGCCACCTCGCCGCTCATCAGCAGGTTGTCCACAACCATCAGGGCGCGCTCCGAGAGCTTCGGCTCGGCAAGCTCGATGTAGCGCGCGTACTCGCCCTTGCTCGCGTCGACGAACAGGAGGTCGAAGGGGCCCTCGAGACCCGGGAGCGTCTCGAGCGCGTCGCCCTCCACGATCTCCACTCGGTCGGCGACTCCGCCGCGCTCGAGGTAGTCGCGGGCCTGCCTGGCGCGCTCGGGGTCGCGCTCGAGCGTCACGACGCGCCCGTTCTCGAGCTGCTCCGCCATGTGGAGCGTCGAGTAGCCGATCGCGGTACCCACCTCCAGCACGACGGGATCGAGCACCCGGCAGAGGACGGCGAGCAGGCGGCCCGTCTCCCAGTGCACGATCGGGATCGAGTCGCGCTCCGCGTGCTGCTCCATCTCGCGCATGACTTCGGAGCGCTCGGGGCGCAGGTTGTGCAGATACCGCTCGACTGCCTCGTCCAGGATGCGCATTGGGCGAAGCAGGCTACTCTGGACGCCATGCCCGGACGCGTAGAGGCCATTCGGATCGCCCCCGAGCACGAGCAGCTGCCCGAGCCGGTCGACGGCGTCGACGTCACCGACGAGGGCGTGCCCGGAGACCGCTATTTCGGCCGCGGCGACATCACGCTGGTGGAGACGGAGGCGCTCGAGGCCTTCCAGGAGGAGACGGGCATCGAGCTCTCACACGCCGAGATCCGCCGTCAGCTGCTCACCAGCGGCATCCGGCTGAACGACCTGCTGCACAAGCGCTTCCGGGTCGGCGGCGTCGAGGCCGTCGGGGTGGAGTGGTGCGAGCCGTGCAGCCACATAGAGGGTCTCACCCACCCGGGTGTGCTGAAGGGAATGGTGCACCGGGCCGGCCTGCGCGCCGACATCGTCCAGGCCGGCCGCATCGAGGTCGGCGACGAGGTCGACGAGGTCACAGACGCAGCCGCATGAAGAGGTCGTTGCCGCCGGCGGCTTCCGACCAGCTGCTGAACCCCACAGACCTGTAGAGCTCGAGCGCCGGCTCGTTCGCCTCGTTGGCGTCGAGCTCGATGCGAGCGCAGCCTCGCTCGCGGGCGCGGGTTAGCGCTGCCTCGACCAGCTCGCGGCCGAGTCCGGACCCCCGCGCACTCTGCTCTACGAACAGATCCTCCAGATGCGCGTCGTCGGTGCCCGTCCAGACGGAGTGCCGGAAGCGGAGCTGGAGCACGCCGGCCGGCGGCTCGCCCCCGAGGAGGTACTCGGTGTTGGCGTCAGCCAGGAGACGCGTGACGCTTGCCTCGATCGAGGTGTCGCTCGGCTCTGCTCGACCCTGCCAGTCACGGAATCCGATCATGAGCCGGGCGACCTCAGTTGCATCCCCTTCTGTCGCGAGCCGTGCCATAGGACGTAAGTGATACCCCTGTGGGCCTCCGGCCCGTAGTCCTGATGGCATGGGCGGCCATCCTGGCCGCCGAGACCGGATATCCACGCTCCGCGTGAATATCCTCAGCCGCATGGCGCTCATCGAGGTTCCCTCGGGGCTCGAGGGAGTAATTGCGTTCGACACGACGATCGCCGAGCCCGACAAGGAGGGCGGCGCCCTTCGCTATCGCGGGGTGGACATCGAGGAGCTCGTCGGGAACGTCCCCTACGAGAAGGTCTGGGGCCTCCTCGTCGACGGGCACTACGACCCCGGCCTGCCGCCCGCCGAGCCGCATCCGCTCTCGGTCCGGACCGGCGATCCGCGCGTGGACCTCCAGGCGGCGCTGGCGATGCTCGCGCCCGAGTGGGGCCTCCGTCAGCTGATCGACATCACCGAGGAGCAGGCCCGCCAGGACCTCGCGCGCGTGTCGGTGATGGCGCTGTCGTTCGTGGCGCAGTCGGCGCGCGGCGTGGGCAGGCCGCCGATCCCCCAAGCGGAGGTCGACAAGGCCACCTCGATCCCCGCGCGCTTCCTGATCCGCTGGCGCGGCGAGGCCGACCCGCGGCACGTGAAGGCGATCGACGCCTACTGGATCTCGGCGGCCGAGCACGGCATGAACGCCTCGACCTTCACGGCGCGCGTGATCGCGTCCACCGGCGCCGACGTCGCGGCCGCGCTCTCCGGTGCGGTCGGCGCGCTGTCCGGTCCGCTCCACGGCGGCGCCCCGTCTCGCGTGCTGCAGATGCTCGACGAGGTCGAGCAGACGGGCGACGCCGAGCGCTGGGTCAAGGATGCGCTCGACCGCGGCGACCGTCTGATGGGCTTCGGGCATCGCGTCTACCGCGCGGAGGACCCGCGAGCCCGCGTGCTGCGCCGCACCGCGCGCGAGATCGGCGCCCCACGGCTCGAGGTCGCGGAGAAGCTCGAAGAGGCCGCGCTCGCCGAGCTGAAGGCGCGGAAGCCGGATCGTGTGCTTGCCACCAACGTCGAGTTCTGGTCTGCGGTCGTGCTCGACTTCGCGGACGTCCCGCCGGAGCTGTTCACGCCGATGTTCGCCAGCGCGCGCGTCGGCGGCTGGGCGGCGCACATCATGGAGCAGAAGCGGGAGGGCCGCCTGATCCGGCCGACCGCCCGGTACGTCGGGCCGGAGCCACGGCCGGCGGACTCGGTGAACGGCGCGGGGCCTGCCTCCTGATGGAGGCGGCCGCCTCCTCGAGAACGAAAAACCTCACACTCGTAGCGGCGATCCTCGGGACGACCGTGGTGACGGTCGACTCGACGGTCGTCAACGTGGCCCTGCCGTCGATCGCCGACGAGCTCGGCGGCGGCCTCGCCGGGCAGGTCTGGACGGCCAACGCCTACCTGATCACGCTCAGCTCCCTGATCCTGCTCGGAGGATCGCTGGGCGACCTCTTCGGCGAGCGGCGGATGTTCATGGTCGGCGTGGCCGGGTTCGGCGTCACATCCGTCTTCTGCGCGGTGGCGCCGACCATCGAGCTGCTGGTGCTGGCCCGAGCCCTGCAGGGCGTGTTCGGCGCCCTCCTGACCCCCGCCGCCCTGGCGGTGATCGTCGCCACCTTCCCGCCGGACGAGCGCGGCAAGGCGGTCGGCGCCTGGACCGCATGGGGCGGGATCGGCACCGTCCTCGGGCCGCTGATCGGCGGGCAGCTGGTGGATGCCGCCTCGTGGCGGTGGATCTTCGCCATCAACATCCCCATCGTCCTCGTCACCCTCGGGCTCGTGAGTCGTGTCATGGCGCCGGGTCGCCCGCGGCCCGCGGAGGCGCGCGTGGACTATGTCGGCGCCGCGCTGTGCGCGCTCGGCCTCGCGGGGATCACCTATGGGCTGATCGAGCAGCCGCGCAACGGGTGGAGCGATCCGAGCGTCTGGCTGCCGCTCGCCGCCGGAGTCGTCCTCTTCACCTCGTTCGTCATATGGGAGGCGCGCAGCCGCCACCCGATGCTCCCGCTCGAGCTGTTCAGGCGGCGCAACTTCACGATCGGGAACATCGAGACGTTCTCGATGTACGCGGGGCTGGGGCTGCTGTTCTTCTTCCTCGTCCTCTATCTGCAGCAGGTGGCGGGCTACGACGCCCTCGAGGCCGGCTCCACGACCATTCCCGTGACGATCCTGATGTTCCTCCTGTCGACCCGCTTCGGCGCGCTCGCGGACCGCCACGGGCCACGCTTCTTCATGGGCGTCGGGCCACTCGTGGCGGCGGTTGGGCTGGCCTGGTTCATGCGCCTCGACGCCAACGTCGACTATCTGACCGACCTGCTCCCGGGCCTGCTCGTGTTCGGCGTGGGCCTTTCGATGACCGTGGCGCCGCTCACGGCCACCGTGCTCGCCGACGCGGACGAGAGGAACGCCGGGATCGCGTCCGGCGTGAACAACGCGATCGCGCGCGTGGCCAGCCTGATCGCGATCGCTGCGGTGGGCGCCATCGTGACGGCCTCGTACGGCGCGTCGCTGCGCGACGACCTCGGCCCGGTCGCGAGCCGCCCCGCCGTGAACGCCGCGATCAAGGACGCGGAGAAGCAGCCGCTTGCCCAGGTGCAGGTGCCGAACGCGCCGCCGCGCGTCCGGGCGCGCATCGAGGACGCGTCGCGCGACGCCTCGGTGGACGCGTTCCACCTCGCGGTCGGCATCGCGGCCACCCTGGTCGCGCTCGGCGGCGTGCTCGGCCTGGTCGGGCTCGTCAACCCTCGCCGCGAGGTCAAGGCCTGCGACTGCCCGGGCGGGCAGCTCGTCGGGGCGACCGCCGAGGCGGCGAGGGCGGGCTAGGCGAGCTCGCCCCCATCCACCCGGACGACCTCGCCCGTTATGTAGGCCGCATCGGGCCCGGCGAGAAATGCGAACAGGGCGGCAACCTCGTCCGGGGTCCCCAGCCTGCGGAGCGGCACACGCCGCTCGAGATGCTCACGAAGAAGCTCGTCCGGCGAGCGTCGCTCGCGCTGCGCGACCAAGCCGCGATCCCTCCGTTCCATGTCCGCCGTTCCTACGACCGTGAGGCGTACGGTCGCGCGATCCCGATCGGGCGGGTCGGCCGGCCGCAGGACGTGGCTCCGCTCGCGGCGTTCTTGCTCGATGACGCTGCCGCGAGCTTCATCACGGGCCAGGTGATCTACGTGGACGGAGGAACCTCCGCCCGCATGAGCTTCTTCAGGCCTGGATAGAACCTACGCAGCGCGCACACCTTTGCCTAGGCAAAGCTCCAGGGTCACAGCGCGGAAGCGCGCGGCCTCTTGACCGAACCCTGCGAGAAACCTTCACTTTGTGGCAATGGGCACTGTGCTGGGGCTCGCCGCCCCATCACCGGCAGGGGTGCCATCGCCCCAGGGGCTGGGCTACTCGAACGTGGTTCTCGAGCGGCTGGCGCAGCATGCGCATGCCGCGCTCGGCTTCCGCCAAGCGTGGATCGTCGCGCGTCTGCCGGGCACGGCTGACGAGTTCGTGGTGGTCGCGGGAGCCGGTGTCGACCCCGACCTGATCGGCCGCCGAGTCCAGGCGCCCGGGCAGTGCGCGGTGGCCTCCGTCCCGGTGCTGAGCGGGTCCGAGGACCGCGGCGCCCTGTGTGCCGGCGGCAGGGACGAGCAGCGAAAGCTCGAACCTGGCGAGATGCAGCTGCTGCGGGAGCTCGGCGTGTTCGCCGGGGAGGCCCTCTCACACCACGCTCGCCGCGAGCTCGGGGCCGGCGACTCGCAGGCCGAGATACGTGCGCTCGTGCAGGCGCTTGCGGAGGCGGACGGCGACACCTACCGCCACTCACTCGAGGTCGCGGCCACCGCGACGGCCCTTGGGAGACGCCTCGGGCTCGGCTGCACGGAGCTGATCGAGGTCGAGCTCGGCGCGCTGCTGCACGACGTCGGAAAGCTGCGCCTGCCAGGGGAGCTGCTCACCAAGCCGGGCCCGCTCACCGAGGAGGAGGTCGGACTCGTCCGGCTCCATCCGGAGTGGGGCGCCGACATGGTCGCCCGCATTCCGGGCCTAGAGGCGGTCGCCCTCATCGTGCGGCTGCACCACGAGCGCCCGGACGGCCTTGGCTATCCGCACGGCCTCGCGCACGACCGCATCCCGATGGCCACGCGGATCGTCTCGGTCTGCGACGCCTACGGCGCGATGACGAAGCGCCGCCCCTACAGCGCTCCGCTGGATCTGGACGCCGCCCTCGGCGAGCTCGAGAGCAATGCGGGGACTCAGTTCGACCCGGACGTGGTCGGCGCCCTGATCGACTTCGTGCGGCTGCCCGACCAGGTCTCCGCCTGAGCCTCGGCGCTCGCTACATGAGGAGCGCGCGCGAGTACCCGTCCGTGGGGTAGACGCGCTCGGGCCCGGGCGTGGCGGCGGCGGCCGCCTCGCGGCGGGTCGCCACTTCGTCGAGCGCGCGCGCCAGGATGTCGGCCTCTGGGCCCGACAGCCGGGCGAGCACGTCGTTCACCGGCTCTTCCACCGGGTCCATGTGCTCGCTCAGCAGCTCGGCACCCTCCGGCGTGACGGCGAGGACGCGCATCCTGCCGTCGTCCGGATGCCGGCGCCGCGTCACCAGGCCCGCCTCGATGAGGCGTCCCGTGAGCGCCGTGACGCCGCCGGACGTCAGGCCCAGCCGATGCCCAAGGGCGCCGGGCGTCAGGCCTCCGAGGGCGTCCAGGTGCTCGAGAGCAGCCAGCTCGGTCTGAGGCACCGCCAGCCGGCGCGCGCGTGCCGCGCGGTGATACGCGCCGGCGATCTCGACGCGATGGAGGGCCGCGGCCACTTGAGTTATTGGCTCTGTACTCATTGGCCCAGCTTCCGGAGGATGGCCGGCGTGATGACGCCGGAGGAGCGATTCGCCTCGAACCTCCGGCGATATCGCAAGGCCGCGAAGCTGACCCAGGAGCAGCTGGCGGCGAAGACCGAGCTGCACCCGACCGAGATCTCCCGGCTCGAGCGCGGTGTGCGCAACCCGCGGCTCGCGACGATCGTGCGTCTGGCGCGGGGTCTGGGCGTGGGCGCGGAGCAGCTGGTTGCCGGCATCCGCTGAGAAATGCTACACGGAACTTGAGTTTTTGGCTTAGTTCTTCTCAGCCGCTGACGACGCCCGTCTTGCCGAATACGGGCATCGTTCCGCCCGCGTCGTTGAGGATGTTCTGCCAGAGGCGGTCGACTACGTCCGGGTTGGCGTCCGCGACGTCGTTCTGCTCGTCCGGGTCGTCCTCGGTGTCGAAGAGGCGCCGCTCCTTGCCCTGGTTGTCGGCGATCAGCAGCCAGCGGCCGTCGCCGGCGGCGACGTTCGCGGAGTAGGCGGTCGTCCAGTAGTCGCGGGCCGGCGGGTCCGCGTCGTCGAACATCACCGTGAGGTCCTCTCCGTCCATCTTGCCGGGGACCGTGAGGCCCTGGAAGGAGAGGATCGTGGGCGCCACGTCGTGTGTGGAGGCGAAGTAGTCGCTCGTGTCGCCTGCCCGCTTGCCCGCCGGGTGGCGGATCATGTACGGCACGGAGTGGATCTCCTTGCCGAGCATGGAGCCGTCCTTGCCCAGCCTGTCGTGTTCGCCGAGCAGGATCCCGTGATCCGAGAGGTAGTAGACGACGGTGTTCTCGGCCAGCCCGAGGTCGTCGAGCAGGTTCAGCAGGCGGCCGATCCACGCGTCGATGTAGGTGAGCTCCCCCGCGTACAGCTCGCGCACCTGCTCGACCTGCGCTTTGGTCACGTCGAGCGACTCCACCTTCGAGTTGGGCGTCTTGAACGGCAGGATCGGCTCGACGCCCTCGCGGTGCGGGAAGCGGAGCTTGAACGCGGTCGGCACGTTCCAAGCCTCGTGCGGGTCGAAGGCGTCGACGCCGAGGAAGAACGGCTGCTTGTCCTTCAGCTGCCTCAGCACCTCCATCCCGGCCTTGAGGGTCCTCGCGCCGGACAGCTGGTCACCCGGGCGCCCTCGGTTGAAGCCCACGTTCTCCTTGATCCGCGCCTCGGCCTCCGTGCCCTGGAGCGCCGGCAGCAGGTAGTTCTCGATCTGGGCTCGCGAGGCGACCTTGTCCTTGTCGACGCCGATGTTCCAGACGCGGTACTCCGCCTGGTCGTAGATCGGTTTGACGGTGTCGAGCGTGCCCCGGAAGCGCTCGAAGCGCGGGCCGACCAGGAAGGGGTTGTCGGTCACGTACGCGGTCTCGATCCCGGCCCCTGCCAGGTACTCCGTGAAGATTGCCTTGTAGGACGGGATCGGGCTCCAGCCGGGGAACTGCGGGAGCTTCGGCGCAACCTTCCAGTCGCGGAAGGGGAACGAGCGCGTGCCGGTGAGGAGCGCGCGTCGCACCGCGACGGTCGGCATCGCCTCCGGCACCGCGCGGTTGAACAGGAGCCCCTGCCTCCCCAGCGCGTCGAGGTTGGGCGTGTCCGCGAGCTTGTCGCCGTCGTAGATGCTCACGAAATCGCGCCGCGTGCTGTCGGTGACGATCAGCAGGACGTTCAGCGGATCGCCCTCGCGCGCGACGACCTTCTGCACCTCCGGCTTCTGCGCGTCGGACGAGTCACTCAGATCGCACCCTGCGGCAGCGAGCGCGGCCGCGCCCGCTGCCCCGGCGCCTGAGTAGCGAATGAGGTCGCGCCGGGTCACTCGCTGTCGTCCGGTCGAGCGCAAGCGAGCGGCACTGTAGCGATGAGCCGCCAGATTCCCGCGAAGCCATCGGCCGGGAAGTACCATTGTTTGTAGAGCGAAATGGTCGAGACTGGCGTGGCTCTTGTCGTCGTCGGGGCCGCCCTCCTGGTGGCTGAGGCACACGTGCCCGGCGGAGTACTGGGGGCGGTCGGGGGCGTCACGCTCGCGCTCGGCGCGGCCCTCGCGATCGCGGGTGCCGGAGCCGGCGCGGCGATCGTGATCGGCGTGGTGCTCGGGACCATGGCCGTGACCGGCCTGTGGCTTGCGCTGGCCACCCGCAAGGCGCTCGAGGCGCGCAGGCTGCGCTCCTCGTCGGGCCGCGAGGCGCTCACAGGGCGCTGCGGTGTGGTGCGGCGCTGGCAGAACGGCGACGGACAGGTGTTCGTCGACGGCGCGCTCTGGCGCGCGCGCCCGAGCTGGCCCGACAGCGACGACCAGCTGACGCCCGGCGACGCCGTCGTGGTAGAGCGGGTGAACGGGCTTACGCTCGCCGTACGGCGGGCAGAGGAGTGGGAGGAGTCCGGATGGTGATCGCAGTCGTAATCGTGCTGGCAATTCTGATCGTCGCGGCGCTCGCGCTCGCCGGCGCGTCCGTGCGGGTGCTCCGCGAGTACGAGCGCGCGGTGGTGTTCCGCCTCGGGCGCGTTATCGACGAGAAGGGACCGGGGCTGGTGCTGCTGATCCCCGCCGTGGATCGCATGGTGCGGGTGAGCCTTCGGACGATCACGCTCCGGATCCCCCCGCAGGAGGTGATCACGCGCGACAACGTCCCCGTGCGTGTCGCGGCGGTCGCCTACTTCCGCGTCATCGACCCGCGCCGCGCGGTGCTCGACGTCGAGGACTACATGGCGGCGACGCTGCAGATCGCGCAGACGACCCTCCGCTCCGTGCTGGGCAAGGCCGAGCTCGACGCGCTGCTGTCCGAGCGCGAGAAGCTGAACGAGCACCTCCAGCAGATCATCGACGAGCAGACCGAGCCGTGGGGCATCAAGGTCACGATCGTCGAGATCAAGGACGTCGAGATTCCCGAGCGCATGCAGCACGCCCTGGCCCGCCAGGCCGAGGCCGAGCGCAACCGGCGCGCCAAGGTGATCAACGCCGAGGGCGAGTACCAGGCGTCCACCCGCCTCGCCGACGCGGCCAACGTGATCCGACCCAACCCGGTCACGATCCAGCTCCGCTACCTGCAGGCGCTGTCCGACATCAGCGGCAACCAGGGCTCGACGATCGTGTTCCCGCTGCCGATCGACCTGCTGAGGCCGTTCATCTCCGACTCGGACGCGAACGGGGCGCCGGCGCCGGTGGACGACAGCATTGAGGGAAGCGACCGGGCGACCCTCGAGTCCCCGAACGACGGCATTGAGGGGAGCAACGGGGCGGCTCTGGAGTCCCCGAACGGCGACCCCGATTCGCCCGCTGGACTGCCACGCGCGGGCGACGAGTAGGTAACGGCAGCGCGGCCTCGCGCCCCCGACCTGGGACGATGTATGCGTTAACCGCGCATATCGCCGTCAACGCATACATGATCCAAACGGGCCACCCTTCAATGCCGTCGTTCGCCGGTCAATCTCGCGCAACCGAGCCGGACCGCGGGCGGTAACCTCGACGCACCCATGACCGTCACCAGATCCGCCACCCGCGTACTCGACAACTACATCGGCGGCTCCTGGACGCCGTCGGGCGCGTCGGAGCAGCTCGACGTGACGAACCCGGCGAGCGGCGAGGTGCTCGCCCGCGTCCCGCTGTCGAGCGCGACCGACCTCGACGGCGCCGTGCACGCCGCGCGCGAGGCCCTGCCCGCGTGGCGCGACGTGTCGGTGATCGCGCGCGCCCGGCTCCTGTTCGCGCTGCGCGAGGGCCTCGACGCCCGCCGCGAGGAGCTGGCCCGCTCGGTCACCACCGAGATGGGGAAGACGATCGTGGACGCGCGCGCCGAGGTGGCGCGCATGATCGAGATGGTCGAGGCGGCCTGCGCGATCCCCACCACGATGCAGGGCCGCATCCTCGAGGACGTCTCGCGGGGGATCGACGCGGAGACGATCCGGCAGCCGGTCGGAGTATGCGCTGCGATCGTGCCCTTCAACTTCCCGGCGATGGTGCCGTTCTGGTTCCTGCCGTTCGCGATCGGGTGCGGGAACACGTTCATCCTGAAGCCCTCGGAGCAGGTCCCGCTCACGCAGCAGATCGCCTTCGAGGTGCTCGACGGGCTCGGTCTGCCGCCCGGCGTGGTGAACCTCGTGAACGGCGGCCGCGAGGTCGTGGAGGGCATGCTCGACCACCCCGGGATCGACGCGATCTCCTTCGTCGGGTCGGCGCCGGTGGCCAAGATCGTCTACGAGCGCTCCGCCAAGGCCGGCAAGCGCGTCCAGGCGCTCGGCGGCGCCAAGAACCACATGGTCGTCATGCCGGACGCGGTCATCGACAAGACCGTCAACGGGATCATCGGCTCCGCGTTCGGCGCGGCCGGGCAGCGCTGCATGGCCGGGTCGGTGGTGGTCACGGTGGGCGAGGCGCACGAGCGGCTGCTGCCGGCGCTGAAGGAGGCCTCGGAGGCGATCCGTGTCGGCGACGGCCTCGACGAGCAGAACGAGCTCGGGCCCGTGGTGTCCGACACGGCCCGCGAGCGCATCCTGGGCGCCGTCGAGCGAGGACTGGACGAGGGCGCCGAGCTGCTCGTGGACGGGCGCGATCCCGGCCTTGCCGACGGCTGCTTCATAGGCGCGACCATCCTCACCGACGTGAAGCCCGATATGGAGCTCGCGCGCGAGGAGATCTTCGGCCCGGTGCTGTCGCTGATCCACGTGGACACGCTGGACGAGGCGATCGAGACCGTGAACAGCTCGCGGTTCGGCAACGGGGTGTCGATCTTCACCGAGTCGGGCGCGGCCGTCCGCCGCTTCAAGCACGACGTGGAGGCGGGGATGGTCGGAGTCAACATCGGCGTTGCGGCGCCGGTGGCGTTCTTCCCGTTCTCGGGCTGGAAGGACAGCTTCCTCGGCGACCTCCACGCTCACGGCACCGACGCGGTCGACTTCTACACGCGGAAGAAGACCATCACCGCGCGCTACTTCTCGAGCGGCGAGTCGGGCAGCTACTTCGTGGAGAACTGACCACCCTCCTTCGTAGCGAGGGCTTCCGGCGCGGCCTGCGTCAGGGCGCCCCGTTCGCCGTCGCGGGGTTCATCCTCGCTGCGTCGTTCGGCATCCTGGCCGACGAGGCGGGCTTCTCGGAGATCGCGGCAATCGTGATGTCCGCGATCGTCTTCGCGGGCTCGGCGCAATTCGCGTCGGTTTCGATCATCGCCGTCGGGGGCGGCGCGGGCGCGGCGGTCGCGGCGGCGTCGCTGATGAACTCGCGCTTCCTCCCGATGAGCGCCGCCGTGGGCCCGTCGTTCAGCGGCGGCCCGCTGAAGCGTGCGGCGAAGGGGCAGGCCGTCGTGGACGCCTCCTGGGCCATGTCGTCGCGTGGCGACGGCAGCTTCGACGAGCACCTGCTGCTTGGCGCCTCCGCGATCGCCTACGTCACCTGGGTGGCCGGCACCGCGGTGGGCGCCATCTGGGGCGACAAGCTCGGCGACCCGGACGCGCTCGGCCTCGATGCCATCTTCCCGGCCTTCTTCTTCGGGCTCCTCCTGAACGAGTTGCACAGCGGGAGGGCGCGCGGCGTCGCAGCACTCGGCGCCACGATTGCGGTGGTGCTGGTGCCGATCGCGCCGCCGGGAATCCCCGTGCTCGTGGCGAGCCTCGCCTCGCTCGTCGGCCTGACCAGGCGCGCCCGGGCCGAAGCGCTGGAGCGCCAGGAGGCGGAGGGGGAGCCGCGCTGAGCACCGTGGCGATCACGATCACCGGCTGCGCCTTGATCACGGCCGCCATCAAGGCGGCCGGCCCGGTGGCGCTCGGCGGCCGCGAGCTGCCGACCTGGTTCACGAGCGTCGTGATACTGCTCTCGCCCGCCCTCCTGGCGGCGCTGGTGGCCACCCAGGCGTTCGCTGAGGGCGACCACCTGGCATTCGATGCCGACACGGTCGGCGTGGCGGCGGGTGGCCTCGTCATCTGGCGGACTGGGTCGATCATCGCCTGCGTCGTCGTGGCGGCGGCCGCCACGGCTGCAGTACGGACGGTCTAGGGAGCGGTTATCCGCACCGCCCCACCCCTGCTGCCCACCTGGCCCGAAGGCGTGTCTCGCGGCATGCTCCTTCCATGAGCGAAACAGCTACCGCCAAGACAACCGACAACTCGCTGGACGGTGCTCGTGCCTGGTTCCGTGAACGAGGGCTCGCGCGAAGTCGCGACGACCGGGTAATCGCCGGCGTCAGCGGCGCGTTCGCCCGCCGCTATGGCATGAACCCGTTCGTGGCCCGCGTCGTCACCATCGCCGGCGCGATCGCCTTCACGCCGCTCGCATACGTTGCGCTGTGGGTGCTGATGCCCTCGGAGTAGAACCGGCTAGACGGCGTCGGCAGCGCGCGCCTTGCGTGCCTGCCGGCGCTCGTCGACCCGCACGACGTCCCACGCGAGCCCAGTGGCCTCGAAGATGCGGATGACGATCCAGGACGGGTCGACCTGCCACCAGCGCAGGCCGTGCCGCGCCGACGTTGGGAACGCGTGGTGGTTGTTGTGCCACGACTCGCCGAAGGTGAAGATCGAGAGCCAGGCGAGGTTGCGCGACTCGTCGCCGGTCTCGAAGTCCCGGCGGCCGAAGAAGTGGCAGAGCGAGTTGATGCTGTAGGTCACGTGATGCACCACCAGCATCCGGACGCCGCCCCCCCAGAGGAGGCCGGTGAGCCCCGTCATCAGCGTCCCGCCGATCAGGAAACCGAGGCCGAAGGGCAGCGCGAGCCCCGCGAAGACCCAGAAGAGGAAGGTTCGGTCGAAGAAGCTGATCGTCGGGTCCGCGATCAGGTCCGGCGCGTAGCGGTCGCGCTTGCCGCGCTGGGTGTGGATGAACAGCCAGCCGACGTGAGCGTGGAACAGACCGCGGATCGCGCCGCTCCACCCGCTTCCGTGCCCGACGTGGGGGCTGTGCGGGTCGCCCTCCTGGTCCGAGAAGGCATGGTGCTTTCGGTGGTCGGCCACCCAGGAGATCACCGGGCCCTCGATCGCGATCGAGCCGGCCGCGGTCAGCGCCGCGCGGACGGGCTTCTTCGCCTTGAAGCTGCGGTGGGTCAGGTGCCGGTGGAAGCCGACGGTGACTCCCATC
>Ga0207706_10001020_pt1 | contig 28544 bp, 22 predicted proteins | sample KBSC53metaG_FD_184318 | JGI IMG/M metagenome (GOLD analysis project Ga0207706, IMG submission 184318) | Corn rhizosphere microbial communities from Kellogg Biological Station, Michigan, USA - KBS C5-3 metaG (SPAdes) (version 2) | ecosystem: Host-associated > Plants > Roots > Rhizosphere > Soil ... | reverse complement strand
GCGATTGCGTGGGTGGCGGGCGCCCTCACCCGCGCGGTTTTCGTAGCGCCGGCGTCCCGCCGGCTGTCCTGCGGGCGTCCCGCCCGCAGTGTGAGGGCAGGATGATGGCGTGAGGGCAGGAGATGGTGTGAGGGCAGGATGATGGTGCGAGGATAGGATGATGGTGTAAGGGCATGGTGCCAGGGCGAGGGCAGGATGCCCTCGCGACAGCCGCCGGGACGGCGGCGCTACAGAGTCAACACCAGCCGCCTTGTGCTTGCATAATCCTGGCCTTCGGCGCTACGATGCCGACGCCATTCCGGAGGTGACGTATGAAGTACGGCCGCTGGTCCGTCCTGCTGGTTACCTTTCTGTTCGTGGTCGCTCTGCCTTCTCTGGCCCAGATCGAACCCATCGTGATTCCGGCGGGCACGCCGGAGGACGTGGCGCTGCAAGCCATCACCAAAGAGCCGGATGATCAAAAAAAACTGGCCATGTACGAGGATTTCGTGAAGCAGTTCGCTTCCAATCCAGCGGCCGTGGCCTATGGCAACTGGCAGCTGGCGCAGGCCTACCAGGGCACCGGCGATTTGCAGAAGGCGCTCGATTATGGAGACAAGGCGCTGGCCAGCACGCCCCGCAGTCTCGATATTCTCGTCTCCCAGGCCAGCATTGCCCAGCAGATGAAGAACAACCCCAAGTTATTGGATTACTCGGTGCGCGGCGGCGAGGTTTATAACTCTATCGGCAAGACCAAACCGGAAGGCATGAGCGACCAGGATTTCGCCACCCGGACAGAAGAGCAAAAGACTGCGGCCAAGAATTCATACGAATTCCTCGAGGCCGCTGCTTTTAATGTGATCGTCGATGAAACCAACGCCGCAACGCGCATGAGCTACATCGATCGTTTCACTACTGCTTTTCCGAAATCGCGGTTTGACGAATCAGTCGCCTCGTATGCCATGATGTCGCTCTCCGAGCTCAAGGACACGACCCGGGTGGTGGCGTTCGGCGAAAGGGCGTTGGCGGCAAATCCTAACAATCTGGCCGCGCTCTTGCTTCTGGCCGGGACTTACGTCGAAGATCCCAAGCCTGGAAGCGTGGCCAAGGGCGCCGCCTTTGCGCAACGGGCGGTGGTGGCGGCCAAGGCGGACGCCCCGGACGCAGACCGCACCCGCAAACTCTCGGCGGGAATTGCTCATTCGACCCTGGGCTATGCCGACATGAAGCAGGACAAAACCGCGGCCGCGATTGCGGAATTGAAGTCCGCGACCGCGCTGCTCAAGGGACTCGACGACCAGCAGTACGCAGTTGCGCTTTATCGTTTGGGCTTTGCCTACGCCAAGATCAGTCGGGTCAACGAAGCGCGTGAAGTATTGATGGAGGCGGTAAAAATTCCCGGCCCGGTCCAACCGCTCTCGCAGGATCTGTTGGCTAAAGTGAATGCGGCCCGCGCCAAGGGAAGATAGACCCCTTGTCATCCTTAGCGGGGGCGGGGGTTTCGCCATGCGAAGCCCCCGCGCAGTCGAAGGATCCCTGCCTGACGCAAATTGCCGTTATTCCGTTAGTGCTGGACGCGATGGATCAGCGCATCGTGAGGTAGGGGTCCTTCGACTCGCCTGACCGTCCGCAAGCGGACGGTCTGACTCGCTCAGGATGACAACAGCAGAGCGGGAAGCCAGAAGCTAGCAGCTAGAAGCTAGCAACGATCTCCCTTAATGTTTCACCAGATCATCCGACAGCAGTAGAGCTTTGGAAGCGAGATTGTGTGCGCGCTGCACGTCGCCCGCTTTCTCGGCGGCGTTGGCCTGCTCCATGTATTTGCGAATCTGGCTGACGCTGTCCTGCTGGGTTGAGCTCAGCTGCCGGGACGCGATCTGCTTCAGGTTGTCGTCCGTGGCGGCCAGCAACTGAGTTGTGTTTTGACGCTGGCTGGAGGCTTGCTCCGCACTCATCCCGGGAGCGAGCTGAACCACGGGATCGACCGTGCCACCATTTCGCACAACTTTTTTATCCGAGGCCGGCGCTGGGCGAGCACAGGTTTTCCGGTGGCGCTTCTTCTTGCTGGGCGCTTTCTTCGATGCCTTGACTTCCGGCTTCTTCGCAGCCGGCCCCGGCTGGGCCTTTTGCGGTTCCGGAGCGGTCTCTGGTTTCGTCTCTGGCGGAGACGCAGGCTCCGATTGAGGTTCCGTGCCTGGTTGCGCTGGCCCGGCTGCTGGACTGGGCGGCGCTGTATTCTGCGGCGCATCATTTTGCGGCGCGTCACTCTTCGGTGGTTCCTGGGGAGAGCCGGCAGGCGCCGCATCCTGCGCTGGCTGCGTCTCCTGATTGAGTTGCGGAGGTTGCGCCTGCGTGAGCGCGGCGAAGGAAGGAGTCGCCAGCGCGCAAAATCCGAGAATGATGGCCAGATACATGCTCATGTGAAATTGGATGCTGCGACTCCCCGCCAAGCTTACCTGGAAATCATAACTTCGGGGGCGTGGTTCCAGTACTGTCAGGAGTTCATAGAACCATCACGGTCTTTATCCGATTAGCCCCGGGTCGCTGTTTCCTGCAGAGCATTCGAGCGCGACTGGACCAGGGGCAGGCGCAGACGAAAGGTTGTGCCCTCACCCTCCACCGATTCGAAATCAACTGATCCATAGTGCCATTGCAGAATCTGATAAGTCTGTGCCAGCCCAATGCCGGTCCCTTCTTTTTTGGTGGTGAAGTACAGCTCAAAAATCTTGTCCTGAGCATCGGCTGGAATTCCGCTGCCCTGGTCACTAATTTCGGTGACCACCATGTCTTCTTCGCGGCGGGCTGAAACTGTCAGCCTGCCTCCGTCGGGCATGGCCTGGACGCCGTTGAGCACGACATTGAGAATGGCCTGCTTGATGAAATCGGTGTCCACCTTTACCATGAGGGGCTGGGCGGGAAGCTCGGAGACGATGATCACGCCGTGCCGGCCGGCATCGGGCCCGGCCAGCTGGACTCCGTCCTCCAGCAGGCGGCGCAGATCGGTTTCCTCGAGATGAAGGTCGCGGGGGCGGGTGAAATCCACCAGGATCTGCACCACCCGGTCCAGCCGGTGTATTTCGCTTCCGATGATGTCCATGTGGCGGCGGGTGTCAGGATCGACCTGCCGCAACTTTCCCTGCAGTAACTGCAAGTGCAGGACAATGGCGTTGATCGGGTTCTTCACCTCGTGGGCTACGCCCTTGGTGATCCGGCCGGTGGCGGAAAGCCGGCGCGACATTTCAATCTCGTCTTCGATGCGGCGGACCGACTCCGCATCGCGCATGGTGAGCAGGGCGCCGATGGGGGTTTCTTTTTCCCGGATGAAATCGAGAGAAATCTGTACCCGTTTCCCGCTGGGAAACTCGATCTCCCGGGGAGCGATGGGGCTGCGTTGCGCAAAGGAATGCAGGAGGAGGGCACCGAACTCCGACTCGGGAGAAAAAATCTCCCTGGCGGCGTGGCCCAGCAGCTCTCGCCGGGGCCGTCCCAGGAAGCGTTCCACGGACGCGCTTACCAGGACGACGCGCAAGTCCCGGGTGAACAACATCAGGCCGTCCTGCAGATTGCCCATGATCTGATCAACGTTGTCTTTCAGAGCGGAAAAAATTTCCTTGGCGTCGCGCATCTGGCGGCCCAGGTGGGCGATCTTGAGGCTCACCATCCCGTACTCGTCGTGGCTTGCCTCGGGCTCGCCGACGGTGTCCCCATCTCCGGCAGTGACGCTGTCCAGGCTGCGGTTGATCTGCTCCAGTGGGCCGAGCGCAATATGCGAGAGTCCCGCCGCCAGGAGCAGAGAAAGAAAAATTGCGATGCTGGAAAAGACCACCGCCTGCTGCAACCGGGGCGTCAGTTCGTTCTTCAGAAAAACCGTCGATACGCCCACCCGGATGCTGCCGAAGCGGGCCCCGTCCAGTTGCAGGGGAATGCGCACGTCGTACACGGTGGGCGGGTTGTACACCATGCGAAACTGCCGGCGGAAGTTCGCGTTCTCCACCAGGTGGAAGTCGGGACGGTCGGGAACCTCCTTGCCCACCAGGTCGGGATTGGTGTGCAGGATGGCTTTGCCGTCGCTATTGACGATGGCGGCGTCGTAAATGATGGGCCACGTCCCTACCACAGATTCCAGAAAATTATTCAGATCGCGGTCCGTGCTCAGGTAATACGCCACCGCCCGCCGCATGGCCTGGGGATTCGTGGTGTCCACCTTGGTGCTGCTCAAATCGGGGGCGGCGTTCGCGGCCAGGTAAGCGAGGTTGGAAGTCAACTGAGCTGCCGATTCACGGGCCGTGGTCACGCGCTGGCGCAGCAATTCCGAGATGTACACATAGGAAAATGCCGTGACCAGCACGGCCACCATGAAGGTGATGGCCAGCACGATTTTGGTTTTTCGCCGCATGGACTGTTGGATCGCTGTAACGCAGACCGCGTGGGGACAGCCGCCCTCGGCTGTCCGGCGGAGCAAAGCTCCGCAGTTCCTGGGTGGCCTGCAAAATCTGTCGAGCTCCGCTCGACTGGACAGCCGAGGGCGGCTGTCCCCACGCGGTCGGCGCCTTCCTCTATTCTTCCCTCGCCAAGGCCGCGTCGGCCGTGGCGTTGCCGTACTCCTTGAGCTTGTTGTGCAAAGTCTTCAGGCTGATGGCCAGAATTTCTGCGGCACGGGTCTTGTTGTTGTTGGTGGCCTCGAGCGTTTTCAGGATCAGCAGCTTCTCCGCTTCTTCCACCGTGGTGCCCACCCCCAGGCGCACGGTGTCGGAATCCTCGGCTGAGCTGCGCAGGCTGGATTGCCCGAATCCCGGCGGCAGATGCTTGGTTTCCACGACCGCTCCGTCGCACACGATAATTGCGCGCTCCAGGGTGTTGCGCATCTCGCGCACGTTCCCCGGCCAGGAATAATTCTGAAACGCGTTGAGGACGGCTTCGCTCACCCCTGCAACTTTGCGTCCATGTTTTTCGTTCATATCGGCCAGCAGGGCCGTCACCAGTTCCGGGACGTCTTCCTTGTGCTCGCGCAGCGGCGGCATGTGAATGTTAAAAACGTTGAGGCGATAATAAAGATCGTTGCGCAGTTCGCCACGCGCAACCGCTTCTTCGGGAACTTTGTTGGTGGCGGCCAGGACGCGGACGTCCACCGTGGTTTCCACTTTGCTGCCCAGGCGGCGCAATTTGCGGTCTTCGAGAACCCGCAACAGTTTGGCTTGCGTGGCCACCGGCATCTCGCCGATTTCATCCAGCAGCAGAGTTCCGCCTTCGGCCAGCTCAAAGCATCCCGTGCGCCGCTCCAGGGCCCCGGTGAAGGCGCCTTTCTCGTGGCCGAATATTTCGCTTTCGATCAGGGTTTCGGGAATCGCGGCGCAGTTGATGGGGACGAATGGTTTGTTCCGGCGCGGGCTGAGTTCATGAACGGTGCGTGCCACCAGTTCCTTGCCGGTGCCGCTCGCACCTGTTATAAGCACTGAGGCAGTGCTGGGCGAAACCATCTCGATGAGGTGAAATATTTCCTGCATTTTCTTGGAAGATCCAATCAGGCTTCCGAGAGAACCGGCATCGCGCAGCTTGCGGCGCGTGACCTCGAGTTCAGCCCGGGTCCCCAGCAGCGCGGAGGCGTTTTGCAGGATGGTCCGCAACCGGTTGGTGTCAATGGGCTTGGTGATGTAGTCATAGGCGCCCATGCGCATGGCCTGCACGGCGCTGTCGATCGTGCCCTGCGCCGTGACCACGACGACGGCCATGGTCTGCGCGTCGATGGCCAGTTTTTCCAGAAGCTCCAGGCCACCCATGCGCGGCATCTTCATGTCCGTGACCACGATGGAAGGAGCCCAGCTGGTGACTTTCTCTAGGCCCTCGGCGCCATCTTTCGCAGTTTCGGCCCGGTAACCCCAGCCCGTGATCAGTTCGGCCAAGCCGGTTCGTTCGTTTTCCTCGTCCTCGACGATCAGTACCTTTTCGTGGTTCATAGTCGCCCGCCAGCCATTATTTAGGCTTTCCCGCCTGTCTGCAAGCCGAGGCGGAGGCCGGGCAAGTTTTTCTTTCCCCGCGCAAGCGGATTTCGTCATCTCAGATGCCTGCACCGGAAAAGGTGAAACAGAAGGGGGGAAGCCGGGGGAGTATATCAATCTGAGACACTTACTGGCATTTGTGCTAGTTGATTAAAAGGTTCTCGACGAGCTTGATTTGACTCTGGTCTGGGGTAGAATGGCTCCTCATACCTGATGTCGGTATTTGCTTCCCACGCAACTCCCGGTCGCAATCTATATATGGTCTAAGCGTGGACGCGAAGTTTTTATCTGAGAGATTTTCGGAGGATGGCATGTCACTTCGTCGCTTGCTGTGCGGCATTTTCTTGAGTTTACTGGCTGTGATGTTGATATCAACTGCGGTTGTGGCCCAAGAGGAGACGCCGAAAGTTGACCTCTTCGTAGGCTACCAGTGGCTGCATCCAGGCATTACGGTCCCGTCGCCGTTTCAACCACCCAATGCTCCGGTGGCGCAGAAGATGGGCGATATTCCTCAGGGAGCGGGCGCCAGCTTTACCTACAATTTTACGCCGCACTGGGGATTGGAAGCCGACTACGGCGGCAACAAGAACAAGAACGGAACCATGAACACAGTCTCGATTGGACCTCGGTTCGCGTGGCGTAATGAAGGAGTGACCTTCTTCGCTCACACCCTGCTGGGATACAACCGGTTGACGGTGCCGCTGGTGGACTCCAGCAATGGGATTGGAGCCATTCTGGGCGGCGGAATGGATCTCAATCTCTGGCGCCGGCTTTCGCTGCGCTTGTTCGAGGCTGACTACATATGGTCGCACCACAATTTTTCCGATGAAGTAGGTCCCGCCTTTCCGGACCTGCGGCGTCCCACGATGGAGGGTGTCCGCCTGCGCACCGGTTTGGTCTTCAACTTCGGCTTTGAATCGCCCCTGGTGCCGGCCGCGAGTTGCTCCATCCAGCCCGGCGAAGTGATGGTGGGTGAGCCCGTTACGGCTACCGCCAGCGCCAGCAATTTCAATCCCAAGCACACTCTGAGCTACAGCTGGGCCAGCACGGGCGGAAAGGTCACCGGCAAGGACAACACCGCCACCCTGGACACCAACGGGGTTGCCGGCGGCAGCTATACCGTTACAGCCCGCATCACCGATCCCAAGATGAAGAAGGGTGGCGAGGCGAGTTGCACGGCTACCTTCACCGTGAAGGAGCCGCCGAAGAACCCGCCGACCATGTCATGCTCCGCCAGTCCGACATCAGTGCAGGCGGGCACGCCGGCCACTGTGACCTGCAGCTGCACCAGCCCGGACAACGTGCCGGTCACGGTCAGCGGTTGGACCGCCAGTGGTGGAAGCGTTTCGGGTGAGGGTAACACCGCCACGCTCAACACCACCGGAGCCTCAGCCGGCCCAATAACAGTGAGTGCGACTTGCAGCGATTCTCGTGGTCTGACCGCGTCGGCTTCGAGCCAGGTGACGGTAGAGGTTCCGCCTCCGCCGCCGCCGGAGGCGAGCAAGCTGAGCGAGTGCGACTTCCCCAACAAGGTGAAGCCGTGGCGGGTGGACAACACTTGCAAGGCCGTACTGGACGACGTTGCCCAGCGGCTGCAGCATGATCCCGATGCCAAGCTGGTGATCGTAGGCAACGCCGAACCCGGCGAGAAGCGCAAGAACCTGGCCGGGGAACGCGCGGTCAATTCCAAGGCATATCTGTCCGGTGGCGAAGCCAAGCAAGCCATCGATGCCAGCCGGATTGAAGTGCGCACCGGCAGCGCCGGCACCAGGACTGCTGAATACTGGGTAGTCCCGGCAGGCGCGACCTTCTCGGCCCCCGGAACCGAGACGGTGGATGAGTCCATGGTGAAAGCGGTTCCGGATCACCCGGTGGTCAAAAAGAAGGCCCGCTAAGCCTAAGGCCCATTGACCTTTAGCTGACTCTGGGCCGGCCGAGATTTCTACTCGACCGGCCCTTTTTCATCTGGCCTTCGGTAACTTGAAAAGACCGTATTACGCTGTCAATCTCAGCCGCGAGCGCATAATTTTTTCGCCAGGGGCACATTCACCTATGATTTCGCGCAAGATACGGCTGAATTCTTGTAAGTGGTTGATTACATTAACAATTGCGATGCTCTCCGTTTCTGCCCTCTGGGCTGGTCAGTGGACTGCCTTGGGCCCGGACGGAGGCGACGTGCGGAGTCTGAGTTATGACCCGCAAAATCCCGACCGCATTTATCTGGGGACGAGCACGGGAACGCTTTTCCTGTCTTCGGACGGGGGACACAATTGGTCGCGCCTGGCCCACCTGGGCGGCGACGACAATGTTCTCGATCACATCGTCATTGATCCCAAGAACCCCAAACACATTTACGTTTCAGCGTGGAGCGTGGTGAACCAGCAAGCCGGCGACGTGTTTCGTTCGCATGACGGCGGCAATAACTGGGAAGCGCTTCCGGGCGTGCACGGAAAATCGGTGCGGGCGATGGCGATCGCTCCCTACGATTCCAAGGTTCTGGTGATCGGCGCCCTCGATGGCGTGTTCCGCAGCAAGAACGGCGGCAACAGCTGGGAGCGGATTTCTCCCGCTGCCCAGGCCGAACTGAAGAATGTGGAATCGATAGCGGTTGATCCCAAGAATCCCGATGTGGTGTATGCCGGTACCTGGCATCTGGCGTGGAAGACCGACGACAGCGGCGCCAGCTGGCATCGCATCAACAAAGGCATGATCGATGACTCGGACGTATTTTCGGTCATCGTGGACTCGACCAATCCCGCGGTGGTTTATGCCAGCGCCTGCTCCGGAATTTACAAGAGCGACAGCGCCGGCGACCTTTTCCGCAAGATGCAGGGCATTCCGTTTTCCGCGCGCCGCACTCGCGTTCTGAAGCAGGACCCGAACAACCCGGGAACGGTTTATGCCGGGACGACCGAGGGTCTGTGGAAGACCGCGGATGCCGGCAAGACCTGGAAGCGGGTAAGCAATCCTGAAGTCGTCGTGAACGATGTGCTGGTGGACCCGCGCAACTCGAACCGGGTGCTGCTGGCCACCGACCGCAGCGGCGTTCTGGCCAGCGATAACGGGGCGCAGACTTTTGTGGCTTCCAATCACGGCTACGTGCACCGCTATGTAAGTTCGATTCTGGCCGACAAGAACGACCCCAACAACATACAAGTGGGCGTGGTCAATGATCGGGAATTTGGCGGCGTTTTCTCGACCCGCGATGGCGGCCAGAGCTGGCAGCAGAAGAGCGCTGGACTGGGCGGACGCGATGTTTTCGCGTTGCAGCAGACTTCCACCGGCGCCCTGATTGCCGGCACCAACAAGGGCATCTTCCTGCTCGATCGCAATGCCAGCCAGTGGCGTCCGATCAACACCATTGTGACCGAGAAGTCAGCGGCGCGATTGGTGAAAGGCAAGAAAGGCAAGAAGGCGGCAAAAGTGCCCGCGGTCGTGGTTCGCTCAGTTCTGGATGCGCGCGTAAGCGATATCGAAGTCACCCCCAAGCGCTGGCTCGCAGCCACCTCCTCTGGACTGTTCTCCAGTTCGGACCAGGGCAAAACCTGGACCGGCGGTCCGGTAATGGGCAAGAGTGATTTTGTTGCGGTGGAGTCGAACGGCGAGTTGTTGGTGGCCGCCACTCGCACCAACGTTCTTTGCTCTTCCAACGACGGAGCGACCTGGCAGCAAGCGCCGCTGTCTTCCTACATCACCAGCATTCACGGCGTAGAACTCACGCCGGAAGGTGAAATCCTGGTGGCTTCCCGCGAAGGCGCGTTCCGGAGTTCCGATTCCGGCGCGACCTGGGAGCATATCGTGAACGGCCTTCCGGACAAGAACATCAGCTCGATCACCTATGACCCGAGCAAGAAGCGTCTGCTGGCCACCAGCAACGCTACCGGAGTGGTCTTCGAGAGCCGGGACAGCGGCCGCAGCTGGCATCGCGGCCCTGATTCGGGATACCCGCTGCGCCGCATCAGCGTAGTTCGCGGACGCTTTGTGGGGGCCACCCCGTTTGACGGCCTGATTGTCCAGCCCGAGAATGAAGCGGCCAGCGCTTCGGCCGGCCTGGGCGGATCGTCCGACTAACCGATCGCAAGACAAAAGTGTTATCTAATCCACGGAGGAGCGGCCAACCGCTCCTCCGTTTTTTGCTTGTGTGGGGCGGACACGCTTGTCCGCCGCCTTTGACTTCAGAAGATTATCGGTCTTCGACGACTGCCATTGAGGCTCGGTAGCTGACGATCCCCACCCTGTCGCAAAGCACGCGACGAGGGTGGGGCACCTGTGATCACGGATCACACGGATATCTTTGGCATTCCCACGCTGGCGCGATAATACCGGTAATAAATACATCTCGATCTCCCGCGCTGCCCTTAACTCGCTGATAAATCGGTCTCGGACGATGGCATCCAGCTTGCGACTTGTCGGACAGCGGTCGCGCGCGGCAGGATTGTTTTATGAAGTTGTCGAATGGGAATTGGCGGAACGCTGCCGTGTTCACCGTTCTTTTAATGGGGCTGATTCTGGCCGGTTGTTCACGACGGGAGAGCCTGCCCGGAATCGAGGAGAATGCCGCGGACCAGCATTTGCCTTTTGAGGCGGCATCCGACAAGGGCGGAATTTCTCCTACCAGCTCCCTGACGCCTACGACGATCCCAGCCGGAACGCCGATCACCATCCACGTAAGGTTGTCTTTATCGAGCGCCAGTTCCCGCGCCGGAGACCCCTTTGAAGCCGTGCTCGATGAACCCATTGTTGTCCGGGGCCGTACCCTGGCACCGCAGGGCGCTGTTCTGACCGGCAAGGTGCTGGACGCCAAAGCTGCGGACCAGTTTCAGGAAGCCGGCTACCTGCGGCTGGCCCTGACTGCGATTTTCATCAACGGAAAATTCCTTGCCATACAAACCTCCAGCATCTTCATGAAGCGAGGCTCGCATGAGCAGCGCAACGTGACCATTGTGCGCGACGGCGCCGGGAAAAAAGGCGCTCTCATCGGAGCATCGGTTGACGCTCCCGGGACCACCTATGCCACGGGCAGCATGGACGTCGGCGTGGCCCCCGAGCGGAGCCTGACCTTCAGGCTGGCCCAGTCCTTGCCTCTCTAACCGAAAGTGTGCAGGTGTGAGTCGACACTCCGACTTCGCTCAGGGCAGGCTTTGTCTGCTGCTCCCACGGTGTGAGGAGAGAGAAAAAATGAAATCGGCGAGAATCTGCGTGAATCAGCGGAATGGAAGTTGAGCGGGTGCCGGAGGCGGCATGATGAGATGACAACTTCAATTCCGCTGGTTTACGCGGATCAACACGGATCAAGACAGCAGGGATGAAAAGAAATCGGCACCATCGGTGCGAATCGCGGATCTACAAAAGCAACACCAACTTCAAAAGCGTCGGACAGGAGTGTCCGACCTACACCACCCACACAATTCCTATAGCGTGTTCATGAAAGTCACCAGATCGGCTTTTTGCTCGGCAGACAGCAGCATGTTGAAACGCTGGTCGTAGAAGTTGACTAAGTCCATCAGGGTATCGGCGGCACCGTTGTGGAAATAGGGTGCACGTGCGGCCAAACCACGCATGCTCGGGACTTTGAACTTGCCAATATCGGCGCATTTGCCGGTCACCATCGCCCGCCCGGGATCGGCGACCACCACCTGAGAGCCGTCATCACACTGCAGCGTGTATAGAGGGAGGTCAGCCACCGCGGCGCCCGCTCCAATGTTCATCATGGCAGACGAGGAGCTGCCGCCAACATTGGGCGTGTTGTGGCAGGTGGTGCAAGTGCCGAAAACCTGCGGTTGGCCCAGCACGTCATTGAATCCGGGCACGACGGAAATCAGGATGGGAAAAGTATTGAACAACATCTCTCCCCGCGCCACTGCCTGCTGCGCTGCGGAATTGCTGCCACTCGCAGTTGCCCAGCTGGTGTACAGAGTGAAGGCATTGGGATCAAAGCCAGTCCCGGAGTTGATCCCTGCGGAGAAGGGCTGAGTCGAGAGGAACACCGGGCCGCCATTCGCGCCCTGTGCGGTAAGGCTTCCAGCCAGGCTGTCCACCGACTGGGCGGTGAACAGCGAGGATTCGAAATTCACAATCTGTTGTAACTGGGCATCAGTTGGCGGACCGCTGGGTTGGGTATGGACCAGGGTGGCATCGAGGGCCTGGGTCTTCAGGTCGGGCTCCCGGCCGTCCCACATGATGCCATTGAGAAACTTCAGGTTAGTGGAAGGAAGTGGACGCCGATAGAGCGCCGGCGATGTGGCGGTAGTTTCCGGACATTGGTAAGGGTCGTTGATGGCGACGATGCTGAACTCGGCGTTGGCCGGCACCGGCAATGTCATGCGAATCAATCCATGATTCAGCAACTGGCTGTATGCCGACGTGGCGGCTGCGAATGTGGAGACATCGTCGCTGGGGCAATTGGCTCCGTCAACCGTGCGAAAGATCGGATCCGTTCCCTGGGTGTCGTTGAAGCGCTGCTGTAAGTGCGCGGGAGTGACACTCCATCCATCCGCGGCGTCATGACAACTGGCACAGCTCCGGTCATTGCTCCCCAACTTGGCAAAAAATGGGCCCGTTCTATCAATCTTCTGGTGACTGAAGGTGTCGAGGGTGCCGCTGGGATCCTGAGATGTTTCGTGGAATGTGCTTGGGGGCGTGATCACGTTTCCACCGGTTGACCCTCCCCCGCCGCATGCTGTGAAGGCTGAAACCAATGCTCCGGCTACCGCTAACAAAACTTTTCGATTCATTGCTTACAGGGCCCTTTTGGTTCTTGGTTTCCACGCCAGCCCGCCGGCACACCCGCCGCAGGGCCGCTAATCGTGAGTTATGGGGGGAGAATTCGCGGGGGAAGAAACTTAAAAGTACCACATGCGGGCTGAAAATCAAGCCGAGAAAGGGGTAACCCGCCCCCTGTCTGGATGCCGCAAATAGTTGCACTTTCGCGCGTAGGGCAGGCGTCCGTTTGCCCGCTAGCATCAGGAAATCACCGACAGTCGGAATCTCAGGCATGTTCTTCCGTCACATCAAGGTGTGACCGCTGCCCTTAGCAATTTGTCTGCGCCCGCATAGACTTCCCGAAATGGAGAGAGCGCCAGAGGGAAAATTGTCTCGGCGGATTTCCCGATTCAGAACGGTTGAGCCTTTCGACAGTCTCGCCGAACCCATTTGGAGCTTTCCCGAAACGTGCTTTACGGCTAATGCTTTCGTTAGCGACGCTGGATGAAGACTAACAAACAAGGCGTGGCCGCGGGTCCGCCAGGCGTCGGGCGCAAGTCTTGAAACCATGAATGCAATCGCGCAATTACGGTCGAGCAACTTCGGATCTCCCGATCCCGCCGTCCTGCTGGCCGCGGTCCAGGCCTGCCCTGAGAGTCTGGCGATCGTCGCGTCGGGCCGCATTGTTTATGCCAATCCGGCGTGGCGCGCCATGTTTGAATGCCTGGAGCCGTCGCAGCTTCAGGGAGGAGAAGCAGGAGATTTGCTCCCCGGGCCCCTGATCTCCGTGGCATCCGGCGCCAGGCCGGCTGGGGAACGCGAAACAAGTAGTGAGGTGCGCGTGATTCGCACCCGCAAGAATGGCACCAGCGTACATCTCGAGATGGCCAGGGCCGGTTTTGAGCTGCGCGGCGGTGAATTTCAGGTGGTGCACTGCCGTGACGTCAGCCGGCAGTGGCAAGCGGAGAGACGACAACGGGAATCGCAAGGGATAGAGGCTGTTGGCCAGTTGGTGGGAGGAGTGGCGCACGACTTCAACAACCTGCTCACCGGAATCATCCTCTACTGCGACCTGTTGCTGGGGGAATTGGAAGAGGACAGCCAGATCCGCGGTCACATACGGGAGATGCGCATGGCGGGGGAGCACGGGGTGGCCATGGTGCAGCAACTACTCGCGGTGGCGCGGCCTCCCGCCAATGAATCCCATGTATTCGTCTTGAACGACGCGGTGAGAGGAATCCATGAGCTCATGGTCCGCCTGATCGGTGAAGATATCGTGCTGAGCACCGCGCTGGCCGCCGACCTGGGTCCGGTGAAAATGGACCCGGCGCAAGTCCAGCAAATCCTGCTCAACCTGGTGCTGAATGCCCGCGATGCCATGCCCGACGGCGGCCGGATCACCGTCAGCACGCGAAACCAAACGGGCCCTGGTCCCATCGCTGATGCTTCAGAATCGCAGAATGGGCAATGGGTTGAGCTCACCGTGGCCGACACCGGTGCCGGCATGGACGCCGAAACCGTGGAGCGTGCCTTCGAGCCTTTCTTCACCACCAAGCGTCCGGGTCGGGGTAACGGCCTGGGCCTGGCCACGGCTCGCCGGCTGGTGCAGCAAGAGGGCGGAACCATTATGGCGGAAAGCGCACCCGGAACGGGCACACGCGTTTCCATGCGCCTGCCGCGAGTCCAACCCGATCAAAATTCGAAAGCTCCAGAAAGGTAATTTCATGACCACAGCCGCACTGAGCGCTCCCACTCCGGTCCAGATGGAACCGGCCAATTTCCTGAACCTCCTGATCGTGGACGACGAACGCGCCATCCGGGAAGTCTGCCGCGAAGTTGCACAATCACTCGGTTTCAACACCGCCGTGGCCGATTCCGCGGAGCATGCCTATCGTCTGCTGGACACGCAAAACATCGATGTCGTGCTGCTCGATCTGAAGCTGCCCGGCGCCAGCGGCCTGGAAGCCTTGCACCAGATCGGCGAGCGCAAGCCCGATGCGGTCATCGTGGTGGTCACCGGATACGGCACCGTCCAGTCCGCGGTCCAGGCCATGAAGAATGGCGCCTATGACTACGTGACCAAGCCCTTCAGCATGGAGGAACTGAGGCTGCTGCTGGAGCGTGTGTCCGACCACCTGAAATTGAAAACCGAAAACCGCACCCTGCGGGAGAAGATCAAATCGAAACTGGGTTTCGGCAGCATCGTAGGCCGGGCGCCGGAGATGGAGAAGCTCTATCGCATCATCGGCAAAGCCGCCCACAGCAGCCATCCCGTGCTCATTCTGGGCGAAAGCGGAACCGGAAAGGAAATGGTGGCGCGCTCCATCCATTTCTCCGGACCCTTTCGCGACAAGCCGTTCATCCCGGTGGACTGCGGCTCGCTGGTCCCCACCCTGATCGAGAGCGAACTGTTCGGTTATGTCAAAGGCGCCTTCACGGGGGCGGTGCAGTCGCGCGACGGCCTGCTGGCGATCGCGGAGGGCGGCACGGTATTTCTGGATGAAGTCGGAGAACTTCCAGTCGATCTTCAAGCGAAGCTGTTACGCGCCATCCAGGAGCGGGAGATTCGCCCGGTAGGAAGCACCAAGCGAATCGCCATCAACGTAAGAATTCTGGCGGCCACCAATCGCGACCTGGAACAAGCCGTGGCCCAGGGGACTTTTCGCCGGGACTTGTACTTCCGGCTTAATGTGCTGAGCCTGAAAATCCCTCCCCTGCGGGAACGGCGCCAGGACATTCCACTGCTGACCGGATACTTCCTGGAAAGGCTGTCTCGAGACTCGGGTCACGAGCGGAGCCTGAGCGACGACGCCATGAAAGCCCTGCTCGCCCATGACTGGCCGGGGAATGTGCGGGAACTCGAGAATTGTCTGGAGCGGGCCTGCGCCTTCACCTCGGGACCGGTAATCCACCTGGCGGACTTGCCCAGCGCCATCCATGGGGCCCCCATCCATCCCTCGAACGGAGGCAATGGCAAGACTCAAATCATGCCCATGGCGGAACTGGAGAAACATACCATCCTGAGCACGATCGCTCAGCTCAACGGGGACAAACTTCTGGCCGCACGAATGTTAGGTATTGGCAAGACCACGCTTTACCGCAAGCTCAAGGAGTATGTGGCGCAGGATTAGGCGGGGTTTGGCCCACATCGCGAATTATGCGCTTGACGGGCCTTCTGGAATCGCTGAAGCGTGCCGCCTCAAAAGTTTTCAGCCATCCATACATTGCTTTGAGTGGTAGGTGCTGGAATTGCCACGTATTTTCCATTGCGTGAGGGAACCGCCCAGCTCGGCCACATACTGTTCAGTTGCCAGATTTGGTGTGCATGGCCCGCTAAATCGACGTACAGCAAGCTTTGCCTCGATCCCGCAGGATTGCTGGCGACAAAAAGCCCTCTGGAATCGGCGGCCCAATCTACCGATCGGAAGCCGTACCAGTTTTTCACCACAAGCTCGCGAGTGGGCTGTCCAGAGAGCGAGAGCAGCAGGATCCGGTTATCGGTAGCTCCGAAGGTAACCGCGGCAATTGAAGTTCCGTCCGGGGAAAGCCCCCAATTCCACTCGAACGTTTGCTCTTGAAGCCTTGCTACTTCATGCGGTTTACCGATGGCCGGATCAAAGACCGAAAATACAAAATCTTTCGGCTCCAGCTGGCTGAAGGCGCAGATGGCGGCTGGTGCGCGCGAACACTGAAAATTAACGATCGCAGGGGCCTCAAGCACCATCTGGGAAGGACCTCCATTAATAGGCGCTCGCACCAGCCGTACCGGCTGCGAATTGTCGCTCGGATTCGTGGGTGCCAGATACAGAATTTGAGTACCGTCCGGATTCAACCGGCCAACCGATCTTTTCTCGGGACCAGGGACCAGCATATCCGCCGAGGTTGCATACATTCCTTGTCGAAAAATGTTGTCCGTACCAGTTCTATTCGAGATGAACACCACAGCCTTGTTGTCGGGCGTCCAGTCGAAAGGAAGGTCGTCGGCCTCGTCGAACGTAAGCCTGCGCGGTGTGCTGAGTCGCGGTCCTTTGGCAGAAAACTCGGCCACATAAACATCAGCCTGGGGTTTGGCCCGGATAAATACGAGACGCCTTCCATCTGCGGTGACGCTGGGTTTCACTGCAAAGCCATCACCGTCGGTGATCCTCTCAGCTGTCCCTACGAAACGGCCGGTACTTAAGTCCAGCCTGGCTGCCCAGAAGTTCGAACTGTTGTGACTAGGCGGCGGTTCATACACGACATAGACCAAACGTCCATCTGGCAGCCAGATCAGTCCCCAGACACTCACATGTGGATCCGACAGGACCACCCTCCTGGTACCATGTTCCAGGTTAAAGAGCTCGATCCAACCTTCCTCCGTGTCGGGGCCGGTCCTGAATTTCACATATGCAATCCAGCGCCCGTCGGGCGACCAAACAGGTGAGCCGAATGCTCCCTCGGGAAATGACATTAGCTTTCGCTGATCGGATCCATCTGCCCGCATCAACCAGATTTCCTGCCCGGCTTCCGCGATTGCAGCTCCTTTGAGAAATACAATCTGCGAGCCGTCCGGCGAAACCGAAGCCGACCAGCCTTCGTCGCTCAATTGCCGCGGGTTGCTACCCAGGATGGATAGAGACCACAGACGCCTGTTTGCTGGAGGGGCAGCCCACGATGCCAACAACTGCGAACTGTCTGGGAACCATCCCAAGAACATGACATCAGAAACTTTCGATAGCAGAGGGTGCACCTCACCCGTCGCGAGGAGACGCAAGTACGCGCCGGTTTTGTCGGAGTATGCCAGGTACTTGCCATCAGGAGATATCGCAGAAGCTTGGATCCGGTTCTCGGCGGGATTCGTCGTCAAGCGTTGCAATGCTGTGGAAGCTTGCGACAACTTCGATCGTGATGCCCGGCGCCAGAAGAGCCATCCCGCCACCATGCCAGCCACCAGGACAATGGCAAGCACCGACCCACCGACCTGCCACATCCGTGCCCAAGGGCTCGACAATACTTTCGAGGCGATTCGTCCGGTTTCTGCGTCTCGTTTCATGCCATCGAGGTCGGATCGGCCTGATGGGTTTGCGGCGGGTAACTCAACATTGCCAATAAAGCGATATCCACGTCGCGCGACGGTCTCAACGAAGGTGGGCCTCTCCGCTGATTCGCCGAGGGCGTCGCGCAGCCTCTTGATGGCGGCATTCAAGCTATGATCGAAGTCAACGAAGGTGTCCGCCGGCCAGAGTTTATTGCGCAGTTCCTCTCGAGTAACGAGCTCTCCCGGCCGTTCCAGGAGCGCCGCCAGTATTTGAAGGGGCTGTTCCTGCAGTTTTACCTTCTGTCCCCGCTGGCGCAGTTCCCCGGTGTGGAGATTGACCTCGAAAGTGCTGAAGCGGATGACTCGGAATGAGGAATTGGCTAACACAGACCTCCATGCGGTCGCAGTCTAGCACCTTTCGATTACGCTCCGAATGGCTATCCCAATCTCCTCCTAATTCTGAGCCAACTTCCCGCACTGGGAAGAGCAGAGGAGGACTATGTAAGCCTAACCAGTGTGTTTTCAATGGCACGGCCGCGGCAATAGACTTGCAAAGTGGAGTAGCATGCTGCTCGTCATTACGCCTTCCGCTAAAGCTCGGGGTTGCGCCCAGGCGATTCAACAGGTCACCTCGGAAGAAACTCACGTAGCGGCCACCTCGTCCCAGGCGCTGGCCCGCCTGCGCGCCCATGAATACGGGGCCGTGCTCATCGATCAGGCATTCCTGGAAACCGAACCGGTCGAGAGCGACATGGTGCTGGAAAACATGGGGACAGCCGTACCCGTCCACGTGAACTTCGCCATTAACAATATGGACCGAGTCGCGCGCGAGTTGCGGACGGCACTGCTTCGGCACAAGAAGCAAGTCCAACTGGTGCGGCAAGGGGTCCAACACGCACTGCGAAACGAGCTCAAAGGGACGGTCACCGCCCTGCTGCTTTCGTGCGAATTGGCGCTGCACGTACCCAATCTACAGAGCGAAGCGGAAAACAAGATGCGCAGCGTCCACCAGCTTGCCCAGGAGATTCGTCTCAAGCTCGAAAGTCCCGTCTGAGGTCCAGCGCCGGAACCCGCTCCACCCTGTTTCACGATCCCGAGATGCAATATTTTGCGCACCTGCACGCTTCCCGAGAAAATCCTTCCCGGATATCGCTGTTCCCGCACTACAATGACGCAGCAGCAAAAAAACGCGGAGTCGCCGCTCCCTGGCCGCTCTCCGCGCTTCCCAGGGGAAATTCGTGCATGTACTGGTTACTGCCGACACTTTAAGTGGCACGTGGACCTACACCCGTGAACTGGTGTCCGGGCTGGTCAGTCGAGGGTTGCGCGTGACCCTGGTGAGTTTCGGCGAAATTCCCCTGCCCCAACAGACCCTTTGGATGGACAACCTGCATGGCCTGGAATACCGCCCCACGGCGTTCCGCCTGGACTGGATGGAGGAGGGGCGGCAGGATCTCAAGGATTCCTCGGACTACCTTACGGCGCTGGTCAAAGAACTAAAGCCCGACGTGCTTCACTTGAACCAGTTATGTTACGGCGACCTGCGGGTGCCGTTGCCACGCGTGGTGGTGGCGCATGGCGACTTGATCACCTGGTGGCAGGCGGTGCACGGCCGGGAGCCCAGGCAGGACAGTTGGCTGCAATGGTACCGCGATGTGGTCACGCGTGGCCTGGCCATGGCCAGCGTCACAGTGGCGCCTTCGGCCTGGATGCGGGACACCATCCGCGACTGCTACACCCGCTCCCGGAACGACACCGTTATTTACAACGGGCGCAATCCAATTTTCTTCAATCCTTACGTGGGCAAGGATGATTCCGTACTAGCGGTGGGCCGCCTCCTGGATGCGGGCAAACAGGTGTCACTGCTGACCCAGCACACCCATCCCCTTCCGGTCTGCATTGTAGGGTCGGACACGCCGGTCCACGGGCCCGCGAGGATTCCGATACGCGCCGATGTCAAACTGTCCATCAACGAAATGAATGTCGCGCTGAAAGGGCCGCAGACAGAGGCCCAGCTGCGCACCCTCTATAGCCGGGCTTCGATTTATGCCGCCACCTCGCGCTACGAACCTTTCGACATGGCGGCGGTGGAAGCGGCATTTTCCCGCTGCGCTATCGTGGCCAACGACATTCCCGCCTTCCGGGAAATATGGGGCGACGCCGCTCTGTACTTCCGCGAAAATGATGCGGCGAGTCTCGCAGCGGCGATCCGCCGGCTGAGCAACCAGCGAGACTTGTGCCGCACCTACGGCAACCGCGCCTATCAACGTGCCCGCGAATGCTTTACTTCGAAGCGCATGATTGACCAGTATCTTGAACTCTACGGCAACCTGCTGCAGACCAAATGGGCGGCGGCTTAAGGAAGCTCTCAGCTGTCAGCTCTCAGCTATCAGTGGGTCTCCGGTTGGGTTGACTGAAAGCTGACAGCTGAGGGCTGATAGCCGCCTTTCTGCTATCTTCAATAACGAACAGGGAGGCCTCATGCCAGTTAAAATTACTATCCGCAAGAACGGCCCGTACCGGGTGGAAGATCCTGAGGGCTCGATCGAACTGGTGGACGCCGACGGCAATAAGTACGACCTGACCGGCAAGCCGGCATTTTCTCTTTGCCGTTGCGGTGGATCTGTGACCAAACCATTCTGTGACGGTACCCACAGCCGAATCGGGTTCCTGGGAGCGGAATCGGCGGTCAAAAAGACGGAGAGCAGCAGCTGACCTCGAGCTTCTCCTGACTGGGTGAGGTCTTCCATGGCGGACGGGGCTACGGCGCATTGGCTTCAGCCATGGTTCCGCCCGTTCCGGCAACGGCCGTTGGATTCTGCGCATCAAGCCTTTGAGGAGCCCCCGTGAGCGATTGGAAAGATGCAGAACTAGGGATGGGCCGCGGGATCACGCGGCGTGATTTCCTGAACGGAGTCGCACTCACCGTGGGTGCGGCAATTCTTCCCTCCGACTTGTTTGCCGCCGCCGATATGCAGGCCGGGCGGGAGAAGTCACCCGACTACTATCCCCCGGCCTTGACCGGACTTCGTGGCAGCCACGTTGGGTCATTCGAAGTGGCGCACAGTCTGCGCGATGGCACTTTTTGGGACCATGCCGGGACCCCGGTGGACACTAAAGAGACCTACGATCTGGTGGTTGTGGGGGGCGGTATCAGCGGACTCTCGGCGGCCCATTTCTTTCGCAAGACAGCAGGACCGAAGGCGCGGATTCTGATTCTCGACAATCACGATGACTTCGGCGGTCACGCCAAGCGCAACGAGTTTCAGACCCCCCAGCGCACCATGCTGGGTTTTGGCGGGACGTTTTCCATCGAGAGTCCGGCCCCCTACAGCGCCGTGGCGAAAGGCCTGATCGAAGAATTGGGGATTGATGTTCCCTCCTATCCCAAGTATGTGAGCCGGGATTTGTACCGGTCGTTTGGCCTGGGTCCAAAGATCTTTTTTGACAAGGAAACATTCGGCGCCGACAGACTGGTCACGAATCCGACGCCGCGGGTTGGGGGCGAGAGCGAAGACGATAAAGTACGGGCCCACGCCCTGGAAATGTTCCTGCAGGACTCCCCGTTCTCGGAATCCGCGAAGGCAGACTACCGGCGCCTGGTCACGGAAAAGACCGACTATCTGCCCGGCCTGAGTTCGGACGAGAAGAAAGCCCGCCTGGCCCGCATCAGTTACAACAGTTTTCTGGCTGACCTGGTCAAAGTCAGCCCCGAAGTCGTGAAGCTTTTCCAGAACATGCCCCAGCCTTTGTTCGGCGTGGGATTTGACGCGGTAGCCGCGCAGGATGCATGGGGACTCGGTGCGCCCGGCTTTGCCGGCATGAATCTCGATCCCGGCCCAGGCAAAGGCATGAATCGCGATGCCATCCCCAACAAGGAAGCAGAGAAATACTTTTTCCACTTTCCCGATGGCAATGCTTCCATCGCGCGGCTGCTGGTGCGCAAACTAATTCCGCAGGCGATTCCGGGCCAGTCCGCCACTGATGTAGTCCTGGCGCGGGCCAACTACGCCCGGCTCGATGAGAAGAAGTCGCCGGTTCGCATTCGCCTGAACAGCACGGCGGTGCGTTTGCAGCATCAGGGAGATGCCGCCAGCGCCAAGGGAGTTGAAATCACTTACGCGCGTGCCGGCAAGGTGTACAAGGTAAACGCCGCGCATTGCGTCCTGGCTTGCTGGCACGTGGTTATCCCCTATATCTGCGAGCAACTGCCCGAGAAGCAGAAAAAGGCACTGGCATCGGCCGCGAAAGTTCCATTGCTTTACACCAACGTTGCCCTGCGTAACTGGAAGGCCTTTGAGAAATTGGGCACAAACGCGATCTACGTTCCAGGCGGATATCACTCGTACATGAATCTGGACTTGCCGGTAAGCATCGGCGGCTACGAATGTTCGCGTAAACCGGAAGAGCCCATCGTCGTCCACATGATGAAGACGCCTTGCAAGCCGGGACGTCCGGCGCGCGACCAGCACCTCTTGGGCAGGGTCGAACTGTTTACCACGACTTTCGAAATAATGGAACGAAATATCCGCGAGCAGTTGGCGCGCGTGGTGGGCCCGGGAGGTTTCGATCCGGCGAATGACATCACGGCCATCACCGTCAATCGCTGGCCCCACGGTTACGCCTACGAATATAACTCGCTCTGGGACAAGTTCTGGCTGGAAGGTGGAGAGACGCCCTGTGAGGTCGCCCGTAAACCTTTTGGCAGAATCGCCATCGCCAATGCCGATGCGGGCGCCTACGCCTACACCGACGGCGCCATCGACCAGGCGTATCGGGCGGTCGAGGAGACAACGAAGGGATAAACTGAGATCCGAGAACTAAAAACTAGAAACTGAATATTTGTTTAAATCGCTTAATTCTCAATGCCAACCTCAGTGAATCGTCTTGGTCTTTCTCGACATGTAATCCATCAGCAGGTACTGCCCCAGGGTGTAGGGCGTAGTGAAGTAGGCTTTGCCGCGGCACATCTCGGTCACTTTCTGTACGAACTGCACCAAGCCGTAGTCCGATGCCAGCATGAAGGTATTGATCATGACTCCGGCCCGCTTGCACTTGGAAACTTCTTCCAGAGTCTGGCTTACCACCATGGGATCGAGGCCGAAGGCGTTTTTGTAGATGCGTCCATCTTCGAGCGTCAGGGCGGAGGGTTTGCCGTCGGTGATCATCACAATCTGCTTCATGTCCTTGCGCTGGCGCTGCAGGACGCGCTGCGCCAGGCGCAGACCCTCTCGCGTGTTGGTGTAGTACGGACCGACTTTCACCCGAGCAAGTTGTGAGAGCGGAACTTCCTCCGCCGAATCGTGAAACAGGACCAGGGAAAGCGAATCGCCGGGATATTGCGTGCGGATCAGGTGCGAGAGCGCCATGGCGACTTTCTTGGCCGGAGTGAAGCGGTCTTCGCCATAGAGAATCATCGAGTGGGAGCAATCCAGCATAAGCACAGTTGCGCAGGAAGACTGGTACTCGCACTGATGCACCTGCAGATCGGAATATTCAATGTTCAGCGGCAGCTTCAAGCCTTCGCGCTGGATGGCACTGGAGAGCGTGGCCGTAATGTCCAGGTTGAGCGTATCGCCGAATTCGTAGGGCCGGGACGCGCCACTGGCCTCGATCCCGGTCGAAAGGTCGCGCGTGTCATGTCGGCCGAAACTGGATTTTCCCAGCGACCCCATCAGATCGCGTAGCGTCTTGAACCCCAGGAAGTCCAGACTCTTATCGGTAATTTCAAACTTGGCCTGCTGCGCTTCGCCGGCCTGGCCGCCCACACTCGATTGCTGTGATGGATCGTGAGGCTGATCGACGCTGATGTAATCTTCCTGCTCCATGCGTTCGATCAACTGCTCGATGAGTTCGTCGAGCGTGCCGTCCATCTGCATCTGGCGCAAGCGTTCCTGCATTTCCTCGTCCAGCAGGTTACCGTCAAGCAGCGCCTGCTCAATGGCGCGGCGCAGATCGTCGAGGGTCTGCTCGCCTTCCATGTCGGAAAACATGTAGTTCTGGAAGCCGCTCTGCAGCAGGTAGTCGGAGAGCGCGCTGAGCAGGTCTTCCATGCTCATTTCGCCGGCCGGATCGGGAACGTACTTGCTGTAGCGTATGCGTTTCATAAGGGCAGTCTTCAGTCGTCGGTCTTCAGTCGTCAGGCACAACGTTGGCCGCGCCTTGCTGACGACTGAAGACGAGGACTGAAGACTAGTTATACGGCCTGCGGCCGCGGAACGGGTGCTCCTCGCGCTCGAATGGCTTCTCTGTCGGTTTAGGCTGTTTTTCTCCAGCGGTGAATACGCGCTCTTCGTTACGGCCGATACGCTTGTGCGCGTGCAGGCCTTCGAGAATAAATTCGGCGGCTGATACCTGTACTTCCGGGCTGTCCTTGGGGCCGACGCCGACTTTGACTGTTTTCTCCATCAATCCCTGGATGCCACGCAGGGAGGGCAGCGCGTCGGCGGCGCTGGCCGTGTCAGCCAGTTGAATTTCTCCGCCCAGATCAAACCACTGCACGATCTGCTGCATGTCAACGCCCTTGAAATAGGTGTCGTGGGTTTTCGCCACGGCGGTACGAATCAATTCGCGGCTGACGTGGTCCGCGCCCTTCATCTCACCTTCGTATTCCAGTTCCAGCTTGCCGGTGATGGCGGGCATGGCGGCGTAAACATCGGCGATGCGCGGCACCACCAGTTTTTCTTCCTGGTGGATGGCCCGGCGCTCGGCGTTTGAAATCACATTCTCCATTGCGGAGATCGGCAGGCGCTGGCTCACGCCGGAACGCTTGTCGATCTTCTTGTCTTCGCGGGCGGCGAAGGCGATGCGCTCGATCACTTCCTGTACATATTTCGGCAGGTGCAGTTTGTGTCCATTGCGTTGTGTCCAGGACTCCTGCGCAGTGATGGTGACGCCTTCTTCGACGGTGGCCGGATAGTGGGTGCGGATTTCCGAGCCGATCCGGTCTTTCAACGGGGTGATGATTTTGCCGCGCGCGGTGTAGTCCTCAGGATTGGCGCTGAACACCAGTACGACATCGAGCGGCAGGCGAATGGGATATCCCTTAATCTGCACGTCGCCTTCCTGCATGATGTTGAACAGGCCCACCTGAATTTTTCCCGCCAGGTCGGGCAGTTCGTTGATGGCGAAGATGCCATGATTGGCGCGCGGCAGCAATCCGTAGTGCACGGTGTATTCGCTGCCCAGTTCATGGCCGCCGCGAGCCGCCTTGATGGGGTCGATATCGCCGATCAGGTCGGCGATGGTGACATCGGGCGTGGCCAGCTTCTCCACGTAACGCTGTTCCGGCGTGAGGTACGCGATGGGAGTGGCATCGCCGACTTTCGCGATTTCTTCCTGGCAACGCCGGCAAATCGGGGCGTAGGGATTGTCGTGAATCTCGCACCCGGCGACGTAAGGCGCCTGAGCGTCGAGCAACGAGGTGAGGGCGCGCAGGATGCGGCTTTTGGCCTGGCCGCGCAGTCCCAGCAGAATGAAATTATGACGCGAAAGAATGGCGTTGACGATCTGAGGCACGACGGTGTCGTCATAACCGACGATGCCGGGGAAAATGGGGCCGCCCTGCCGGAGTTTCGCGATCAGGTTGTCGCGCATTTCGTCCTTCACGCGCCGGGTGCTCAGCCGTTGTTCGCTAAAAGGACTTTGACGCAATTCGCCCAGCGTCCGCGGCAGACTCATGATGAAAAACCCCCAGGGAAGCAGCTTCTGCTCGGATTATACGCCGTTGACGGACCGCTCCACGTCCGCTCTCCGCGGTTTTGATTGGACCATGATGAGTCTGGTGAGGCGGTGGCGCCTTTAGTGCACATGACCATTGCCGCCGGCCTTCTGCCGCACTCGCACCGTCCGACGCAGATTCGGCAAGATGGCCTCGAAATAGGAGATGACGGCTTGCATGCGCTCCGCTTCCGACTTCATCCCCAACAGCGTCTGCTTGAAATCGAGATCGAGCGGAAGCGGGCCGACCAGATTGAATGAGAGTCGTGGGTCTTCACTCTCGGAAGGATTCGGCGGAGTGGAGCCCGCCAGTTCGATGATCTCGCCTTGCAGCTTCACCGCCTGGGCGATTTCCTCGGCAGTGGCCTTTTCCGGTTCGTCCTGCAGGTAGAGCACTTCAGCCTGCAGAAACGACCGCTCCTGATTGACCTGCATCACTTCGAAGCGCTCGCGCCCTTCGGTTACGATATCCATACGGCCGTCGGGATATTTTTTGGCAACGGTGATAATCTCTGCTGTGCAGCCGATCTCAGCGACTCCTTCCTCTCTGGCCCGGACGACGCCAAATGACATCTTCCGGTCCAGGCATTCGGAGATCATCTCTCTGTAGCGCGGCTCGAAAATGTGCAGCGGCAAGGGTGTGCCCGGGAACAGGACCACGTCCAGCGGAAATAGCGGGAGAAGGCTCACGCAGAGGCTCCGGGAATTCCTAGATTGTACGCCGCCCTTGTGGGATGCGGAATTAGGCAGGCGAGGTTTTCCTGGCGACCCTTGCGAATCCGCAGCACTACTTTGCGCTTAAAGGATTTTCACCGCAAAGGCCGCAAAGTTGCCGCAAAGATCGCAAAGCAAAACGGGAAAATTAAAGATGAGCTCCAGCCAGATCGGTGTTTCGGGAAAGGTCGTTGTGATCACCGGCGCTTCGATGGGCATAGGCGAAGCGATTGCCAAACTCTTTGTCGATGAAGGCGCCCGTGTTGTGCTGCTGTCGCGGGACGCGGGGCGAGCCGAGGCCGCCCGCGGCCGCATCGGCCGTACTGAAAACACCCTCGCCCTCTCCTGCGACGTGCGCAACCGCGAGGAGATTGACCGCGTGGTCAGCCTCACCCTGCACCATTTTCAGCGTATCGATGTCTGGATCAACAACGCCGGGCATGGGCTTATGGATACGGCAGCCGACGTGGACATGAATGCCCTGCACGAAACCTTCGACACCAATTTCTTCGGCACGGTGGAATGCATGCAGGCGGCACTGGCGGTAATGAGGCAGCAAGGTTCAGGGACGATTATCAATATATCGAGCGTTGCCGGGCACATTCCGCTTCCGTTTCACGCCGTTTACAGCGCCACCAAATTTGCCATGAACGCTTTCGGCAAAGCAGCCAACGTGGAGCTCAAGGGCTCGGGAATTCATGTGCTGACGGTGTGTCCGGGATATGTGCGCACCGACTTCAGTGCCAATGCCATCAAGGGAAGGGAAGCCAGGACGGTGCGGCCGTCGTCGGTCCGCGGCATCAGCGTCGAGCGCGTAGCCCACGCTGTGCTGCGCGGCTATCTGAAGCAGAAGCGGGAAGTGGTGGTGCCCTGGCCTATGCACTTGGCCATCAAGGCCTATCAGTTGTTCCCGGGTTTGGTGGAACGAGGCATGGTGAGAATGTCCCGGCGAGTGAAGTAGACTGCCAGGTGGGTCGAAGGGAGTGTCCGACCCACACGCGTTACCTACTCCAATTCCGCCAGCATGCCTTCCATCTCGGCTTGAGCGTGGCCGTTGCCAGTTTTCTTTGCCGAAGCGATACCATCCACCAGCATTTTGCGTGCTTCCTCAATGCGGTCAGCTTTGGCCAGCGTCTGCGCCGCCATGAAGTACCCCGCGGTGTAGTCCGGATGCGTCGCCAGAAGCCTGGCAAATTCCTCCAGCGCCCGTTCGACGTCTCCGGAGTTGGAATATTCCATGGCGAGGCCATAACGGGCAAATGCGTCCGAGGGATTCTGCGAAAGGACTTCGGTAAGCAGCGCTATGCGGTCCATAAGATCGGCTTCTTGCTTCTAGCTCCTGGCTTCTGGCTTCTGGCTTGAACATCAGATTACTACAGCCGTATTACCCTGCAGGTGTGGCCGCGCCCGTGTGGCCGCGGGCGACTCGCCCGCGACAGGCGTCCGCCGCACAAGGCCGGAGGCTGTTCGACTATTTCAGAACTGGCCAGTCACCGGCCAGATGGATACAATGACCATCACGCAACCAGGAGACCAGGTTTTGGCTTGTCCCTTCTTCATGCCGGTGCAGAGACTAGACGGCGTTTTTCTGCATCCTTCGCGCCTTCCCCTGGGCGCTGGATGGGACGGCCACTGTTCCGCCCCCGGCCACGAGGGCACGCGGCCCTCCGACCAGGAGTTGCACGAATTCTGCAACCTTGGGTATGCCGCGAAGTGTTCACGCCTGCCGGCCGAGCGCGACTGCGATGCGGTCCGCTTCTCGGTGGCCCGCGACCAGGGCTCCCGGCTGCAACTTTGGTTTGTGTGCGAGACCGGCCATCGCCCCGCCACGCATGGCACGCTGGAATACGACGCGGAGCGCGGCCAGTGGGTCTCATCGCATTCTGACGCGCGTATTCAGAAGATGCTGGAGTGTTACGTTCAAGCCTATTTACAGCGTAGAATTCAATCCGTCACGGCCAACTCGCCCGTGAGCGAAAACTCATGATCCCAAAGCCTCCCATGACGAAGACCATTTCATGACGACGAACGAAGATCTGGCATTGCCCCGACCTGTCCGCGACTCGCAATCGGAGATGGCGGAAATTGTTTTGCCCAACGATTCGAACGTGCTGGGCGCGCTGCTGGGCGGGCGCCTGATGCACTGGATTGATCTGGCCGCCGCCATGGCGGCGCATCGGCACTCGCGCAACTACGTGGTCACGGCTTCCATCGACCATCTTGATTTCAAGGTACCGGTGCACGTGGGCGATCTCGTGATCCTGCGCTCTTCGGTGAACCGTGTGTACCGCACTTCGATGGAAGTGGGAGTGAAAGTCTGGGTGGAGAATTACATTCTCGATCACTGCGAGCACGTGAGCTCGGCTTACTTGACGTTTGTCGCGGTGGACGCGGCTGGCCGCCATCTCCCGGTGCCG
>Ga0207706_10001018_pt1 | contig 28609 bp, 30 predicted proteins | sample KBSC53metaG_FD_184318 | JGI IMG/M metagenome (GOLD analysis project Ga0207706, IMG submission 184318) | Corn rhizosphere microbial communities from Kellogg Biological Station, Michigan, USA - KBS C5-3 metaG (SPAdes) (version 2) | ecosystem: Host-associated > Plants > Roots > Rhizosphere > Soil ... | reverse complement strand
CCCAGAGCGGAGTGATCATCACCGACTGGTACGCAAATCCTAAAGCCCCAGGCGAGCGGGTGAAACTGACCGTCGCGGTCCTCGATCCCGATCTTCGCGCCGATGCGATTCGCGTTTCAGCCGCCAAGCAAGTCTATCAGAACGGCGGCTGGGTCGACGCGCCGGTAACCGCGGCGACGGTGCAGAAGCTCGAGGACATCATCCTGACCAGGGCTCGTGACCTGCGCCGCGCGGCTGTCCGCGGATAAGCTCGAGCCATGAGTAACGGGCGCTTCGACCCGAGCGCGGCCGATCGTCGCTGGCAGGAGCGATGGGCCGAGCAGCGCTGTTTCAGCGCCGATAGCCGGAGCGACAAGCCCAAGACCTACGTGCTCGAGATGTTTCCCTATCCGTCGGGACGCATCCACATGGGGCACGTCCGCAATTATACGATGGGCGATGTCATCGCGCGCTACCGTCGGATGCAGGGCCATGAAGTGCTCCATCCCATGGGCTGGGACGCCTTTGGGATGCCGGCCGAAAATGCCGCGATGGAACGCAAGGTGCATCCCGGCGAATGGACCTGGCACAATATCGCGGTGATGCGCGAGCAGCTGAAGCGCCTTGGCTTCGCGCTTGACTGGGACCGCGAGCTCGCAACCTGCGACCCCGCTTATTACGGGCATGAGCAGGCGCTGTTCGTCGACCTTTTCGAGGCCGGCCTGGTCTATCGCAAGGAAAGCGAGGTTAACTGGGATCCGGTCGACATGACCGTGCTCGCCAACGAGCAGGTAATCGACGGCAGGGGCTGGCGTTCCGGTGCCGTCGTCGAGCGGCGCAAGCTGTCGCAATGGTTCCTGAGAATCACCGACTTTGCGGATGATCTGCTGGAGGGCCTTAAAGAGCTCGAAGACTGGCCCGAGAAGGTCCGGCTCATGCAGGAAAACTGGATCGGCAAGAGCGCCGGGCTGCAGTTCCGATTCCGCCTTGCGCAGCCGGTCGACGGAAATGATGCCATTGAGGTGTTCACGACGCGGCCGGACACGATCTTCGGCGCGAGCTTCGTCGCGGTCGCACCCGACCATCCGATCGCTTTGGCCGTCGCGTCAACCGATTCGGCTGCCGCAGGCTTCATCGAGGAATGCAAGGCAGGTGGCACCAGCGCCGCAGAACTCGAGACCGCGGAAAAGAAGGGTCTCAGGACTTCGGTCGAGGTTGTCCACCCGCTCGATCCTGAGTGGCATCTGCCGGTCTACATCGCGAACTTCGTGCTGATGGATTATGGGACGGGCGCGATCTTCGGAGTGCCAGGGCACGACCAGCGCGATTTTGAGTTCGCAAGCAAATATGGACTTCCCATCAAACGGGTTGTCGCAGCCGGAACGGAGGTCGCGTCGGAGCCGATTGGAACGGAGGCGGAAAGTGCCCCCGGCATTGCGGTCAATTCGGACTTTCTCGACGGCATGACGACCAGCCGGGCATCGGCAGAAGTCATTCGACGCGCCGAAGTTGCGGGTTGGGGTAAGGGAACCGTCCAGTATCGGCTCCGCGACTGGGGCGTCTCACGCCAGCGTTACTGGGGAACGCCGATCCCGATCATCCACTGTGATAGCTGCGGCGCGGTTCCGGTGCCCCGCGACCAGCTGCCGGTGGTCCTGCCCGAGGACGTTACCTTCGACATCCCGGGAAATCCTCTCGATCGGCATCCGACCTGGAAGCATGTCGGCTGCCCAAGCTGCGGCGGGGACGCGATTCGAGAGACGGACACGCTCGACACTTTCGTCGATTCGAGCTGGTATTTCATTCGGTTCGCGAGCCAGCCGGAGGACCGACCATTCGACCGGGCTGAGGCCGAAAAGTGGCTTCCGGTTGCGCAATATATCGGCGGTGTCGAGCACGCGATCCTGCACCTCCTTTACGCTCGCTTCTGGATGCGCGCGCTACAGCGGCTCGGCGAGCTTTCGATCGCGGAACCGTTCAAGGGGCTGTTCACGCAGGGGATGGTGACGCACGAAACCTATCGCGCAGGCGACGGCAGCTGGCTGAGCCCCGACGAGGTCAGGCGCGACGGCGACGATTGGGTTCATATTGAAAGCGGGCATCCGGTAACTCCCGGCCGCGTCGAGAAGATGTCCAAGTCCAAACGCAACACCGTCGATCCTGAACCGATCATCGCCGAATATGGCGCGGACGCCGTGCGCTGGTTCATGCTTTCGGACAGCCCGCCCGAGCGCGACCTGGAGTGGTCCGAGGGCGGCATCGAGGGCGCTTCCCGATTCGTTCAGCGAGTCTGGCGGCTTGCGACGGGAAGCGGCCAGGCCGAAGGCGAAGACGAGGCGCTCAAGCGGAAACTTCACCGCACCATTGCCGCAGTCGGCGAGGCTATCGACGACCTTCAGTTCAACAAAGGTGTTGCCCAGCTCTACGAGCTCACGAGTGCGATCGAGAAAGCGAGGCCTTCGGCCACCCGCGGCGAAGCCGTTCGCGCCCTGATCCTTCTTGCCGCTCCGGCGGCTCCGCACCTGGCGGAAGAATGCTGGTCCGTTCTCGGCGAATCTGGCCTTATCGCTGATGCGGCGTGGCCGAGTTTCGATCCGGCCCTGCTGCTCGACGATCAAGTGACGCTGGCGGTCCAGGTGAACGGCAAGCTCCGTGACACGCTGAATGCCCCGCGCGGTCTCGACCGCGCTGCCGCCGAGGCGCTCGCCCTGGCATCGGAGAAGGTTCAGCGACAGCTGAACGGCGCTGCACCTCGGAAAGTCATTGTCGTTCCCGACCGGCTGGTGAATATCGTCGCATGATGTCCAGAGCGCCCATCTCTGCCGCTCTTTTACTTGCGCTTGTGTCACTCACCGCCTGCGGACTTCACCCGCTTTATTCCAGCGGCAGCTCAAGTCCGGCCGCGGCCGTCCTGCGTTCGGTGATGGTTGCTCCCATTGCGGGCCAATCGGGGTGGCTGATCCGCAACAAGCTTGTTGACCGGCTTGGCGAGGCGGGAGGGGGCTCGCCAGCTTACCGCCTCGATGTAACGCTCGACGACAACATCACTTCCTTCGGCATTCGGGGCGACCGCGCCGCGACGCGAGAGCGGCGAACGCTTCGTGCTCGCTACCAGCTGGTGGATCTCAGCAATGGAATGGTCTTGATCGATGCCACGGCCGGATCCGACGCCGGCATCGACATTGTCAGCTCGGAGTATGCGACGGTCGCGGCTGAGCAAACGGCGCTCGAAAATCTAGCCGACAATGTTGCTGACCAGATTGTCGCAAGGCTCGCGCTCTATTCCTCGCGGACGGCTCCTGGAAGGTGAAGGCGAGCAAGCAGTCCGTCGGCCGGTCCGTTGAGCAGCCCGATCCGAAGGTCCGGTTATATCTCTTTTACGGCCCTGACGAGGCGCAGTCTCGCGCGCTCGCAACCCGTCTCATGGAGGCGATGGGAGCAACCAAGTTTCAGATGTCCGCCTCGTCGATCAAGAGCGACACTGCGTCTCTCGCCGACGAGGCGAGCGCAATCAGCCTGTTTGGCGGTAAGCGGGTCATTTGGATCGAGCCCGCGACAAAGGATATTGAGGCGGCCGTCTGCGCCTTGCTCGAGGCGCCCGCGCCCGAAAATCCAGTCGTTGCGATTGCGGGTGCGCTTCCCAGGACGTCACCGCTCGTCAAGATTGCGGAGGCCTCTCCCTCGTCGCTGGCATTCGCGGCCTATCCGCCGGAAGGGCAGGACGCCGAGCGGATGGTGATCGACGTCGGACGCCGCTTCGGCCTGAAGATCAGCTCGCCAGTCGCCGCACGCCTCGCCGACAGCGCCGACAACGACCAGGCGATCGTTGCTCAAGAGCTACAGAAACTCGCTCTTTACATCGACGCATCGCCCCAGGCGCCGAAGGAGCTCGATCACGGACCGATTGACGAGCTTGGCGCGGAGAATTCCGAGGGAAGTTTCCAGCAGCTTGCCGACTTGGCGCTCGCGGGCGAGATTGAAGAGTTGACAGAAAAGCTGGTGCGTTTGCCTTCCGGGGGTTCGGATTCCATTCCGGTCGTCCGATCGCTTCAGCGACGCCTCTTGATGTTGGCGCCTGCACGGGCGCGGATCGAGCGCGGCGATCGCATAGATGCCGTCATGACGTCGTTCGGCAAGTCCTTATTCTGGAAAGACAAGTCGAAGGTCCAGCGCATGCTTACCAAGTGGAGCGCCGAGGACTTGGCAACGGTTGCCGACCGCGCGGGAAGGCTCGAAAGGTCGTTAATCTTCACTCCGGTTCCCGACCGGGAAGCGCTAGGCGAGGAATTGCTGGCGATCGCTCGAAAGGCGCGCAGCCTCTAAACGCTCAGATCGGCTCTCCTGAAAGCCGCTGACAGATCATATCGAGTTGATCCAGGCTCGAATAATGGAGCGTGACCGCGCCGCCTTGCCCCTTGTGGACAACTTGAACCTTCAGTCCCAGAATATCACCCAGCTGACGTTCAAGCGCCTCGAGATCCGCATCGGCAGCCTTGGCGGCGTTCCGGGCACTGGCCCGGCCTATATCGTACCCCGGTCCCGGCCGGCTTCTCTCTCGCCTAGCACGTTCTTCGGCCTGGCGCACCGAATAGCCCTTCGCGATGATCTCGCGGGTCAATTCTTCCGGGCTATCCGACGTCGCAACAGCCCTCGCGTGGCCCATGCTGATATCGCCTTTCAATAGCGATTCTCTGACGAACTCAGGAAGATCCAGCAATCTTAGTAGGTTAGCGATGTGGCTACGTGACTTATGAACAATTCGCGCGACCTCGTCCTGGGTATGCCCGTGACGTTGTGTCAGCTGCCGATAGCCTTCAGCTTCTTCGAGCGGGTTGAGGTCCTCCCGCTGAATATTCTCGATTAGCGCCAATTCCGCGGTGGTCGAATCGTCGATTTCCCGAACGATAGCCGGAATGCTGTGTAGTCGTGCTCGCTGAGCCGCCCGCCATCGACGCTCGCCGGCGATAATCAAATAATCTTCGCCATCAGGCCTGAGGAGAATCGGCTGAAGAACTCCACGCTGCGCAATCGATTCTGCCAGTTCGGCAAGCGCCGTCTCGTCGAACTGAAAGCGAGGCTGGCTCGGATTCGGGCGGATCCGAGCAATATCGATCTCGCGCACTCCGCCTCGCGAAGCGCCGCCTTCGGATGAAGGTGGTGATGACGGTGGCCGCGCCGCCTCTCCGAGCAGCGCCTGCAACCCCATCCCGAGACCCTTCGCGGGACGCTCGGCGCTCATGCGGCGGCCGCCAGCTGGGGAAGTCGCCCAATCAACTCGCGCGCCAACCGGAGATAGGCCTCAGAACCGGGACACTTCAGATCATAGATGAGCGCAGGCAATCCATGACTCGGCGCTTCCGACAGACGCACATTTCTCGGGACGACCGCCTCGAACACAGTAGCACCGAGACATGCACGAACGTCTTCGGACACGGCCTGCGAAAGGTTGTTGCGCCGATCGAACATCGTCAGCGCGACGCCCAGGATGGAAAGTTGCGGATTGAACGCGACACGGATGCGCTCGACGGTCTGCAGCAGTTGTGAGAGGCCTTCGAGCGCAAAGAACTCGCATTGAAGGGGCACGAGCAGGTGCTGCGCAGCCACCAAGGCATTGACCGTGAGCAGGCCGAGTGAGGGCGGGCAATCGATCAGGCAAATGTCCCAACGGCCCGTCGGGGAAGCCGCCAGCGCCTTGTCGAGCCGATGTGCTCGGTCTTCAAGGGCGACCATCTCCACCTCGGCACCCGACAGGTCGATGGTGGCCGGCAGCAAATCTAGGCGCGGGACGCGAGTCTGCACCGCCGCGTCGGCCGCAAAAGCGCTGCCAATGAGAACGTGGTAGCTGGATCGAGTCCGCTGCGACTGGCTAATTCCCAGCCCTGTCGAAGCATTTCCCTGCGGATCCAGGTCCACAAGGAGGACGCGCCAGCCTATGGCCGCGAGTGCCGTTGCAATGTTGATGGCGGTTGTCGTCTTGCCGACCCCGCCCTTCTGGTTGGCCACCGCGATGCGGATCATCGTCTCGCCCTCACCCCCGTCCCGACGATGATGCGTGATTCATCATCGGTGACGCTCTGTTTCACGTGAAACACACCTTGCCACGACTGCTGCGCTTCGGCCAGTTCCGCTTGCGCACTCCGGCCCTTGGGAAGCGCCCAAACGGTTTTTCTTGTGGACAGATGTGCGGATATCTTCAGCAGTTGGGTGAGCTTTGCCACGGCGCGCGCAGTGATCACATCAAACTTCCCCTCAGCGCGCTCGGCCTTTCCGGCAAAGACCGAAGCGCGAAGCGAAAGTGATTCGCAAAGCTTGTGGAGAAATTCGGCCCGGAGGCGCCGCGGCTCGATCAGCGTGATGGAACCCCCAATGAGCGCCGCGACCACGATTCCGGGCAGTCCTGCGCCGGAACCGACGTCTACCCAAGAAGCACCAGCGTGAGGCTCAAACCGCACGAGCTGGGCTGAATCGAGGATATGTCGGTCCCATAGGCTGTCGAGAGTCAGGGACGAAACCAGGTTCTGCCGCTTGTTCTCCTCTTTCAGCAGCGCCGCGTAAGCCGTGAGCTTCTCAAATGTTTCACGTGAAACAGTTCGACCGACGGCCTGCTCGAGCCGATCGATCACGCGGCAGCGCGACGGCTGGCGGCGACATAGACCGCGGAAAGTGCGGCAGGGGTTACCCCAGCCACGCGCGATGCCTGGTCCAGCGTCTCCGGACGCGCCGAGTTCAACCTCTCAACCATCTCATTGGAAAGACCGGGAATTTGAGAATAGTCGAGCGTCCTTGGGATCGACACGCGGGAGTCGCGCCGCACGACTTCCCATTCGCGCTGTTGTCGCGCAGCGTATGGCGCATACATCAAGTCCGCCTGGCCCTCAGCCGTGTCCGCCCAGCCATCGCTTGAGCGAGAGGCGAGATGGTTTTCGATCTGCTCGCGGCGGCGCGCCGACAGGCAATTTGCACCAAGAGCAGTCGCGCCCAGCCTCGTGGTCGCGTTATCCGCCCGAAGCGAAAGTCGGTATTCCGCCCGGGCCGTCATCATGCGGTAGGGCTCGCTGACACCCTGCAGGGTCAGATCATCGATCATCACGCCTATGTACGAACTCCGTCGGTCCGGGCGAATTTCTTCGAGCTCCAGGGCCACCGCAGCCGCGTTCAACCCGGCAATAAGGCCCTGTGCCGCCGCCTCCTCATAACCGGTCGTGCCGTTGATCTGCCCCGTCAAGAAAAGACCGCCCAGGTCGCGCGATTCCAGAGATTGGTTAAGCTTGCGCGGATCGACGAACTCATATTCGACAGCATAGCCAGGCCGCATGATCTCCGCCCGTTCGAGGCCAGGGATCGAACGCACGAATTGCTCCTGCACTTCGGCCGGGAGCGAGGTCGAAATCCCGTTGGGATAAACGAGTGAGCAATCGAGCCCCTCCGGCTCGAGGAAAATCTGGTGCGCGTCCCGCTCGGCGAAGCGCTTCACCTTGTCTTCGATCGAGGGGCAATAGCGGGGACCCCTTCCCTCGATTGCGCCAGCGAACAAGGGCGACCTATCAAAATTCGAGCGGATAATTTCGTGGGTGCGTTCAGTCGTGCGAGTGATTGCGCAGCGAAGCTGCGGACGACGGACAGAGTCGTCGAGCGCTGACATCGTCCAGAATCCTGCGTCGCTCGGCTGCTCCTCAAGTCGGGCCCAGTCGATGGTTCGCCCGTCTAGCCGCGGCGGCGTTCCCGTCTTGAGCCTGCCCTGCCCCAGCCCCAGCTCCCGGACCTGCTCGGCCAGTGGCAGAGATGCTCGTTCATCCCGCCGTCCGCCCGCAATGACCTGCTCACCGATGAACATGCGCGCGCCGAGGAATGTCCCGGTTGCTATGACTAACGCACGGCAGCGCAACGTACCCAGGCTCGTTTCTACCGCGGCTATGCGCCCTCCGCGGATAACCAGGCTTAGCGCCTCGCCCACAATCAGCTCAGCACCGCTTTCCGCCAGCAACTCCACAGCGGCGCCGCAGTAGAGCTTTCGGTCGGCCTGCACTCGCGGCCCCCAAACGGCGGGTCCCTTGCTTCGATTGAGCATTCGCCGGTGAATCGCGGCCCGGTCCGCTGCCCTACCCATCAACCCGTCGAAGACGTCTAGCTCGCGGACCAAATGTCCTTTTCCCACACCGCCAATCGACGGATTGCACGACATCTGGCCGACGTCCTCAGGTCGAAACGTGAGAAGCCCCACGCTTGCGCCGCGCCGTGCGGCGGCGGCCGCAGCTTCGCAACCGGCATGGCCGGCGCCGATTACCAGGACATCGTACATGCGCGCCCGCTTACTCGAACAACGTTTCACGTGAAACAACTACGTGACCAGATCATTTCCCAAGACAGAAGCGGCTGAACAGCGCATCAAGGACATCCTCGACGCCTGCGCGGCCAGTTAGCCGGTCGAAAGCAGTCCGGGCCAACCGCAGATGTTCCGCAACGAGAACGAGCTCATTCGCCCTTGAAGCACAACCCAGAGCTTCGGCCGCCTCCGAAATATGTCGGGCCTGTCGGCGGTTTAGTGAAATCGAGTCCTCGCCAGGCAGAACAGTGCGAGCTTCTGCCTCGATCCGTTCGAGCAGCGCAGGAATCCCTTCTCCCGTTACTGAAGACACGGGAATCGAACCGGCCGCCGGCCCGCCGCCGAGGTCGGCCTTCGGATGAACCCCGATCAAACGGGCATGCTTGGGAGCGTCGGCAGAATGTCCCAGCCAGACCAGCACATCCGCCTCTTCAACCAATCGTTCTGCCCGCTGCACTCCAATCACTTCCACGTGGTCGACAGCATCGCGCAGGCCCGCAGTGTCCGTCAGCCGGATGGGCACACCCCCAAGCGAGAAAGGAACCTCGATATGATCGCGTGTTGTACCGGGAATATCGGTCACGATTGCTCGCTCTTCGCCAGCTATCACATTGATAAGGCTAGATTTTCCAACGTTCGGCCGTCCGGCGATGACCACTAGGACGCCATCTTTCAGCTTTTCTGCCCTCGGGCGCGCCAGCCACGTCCTCAACTCGATCGCAAGCGCTTCGCAGTCGCGCAGCAATGAGGGATCTAGCACCTCGTCCTCGTCGTCATAGTCAATCGCGCGCTCCGCGCGTGCAGACATCGAAAGCAAGGATTCCTGCCACTCCGCGATTTGCTTGCGCAGCCCGCCTTCCGCCAGTGCCATGGCTGCCTTGCGCTGCGATTCGGTCTCGGCCTCGATGAGGTCGGCGAGACCTTCAGCCTCGGTCAGATCGATCCGGCCATTGTCGAACGCGCGGCGCGTGAACTCTCCCGGAGCGGCCAGCCGAAGTCCTTCGATTCCGGCTAGGGCGGAAAGTACTGCATCCACCACGGCGCGGCCGCCATGACATTGAAGTTCCAATATGTCTTCGCCCGTGGAGCTGTGCGGGGAGTCGAACCTCAGGACCAATGCCTCGTCCAGTAGCTCGCTCGATTGCGGATGGTGCAATTCACGTACCGCCGCCATTCGAGGTTCCGGCAAGGAACCGCAGAGAATCATTCCTGCATCGTGCGCCCTCGAACCGGTGATCCGAATGATCGAGATCGCCGCGGGCGGGCGGCCACTCGACAAGGCGAAGATCGTGTCTTCGACCATTGGCCTCAGGTGACAAGCGGCGCGATGACGGGGGCGACGTGACCCGCCCCTTCGTAGATCATCTTGAGGGCGATCCACAGGATGACGGCCAGGCCTCCCCACGCGACCCAGCGATAGCGATCGATGAAACGGGCAATGACATTCGCAGCGACGCCCATCAGGAGCACCGACAGAACCAGTCCGAAGATCAAGACGTAGGGATGCTCCCGTGCTGCACCGGCGACGGCCAGCACATTGTCCAGGCTCATGCTCACATCGGCCAGCGCGACGCCCCAGGCGGCCCTTGCGAGGGTTGGCGCGGGCCGCAATCCCGAATGCTCGTCCCCTGCGATCTCGTCCGAGCCGGGACTATCCTCCGGATGACGGATCTCCCGATACATCCGCCACGCGACCCACAGCAGGAGCAAGCCGCCGGCGAGTACCAGCCCGACGATCTGAAGGAGCTGAGTGACCACGAGAGCGAAGAAGATACGCAAGGCAAGCGCAGCCAGCACGCCGATCATGATGACCTTGCGGCGCTGGTTCGCCGGAAGCCTTGCCGCGAGTGCTCCGACGACGATTGCATTGTCGCCCGCAAGGACGATGTCGATGAACAGGATCTCGACGAAGGCGGTTAGCGACGCCGGCGTGACGAAGGGGAATAAATCCATCAATTTGAGGCTAGCCGAGGCCTGCGACTTCCCTCAAGCCCATCACATTCTCGCCGCCCATCCAGCCTTCGTAAATCATGTTCGCGGCCACCCAGAGGATGACCGTAAGGCCGATATAATTGATCCAATGATAACGCTGGATCAGCTGCGCGACGTAATTGGCGGCAAGGCCCATGAAGAGCACGGAAAAGCTGAGGCCGATGAACAGCAATGCCGGCTCGTCACGAGCGATGGAAGCAACGAGAAGAACGTTGTCCAAGCTCATGCTGAGGTCGGCGAGCGTGATCTGGATCGCGGCCTTCAGGAAGGTCTTGGTTCGCGGAGGCCCCTCGACTTCTTCGGTAAGCTCATCGTCCGCGAGCACATTTGCGCGAGGGTGGAGCTCGGTCCACATATTGTAGGCTACCCACAGCAGCAGGAGCCCGCCGGCAAAGACCAGGCCGGTGACCTTCAACAGCTGGGTGGCGATCAGAGCAAATATGATCAGGAAGACCAGCGCCATTCCGACGCCGAGCAACAACACCTTGCGCCGGTCGCGCGCGGGCAGGCCCGACGCGAGCGATCCCATGATGACGACATTGTCGCCGGCCATGGTCAGGTCGCCGACGATAATCTGCCCGAGCTTGGCGAGGCCGCTCGCGGTCAGGACCGCTCCGAAATTGAGGCTCGGAAAGGCGACCACGACCGCGCGAAGCTACTGGTTCATTGAGGAGAAGAAGTCTTCGTTGGACTTCGCATCCTTCATTTTGTCGAGCAGGAACTGCATCGCGTCGACAGTGCCCATCTGCATCAGGATCCGGCGGAGCACCCACATCTTGGTGAGCGTTCCCTGCTCCACCAGCAGCTCTTCCTTGCGGGTACCGGACTTGCCGACATCCAGCGACGGGAAGATGCGCTTGTCCGCGACCTTGCGGTCGAGCACGATTTCCGAATTGCCGGTGCCTTTGAACTCCTCGAAAATGACTTCGTCCATCTTCGATCCGGTATCGATCAGCGCGGTTGCGATGATCGACAGGGAGCCGCCCTCCTCGATATTGCGGGCGGCACCGAAAAAGCGCTTCGGCCGCTGCAGCGCATTGGCGTCGACGCCGCCGGTCAGCACCTTGCCCGAGCTCGGGACCACCGTGTTGTAGGCACGGCCGAGCCGGGTGATGGAATCGAGGAGGATCACGACGTCCTTCTTGTGCTCGACCAGGCGCTTGGCCTTCTCGATCACCATTTCGGCAACCTGGACGTGTCGGCTGGCTGGCTCGTCGAAGGTCGAGGAGATCACCTCACCGTTCACCGAGCGCTGCATGTCGGTAACCTCTTCCGGACGCTCGTCAATCAGCAGGACGATCAGGATGACTTCGGGGTTATTGTCAGTGATCGCCCGAGCGATATTCTGCAGAAGCACCGTCTTGCCGGTCCGTGGCGGAGCGACGATCAGCGCACGCTGGCCCTTGCCAAGCGGCGAAACGATGTCGATCACGCGTGCCGACTTGTCCTTGATCGTCGGATCCAGGGTGTCGAGCTTGAGCTTCTCGTCCGGATACAGCGGCGTCAGATTGTCGAAATTGACGCGATGGCGAACCTGCTCTGGATCGTCGAAGTTGATGGTCATGACGCGGGTCAAAGCGAAATAGCGTTCACCCTCCTTGGGCCCACGAATTTCACCCTCTACCGTGTCGCCGGTCCGAAGGCCGAACCGCCGCACGATCGAGGGAGCGACGTAAATGTCGTCGGGGCCGGCGAGGTAATTGGCCTCAGGCGAACGGAGGAAGCCGAATCCGTCGTTCAGCACCTCGATGGTGCCCGAACCCATGATCTCGACGCCATTTTCGGCCTGGACCTTCAGGATCGAGAACATGAGGTCCTGCTTGCGCATCGTCGACGCGCCCTCGACGCCCATCTCCTCGGCCATTGCGACCAAGTCAGCGGGGGTTTTCTTTTTCAATTCTTTCAAATGCATGGGGATATTCTTTTCTTGGGAGATGGGTGCTCGAGCTTGTCAAAACTGGTCGAAAGCCGGAGGCGGCAGGACGCCGCGGTAGGGAACAGCGGCAGGTTGAAACAACTCGCCTAAGCCGCTTGCGATTTGAGGTATGTCTCGACCGCGGCGCTGTCAATCAGTAGCAAGCCACTGAACGCTGAAACGTTCAGAACGGGCGAACGATAACCAAGACAACGATCAAAGCCGCGGCGATCCCTGGAATTTCGTTGATCAAACGAACGGCCTTGCCTGACAGGGGCCGCTGACCGTTCGCCAGCTTCTTGCCATAAGCGCCGAGCCAGCCCTGATAGGCGCTGAGCGCAATCACCAAGGCCAGCTTGGCTTGGAACCAGTGCTCACCCCAGATATCGAGGTGAGTGGCCAGCATCAGTCCCAGGATCCAGACGACTCCGATGGCCGGCATTAGGATGATCGACCGAACCCTGGATTCGCGCTCGATCCAGGCGCGATCCTCGGGCGATCCGACCGGCGTTTCCTGATGATAGACGTAGAAACGCGGAAGCAGGAAAAGGCCGGCCATCCAAAAGATCACGAAGGTGACATGCGCAGCCTTGACCCAGGGATAGGCCAATCCAAGCCAGCCCGTCAGGTTACTCACCGCGCCCCCTTAACCAATGCCATCAGCTGCTCGACATGGGCGATCGGCGTGTCCTGCAGGATACCGTGCCCGAGATTGAAGATGTGAGGGCGGCCGGCGAATGCGTCAAGGATTCGAGTCACCGCGGCTTGAAGCGCGTCTCCGCCGGCAATGAGCGCCAGCGGATCGAGGTTGCCCTGGACAGGCAGCTCTCCCGGAAGCTCCTTCGCCGCCCAAACCGGATCGACCGTTTCATCCAGCCCGAGCGCGCTGACATTGGTTTCCCGAGCATAAGCGGCGATCTTACCGCCTGCGCCTTTTGGAAAGCCGATGATTGGCACCTGCGGGTGTCTTTCCTTGAGCGTCGACACGAGCCGGGCGGTCGGCGCAATCACCCACTGCTCGAACTGCGCGGGCGACAGACTTCCGGCCCAACTGTCGAATAGCTGCAAGGCATCAACACCCGCTGCAACTTGTCCCGACAGATATTCGAGCGTGAATTCCTCGATCCGACCGATGATTTCGCCGAACTTTGCCGGATCGGAATAAGCTAGGCGCCGAGCTTCGGCCTGTTCGCGGCTTCCCTGGCCAGCCACCATATAGGTCGCGACCGTCCAAGGGCTCCCGGCGAAACCGATCAGCGTCTTCCCCCGCGGCAGCGCGGCCTTGACCTTCCTAACCGTGTCGTAAATCGGTTCGAAGCGCGCCGGATAGGCCATCACTTGATCCAGCGCCGCGCCGGTGAGCGGCGGCGTCAGGCGCGGCCCTTCACCCGTCACGAAGCTCAAATTCTGCCCGATCGCAAAAGGCACGATCAGGATGTCCGAGAAGAGAATTGCCGCATCGAGGCCGGCAAAGCGTTTCAGCGGCTGAAGCGTGATTTCCGCCGCCGCTTCGGAATCATAGACGAGGTTGAGAAAGCTTCCCTTCTCTTCACGCAACGCGCGATATTCCGGCAGGTACCGGCCCGCCTGGCGCATCATCCAGGCCGGCGCGGGATCCCGACGCTCACCGCGAAGGACGGCAAGCAACGGCTTGTCTGCATGCATGTCCGGAAGCTCGGAAGGCATCGAAGCCACCCTTCTTCTCTCCCTTATATATATTTTAGAAGAAGATTGATGATGTAGTTGGGCGCGGAGACGCGGGGTTTAGGCATGGTTTCCGGAATTGCCAACAAGCGCTGCCGATGGATCCTCTTGCAGAATCGCGAGTCGCCCTGATTTGGCCCCATAATTCACAGTCTGGGGATGGAATCTTTCCCCGTGGATGAAAGTTAGAATTGCTGAAGGACAATGCCGAGCCAATGCTGGGTTGAGACGATCCCCAGCACCGCGCTAGCTGTTCGTCGACGATTATCCACAAGGTTGTTCGATTGACCCTGATCCTTGCTTCGACGAGTTCAATCCGGCGCCAGATGCTCGATGCCGCCGGCGTCGATTATGAGGCGGTGAAGCCAGCAGTCGATGAGGGCGAGATCAAGGTGAGGTTCGACAACCCCGTGGACATCGCCTTGAACCTCGCGGCGGCAAAATCAACGAGCATCGTCGGCGACGGCTGGGTGATCGGCAGCGACAGTGTGGTCAGCGTCGATGGACGCCTGTTCGACAAGCCTCGTGACCGGGAAGAAGCGGCCGAGAATCTGCGCTTCTTTTCCGGCAAGGCCATGCAACTGACGAGCGCCGTTGCGCTTGCTCATGCCGGCGCGGTCGACTGGCTTCATAGCGAAACTGCCAGCCTTGAGGTACGGAAATTGTCCGAAGCCTTCATTGCGGACTATCTCGATGCCGAATGGCCTGAGGTCGGCTACACTGTTGGCGTGTTCCGGCTGGAGGCGCGCGGCGTGCAACTATTCACATCAATCGAGGGCGACCACTTCACGATTCTTGGAATGCCCCTCATCCACTTGCTTGGAGCATTGCGCGAACGGGGCCTGATTCTCGCATGATCCGTGTCGCGCTCACGGGCTCGATCGGAATGGGAAAGTCGACCGTTGCTGCCATGTTCGCCAAGGCTGGCGTGCCGGTGTTCGACGCGGATGCAGTCGTTCGTAAATTGCAGGGGCCGGGCGGGGACCTAGTGCAGAAGATCGGGGAGTTGTTCCCCGGCTGCGTTCGCTGCGGAACGCTCGACAGGGAATGCCTTGCGGAGATCGTCCTCGCGGACCCGAAGCAACTCGCTGCGCTAGAGGGCATCGTCCATCCCGCAGTCCGCGAGGCGCGCGAGGAATTCATCAGGGATCATTCGAATGCGCCCGTCCTGGTCTTTGAAATCCCGCTTTTGTTTGAGACGGGCGGGGAGAAGGAATTCGACAAGGTCATCGTCGTTTCCGCCCCGCCCCATATTCAGAGAACTCGGGTTCTCGAACGGACGGGAATGAGCTCGGAGAAGCTGAATTCGATTCTTGAGCGGCAGATGCCGGACGCCGAAAAGAGAAAACGTGCGAACTTCGTCGTCGACACCGGCATTGACCTATCCACAACTGAGACAAAGGTCAGGGACATTCTGGCTTGTTTCGGAGTCCCCGCAGGACGATAGAATCGCATTGTGCGTGAAATTGTTTTCGACACCGAGACCACTGGCCTGAATCCCGCGGCGGGCGATCGCATGGTGGAGATCGGCTGCATCGAAATCTACAATCGGGTCGAAACGGGACACCATTTCCACGCTTACTTCAACCCAGACCGCGCAATGCCGTTCGAGGCGGAGGCGGTTCACGGCTTGTCGACCATTTTCCTCTCCGACAAACCGCGCTTCTCCGAGCAGGCTGACGCCCTCCTCGATTTCATTTCGGACTCGCCGCTGGTCGCTCACAATGCGAGCTTCGATTTCGGATTTCTGAATTTCGAGCTCGAACGGTGCGGCCGGCCGACCGTGTCCCTGAGCCGGATGGTCGATACGCTCACGCTGGCGCGTTCGAGGCATCCCGGGGCGAAGCACAGCCTTGACGCTTTGTGCATGCGCTTCGGGATCGACCGAAGCCACCGGGTCAAGCATGGCGCATTGCTCGATGCGCAATTGCTCGCCCAGGTTTACGTGGAGCTAACCGGCGGGCGGCAGATCGGCCTTGGTCTGGTCGCGGAGGCGGGAAATATCGCAATCCCGCAGCCTGCCCATCCCGTCACTATTCGCGAGCCCCGCCCTGCCCGTCCCCATTCGGCGCTGGCGGAGGAACTCGAACGTCATCGCGCGTTTATTGCGAAGCTCGTCAACCCGCTTTGGGAACGGTTTGCCGGGGCCGGTTGACGCGGGGTTCGCCGCGGTCCTAAGCGGCGCGCCACACACGAAGGAGCCAGGCAAAGTGGACGTACGGGTCGCGGGTCATCAAGTCGATACCGGCGAGACGCTGCGCGCTCATGCTCAGCGGCGAGTCGCTGAAATCACCGAGAAGTATTTCTCGCGTTCGGTGGGTGCCAATGTCACGTTCGGTCGAGGTCCGAACAACGATTATACGTGCGACATCGTCGCGCCGGTCGTTCAGGGCGTAGTGCTCAAGGCTTCTTACAACGGCCGCGAACCGGAAATCGCGTTCAATGGGGCTGCCGATCGGATCGAGAAGCAGCTCCGCCGCTATACCAACCGCCTCAAGGAACATAAGGTGGACGAGACGGCGCAATCCTATGTGGAGAATGCGGGCTACACCATCTTCGCGGGCGCGGGCCGTGGCGCGGGCGAGACGGAGGACAATCCTACGATCGTTGCCGAGACGCGAGTGGATATTCCAGAATCAAGCGTTTCCGATGCTGTCATGCTGATGGACCTTAGGAACACGCCCGCCCTGATGTTCAAGAACAGCGGAACTGGCGAACTCAACATGATCTATCGTCGCGAAGACGGGAACATCGGTTGGGTTGAACCGCATTTCGGCTGACCTGATCTAAGACTGAAGCGGCCAAGGTGCGAGTGGTCGCACCAGCTACGAGTACCACCAGTATGCATCTTGCCGATTTCCTCGATTGCGACGCGATCAAAACCGCCCTGCCCGGCGGCAATAAGCGCTCACTCATGCAGCAGCTGGCGAATCTGGCGGCGCAGCGGCTTGGCATCGAGCCTTCGATTGTCCTCTCGAGCCTCAATGAACGCGAGCAGCTGGGATCGACGGGCTTCGGCCACGGAGTGGCTATTCCTCACGCCAAGATCGAAGGCCTGGCACGGATCTACGGCCTTTTCGCGCGCCTTGGCGAGCCGGTCGAATACAAAGCCATCGACGGCCGGCCGGTCGATCTTGTCTTCCTTCTCTTGTCGCCTCCCGACGCTGGCGCAGAGCATTTGAAGGCGCTTGCCGTTATCAGCCGGGTGACCCGTGACGCCGCGACGCTCGAGCGCCTGCGCGGTGCACGCAGCCGCGACGCCCTGGCCGCAGTGCTCATGGGCGCAGACGAACGGGATGCGGCCTGACTGACGATCGCCTTCCTGCCGAGATTGAGGTCACTGGCATCTTGCGTCGAGTCGCTGCCGAGGGCGGTTTCGCGACAGTAATGAGAAAAGGCGATCCGCAGCGGGGATCATTGCTCCTCGTCGTCAGCAGCCGCGGGGCGCATATCGCCTGCTTGGAGCGCGTTCTGAATTTCGACGGAACGTACCGCTGGGAGATGGTTGGCCCCCCCGATTCGGCAAGTTCCCTCGAAATTGCGGATTTCCTCGCCCGCCGAGCACGGTTCGACGAGGATTATTGGGCAATCGAACTGGATATCGCGGACCCTGAACGGTTCATCGCTGAAACGACTTCGGCAGGTTGACCCCGTCCCCGATGAGGGGAAAACCCTGAGGTGACAGAAAGAGCGGGGGGCATTTCCGTAGCAACAACTGCATCGGATGCCACGCGAGACGGGGAATCACCACGGGCGCACGCGGAAGTAATCGCAAAGAATAAGCGCACGGTCCGGTCGGTTCACCGCACTATCCACGGTTCGAATGTTGGCATCTTTTCGTTCAGCTTTGCTGATGGTCGCTGCGCTTACCGCAACGGCAATTGCCCCGGCGAAAGCCGGACCTTCCGGTGAACCCCTGGTTCCGGTAACGAGCACGTCGCTTCCCAGCGTAGCCGTCCCGGATCTGCTCGATCCGAAAGGGGAGCCGACCCTATCTGACAGTCAGGCCCAGGAAGCTCAGCAGCTGACAAATGATGATGTCGATGCACAGGACACCGTTAAGCCGACCGGCGATCTCGCTTCGATGGTTGTACAGCTGCGCGGCCAGGACGCAGGCAACCACGAGCTAGAGTGCCTCGCAACCGGAATTTACTTCGAATCCAAGGGTGAGCCCCTTGCGGGCCAGTTGGCCGTCGGCAAGGTGATCGCCAACCGCGCCGAAAGCGGCGGCCGTTTCCCCGGCACCTATTGCGGCGTGCTGTTTCAGCGCGGCCAATTCTCCTTCGTCCATGGCCGCTCACTTCCGAGCGTTCCGCGTTCGAACAAGCAATGGCAGACTGCCGTCGCCATCGCCAAGATCGTCGATCAGGATCTCAAGGAATCACCGGTCGGAAACGCGCTCTTCTTCCACGCGCGCTATGTGGCTCCGGGCTGGCGCGCAAAGCGCGTGGCCTCGATCGGAAACCACGTCTTCTACCGCTAAAGCTCCCGGAAATGGGGTGGGCAGCGGGCGGGCTTCGGCTCGCCCGCTTCTTTTTGGCCTCCGTTTGTTCTAGCTTCGCCCGATGGCGACGCTTCCCGATTCCTGCTTCATCGATGCGCCCCCGATCGCGACCGAGGTCGCACGCGGAGTGACGCGTCTGTTCTGTCGGCAAGATCTGTTTGCGGTCTGCGAAGTTCCGCTGCCAAATGGCCGGCGCGCCGACCTGATGGCGATCGACGCCAAGGGAAGTTTCACGATCGTCGAGATCAAGGTCGCGAAGTCCGATCTGATCGGAGACGGCAAGTGGACGGACTATCTCGAATATTGCGACCGCTTCTTTTGGGCAGTTCCGCCCCACCTTGCCCGAATTCTCGAGGAAGAACGCTATATGCCGAACCAGGCCGGATTGATCGTCGCGGACCGCTACGATGCTGCAGTGGTTCGGGATGCGGCCCACCATCCGCTGGCGCCCGCGCGACGCAAGGCCGAGTTGCTGAGATTTGCCAGGCGGACCGCGAGACGCCTGGCAGCGCAGGTCGATCCTTCGCTCGGTGACCTTACTTAGCGGCCGCCGCGGCGGCCTTTGGCTTCTTGTCGTCGATCATCTTCAGGATTTCACGAGCGCGTGGATCCCGCGTTGCGTAATCGCGTGCCGAATAACCCGCAGCAGAGTCGGTCTTGTCCGGATTTGCGTTCTGATTCAGCAGAACCCGAACCACCGGCAGGTTTCGCTGCTGCACGGCGATGATCAGCGGCGTTTCGCCCATCCTGTTCGTCGCATCGACCTTGGCGCCAAGACCGATCAGCCATTCAACCGCGGGCTCGAAACCGACGCGCGCAGCAGCAATCAGCGGGGTGTCCCCCCCTTTCCCCTGGAGGTTGGGATCGGCGCCCTTGTTCAGCAGAAAGGCCGTCCAACGCTCATCGCTGCGGTTGATGGCGATGATCAGCCCCGTGTTGCCATCGGCGTCCTTGGTGTCGACCAGCCCGGGCGGATGGGTTGCAAGGACCTGCGTAGCTTTGTCGCCATCGCTCTTCTTGATTGCATCGATAAGGTCGTAACCGGCAGTCGTCAGTGCCTGGCCGAAAGCCGGCGCTGCAACCAAAGAAGTCGCGAAGAATATAAAACCCAGTTGTTTCACGACCTTATATCCTGATGATGCCGCTTGATTGAGGGGGCTTAGCAGAGCAAAGCTCGCTTTGTCATGAACGACCACACGCCATTTTGGGAAAAGCCCCTTGCCAAGCTCAACGGCGGCGAGTGGGAGGCGCTTTGCGACGGTTGCGGGCGTTGCTGCGTGCACAAGCTCGAGGATGAAGAATCCGGATTGCTCTATCCGACCAATGTCGCGTGCAAATTGCTGGACCGTCGGCACGGCCGCTGCACCGATTACAAGAATCGCATGAAGCTCGTTTCCGATTGCGTGAAGCTCGACCGCAAGAATTTAAGCGGACTCGATTGGCTTCCCGAAACTTGCGCCTATCGCCTTCGTGCCGCGGGCAAACCTCTATTCGAATGGCATTATTTGATCTCGGGAAGCCGCGAAACCGTGCACGAGGCAGGGCAGTCGACGCGCGGCTGGACGGTCAGCGAGGCCGATGCCGGCGATCTTGAATATCATGTGGTCGACCGGCCGCTCTGAAGCAGCATTGGAAGCGGCGCTTCCGGCGCCGATCGAGATCCGGTCCTTGCGGGATGCGCGGCGGCTGAGGCTTCGCTTCGACGAAGCAAGCGGCACGTTGAAGCTCACCTGTCCGGTACGGACCAGTCGAAGGTCCGCCCTTGCCTGGGCACTCGATCAGAGGGAATGGATCGATGCGCAAATTGCGCGGGCGGAGCCCGCGGAGCCGTTTGAGCCGGGCTCGATCATTCCCATCGAAGGCAAGGATATCCGGATCGTCTGGGATCCGTCCGCTTCACGCGCTCCCATACTGGGCGAGGCGGAACTCCGTTGCGGCGGTCCGAAAGAGGGGCTGGCACGCAGGATCGAGCTGTTCCTGAAGCGCCGAGCGCTGGAAATCACGTCACATGACGTCGCCTATTATGCCGCTGCAGCCCGGGTCTCGGTCGCTGCAGTCAGCGTTGGCGATGCCGGATCGCGCTGGGGCAGTTGCTCTTCGACCGGCAAGATCCGGTTGAGCTGGCGGCTGATCCTGGCGCCGCCTGAGGTGCGCCGGTACGTGGCGGCGCACGAAGTCGCCCATCTCGTTCACCTGGATCACAGCGCGAGGTTCAAGGCGCTTGAATCGCGCCTCTACGGACCCGGCCTTTCCGAAGCGAAGTCCGCGCTACGGCGCCTGGGGCCGCGGCTCCGAAGGGTCGGGCGGAGGCGTTGATTCCGGCTGCGGCTGCGGCTGCCGAGGTTGCGCCGGGCGCTGCGGCTGGGGCTGTTGCGGCGGGAATGCCTGGTCCAGCTCCTGCTGGGACGGCTCGCCCGTGCCATCGGGGCGTACCATCGGCTGTTGTTGCGGATACCCTTGGTCGCCAGGCGGCGGAGTGCCGATGGGCAGGCCGTTTTCGTCGACCATCGGCGCCAGGCCGTTTTCGTCGACCGTCTGGTCGCCGTACATTTCTTCTTCGGGACTGAGCTGCCAATCGGGAATCGGCACCTGCGTCTCGAACTGCTCGACCGGCCGGTTGGCCACCGCAACGCTCATGAAGTCGTGGAACGCACGCGCCGGTGCCGTGCCGCCCTGAAGCCCTGCGACCGGCTTCGCGTCGTCGCGGCCCATCCAGACTCCAGTCGTCAATCCGCTGGAAAAGCCGATGAACCATCCATCCTTGTTGGAGCTGGTGGTGCCGGTCTTCCCTGCGACTGGTCGCCCGATCTGCGCTGCGCGGCCAGTGCCCGACAAAACAGCCGATTGCAGCAAGTCGGTCATCTCGGCGGCGACCCAAGGAGCGACAAGCACCCGCTCGTCGTCGTTTTCGTGCTGGTACAGCATTCGGCCGTCGGCGGTGACGACGCGCCGGATCCCATAGGGGGTTACCGCAACGCCCTTGTTCGCGACCGAGGCAAAGGCCCGCGTCATGTCAATCAGGCGAACATCGCTGCTGCCAAGGACCATCGAGGGGAAGGTCGAAATCGGCGTGGTGATTCCGAATCGTCGGCCCATGTCCGCGATCGTCGAGAAGCCCACCTGGGCGCCGATCTTTGCGCTGATCGTGTTGATTGAGCGTGAGAAAGCCTCTCGAAGCGTCACTGGCCCAAGGTTCGTTCGTGTCGAATTGCGCGGCGTCCAGCCGTCAATCGTCACCGGTTCGTCAACAATCGTGTCCGTAGGTTTCATCCCGGATTCGAGCGCGCTCAGATAGACAAACAGCTTGAATGCGGAGCCTGGCTGGCGCTCGGCCTGGGTCGCGCGGTTGTAGATCGACGACACATAATCCTTGCCGCCGACCATTGCGCGTACTGCGCCGTCGCGGTCGATCGCGACCAAGGCGCCTTGGGTGCCGTCTGGAGCATTGGCGCGCACGGCCCGATCCGCCGCGACCTGCATCCCTGGATCGAGCGTGGTCCATACATCGATCGGGTCGGTCGTCTGGTCGATCAGCGTGTCGAGTTGCGGGAGCGCCCAGTCGGTGAAGTAGCGAACGCTATTCTGGTTTGTGGTTTCCTGGATGCGGACGTTGGCCGGATTCACCTGCGCCGCTGTGTCGGGGTTGATGAAGCCGTTCTTCACCATGGTCTGGAGGACAACGCCGGATCGCGACCGCGCGGCTTCGACATCGGCGGTGGGGGAGTAATTGGACGGCGCCTTGACCAGGCCGGCAATGATCGCGGCTTCACCGAGGCTCAGATGATCCGCTCCGTGGGCGAAGAATTTTCGCGACGCAGCGTCGATCCCATAAGCTCCGCCGCCGAAGTAGACGCGGTTCAAATAGAGCTCGAGGATCTGATCCTTGCTAAACTTCCGCTCCAGCGCGAGGGCGAGGATCCCCTCCTTGAACTTGCGGCCGAAGCTTCGGTTGTTGGTCAGAAAGATGTTGCGCGCCAGCTGCTGGGTGATCGTCGACGTTGCGCTGACTCGCCGCCCCTTGGCTATTGCGGATACGATGGCTCGGCCGATTCCGATCGGGTCGACGCCGATGTGACTGCGGAATCGTCGATCTTCCGTCGAGATCATCGCGGCGCGCATTTCCGCAGGGATTTGGTCGTAAGCCAGCCACTGGCCGAAGCTCGGGCCCATCGACACGAGTACCTGCCCATTGGCCGCGCGAATGCGGATCATCTGGCCGAGGTCCGAGCGCTTGGTCAGTTCGCCGTAACTGGGAAGATAGGCGGTGGCGACCGCAACGGCGACGATGAGCGCAAGCACAGACAGGATCGCCGCATATGCGAGGCCCTTGATGATGCCCATGAAGGTAGAGCGTCCTTTGGAGGTCGATGCGGAGCGGGCCATTCAGACGGATTGGATAGAAAGCTGCACGCGGCGCGACAATAGTGACACTGTGGGTTTCTTCCGTGGCTCGGCCTGTCCCCGACGCACGTGTGGCGGAGACGGTTAGCCGGACCTTAACCTTGTTTTAGGACGCACGGCGATAGACGCCCCAGCATGGGCGAGCTCAAGCACATCCTCCTGTTCGTCGCAGGACTTGCGGGCACGCTTTGCGCACCATCGCCTTTGGCTGCGCAATGCCGCCTTTGCGACCAGCCGACCACTCAGAGGCCGGAAGATTCTCCCGACGGCGACGTCCAGCTACAGATCGAAACCAACCTAAACTTCGATCGACTGATCTTGATGGGCGGTGGGCCGGGCGCAATAACCATCCGACCGGACGGATCGAGTGGTGCCGAGGGCGGAGTGGCCGATGTCGGCCCGCGTGCCATGGTCGGTACCGTCCTCGTTCACGGCCAGCCGAACCGCGCTGTCCGGATCGAGCTTCCGAGGCGAGCCGACCTTTTTTCGATAAGCGGCTCGCGCCTGACAGTCGTGGACATCATCAGCGATGCACCTGCATCGCCGCACCTGGACGCCGCGGGAAATCTGAGTTTCCGATTCGGCGGTCGGCTGGTCGTGTCCGGCGATGCCGACGGCCAATATCGCGGCGACCTGCCGATCACCGTCGAATATCAGTGAAATCCCTCGGATTCGGTCCAAACCCTAACGCGCCTTTAACCAAGAGCTTGAGGGAAGCCGTAAGCGTAAGTGGTTAATGGAGCAGGCACGGGCGACCGGCATCACGCCGGACAACCGCGTGATGAACCAGTGGGGAAACGGATATGAAGAAGACCCTTGCGACTGCCGGCGCCATTGCGCTCCTGGCGATGATCAGCACCCCGGCCGCGGCGGCGTCGCCGTCAGCGCAGGCCAATGCAACAGCCAAGATCTACAAGCCGCTTCAGATTTCGAAGACGACCGACCTCGACTTCGGCACAATCGTGCTCGTCGGTGCCAGCTTTTCCGGTGAAACGGTGACCGTTGCCACCAACGGCAGCGTGACCTGCGGCAGCGGCGGCGGCAACCTGACCTGCAGCGGCGCTCCGACTGCAGCCCGGTTCCACCTCGTGGGCTCGAACAACGCGGTCGTCACCGTGAATTCGCCCGGCTTCAACCTCGGCGGTCCAGCGACCCTGGCGGTGACCCCGACTTCGACGACGCAGAATGTGAACCTGGGCGCCAACGGTCTCACGACCGGCGTCAACGTCGACCTCGGTGGATCGATCACACTCGCCTCGACGACGCCGGACGGCATCTACACTGGCACGTGGACTGTCACGGCCGACTATCAATAAGAGTTCGTGCGGATAGCGGCAGCTGCTGCCGCATAGTGGGGGAGGGGCTGCCGGTTCGGCGGCCCCTTTTCCGTTGCAGCCACTCTATTGCTTAATGGCACAACCATGGTTGACCGAAATTCAACCATTTCAGTTGTACGGAGCCTTCGGGATAGTCTGACAGGGATAACCCGAAGCTTGACCTCGCCTGACCGAATCATTGCACGCGCCTTGGTGGCATTGCTCTCCGCCGCATCGATCGCCTCGCCGGCGGCTGGGGCGACGCAATCGGCCGTCATTAATGCGAGCGTGTCAAAGTCACTCGTTCTGGCGTCGCTTCAAAACCTCGACTTCGGAACGATCACGCTCGGTCCCGGCACCTGGAGCAACGCAACGGTGTCGCTTTCTCAGACGGGCACGATTGCCTGCGGCGGCGCGAACCTCATTTGCAGCGGAGCCACCCAGGCTGCGATTTACAATGTCCAGGGATCAAACAGGCAGACCGTGAACATCAGCGCTCCCAACGTGACCCTGGTGAACCAGAGCGACGCGACCAAGACGCTGATCCTCGTGACAAACGCCCCGGCAACCGTGGTGCTCACCTCGTCGGGCCACCCCGGAAACGACTTCTCAATAGGCGGGTCGGTTACCCTCAGCTCAACGACGGCCGCCGGAACCTATGTCGGGACGTTCAACGTGACGGTGGATTACTGAAATTCGCTCGAAATCTGCGATTTCTGTGCGCCACAAACATCATGGTTGACCGAAAATAAACCATTCCGGGTCAATGTCTCCATGATCGCTCCAGTCCGGAGCCAAGTGGGGATCGACGTTATGAGTAACTGGACCAAGTCCACTCTTGCCGCGAGCATTGTTGCGGCGCCTCTTCTGGGGCTTTCGACTGACGCCCAAGCGGGTGTCGGCGACTTGCTCGTCGCTCCGACCCGCGTCGTCCTCGACGGCCGCAAGGGCGCGGAGATCATACTCAACAACATCGGCGACGAGCCGGCCACTTATCGCGTCTCGGTCGAGTTCCGCCGGATGACCGAGGGAGGCGACCTCGTTGACGTCACGACGCCAACCGACGCGGACAAGAAGGCTGAAGACATGATCGTCTACTCGCCCCGCAAGGTGACACTTGCGCCGCACGAGCCGCAGGCGATCCGCATTGCAGCCCGCCCAGCGCAGGGACTGCCTGACGGCGAATATCGCGTGCACATGCTTTTCCGAGCCATTCCTCCTGCCACGCCTGTGGTCCAGCCGGCGGGGGAGCAGCCGAAGGGCGTGCAGTTCAAATTGACCCCGATTTACGGAGTGACGATTCCCGTCATCGTCCGGCTCGGCAACCTGCAGGCGACCGCGGCGATCGCCAACGTCCAGCTCGAGAAGAAGGGCGGTGTCCCTTCGATCGGCCTCGATCTCATGCGTCAGGGGTCGCGCTCTACCTATGGCGAGGTCCGAATCCTCAAGGCGGGCGTCAAGGATCCGATCGCCTTCCAGCGCGGTGTTGCGGTCTACACGGAAGTGGGCAAGCGCCACGTCAGCGTGCCGGTGCCCGAGAATCTGCGTGGCGCCGTGAGCGGTCCGGTTACGGTTGAGTATCTCGAGACTTATGACGACGGCTCGCATCTGCTGGCCGAAACTCAGGCAGTCCTGCGCTAGAGCGGGACGGGCCGGCGCGAGCGTCATTCGATGGCGAGCGGCCGGCAATGGCTGCGCAAGACGGCCGTGCTGCTGGCGCTCTGCGCCGGCAGCCTTGCCGCATCCACGCCGCCTGCACCCACGCCAGCCTGGAGTCCCGATCCGGACGAGCAGTTCGTCCTGGATGTGAATATCCACCAGCTCCGGCTGGGCGACACCGTTCGGGCTTATAACACTCCAGAAGGCACTTGTGTCGTCTTAGGCGACTTTCTGACCGCGCTCGACGTTCCAATGAGGATCGACATCGGCTCAAAGAAGGCCAGCGGCTGGGCATTCAAGGAATCCAACCGGATCACTATCGATTATGGCGCACTGAGCGTCAGCTACGGAGGGGGAAAGCCCCAGCCGATCAAGCCGGGGACGATCCGCGAGACGCCCGAAGGCTGGTGCGTGCAGACCGAGGCGCTCGGGCAGTGGTTCGGTATCGGAATGAAGCCGATGACTTCCGGATCGGTGCTGATGCTGCAATCCGAAGCGAAGCTTCCGGTCGAGCTCGCAATCGAGCGCGAACAGCGCGCAGCTCGGATGCATAAGGCAAGCTTCGATATCGGCAGCTTGCCGCAGGTCCGCGTTCCCTATCGGATGTGGCGGGCGCCTGCGCTGGATTTCGTCGTCAGCGCCGGAATGACCTATCGAGCCGCCGACGGAGTTCGTGTCGACCGGCAGAGCTCGGTCTATGCGGCCGGTGAGATCGCGCGGCTCTCCTACGACGCACAAGTAACGACGAATGCAGCCGGAAAGCCGAGCCTGTTGAGGGTCAGGGCCTTCAGGTCCGATCCCGACGCGCAGCTTCTCGGTCCCCTGAAGGCCACGCACGTCGGACTCGGTGACGTCGAAGGTTTCGGCAGCCGGCTTACGGGGGCGGTCGCGGCCGGTCGCGGCGCGGTCATCACCAATCGCCCGCTGACGGCGCGCACGGACTTCGACCGGACCCGGATCGAAGGCGATCTTCCGACGGGATGGGAAGCGGAAATCTATCGCAACGGCGAGCTCCTCGGATTTGCCAAGTCCGACGGGACACAACGCTATGTCTTTGACGATGTGCAACTTATCTACGGTGAGAACGAAATTCGAGTGGTGCTGTATGGTCCGCAGGGGCAGGTTCGCGAGCGGCGCGAGCTGCTCAATGTGGCCCAGGACAATGTTCCCAAGGGTGAGACCTGGTACTGGCTTGGCGCCAATCAGCCTGGCCGGGACATTGTCACGCTTGAGAAGCCTCCGGATACCGCAACCCTTCCAAGATCGCAGGCCGCGGTCTCGGTGGAGCATGGCCTGGATTCCCGGACCTCGGTCGGTGCGCTTGCGCGCACGATGCTTATTGGCGACCAGCGGCTGACATTCATCGAAGGAACCGTCCGACGAACACTGGGCGGCGCAATCCTTGAGGTGAGCGCGGCGCGCGAATCCAGCGGAGGAACTGCCGCGCACGCGCAGGTGCTCGGCAAGATCGGTCACATTTACGTCAACGCCGAAGCTCTTATCGCAAATGATTTTCATTTGCGCGGGGCGGGCGGCGAGACCTCGCGTGAGGGACGCATTTCTCTGGACACGCCGATCCGGGTTGGGAAAACGACCTTGCCGGCCCATGCCGAAGCGCATGTGATCAACCGGCCGGACGGGAGCGGATTGCTCGAAGCCGCCGCACGACTGTCGGCGAGCGTAGATCGGTTCAATCTCGGCGCCGAGCTCCATTATCACAAGGATTTCGTCGCCTCAGGGCCGGCGCCCTCACCGGAAGTGACTTTCGGCTTGCTGGGAAGCGGGCATATCGGTCCGATTCGCCTGCGCGGCGCCGCCGATTTCGACGTCGGGCCATCGGCGCGCTTCAGAAGCGCAGAGCTCTCTGCTTACTGGTCGGCAACGGAACATGGCGATTGGGAAGGCGTCCTTGCTTATAACCGCTCCGACCATCGTGCCCGAGCGAGCCTGACGCACATCCTGCGCTTCGACAGTTTTGCGCTGTCCCTGACCGGGGAAGCTGCGAGCAGCGGAGACGTTGCCGTTGGCTTCAACCTCAATTTCTCGATCGATCCGCGGCACGGCTTCACCTTGTCCCGCAGGCCGCTTGCGGAGGGCGGGATGATCCACGCGACGGTCTTCCGCGACCTGAACGACAACGGCGTGCACGATTCCGGCGAACCGCTTGAGAAGGGCGCATTGATCACCACTGGCACTCGGCAGGCTGAGCGGAAAACCGACCGAAATGGATCGGTTACCGTCGGCGGGCTCACTCCGTACATGCCGATCCCCGTCGGAGTGGACCCCACCAGCCTCGACGACCCGATGCTCGTCCCGAAAAAGGCGCTCCAGGTCGTCGTGCCGCGACCCGGCGTTGCCGCCGACGTTCAGATCGGACTGGTCGGCGGAGGCGATGTCGAAGGCGCGCTGATGAAGAGCGGGGAACTGGGCTTCGAGGGAATCGACCTCGAGCTGGTCGATTCAGTCGGGAAGGTCACCGGCACTGCGCGCACCGACTTCGATGGCTTCTTTCTCTTCGATCGGGTGGCGTACGGCAAATATCGCCTTCGCGTCAGCGCGGAATCGGCCAGCGCGGCGAAGATCTCCGTCGACCTTGGCGTAATTGTCGAGGTTTCGGCCGACCGCTCCGTCATCCGTGTCGGGAACATCCAGCCGAGGCCGCAGGCGCACATAGCCGCGGCGGATGGGAAGCCACCCGCTACGCCATAGATTTGGGAAATGGTGCGGTCGAGAAGACTCGAACTTCCACGGCCTTTCGGCCACAGCGACCTCAACGCTGCGCGTCTACCAGTTCCGCCACGACCGCACGTCATGAA
>Ga0207706_10001017_pt1 | contig 28615 bp, 25 predicted proteins | sample KBSC53metaG_FD_184318 | JGI IMG/M metagenome (GOLD analysis project Ga0207706, IMG submission 184318) | Corn rhizosphere microbial communities from Kellogg Biological Station, Michigan, USA - KBS C5-3 metaG (SPAdes) (version 2) | ecosystem: Host-associated > Plants > Roots > Rhizosphere > Soil ... | reverse complement strand
TGATCGCATATTCGACCTGCTCGCAGCTCGGCTACATGTTCTTCGCCGCGGGCGTCGGCGCGTACGGCGCGGCCATGTTCCACCTGTTCACCCACGCCTTCTTCAAGGCGCTGTTGTTCCTGGGCGCGGGCAGCGTCATCCACGCCATGCACCATGAGCAGGATATGCGCTTCTACGGGGCGCTCCGGAAGGAAATTCCCGTTACCTTCTGGGTGATGGTGGTCGGGACTCTGGCGATTACCGGCGTCGGGATTTTCGGGGTCGGATTTGCCGGCTTTCACTCGAAGGATGCGATCCTGGAAAGCGCCTTCGCAAGCGGGAGCGTGCCCGGCGAGATCGCCTTCTTCCTCGGCTCGCTCGCGGCTCTCCTCACCAGCTTTTATTCGTGGCGGCTGATCTTCCTGACCTTCTTCGGCGAGGCCCGCTGGGGCGCGTCGGAGCATATCCAGCATTCGCTCCACGGCGAGCACGAGGACCCGTCCGAAGAGCATGGCGACAGCTCGCACGACCCGCACGAGGTTCCGGCGGGCACCGGCGGCTATCACCCGCACGAAAGCCCGTTGACGATCCTCATACCCATCGTCCTGCTTGCCATCGGCGCGGCCTTCTCCGGGTTCCTGTTCAGCGGCGTATTCGTCGGAGCGGAGACCGCGCCGCATTTCTGGCAGGGCGCGGTCGCGTTCAGCGAGCATCTCGCCCACGCGGCGCACGAATCGCCCGAATGGGTGAAACTGACGCCGACCATTGTGATGCTCGTCGGCCTATGGATCGCCTGGAACAATTACATCCGCGATCCGAAAGCCTCCGCTGCCTTCGTCGCGACATTCCCGGGAATCCACAGGTTCATCGCCAACAAATGGTATTTCGACGAGCTATACGACCGCATCTTCGTGCGTCCGGCGCTGTGGTTTGGCCGCCTCTTCTGGAAGGGCGGTGACGAGGGCACGATCGATCGCTTCGGCCCGCACGGCGCGGCGTATGCGGTGGGCGTCGGCAACCGGTTCACCACGCGGCTTCAGTCGGGCTACCTCTACAGCTACGCGCTTGTGATGCTTCTCGGCCTGATCGGGGCCGCCACCTGGGCCATCTGGTGGGCGCGATGAACGGCCTGCCAGTGCTGTCCATCCTCATCGCTTTGCCGCTGATCGCGGGCGTGGTTTGCCTTTTCGTCAGCGCTAATGCCGCGCGCTGGCTCGCGCTGGTCACGACGCTGGTCGCTTTCGCCATCGGCATCTGGATGTGGGCGGCCTATTCCGTCGGCGGGCCGCAGTGGCAGTTCCAGGAATTCTTGCCGCTCGGCGGCGGAATCAACTGGGCGCTCGGCATCGACGGCATCGCGCTGCTCCTGACCGAACTGACCCTGTTCCTCATGCCGATCTGCATCGGCGCCAGCTGGCGCGCGATCGAGCGCCGGGTGCCCGAGTATATGGCGGCCTTCCTGCTGATGGAGGCGCTGATGGTCGGCGTCTTCGCGGCGCAGGACCTGTTCCTCTTCTACGTCTTCTTCGAAGGCGGGCTGATCCCGATGTATTTGATCATCGGCATCTGGGGCGGCGCCGAGCGGATCAAGGCCAGCTACAAATTCTTCCTCTACACCTTGCTCGGCTCGGTGCTGATGCTGATCGCGATGATCTACATGGTCGCGGCCAGTGGCACGACGTCGATCCCGCAGCTGATGGCCTACGACTTCCCGCCGGAGGTGCAGCAATGGCTGTGGCTGGCCTTCCTCGCGAGCTTCGCGGTCAAGCTCCCGATGTGGCCGGTCCACACCTGGTTGCCCGACGCGCACGTGCAGGCGCCGACCGCGGGATCCGTCATCCTCGCCGGCGTGCTGCTGAAGATGGGCGGGTACGGATTCGTCCGCTTCTCGCTGCCCATGTTCCCGAACGCATCGGCCGAGTTCATCCCGCTGATGTTCATCCTGTCGGGAATCGCGGTCGTCTACACGTCGCTCGTCGCCCTGGTGCAGAAGGACATGAAGAAGCTCATCGCTTATTCGTCCGTGGCGCACATGGCGTTCGTGACCTTCGGCCTGTTCGCGCTCAACCGGAACGGGATCGAAGGCGCGCTGATCGTGATGCTGAGCCACGGCCTCGTCTCCGGAGCGCTCTTCCTCGTCGTCGGAGTGATCTACGATCGGATGCATACGCGAGAGATCGCAATGTACGGCGGGCTTTCGAACAATATGCCCGGTTACGCCTTGCTGTTCATGCTGTTCACCATGGCCAGCGTCGGCCTTCCCGGCACGAGCGGCTTCGTCGGCGAGTTCCTGAGCCTGCTGGGCACGTACCGCATGTCGACCTGGGGCGCGATCGTCGCGACGACGGGCATCATCCTCGGCGCCGCCTACATGCTCTACCTTTACTGGCGCATCGCCTTCGGGGTCGCGCGCACTCCCGAGGCAGCGGCGATGCCGGACCTCAGCGCGCGCGAGTGGTGGCTGCTCGGTCCGATCGCGATCGGCGTGCTGTGGATGGGCGTCTATCCCGAGAGCTTCCTTGCGCCGATGCGCGGTGACGTCGGCTACATTCTTCAACGCGTCGAACGCATCGCTCCGCCCGGCGATTCACGGCCAACGCCGGGCAAGCCGCAGCCCGAGGAGCATCTCAAGCTGCTGGGGGCGGCCTACTGATGTCCTATTTTGCCGCAATCCTTCCCGAGTTGATCCTCACGGTCGGCGCAATCGTGCTGATGATGGTAGCCGCCTTCGCGGGGCGCCGGGCGGCCGGAGTCATCAGCTGGCTTGCCGTCGCGCTCCTTATCGGCGCGACCTTCGCGCTGATCGGGGCGCCGACCCATGCCGGACCGGTGTTCGGAGGACTGATCGGCGCGGATGGATTCTCGTCCTTTGCGAAGGTCATCGTCTTCCCTTCGGCCGCCATCGCAATCCTGATGGCGCACGGATGGTTCGAGCGCGGAACCGAGCATGCCAACGAATATCCGGTGCTGATCCTGTTCAGCGCGGTGGGAATGAGCGTCATGGTGTCGGCGACGAACCTGATGACGCTCTACGTCGGGCTGGAGCTTCTCAGCCTCGCGTCCTACGTCCTGGCTTCCTATCGCCGAAGCGACGACCGATCAGCTGAGGCCGGCTTGAAATATTTCGTCCTCGGAGCGCTCGCGAGCGGCATCCTGCTTTACGGAATCTCGCTTCTCTACGGCTTCACTGGGACGATGAGCTTCGCCGGACTGTCGGCGGCTTTCGCCCGCGACGGCTTCCAGTCGCTTGGATTGCTCTTCGGCCTGGTCTTCCTGCTGTCCGGGATCGCCTTCAAGGTCAGCGCGGTGCCGTTCCACATGTGGACGCCCGACGTTTACGAAGGCGCTCCGACGCCCGTGACCGCCTTCTTCGCGACAGCGCCCAAAGCCGCCGCGATCCTGATGGGCGTCAGGGTCTGCATCGAGGCGCTGGGCCCGGCGACCGACGCGTGGCGGCAGATCATGGTCTTCGCCGCGCTGGCATCGATCTTCCTCGGCGCTGTCGCCGCCTGGGGTCAGATGAACGTCAAGCGGCTGCTCGCTTATTCGTCGATCAACAATGTCGGATTTGCGCTGATCGGCCTTGCGGCGGGCGCAGCAGCCGGCGCTTCCTCGGTGCTCTTCTACATGGCCGTCTATGTCGTGATGACTCTCGGCGCGTTCCTCTGCGTGCTGTGGATGCGCGATCCGAATGGAGAGCCGATCGAGGACCTCGCAAGCCTGTCGGGCCTGTCTCAGACCCGGCCCGCTTTCGCCGCGGCTTTCGCGATCTTCATGTTCAGCCTTGCCGGAATTCCGCCCTTGTTCGGCTTCTGGGCGAAGCTGGTGGTGTTCAACGCGGCAGTGAAGGCCGGGCTTCTCCCGCTCGCTGTCGCCGGTATCCTCGGCACGGTCATCGGCGCCTATTACTATCTCAAGGTGGTCAAGATCATGTACATGGACGAGCCGGCGGCGCCCTATGCGCGCGTGCGCGCACCGATTGAGGGACTCCTCATGCTTGCCGCTGCGCTGATCGTCTCGCCGATCGGCTACCTTCTCATCGGCCCGCTCGGGACGCTGACCGACCGCGCCGCCACTTCGCTGTTTTGAGCAGGATCCGGATCGTCGGAAGGGCCGGCTCGACCAACGTCGACCTGCTGGCCGACGGCGCCGCGTTAGAAGGCGACTGGCTCGTCGCGCTGGAGCAGACGGCGGGGAAGGGGCGGCAGGGGCGCCAGTGGGTCACAAGGCCGGGTAACTTCTTCGGAAGCACCCTGGTGCAGGTCAGGAGTGTCGATCCCCCTGCGCAATCGCTTTCGCTCGCTGCGGGCCTGGCGCTGATCGAGGCGATCGATGCGACAGTGCCGGGTCTTCCGCTGCTTCTTAAATGGCCGAATGACCTGCTGCTCGACGGATCGAAGCTCGCCGGCATCCTGCTCGAACGGCAGGACGATCGGGTTGTCATGGGCTTCGGGGTCAATCTCGCGGCCGCGCCGAAGCTTTCGGATCGACCGGCGGCGGATCTCGGTGGCCGGATCGCACCCGAAGCTTTCGCTCCGCTCCTTGCGGGAGCAATGAATCGGCTGCTCGCACTTTGGCGGAGCACCGATCCTGCCGATTTCGCCAGAGCGTGGGTCGCGCGGGCGCACCCCCCGGGAACAGAGCTATCCGTTCACGGCGCTGATTCCAGGCCCGTCCGAGGACACTTTGAGGGGATCGAACCCGATGGCGCATTGCGGCTCCGTTTGCCGGACGGGACCGTCCGTGCCATTCACGCCGCCGACGTGACCTTAGGCTAGCTCATGCTCCTCGCGATCGACGCCGGAAACACGAACATCGTCTTCGCCCTGATGCAGGGCCGCGAGATCCGCGCGCGATGGCGGATCGCGACCGACCCGAGGCGCACCGCCGACGAATATGCCGTCTGGCTCCGCCAGCTCCTCGAGATCGAAGGCTACCGGACCGCGGACGTCGACGCTGTCATCGTCGGCACCGTGGTCCCGCGCGCGACCCACAATCTCGAAGTCCTTGCCAGCAAATATTTCGGGGCCCGGGCGCTGATCGCAGGGCAGGGCGATGCCGCATGGCCGATAGACCTGGAGGTCGATGAGCCTCAGAGCGTCGGCGCCGACCGGGCGTTGAACGCCATCGCCGCTCACGCGAAATACAAGGGTGAGTTGATCATCGTCGACTTCGGCACGGCAACGACGTTCGACCTGGTCGGTGCGGGCGGCGCCTACAAGGGCGGGATCATCGCCCCGGGTATCAACCTCTCGATCGACGCATTGGTCAACGCGGCGGCCAAGCTTCCGCGCATCGCCATCGAAGCGCCCGGGGACGACAGCGTCATCGGACGGACGACCGAACGCCAGATGCTGATCGGCATCTACTGGGGCTATGTCGCGATGATGGAAGGACTTATCGACCGGCTCAGGAAAGAGATTGGCGACGAGGTGACGGTGATCGGCACCGGCGGTCTCGCGGCTTTGTTCGACAAGAGGACCGACGTCTTCGCCGCGGTTGAACCAGACCTCACCATCCAGGGTTTGGGTCTGCTTTACGAGGGTATCGAAGCAAGAGCATGATTCCGGGAGAAGAATTGCTGTTCTGCGCGCTCGGCGGCTCGGGCGAGATCGGGATGAACGTCAACCTCTACGGCTGCCGGGGCCAGTGGCTGATGGTCGACCTGGGGCTGACCTTCGCCGACACGCAATACCCGGGCATCGACCTCATCCTTCCGGAGCTGGAGTTCATCGAGGAGCAGCAGGAGCGGCTCGCGGGGATCATCCTCACCCACGGCCACGAGGATCATATCGGCGCGCTTCCCTACCTCGCCGAGGATTTGAAGGTCCCGCTTTACGCGACCCCGTTCACCGCCGGCCTGATCGCGTCGAAGCTGGAAGAAGAGGGGCTTACCGGCCACGTTCCGCTCCACATCGTCGACCGCGAAGGCGAAGTCGAGCTGGGGCCGTTCAAGGTCCGCTATGTCGCGCTCGCGCACTCGATCCCGGAGGGGAACGGGCTGTGCATCGAAACGCCCTACGGGCGCATCTTCCACACCGGCGACTGGAAAATCGACGAGACGCCCGTGCTCGGCGAGCCCTCCAGCGGCGAGACTCTGGAGCGGATCGGCGACGAAGGCGTGCTCGCGCTCGTGTGCGACTCCACCAATGTTTTCCAGGATCAGCCGTCCGGCTCGGAAGCCGGAGTCCATGTCGGGCTGCGGGAGCAGGTCGCGAAGGCGACCGGCCGCGTACTCGTGACAACCTTCGCATCGAACGCCGCGCGGCTGAAGACGATCGGCGAAGTCGCTGTGGACACGGGGCGGCAGGTCTGCGTCGCCGGGCGGTCGCTGGAGCGAATCCTCAACGTCGCCCAGGCGACCGGCTATCTCCTCGATTTTCCGCGTACGATTCCCTTCGACGAGGCGATGCGGCTTCCGCGAAAGGACCTGCTCGTCATCGCGACCGGCGGCCAGGGCGAGCCGAGGGCCGCGCTCGGGCGAATCGCGAGCGACAATCACGAGCTGAAGCTCAGCGAAGGCGACACGGTCATCTTCTCGTCGAAGATCATTCCGGGCAACGAGATCGCGATCGGGCGGATCATGAACGCCTTGTCCGACCTCGGGGTCGACATCGTGACCGAGAAGCAGGCGCATGTGCACGTGTCCGGCCATCCGGGCCGGCCCGAGCTCGCCGCCATGTACGACTGGATCCGGCCTGAGATCATCGTGCCCGTTCACGGCGAGGCTCGTCACATGGCCGAGCAGGCCCGCTTCGCCCTCGACCATGGCGTGCCGAAGGCCGTGGTCCAGAAGAACGGCGATGTCATCCGGCTCGCGCCCGGCGATCCGTCGAAGGTGGATGAGATACGCGTCGGCCGCTTGGTCCTCGACGGCGACGTCATCCTTCCGGCCGACGGGGCGACCGTCACGGAGCGCCGCCGGATCAGCGTCGGCGGATTGATTACCGTGGCTCTGCCCATCGGTCCGGACGGCGAGCTTGCGGGCACCCCCTACGTCCGGCCGTTCGGCGTTCCCGTCGAGGAAGACCGAGACGACTTCATCGCAGACGCGGTCGATTCGGCTCAGCGCGCCTTCGACCGGAAGGCGGACGAGGAGCAGATGCGGGAAGCGGTCAGGCTCGCGGTTCGCCGCTGCGCCACGGCCTGGACGGGAAAGAAACCGATCGTCGAGGTAATGGTGGTGCGAGTGGCCACCGCATGAGGTGGACGTCGATCGTCGCGATCTATTTCCTCTTCCTTGTCGCGAGCGCCTTCATCCTCCTGCCGTTCGGAGTGAAGACCGACGAGGAGGTCGGCAACGAGCTGGTCCGCGGCCAGGCCGAAAGTGCTCCGCACCGCTTCGACCTGCCGAAGCACCTGCTGCGCGCCGCAATCCTCGCTGCGGTCCTGACCGCGCTCTACGACCTCAACTACATTTACGGCTGGATCACGCCCGACGACCTCGACCTGTACCGGCTGATCTTCGGCTAGCTCAGCGGCCTTCGGTCCAGCGCGTCGGTGAGGGCGGCGTAGAGCTTGCCCATGTCCGACGACATCAGCGTCACCGCGATCATCCCTCCGTCGCGTTCGGCTAGGACCCGCCGAAGCATCGCTTCGAAATCGTGGATGTAGCGGTTGACCGATTGGTGGAACTCGCCGTCGGCCTCGTAATGGTTGCGAATCGAACGCGATTCGGTCGATCCGATGAGCCGCGCGGCGCGACGGGTGAAAACGCCTCGGTCGCCTTTCAGGTAGGAATCCCACGCCTTCTCGTCGACTTCGTCGGCCAGGATCTTGCCGACGTCGATCGATGCCGAGTGCATCGAGTCGATCAGCAGCGACACTCGCCGGGCGAAGGCTTCGCTGTCGCCTTCGCGCCTTTCCGCCTGCTGCTTCTCGATATGCTGCTCCAGCGCCGTCGCGCTTTGCCCGAGCACCAGCATCTGTTCTGTGAGGCGGTCCGTCGCATTCCGGGCGGATTCGACTGCGAGAGCCGCGACCGAGTCCACTTCGCGAAGGCGCTCCTCGATGCTTTCGCGAATGACTCGTTCCAAGGCATCCCGAGCCGCCTTGCCGAAGCCTTCCGCGCTCTCCGGAACGATGTTGGCAATCGCTTCCCGGGCGCGTTCGGCGGCGTGGCTCGCTGCCTCGCGGACCTGGATCATCGCCTGCACGAGTCCAGGGCCCGTTTCGCTGGTCAATTGCGCCGCTTCCGCCTGAGCGGTCGAGATTGCCGCGGCGAGCGCGGCGAGGCGTCTTTCCGCGCCGCCGACGCCCTCGTCGAGGCTGCCGAGCAGCGCTGCGAACCGGTCCTGCTGTTGAGCGATCGCGGAGCCGGTGATGGCCAGGCGTTCGCAGGCCTCGACGGTCGCGTCCCGGATCCATTCGATCTCCGGTCGGATCGACCGGGCCGAATTGACGAGATGGTCGGTCTGGCCCGCGGCTTCCTGGAGCGAATTGCCCAGATGCGCGCGAACGCTTCCCGACAATTGCTCGAGCGCCACGCGCAGCGATTGGGTCCGTTCAGCGACCTCCTCGAGCGAGTCGTGCTGCGCCCCGGTCGCCTGGCTCATCGATTCGAGCTCCGACCGCGACCTTGCGAGGACCTCGACGAAGCGCGCCGAGCGTTCGTCGCCGGCCTCGGCAAAGGCCGCGAAGCGCTGTTCGAGCTCGATTAGCGTCCGTTCGATCTCCGCGATCATGCGCTGCGACGATCGCTCCTGCTCTGCCATACGCGCGGACAGAGAATCGAGAGCGCCGCTGGCCGCTTCGACATTGCTTCCGAGCGCTTGCGCGGCGTCCACTCCCGCACGCCCGATCCCGGCGGCCGCCTGGTTGACGAGCGCGGTGACCGCCGCCGCCTGGACGTCGATCCCATTGCGGATTTCGTCCAGGGTCTCGCCTGTACGGTCGAGAAGCGCTTCGACAGCGGTCGAAAATCCTGATTCCGCCTCACTGACCCGGACGGCCGCGGCTGCGCCCGCGCTTTCGATGTGGGTCAAGTGGGCGACGAGGCGCTGGGCGGCGCCTGAAACGATCTCGTCAGCTTCGCGGGTCCGCTCCGAAAGCTCAGCGAGCTGCTGGTCGAACTGGGCAGTCCGGGTCGCCGTTTCCATCGCCGCGCCGCGAAGCTGCTCGGAAATGGACCGCGCGTGACTTTCAGCCTTGGGCAGGTCTTCGAGGAGGACCGCAATGTCGGTCCGGGCGGATTCCGCGGCGCGGTCCAGCGCGTCGCCCTGGCGCACCAGATTCTCGGTGCTCGAATCGAACTGGCGGGTGATGCCGCCGAGCTTGCCGGTCGCTTCGTCGCCGAGCTGCATCAGATGGTTGCCGATCATCGTCAGCTCGGACCGGCTGTCGTTGATCCTCTGCGACAGGACGGCGAGCAGCGCCTCCAGCGACCGCGCTTCCGTCCGCATCGCAACGACAGAGCGAGTAAATCTCTCGGCTTCCTTCCTCCGCGTCCGGCCGAACGTCAGCCAGACCAGCCCGAACACCGCGAGCGGACCGCTGGCGATCGCCAGCCATTGCGCGAACTGGGGCGACGTAAGCGATGCATTGCCGAGGACTCGTCCGGCCGACCATGCCGCGAACGCCGTCCAGGCGACGGCGAGGAGGATGAGCGCTGCAGCAAGGACAGTTCGTCCTTCGGGACTCGCCGGAGAGTCGTCGGCCTTGCTCTCGTCCCATTGGACCCGGTCGAAGCTTTGGTCGGGAGCGGCAGCGTCGCTCTGGGCCGGCGGAATCTCCGCCACCGGTTGTTCCGGGGACGCAGCATAAGGGCGGATCACGGTCATGGAGGGCAGTTTACCATCTTTGTTCCGGCAAGAAAGCGATTAGAACCGCTTCCGGACCGATTGGCAGAACTGCCGGACAAAGGGGGATGGCGAATGGCTTTGGGGGCGCTGATCGCCGCCTATCTCGAGGACGATAGCGGATCGCTTCGAGCGCTTCTGCCGATCGCGGGCCGCACCCTCCTCGAATATCAGGTCCGATGTGCCGCCGCTGCCGGTGCCGCGCCGGTCGTCGTCATCGTCGACCGCATACCGATCGCCTTGAATGAGGTGCTCCACCGCCTTCAGCAAGACGGCCTTCCGGTGATCACGGTCAGCGACGGCGCCGAGGCCGCGAGCCGCTTCGAGGCCGGGCAGCTCATCCTCCTGATCGCCGACGGCCTGGCTCCGCCGCCCGAGCTGGTCGCAACCATCGCGGAGGAGCAGGAGCCGGCGATCGTGACACTGCCGGATGATGCTGCTCACGAAAGGTTCGAAAGGATCGACGGAGCGAACCGCTGGGCCGGCGTCGCGATCGTCGATTCGCAGATGCTCGGTGCGACCGCGGCGATGCTCGGCGACTGGGACCTGCAATCGACCTTGCTGCGCCGAAGCCTGCAGGGCGGCGCTCGCACCGTCCCGCTCGCGCCCGGCGCCGGCGAGCCGCTGCTCGCGGAAACCAGCGACGATCTCGCCGATCTCGAACGGAATTTGATCGTCGCCTCGCGGGAGTCCCGCCGCGACTGGGCAAGCCGCTACGTCCTGCCGCTGGCCGAGGAATTCGCCACCGAAAAGTTGATCGAGACCCGAATCCGCCCGGAATCGCTGATGCAGGCCGCGCTGGCGCTGTCAGTGGGCGGGGCCGTCGCGTTCGGATCGGGCTGGCTCCTGACCGGCCTCGTCCTCCTCGTGCTTTCGACGCCCTTGCCGCTGATAGCCCGGCGTTTGGCAGCGCTTCGGCTGAAGCCGATGCCCGCCCGCTCGCTTGTTCGACGCTTGCTGTGGCCCGCCGCCGGCGTAGCTGCCATCGCTCTGGGGTGGTGGCAGGCGGGGCACGGGGCAGGGTGGGGGGCACTTTTCGCTGCCGCGACGGCCGTGGCCTTCGCCGAGGCGGCTCGAATCGAGCGCGGAAGGCTCGAAATTCCCGGCGACATCTGGTTGCTGTCGAGGCGCAACGCGATCATCGCCGCCATCCCTTTCGCTTTGTTCGGGGCCTGGACCATTTATCTCGTCGCGATCGCGATCTACGCCGGAGCGTCTTTCTTTGTGGCACAGCACGTGAACCATCAAATCGCAACCGAGTTGACGCGGCATTAACCGGAATCGGATAATCCAGACCAATGGTGCCTGTTGAATGGCCGATTGCCGCCACCGATGAGGGCGAGGGGCGCGGTCCTGCACGACGTGCGGGCCGCGGGCGGCTGCGCACTGCGCGGGCCGACTTTTTCCTCGATCCGCGGTCGCGCCTGACCGAGCAGGAGCGCGCCCTGATGACGGGGATGCTCGCCGACCTGGTCAACTCGGTCGCGGACGAATTCCGAACCGCGCTTGGTTCCTCCGAACCTGCCAATGACGAGGGCGAACAGCTGTTCGACCGTCTTCGCGCCGCCGGGCTACTCGATATTCCGGATCTGGTCGCCTTGCTCCTTCGCCATGCCGAGGAAGAGCATATCTCCGCCGGAATCCGGGCTGCGCGCGGCGGCGCAAAGCTTCGGTTCCTGCAATCGCTCGTCAGCGACCAGGATTTGGAGGTTTCTGCCGCGGCGATGGCGCTGATCCTGGCGATTGGACGGCGCCGCGACCGATTCGGTGGGCCGCGCGTGGCGTTCGACGATATCTCCGCCGAGGCAGCGAGTGCGCTGGTCAATGCAATCGCCGCCGGGCTTCGCGACGGCCTTCTGAAGCGCCTCTCGTCCGCCGAAGCCGACGAAAAGCTGGTCGGTGCAGTGCGAACCGTCCTTTCCCAGCACGATGAAAGCAACCGGCTCGAGGCGCGGCTGTTCGACCTTGTGCACGCCCTCGACCGGGCCAGGCGCGTTGATGAAGCGCTCATCCGGTCCGCGCTCGAGGAAGGCGAAGTCTCGCTTCTCGTCGAGCTACTCGGGCGGAGCGCCGGGATCGGCTTCGAATCGACGTGGGAATATTTCAACGGCGGGGCAGGAGACCTGGCCCTGCTCCTCCGGATGAGCAGCTTTTCGCGCACCCTTGCGGGAGAAGTCGTCGCTCGGGTCGCCGACGTCGTCGGAAGCGATGCGGAAACGGAAATCGGCGCGTTCGATGCCTTGACCGAAGATGAAGTGGACAGCGCGCGCAAGTGGCTTCGTCTCGATCCAACCTATCGCGTCGCCATCGAAAAGATGGGCCGGAGCGATGGCTAGCTTCCCCTCCGACACGAGGCCGGTCCTGGGCCGAGTCGACTCGAAAGGGCGCCTGATCTCGGCTGATGCCCAGCTAGAAAGGCTGCAGGTTGAGGCCGGGTCGCGCATTGGAGCCACGCTCGCGCTGCCTCAGCTGGCGGGTGTCGCGCGGGTCGCGCAGAGGCTTCGAATCCCGGTGTCGCGGCGAGTTCTCGCTGCCGGCGGGGAGCAGGATATCGACATGTGGGTCCGCGCGGTTCCCGAAGGCGACGAAGTGGCCCTGAGCATCGAGCAATGGACATCCCGGCCCGCGTCCGCGCCGCGGCTGGCTGCTATTTCCACGATCGACGACGAGGCGCTCACTCCGGAGCCGCTCGCCTGGTCGGTTGACGAGCAGTTGCGCCTGATCAGCATTTCCCCGCCTTTCGCCGGGCTCCTCGAGCTGGAGGTTGCGGACGCCGCCGGCCAGTCGCTGACGAAGCTGTTCCGCCTCGAAGAGGATGAAGAGGGCCAGATGCCGCTCCTGGACGCGCTGGCATCGAGAAGCGAATTTTCCGGCCAGAAGGTCAGTGTCCGCTCGACCGGCCAGGAACTCATCTTCGATGGCACCGCGATCCTCGGCCCCGATGGCGTTTTCGCGGGCTTCGAAGGTTCGGCGACCGTTGGAGACGCACCGGTGGCGGCAAACGACCGCCCGGCGCTCGATCCGGCGGTCCAGACGGCGCTTCGCTCGCCTCTCGACCGGATCGTCCAGTCAGCCGAGGAGATGAGCGCCAGCACGGACAGCGGTGTCAGTGAAGACTATGTCGCTTACGCCGCCGACATCGCCGCAGCCGCGAGGCATCTCCTCTCGGTGATCCGTTCCCTTGGGGAGCAATCTGATTCACAGGGCGGCGGCCAGGTCGATCTCGCCGAGCTCGCGAATGAAGCGGTGGGGCTGGTCGAGACCGCCGCAAAGGAGCGTGGGATATTCCTCGCGCTGGAACGGATCGGCAGCCTTCCCGCGCGCGGCGAATCACGGAGCATCGTCCAGATTCTCGTGAACCTCGCCGGCAATGCCGTTCGCCATGCGGCGCCGGGGACCGCCGTCAAGATCAGTTTTGAGCGCTCGGAGCATGCGGCGATGGTCCATGTCGCCGACGATGGCCCCGGAATCGACCCGGCGGACCAGGAGCGCATCTTCGAGCCCTTCCAGAAAGGCGCGAAGGAGGGCGAAGGAAGCGGTCTCGGCCTCGCCATCGCCCGCAGGCTCGCGCGGGCAATGGGCGGCGAGATCCAGCTCAGGAGCGCGCCCGGCGAAGGGTCGCGCTTCACGCTCGTCCTCGCCGCCGCTTAGGCTTCGGCCCTATCGCTTTCCCACCGGAACATAGTCGCGCTGCGTGTGGCCGACGTAGAGCTGCCGCGGGCGGCCGATCTTCTGCTCCGGATCGGAGATCATCTCGTTCCACTGCGCGACCCAGCCGACGGTGCGGGCGAGCGCGAACAGGGCGGTGAACATGTCGGTCGGAAAGCCGATCGCGTTGAGGATGACGCCCGAATAGAAATCGACGTTGGGGTAGAGCTTCTTTTCGATGAAATAATCGTCGTTGAGGGCGATGTGCTCGAGCTCCTTGGCCACGTCGAGGACCGGGTCGGTGATGTTGAGCTCTTTCAACACCTCGTCCGCGGTGGCCTTCATCACCTTCGCTCGCGGGTCGAAATTCTTGTAGACGCGGTGGCCGAAGCCCATCAGCCGGAATGGGTCGTCCTTATCCTTGGCTCGCTCGATGTAGCGCGGGATGTTCTTCGTGTTCCCGATCTCGCGAAGCATGTTGAGCGCAGCCTCGTTGGCGCCGCCGTGCGCGGGTCCCCACAGGCACGCGATCCCGGCGGCGATGCACGCGAAAGGGTTCGCTCCGGAAGATCCGGCCAGCCGCACGGTCGAGGTCGAGGCATTCTGCTCGTGATCGGCGTGGAGGATGAATATCCGCCGCATCGCATTCTCGACGATCGGGTTGATGGCATAATCCTCGGCCGGGACGCCGAATGTCATCCGCAGGAAATTCCCCGTGTAAGTCAATGAGTTGTCGGGATAGAGGAACGGCTGACCGACCGAATATTTGAACGCCATCGCAGCGATCGTCGGCATCTTGGCGATCAGCCGGTGCGACGCGATCATCCGCTGCTCGGGATCCGTGATGTCCGTGCTGTCGTGATAGAAGGCCGAAAGCGCCCCAACCACGCCGCACATGATCGCCATCGGGTGCGCGTCGCGGCGGAAGCCGCGATAGAATGTCATCAGCTGTTCGTGCAGCATCGTGTGGCGCGAGATGGTGTAGGTGAAATTGTCGAGCTCGCCGGCGCTCGGAAGCTCGCCGTGGAGCAGCAGGTACGCCACTTCCATGAACGTCGACTGCTCGGCGAGCTGGTCGATCGGATAACCTCGGTGGAGCAGTATTCCCTTCTCGCCGTCGATATAGGTGATCTTGCTCTGGCAGCTGGCCGTCGAGGTGAAGCCCGGATCGTAAGTGAACATCCCGGTCTCGCTGTAGAGCTTGCGGATGTCGACGACCTCGGGCCCTACCGATCCCTCCATCACCTGATAGTCGAAATCTCCCTTCGGGGTCTTGAAGGTGACGGCGTCGCTCATTCCTGTGGCTCCAAAATCTGGTCGTCTATTCTCATCAGGCTCTCGCCCTGCCCGAGCAGGGCGAGCACGTCAAAAATCCCCGGACTGGTCGTCCGCCCGGTGAGCGCCGCTCGAAGCGGCTGCGCGAGCTTGCCAAGCTTCACGCCCTCCTGCTCGGCGACGGCGCGGATGCACTGCTCCAGCCCGTCGTGGTCCCAACCGTCGAGCCCCGAGAGCGCTAGATGCGCCGCCTTCAGCAGGGACCGGCTTTCCGGCGTAAGCAGCGCGCTCGCCGCGTCGTCCACCTCGAGCGGGCGCTTGTCGAACAGGAATCGGGCGCCGTCCGCCAGCTGGTCGAGTGTGTGGGCCCGGGCCTTCAGCTCCGGCATCGCCTTGACCAGCACGTCGCGCTGGTCCGCGGTGAGCGCGGTCCCGATCCTGGGCGCGACGAGCTGCGCCAGGCGCTCGTCGTCGGCCTCGCGCATGTAGTGGCCGTTCAGGTTCTCGAGCTTCTTGAAATCGAACCTCGACGGCGACTTGCCGACGTGGGCGAGGTCGAACCATTCGACCGCCTGCTCGCGGCTGATGATCTCGTCGTCGCCATGGCCCCATCCCAGCCGGAGCAGATAATTGGACACGGCTTCGGGAAGCATGCCCAGCTCGTCCCGGTAGGCGTCGACGCCCAGCGCTCCGTGCCGCTTGCTGAGCTTGGCGCCGTCCGGCCCGTGGATCAGCGGGACGTGGGCATAGTCCGGCTCGGGCCAGCCCATCGCGTGGATGATCGCCAGCTGGCGGAAGGCGTTGTTGAGGTGGTCGTCGCCGCGGATGACGTGGGTCACGCCCATGTCGTGGTCGTCCACCACCACTGCGAGCATGTAGGTCGGCGTCCCATCGGAACGCAGGAGCACGAAGTCGTCGATCTCGGCGTTCTGGACCGCGACCCGGCCCTGGACCTTGTCTTCGATCACCGCCTCGCCGTCCTGGGGAGCCTTGAGCCGGATGACATGCAGGCCCGGCTGCTCGTCGGTCCGGTCGCGCCACGGACTGTGGATCCGGAACGGCCGCCGCTCCGCCTGCGCCCTCTCCCGCTCGGCGGCGAGCTCTTCGGGAGTCATGTAGCAGCGGTAGGCGTGCCCCCGGTCGAGCAGCTTGTGTGCGATCTCGGCGTGCCGCGACCAGAATTGCGACTGGTAGTATTCGTGACCGTCCCAATCCATGCCCAGCCAGCGCATCCCGTCCAGGATTGCGTCGATCGCGTCCTTCGTGGAGCGGACCTTGTCGGTGTCCTCGATGCGCAGGAGGAACTTGCCGCCGTGGTGGCGAGCGAACAGCCAGTTGAACAGCGCCGTCCGGGCGCCGCCGATGTGGAGGAATCCGGTCGGAGACGGGGCAAACCGGGTGACGATGTTCGAACCGCTTGCGCTCAAGCGCACTTTCCTCTTGTTTCATTTGTGCAATGCAATGGACGAGCGCCCCTAGCATGGAGGGTGCGCCTCTTCCACAGCGGGCTCGGGGCTTTTGGAAGGCGCAGTTTTCTGCCACTCGGGAAAGGATTGAAGCCTTTCTCGAGGCCGAACGCGCGCAGCTTCCGCCCTGGGCGGTCGTCGGCTTTGGGACCGGCATCGCCGCCTGGTTCGCGCTCGACACGATGGACGAATGGCTCGCGGTCCTGGCCCTGGCTTCAGGAGTCGCGATTGGGGGTTTTGCGATTCGCGGCGGCAGGGCGGAGCGCGCAGCCGGCTGGTTCGCGCTGGCCTTCGCGATCGGCTGTGCGATGGTCTGGGCCCGGTCCTCCTATGTCGCCCAGCCACGGATCGAGCGACAGGGCGTGAGAAGCTTCCACGCGGCGGTGGAGCGCGTCGAGCCGCTGATTTCGAAAGGCGACCTTCGTTTGACACTCGCCGTCGCGACTGCCGGTGTGCCGCCGCGAGTTCGAATATCCCTTCCAGCCGAGAAAGCGCCGTCAAATCTCGGCACAGGCGCGAAGGTCCAGGTGCGCGCCTGGCTCATGCCGCCGCCGGCGATGGCTCTTCCAGGGGGCTACGATTTCTCCCGCGATGCCTGGTTCAGGGGGATCGGCGCGGTCGGGCGAGTGCTCGGACAGCCGCAAGTGGTCGAGCCCGGCGAGTCCAGCGGCCTCGACGCCGTTCGCAGCCGGCTCGGCGAGCATATTCGAGCTCGCCTTCCGGGCGCATCGGGAGGGATCGCGACAGCTCTCGCGACCGGCGACCAGAATGCGGTTGGAGAGGACGATGCCGAGGCGATGCGCCGGAGCGGGCTCACGCACCTCCTCAGCGTGAGCGGCCTTCACATCGCCGCGGTGGTAGGGGCGACGATGCTCCTGACCCTGAAGCTGCTGGCCCTGTCGGAACGCCTGGCGCTCCGGTTCAACCTCGTTCTTGCCGCCGCCGGGGCAGGGGCCGTCGCTGGAATCGCCTATACGGTCCTCACCGGTGCTCAGGTTCCGACGGTCCGAAGTTGCATAGTCGCCTTGCTCGTCCTCGCCGGCATCGCGCTCGGCCGGGAGGCGCTCAGCATGCGCCTGCTCGGTGTGGCGGCACTCGCAATCCTGGTGGTGAAGCCGGAATCGCTCGCCGGCGCGAGCTTCCAGCTAAGCTTCGCCGCGGTCACAGCGATCATCGCTCTCCATTCCACGGGCTGGGCGCGACGATTCTTCATGCGCCGCGACGACGGGCTGATCATGCGGCTCCTTCGTGCGCTGCTTTCGATGCTCGCGACAGGCCTGGCCGTCGAAATCGCGCTGATCCCTTTCGCCCTCTACCATTTCCACAAGGCCGGGCTCTACGGGATCGGCGCGAACCTGGTCGCGATCCCGCTCACGACATTCGTCATCATGCCGCTCGAAGCCGGAGCGCTCTCGCTCGACCTGTTGGGCCTCGGCACGCCCTTGTGGGCGCTAACCGGCCTCGCGATCGACGCCTTGCTCTGGCTGGCGCACCAGGTCGGGAGCGCCAGCGGAGCCGTCGCGACCCTTGCCTCCATGCCTGGCTGGGCATTTGGATCGATGGTCGCCGGAGGCTTGTGGCTCGCGCTCTGGACCAGGCGCGTCAGGCTGCTCGGCCTCGTTCCCTTCGTCATTGGAGCAGCGGGAGCGGCGGCGGCACCGGCGCCGGACCTGCTCGTGACGGGCGACGGCAAGCATCTGGCTGTCGTCGCGAAAGACGGTACGCCGCACATCCTTCGCGACCGCACGGGCGACTTCATGCGCGACGTTTTCGCGGAAAGCTCCGGCTTCGACGGGGATCCGCAGCTTCTTGCAGACGCATCGTTCGCCGATTGCTCGCATGACGCCTGCGTCGCCGTTTTCAACAGGAACGGCCGTTCGTGGCGCCTTCTGGCCACACGTTCGTCGGCGTGGCTGGAATGGAAGGACATGGTGACTCGGTGCGCACCGGCCGACATCGTCGTCTCCGACCGGTGGCTCCCCGATGGCTGCAGTCCGAAATGGCTCAAGCTCGACCGCCACACTCTTGAGAAGACGGGTGGAGTGGCAATCTATCTGGGGGGCGTTCCGGCCGTCGCCACGGTCGCCGAACAGGTCGGCGAGCACCCTTGGGCGGCGCGCAAGACTTCTGCTATGCCGCGCGGGCGGTAAGGAGGAGAGCGCGTGATGCCGTCTTATGTGATCGAGCGTGACATGCCCGGCGTTGGCAAGCTTGGGGCTCCGGACCTCAAGAATGCCTCGCAGACCAGCTGTGACGTCCTGCGCGACCTCGGCCCGTCGATCCAGTGGGTCCACAGCTACGTGACCGACGACAAGATCTATTGTCTCTATCGTGCTCCCAACGAGGAGATCATCCGCCGGCACGCGCAGCTCGGCGGCTTTCCCGCGAACAGGATTTCGGAAGTGAAGACGGTCATCGACCCGACGACCGCCGAATAAGCTTTCAGCCGGCGTTCAGTCCTTGCTCCACGCCGCGAGCTCGTTGCCGCTCGGGTCGCGGAAATGGAATCGCCGTCCTCCCGGAAAGCTGTACACCGGACGGATGATGTCCCCGCCGGCGGCTTCGACCGCCGAGGCGGCCGCCGCGATGTCATCAACCTGTATGACGGGAAGCGGCGCCTTTGGCGCGTCGGAATCGTCGCCCTGCAGACCGATATCGGTGTCGCCCGTCGTCGTCGCCGCATAGGACGGGCCGAACCGCGCAAGAGTCCAACCGAATGCCGCTTCGTAGAAGGCAACTGACTCTTCGAGCTTGCCCGATGGCAACTCCACGTAATCCAGGCGCGGAGTTTTCATGATCAATACCTCCGGATCAATCCGCTGAGGCGCCCCTGGATTTGCACACGGCCCTCATCGTAGATTTGCGGGTCGTAGCGCGAATTGGCCGGGTCGAGGCGAATGTTGCGGCCTTCGCGGCGGTAGGTCTTGAGAGTCGCTTCCTCATTGTCGATCAGAGCGACCACGATCTCGCCGTCGCGGGCGCTGTCCACCTTGCGGATCAGCGCGAAATCCCCGTCGAGGATACCCTCCTCGACCATCGAATCTCCGGAGACTTCGAGCGCATAATGCTCGCCGGGACCGAGCAGCGCCGCCGGCACGGCGAATCCCTCGGTACCCTGCAACGCCTCGATCGGCGTGCCCGCGGCGATCCGTCCGTGGAGCGGGATTTCGATCGTGTCGTTCGCAGCTGCCGGAATCACGGGCCTGATCGCCGCAGGCGGCGAAACGCTTCCCTCGGGGAGCTTGACCACCTCCAGCGCTCGTGCCCGGTTCGGAAGCCGCCGGATGAATCCGCGTTCCTCGAGCGCCGAGATCAGTCGATGAACGCCGGACTTGGATTTCAGCGATAGCGCCTCGCGCATCTCGTCGAAGCTGGGGCTGACCCCGCTGTCGCCGAGGCGTCCGTGAATGAAGAGAAGAAGCTCGCGCTGTTTTGCCGTCAGCATTTTCCTCGGCCCCCGTAAGGCTGGAACGAACAGGGAACGTGTAGGAAACAAATGGCTTCGGGTCAAGCGCTCTCGATCAACCGCCGCCGCCCGTGATCCGCTTTTTCGCGGCCGCGATCGCGGACTCGTTGCGCTTCACGCCTACGCTCTGCTTCACGGCGGTCAGGAACTGCTGCGCATATTCCTGCGCAAGCGGCTCGGAAAATTCGCCCTGCACCTCGGTGATGAGGCCAGGCTGGGCGAGCGCATTGCCCGGGATGATCTTGTCCACCTTGACGACGTAGAAGCCGCGCCCTTGCGGATCGCCTCCAACCTGTGTCTTGCCGGCCGTGCCGCTGAACAGCGCCCGGAGCGGGGCAGGGACCTTGTCGCCCAGCTGCGAGAGCTGGATTCGCCGCGCCCGCATCGTCCGCACCGGCGGAAGCGGTTGTCCGGCCGCCTTAACGGCATCCGCAAGCGAGCCGGAGCCTTTGGCCTTCGCCGCGATCTGGCTTGCAGCGGCCTTCGCCCGGTCGAGCGCCTGCTGATGGATCCAGTCCGACTTCACCTGGTCGCGGATGGTCGCGATCGGAGCCGGCGCCGTCGGCACCACTTGCGCCGGCGCGACAAGCGCGAACCCCTTGTTGTCGGCAAGCTGCTCGATCACCGGTTCGTCCGTCGGCGCGATCTCGAAGCCTGTCTTCAGCGCGGGAGCAAGCTCTTGCGGAAACTTGAAGGAGCCATTGTCGCGCTGGACTCCGCCCGCCGTGATCAGCGGAGTGGTCGTCACCTGGAGGTTCGCGGACTTCACGGCCTCGTCGAAACTGCTTCCGCCGTCAATCGAATCCTGGACCTTGTCGACCAGCTCCGCGAGCGCGTCCTGCTGCTTCTGCGTCAGGATTGCTGTCGCGATCTCGTCATGAGCGGCCGCCAGCGACTTGCCGGCCTTCGTTTCGACCGACTCGACCTTGATGACGTGCCAGCCGAGATCGGTCTGGATCGGTCCGACGACCTCGCCCGGCTTCGCGGCGAAGGCCGCCGCGGCTGCCTTGTCGCCGGCAAGCTCGGTGAACTGCTCGCGGCTCTGCGGCCCGGCCTGGACGTCGGCAGCGGTCAGGCCGGCGGGCTTGGCCGCGTCGACGAAGCTCTGGCCGCCACGCGCGCGCTGCGCGATCGCCGCGGCAACCTTCTGGTCCGGGACCACGGCCTGGTCGATCGTCCTGATGTCCTTGGAGCCGTAAATGTCCTGGTGCCCGTTGTAATAAGCCTGGATCTCCTGTGGCGTCGCCGAAACGTTCGAGACCTGCTCCGGGCCGATCGGGGCGATTTTCAGCACCCGCTGCTCGGGGATCATGTAGCGGCTCTTGTTGGCCGAATAATATTGCTGGAGCTGGGCGTCGTTCGGATTCAGGCCGGCCGCGAAGGCCTCGACCGGGATGATCGCCACCGCGCCCTGCCGCTCTTCCAAAAGCATCGAGGCATAGGGCGTCGCCACTCCCACCGGCACCCGCGCGTTCGTGACCGCCGGAGTGATCAGCAGGCGCTGCAGCATCGAGCCTGAAATGACGTCGCGGATGTCCGCGTCGGTCATGTGCTGGCGCGCGAGGAACGACTGGTAGGCCGAATCGCTGAACTGGCCGTTGAGTCCCTTCACCCCGGGGATGTTGGCGATCTGGGCGTCGACCAGCCGCTTCGACAGGACGAAGCCGGTCTGCCTGGCGAAGGCCTGGAGCGCACGCTGGCCGATAAGGCTTTCCAGGATCGGCTCGAAATCGCCGGCGAGGGCGGCATAGCCGGCTTCCGGATTTTGCTGGCGAACCTGCGCGAGGCGCTGCTGCATCAGCGAGCTCATGTCGCGGTCGCTGACTTCGAGCGATCCCACTTTCGCGAGCGTGTCGCTGCTCATGCCGCCCGCGCCAAGGCTGAGGCTCTGGATATCGCCGGCAGCGAATCCGATCAGGATGAGGATTCCGACGATCGCGACAATGCCGGTGCCGATGGTCGATTTCGAGATGCGGCGGAAGGAGCTGAGCATTCGGTCCGTGACTCTTGGGAAAGGAATGGGGAATTCCCCGCCGCTTTACGGGCGCGCGCTTGCACCTTCAAGCGGGGCGCGGCTACGGGCGCGCAAAGGCAGAAAGGCAAGGGAATGGCTCGAAGGAAGCTCGTCGTCGGCAATTGGAAGATGCATGGCGTTGGCGCCGACGTCGCGGAGATCCGGGCGATTGCCGACGCCGCAGCGCGGGCTCCCGAGGTCGACGTCGGCCTGTGTATCCCAGCCACGCTGATCGAGCGTGCGGTCCGCGCCGTACCGGGCTTTTCAATTGGCGCGCAGGACGTGCACTTCCTGGACAGGGGCGCCCATACCGGCTGCACGTCGGCGGAGATGATCGCGGATGCCGGCGGAAGCATCGTCATCGTCGGCCATTCCGAGCGCCGCGACGCCCAGAAGGAGAGCGACGAGGAGGTCCGCTCGAAGTCGGAGGCAGGCCTTCGCGCCGGACTGCTCGTCATCCTGTGCGTCGGCGAATCATTGCCCGTGCGCGAAGCGGGCGACGCGCTCCCGACCGTTCTTCGCCAGCTCCAGGCCTCGCTCCCGCGCGAAACGGACCTCGCAGGTCTGGCAATCGCCTACGAGCCGATCTGGGCGATCGGGACCGGCAAGACGGCCACGATCGACGATGTCGACGAGATGCACTCGGCGATCCGCAAGCAGCTGACGGACCGATGCGGTGACGCGGGAGGCGGCATCCGGATCCTTTACGGCGGCTCGGTGAAGCCGAACAACGCCGCCGACATCTTTTCGGTGACGGACGTCGATGGCGCGCTGGTCGGCGGGGCGAGCCTGAAAGCCTCCGACTTCATCCCTATTATCGAGGCCGCGGCGTTGAAAGCCTGACCCGTCCCCGCTAAGTCGCCGCCGAAATCCAAGAAAGCCCGTCGATGTTCACCTTCCTGCTTATCGTCCAGTCGCTCGTCGCAACCGCGCTCGTCGGAGTCATATTGATGCAGCGCTCGGAAGGTGGCGGCCTCGGCGTCGGCGGAAGCTCGTCGGGCTTCATGACTGCCCGCGGCGCGGCCGATTTCCTAACCCGCTCGACAGCGGTCCTGGCGTCGATCTTCATCATCCTCGCCATTTCTCTCGCGGCCCTTGCCGGAGTGACGCGCAAGCCGGCCACGATCGACACGTCGCTCGCCAACCAGGTTGCCCCCGCGGCTCCGGTCGCCGCGCCGGTCGTCCCGGCCCAGCAGCAGCCGGCACAGCAGGCTCCGGCCAACGAGACCGCGCCCGCCGTTCCCGTGCAGCAATAAATTTATTTTCTCTGACGGGTTGCCGAGTCCGCCCGACCCTCTCTAAGCCGTAAGCCCCATGGCGCGGTTCATTTTTGTCACCGGCGGCGTGGTGTCTTCCCTTGGAAAAGGCCTGCTATCCGCATCTCTCGGAGCGCTCCTCCAGGCGCGCGGCTACAAGGTCCGAATCCGGAAATTCGACCCCTATCTGAACGTCGATCCGGGAACGATGAGCCCCTACCAGCACGGCGAGGTCTATGTGACCGACGACGGTGCGGAGAGCGATCTCGACCTCGGCCACTACGAGCGATTCACGGGCGTTTCGGCCAGGCAGTCGGATAACATCACCACCGGCCGGATCTATCGCGATATCATCGCCCGCGAGCGGCGCGGCGACTATCTCGGCGCGACCGTGCAGGTGATCCCGCACGTCACCAATGCAATCAAGGAATTCGCGCTGGCGGACACCGACAGCTGCGACTTCGTCATCTGCGAGATCGGCGGCACCGTCGGCGACATCGAAAGCCTTCCGTTCATCGAATCGATCCGCCAGCTCCGCAACGACCTCGGCCGCGACCAGACGGTCAGCGTCCACACCACGCTCGTCCCGTGGATCAAGGCTGCCGGCGAGCTGAAGACCAAGCCGACCCAGCAGTCGGTTCGCGAGCTTTCGAGCCTCGGAGTCCAGCCCGAGGTGCTCCTCTGCCGCTGCGACCGCCCGCTGCCTGACAGCGAGCGTGAGAAGATCGCCTTGTTCTGCAACGTGCCCAAGTCGGCGGTCATCCAGGCGCTGGACGCGCGCAACATCTACGACGTGCCGCTTCAAGATCACGAGGCGGGCCTCGACGATGAAGTCCTGCGCGCCTTCCGGATCGACGACGCGCCGCCTCCAGAGCTGTCACGTTGGCACGACATCATGGACCGCATCGACAATTACGAAGGCGAGGTCACGATCGGCGTCGTCGGCAAATATGTCGGCCTTCCCGACGCTTACAAGAGCCTCAACGAAGCGCTGGTCCACGGCGGCGTCGCCAACCGCGCGAAGGTCCACATCCGCTGGCTCGACGCGGAGATGTTCGAGCATGAAGACGCAAACCTCGCCGTCGAGCTCGAGCCATTGCACGGCATCCTCGTCCCCGGCGGCTTCGGGGAGCGCGGCAGCGAGGGCAAGATCGCTGCGGTAAAGTTCGCCCGTGAGCGCGAGATCCCGTTCTTCGGGATTTGCCTCGGAATGCAGATGGCCTGCATCGAGGGTGCACGCGCGGCCGGGGTCGAGGCCGCGTCCAGCACCGAGTTCGGCCCCGCCGACGAGCCTGTAATCGGCCTCATCACCGAATGGATGAGCTCCGAGGGCCTGCAGGAACGCGGCGCCGACAGCGATCTCGGCGGAACGATGAGGCTCGGCGCTTACGAAGCGGATCTGGGCGGGAACAGCCGCGTCGCCAACGTCTATGGCGCGACTCGGATCAGCGAGCGCCACCGCCACCGCTACGAGGTCAACACCCATTACATGCCGCTGCTCGAGAAAGAGGGTCTCGTCTTCTCTGGTATGTCGCCCGACGGCCGCCTTCCCGAGATCATCGAGCGTCCCGACCATCCCTGGTTCATCGGGGTCCAGTTCCACCCGGAGCTCAAGAGCCGCCCGTTCGAGCCGCACCCGCTGTTCGCAAGCTTCATCGAAGCGTCGCTCGGCAAGTCGCGGCTCGTCTAATTCTCCTCCCTGGAAGGGAGGGGCCTGGGGTTTGTGCGGAGCGCAGCTCAGCGTCAGGCGTGTAGCCGCCGGAACAGGGCCGCGGCTGAACGGTTACGCTATCGTTCCAACCCAGACCAGGACCCCCTCCATGCTTCTGACTATCGCCATCATTCTGCTGATCCTGTGGGCGCTTGGCTTCTTCGCCTTTCACGCCGCGGGCGGCCTGATCCACATCCTCCTGATCATCGGCATCGTCGTCCTGATCTGGAATTTCGTCGCCGGCCGCCGCGCCGTCTGACGCCCAGCAATTCCGTTCGTCCCGAGCGAAGTCGAGGGATGTGGCGACGCCGTTGCGGGGCGTGTGAAGCGCCCCTAAATGGCGTCCATGACGAACAGCATTTCGACGCGCCTGGCGGTGCTTGGCTCGGGCCCCGCCGGCTACACGGCCGCTATCTACGCGGCGCGCGCCGGCCTCCAGCCGATCCTCATCCAGGGGATCACTCCGGGCGGCCAGCTCACCACTACGACCGACGTCGAGAATTACCCCGGTTTTCGTGACGTCATCCAGGGCCCGTGGCTGATGGAGGAGATGCAGGCGCAGGCCGAGCATGTCGGCACCAAGGTCGTCTGGGACCATGTCGCGGCGGTCGACCTGTCGCGCCGCCCGTTCCTTCTCGTCGGAGATAGCGGCACCCAATATCATGCCGACGCGCTGGTCATCGCCACCGGCGCGCAGGCCAAATATCTCGGGCTCCCGTCCGAAGAGCATATGAAGGGCAGGGGGGTTTCGGCCTGCGCGACCTGCGACGGCTTCTTCTACCGCGGCAAGAAGGTCGCGGTGATCGGCGGCGGCAATACGGCGGTCGAGGAAGCCCTCTACATGACCAACCACAGCCATGACGTCACCTTGATCCACCGCCGCGACAGCCTTCGCGCCGAGAAGATCCTGCAGGACCGGCTGTTCGCGAACGAGAAGATCAAGGTGATCTGGGACAGCGAGGTCGCCGAGTTCGTTTCCGGAGGCGATCCCGAGGCGCTGGTCGGGCTCGACCTCAGGAACAAACGGACCGGCGAAGTGCGCCGCCTCGAGGTGGAAGGCGCGTTCGTCGCGATCGGCCACAGTCCCGCGACTGAGCTCTTCACAGGAAAGCTCGATCTCGACAGCGACGGATACATCAAGGTCGCGCCCGGCTCGACGAAGACCAGCGTCGAGGGCGTCTTCGCCTGCGGCGACGTCATGGACAAGATCTACCGGCAGGCCGTCACGGCCGCAGGCACAGGCTGCATGGCGGCCCTCGACGCGGAGAAGTACCTCGCCGCGCAGGAATATGAGGCCCTCGCGGCGGAATAGAACATCCCCCTCGCTGCAAAGGAATGCGGACATTCCCGGATCGGCATCAGGATCGCCCCGATAGGAACCCGGATCGGAAGAGCTAATTCGCCCTAATGACGAGACGGGCAATGCCGGTCGCTATTGGACTCACTGCGGTCACTGTCGCCTTAGTGCCGGCAAGCGCAGAGCAGCACCATCATTGGTCCTATTCCGGTGGGGGCGGGCCATCGCATTGGGCGGAGCTGGACACGAAGAACGCCGCCTGCGGCGAAGGAAAGAGCCAATCACCGGTAAACATTCGGACCCAGGACGTTCGACGAACGCCGCTGCCCAAGCTGATGTTCAACTATCGGTCGACGCCGCTTCACATCATCGACAACGGGCACAGCGTTCAAGTCGATGTCGAACCCGGCAGTATCCTGAAGGTAGGCCACAAGAGCTACCAGCTCGTCCAGTTCCATTTCCACCACCCGAGCGAGGAACTGATCAACGGCAAGCGCTCGGATATGGTCGCTCATCTCGTGCATCGCGATACCGCGGGCAAGCTGGCCGTCGTCGCTGTGTTGTTGCGAACAGGCCAGCCGAACGCCACCGTAGAGGCCTTGTGGAGCCACCTGCCCAAGCAGAAGGAGCAAGCGGGCGATTTCAAGGACGTTCTCATCAACCCGGCTGGACTACTTCCCATCGATCGCAGCTACTTCACATACACCGGATCCCTAACGACCCCGCCCTGTTCGGAGGGCGTGCGCTGGCTCGTTCTGAGGTCGCCTTCGACCCTGTCGAAGCACGAGGTCGGCGTTTTCGCGAAGCTTTATCCGAACGACGCTCGTCCAGTTCAGAAGCTGAACGGTCGCCACGTTCTCGGGACGAAGTAAGCCTCAAGGCGCAATTGCTAGTATCCGAAGTCGTAGAAGCGAACACTGTCATCCATCGCTAACGAACCCGGGTCCAGGTCTGCGACTTGCATCCCATACCCGCGAACAGGCAGCCCCGGGCGACGACCGTGTTTTGATCCTTGACGGTGCCGGTCCCGGTAAAGACCTTGTTGAGATCGGGGACGAAGACTTTTCCCTTCCACACCTTCGGGCTCACCTCACGGAACTCTCGGAAAAGCTCTGTGCCGACGAGGTTGCTGGTGCCGCCGCGTGCCGAGTCCGCCTTCGCCTTGGCATTCGCCCACACAACGGTCCCGCAACGGCTCTTGCCGCACGAATGGATTCTTACGTGAACGCTATTCGAAGGATTGCGCAGAACCATGTCTTGGCCGCCCTTCTGCGATAACGCTGGGGCAGCGGTCACCAAGACCGCTGCGACGGCAAGACTCATGAACTTGCTGAAATCCGAGATCGCGCCTTGCCGGTCTCGGCTCGGCGTTTTGGCCCTCATTTCGGCGCCGCGCTCAGGCAGGCGTCATAGCTCTTCTGCCAGGCATCCTCGCTTCTTCTATCGCCACGGCGATCCTGACGGTTGCGTGATCCAGCTACAGCCATGCCCGCTGCCGCACCGCTCTTCGCCTTGTCTTCCCGGTTCGCGTCCTTCAGCGCGTCGGGAGCATTGTCATACTGATTGTTCTGCACTGCCCCAGCCGCGGCACCGGCTGCTGCGCCGCGGGCCGCCCCGCGGACTCGGCTTCCGTCCGGTCCGGAGTCCGCGCTTGGCGTGTAACCGGTGGCCTGCGTTGCAGCTGCGGAGCAATTGGCATCGAGCGGTTGCTGTGCTGCCGACGGAAAGGCGGTTGTTCCTGCTAGCAGGAATGAAAATCCGATAGCATATTTCATGGAACGCCTCCGATCTGCGGTCAGGTGGCTAGGCTCATCAGCTCGACAGCAAAATCCGGGTGATCTTCTAGGTCCGTCTAGGGTTCGAGACAGCGGATCACCTGAAACGATCGTAGTCCGATCGCGGGACTTTCATCGTGTCCCTCAACAGCAGCAGCGCCTGTTGACTCTCCCGGATTGTGCCCCTGGTCGGTCGATTGAGATCTACGATCATTGCGACCGCCAATGTGAGCAGAACGAATAAAATCCCGGCAATAATACGTTGTCGCGCGCCGTTGAGGACCGCCCCAAGAAGCCCTGCGGTGACGACAAGGAACGTATAGAGCGTCACCAAGATGCCCTCGGGCACTCGTGACAGTCGAGCGACTTTGCGCTCGGTGTCGTAGTCGAGGACCTTGGCGAAGAATATGTAGAAGGGCGAGCTGACTCCTTTGTCGCGGGCGGACTCGGTTGCAGCGAGTACAGCTGCCCAGATTTCGGTGAGGAGCCGATCGTTCCTGGCGAGCAACTGCCGACGATCTCCCGCTGTCGTCGAAAGAGCAATGCGGTTGTCTGTGTAATCGACAAGAAGATTGCTCAGGCGGGTACGGTGCGGCTCGTCGAGCGCTTGGGCTTGGAAATACGCTGAGCCGATTGCATTGGCTTCCTCGACCGCGAGCAACCGGCGCTGATCGTACTGTTCGACGACGAAGGTGGTAGTGAAAGCGAGCATCAGTGCGAGCAGCACGAGGATCCCCGACACCAGGAAGTTCTCCTGGCTCTCCATTCGCTCCGTGCGCGGTGCGCGCTTGCCGTAACGAATGCTGACCTTCTGCATGACGTAGCCGGCTGACGCAGCAATTACGATGGCCAGAAGGATTCTCTCGACGGTGGTGGCGACAGGGATCTCGCCTGTCGGCCAGAATAGCTGGAAGTCTTCCATCGGCGGCCC
>Ga0207706_10001016_pt1 | contig 28622 bp, 30 predicted proteins | sample KBSC53metaG_FD_184318 | JGI IMG/M metagenome (GOLD analysis project Ga0207706, IMG submission 184318) | Corn rhizosphere microbial communities from Kellogg Biological Station, Michigan, USA - KBS C5-3 metaG (SPAdes) (version 2) | ecosystem: Host-associated > Plants > Roots > Rhizosphere > Soil ... | reverse complement strand
CGGTCGCGGAAATAAGCAGTAGAACCCACAGACTGCGGAACCTCTTCATGTTTCCCCCCTCGAGGCACAGTATTGGAGTCTTGCTTTTTATCTGTAAATTTGGTGACTCAGTTTAGTGCGGATTTAAGCGAAGTCAATACTTCTGCGCGAACTATTTTTGATGACCTCTAGTCACGCGGACAACACAAACACCTGAATTCATGGGGTCCTGCGTGTCTAGTGAACGCATCTACCAAATCCCGTGGAACTCTACTGAAAATCGGTAGAGTTTCCCAAAAATGAAAGGGATTAATCGTTGGTCTACGCAAAACGAGATATGGAAAACGTCTAGCTGAGAGGAGAGTCGCTCATGCGGAAACGGGTACGAACATGTTCCGAAAGCAATTCGATTGCGCCGCGATTGGTGACAGGGTCTGACTGTGCCAGGTACTTCATGGCTTCCACTAATAAGCGCTGGCCGTCGACGTATCGCGGATCCGTTGTACGCTCGCGCTTTTTGCGGCCAAGATCGGGCGGGACGGTAATCGTAAAAACTTTAGCCATGAAAATATGCTCGTTTACGGGTAACTTCGGCAAGTATAGCGTCCCCTGCAATGTTTTTCAGCCGTATTTCTATCTATTGCAGTATGAGGAACATGCGAGGGCACTACCCTTGGGGCGAGACCACTTTTGTCTTGCCCGTGGTCTTCAATTTGAAAACGGAGTCTGCGAGTTTCTGGTTGACCCGTATGTCTGAATACTTAGCCAAACGGTAATCGCCGCTGGGCTCGAAGAACTGTTGCTGGACCGAAATACCTCTCGCCGGATCGATCCAAAGAAGAATTCGCGCGATGGTGTTCTTCACTTTGTCTGATTTTGGAATCAACTCAAGTTTCGCGCTCTTGACGTCGAGTGCATTCTCTTCGCCGAGATACTTCACATCGTATGACTTGAGCAAATCGTGACCGCTACCGCCGAAACCAAGGACGAGGTAGCTTTCAAGGTCCGATCGATTCTTGCCCGTCGTGTATTCGGTCACCTGATCGATTTTGGGCTGATACAACTGAATTTTGCCGCCGGTAAACAAGACTGACTTGGCATCCGGCTCCATCACATCGGCGAACATCTGAATCTCTTTGCCCTGACGACGGAAGTATATTTTTCCCTTCTGCGTTTCGGTTTCGTTGATCACCTTTTGATATTGATCCCATGCGAAGGTGGCTTCCGTTGTGCGGAAGTTGGTCGCGGCGGTGTCCATCTGGGTCAGAACGTGGTCGAGTGCACCTCCGCTCTTGGAGGCGTCGGTCTGGCCGACAGCAAAGATGCTCATCGCGATGGCGGCCAGCAGAATGCCCGACCAGCGACCAATTCTTGAGGTAGATCTCATTTTCCGCCTACTCCTTTTGGACCCACACCTTGTAACTCTGCGTTCGTCCCACGCGATCGCGGATGGCTTCAAACCGCGTCACAACCACCGCCCCGGAAATTGGTTCAATGATCTTGCGTAATTCATCACGAATTGTCGCGTCATCGGAACCCTTCACTGCCGAGGCCTCAATCTGGTAAATCAAGCCACCGTTCGTATCGGGAACGACGGCTACCCCAGTAGGATGCGGATTACGCTCGACCGGTTTGTCATTGAAGTTAATCCAGTAAGGCGAAAGAAAAACGAAAAGCAGGATCAGGGTGACCATCACGTCGTAGTGAAGGCTACCGCGTTCGTACGACCACCAAATGTAACCGCGGATTGTGCGCCACACGGCGTTCATCGGCAGGGGAGCAGCGCTGGGAACTCCGGAACTGGCGTCAGCTCGTTGCAAGTCTAGTTTCTACTCCGATTCTTGGCAATAACGCACTGCGTGAACAGGGCCAAACATCAAGAAATACGATGGCACGGCACCTCGCCACGACGACGTCGACGAGTTCAAAACTTCTTTGGCGTGATACGTTCCGCGCCCATGTAGGGCTGCAGAGCCTCGGGAATGAGAACACTGCCATCCGCTTGCTGGTAGTTCTCGATGACGGCAAGCCAAGTCCGACCCACGGCGAGAGCGCTGCCGTTAAGGGTATGGACGAGCTCCGACTTTCCTTTACCGTCGTTGCGAAAACGGATGTTCGCGCGCCGCGCCTGGAAAGATTCGAAATTCGAGCAAGAGGAAATCTCTCGAAACAGGTTCTGACCCGGCAGCCAGACTTCGATATCGTAGGTTTTTGCTGACGAAAAACCCATGTCGCCGGTTGAGAGTGCCACTACTCGATAGTGCAGCCCGAGCTTTTGGAGAACACTCTCCGCGTCGTGGGTCAGACGTTCCAACTCCTCGTAAGAGTTCTCGGGTCGGGTGAACTTGACCAACTCCACCTTCTGAAACTGGTGCTGTCGAATGATGCCGCGCACATCTTTCCCGTACGACCCAGCTTCACTTCGAAAACACGAAGTATAGGCCGTTAAGCTGATTGGAAGGCGATCTGCGTTGATCACCTCGTCCCGATATAGGTTCGTAACCGGAACCTCTGCCGTCGGAATGAGCCACAGATCCCGTTCTCCGTGAGGCACCCGAAACAGGTCTGAAGCGAATTTTGGAAGTTGTCCGGTGCCGTACATGGAATCCGAGTTTACGAGGTACGGCGGAAGCACTTCGGTGTATCCATGCTCGCGGGTGTGGAGATCGAGCATGAAGTTGGCGAGAGCGCGTTCGAGACGAGCGCCTAAATCCCAATAGACCGCGAAACGCGCGCCCGTCAACTTCGTCGCGCGTTCCATGTCCAGAACTCCCAACTGCTCGCCGAGTTCCCAGTGTGGTTTCGGTGTGAAATCAAACGTTGGCTGAGAACCCCACTGCCGAACTTCGATATTGTCAGCTTCGCTCTTCCCTACGGGCACGGACTGGTGGGGCAGGTTCGGAATGCCAGCCAAAAGCTGCTGCAGCCGCTCTTCGTACTCTGTGACAAGCTTTTCGCGCTCTTGAATTTTCTCGCGAAGCTCCTTTGTCTCAGCAATCAGAGCAGTGGCGTCTTGTCCGCTCTTTTTTAGTGGCGCTATTTCCTCGGAGGCGCGGTTACGCCTCGCTTTCATCGTTTCGGTTTCGGTTATCGCTTGTCGCCGCTCGGTATCGATGGCGCGAAAATCTTTCAGCACCTCGCCGGGATCCATCCCGCGCTGGCGAAGCTTTTCCTCCACTAAGGGGAGGTTGTCTCGGACAAAGCTCAAGTCGAGCATGGAATCTTCTAATGTATCGGAAAATAAGCTGTGATTACAGCCTCGCCGCGCTCAGGGGGTAGCCAGAAGCGGTGCGCGGTATACTTTTAACGCGCGGAGGCGCTACTTTTGCTATCAGAAACGCTGCGGAAAGAACTTACCCGATATGGGCTAAGCGAAAAGCTTCGCGCCCTCCGCTGGCAAAAGAAATTAGGCCTCGTGCAGATGGCGAAATTCTGTGGCGTTTCGCCGGCATTACTATCAAAAATAGAACGTCATCGCGTAGTCCCCACCCTCGGCACACTAAGTAAGATTGCTAAGGCGTGCGATACCGATCTGAATTATTTCTTCCCGCGCCCTGTCCACCTGACGCCAACCATCACCCGGCGCGGAGAACGGCTGCGGTTCCCCGAAACTCCCAAGAGCAAGTCTGTTGCTTATGTTTTTGAGTGCCTTAATTTCCAGGCCGCTGAACCGAAGGTGAATTGCTATCTCGCAGAATTTTGCTCCCCGGAATTCGTGCGACCACATCTACACAATGGGGTCGAGTTTCTGCACGTGCTTACCGGCAAGCTGAACCTCATAGTCGCCCGCGAAGAGCACACGCTGGGGACCGGCGACTCGATCTACTTTGACGCCAATCTTCCTCACGCTTACCAGCGAGTGGGCAAATCTCACTGCACCGCGCTCGTCATGACACTTCCGGCAGAAGCTTCGGCGGTACTTGCCCCGAGCGCGAGGAAGTCCGCACCGAGAGTTGCGACGCGCGCGCGCTTTGCTTAAATCTCGGTCCCGCCACATTCGAGACCTAGCACTTGGGCCGACGCCTTACACTGTGTAAACTAGCGTCGCGATGCGACTTCCTTTCCGCTTAACTTCCCTGACGGCGACCGTTCTTGGGCTCGCGCTGGCTTGTGGGGCGTCCGCATACAATGCGCGTCCAAAACTAGTCGTCATCATCGTGATCGACCAGTTCCGCGCTGACTATCTTGACCGTTATCACGATCAGTTTGCAGAGGGCGGTTTTAGAACTTTTCTGGATCACGGTGCATGGTTCGTGAACTGCAACTACGATTACGCGAATACGCGCACCGCACCAGGGCATGCGACCCTTTTCACAGGGGCGTACACGATCGGGCATGGCATCGGGGCAAACGAGTGGTGGGATGCGCAAAAGAAGCGCATGGTCACCTCTGTTGAAGATGACAAGACTCAACTGCTAGGTATTTCGGGCAATCTTCCCGGCGCATCACCCCACAACCTTTTGTCGGATACGCTTGGCGACGAACTAAAACTTGCAACTCAGGGCAAGTCACGGGTCTTCGGGGTCTCCCTTAAGGATCGAGCCGCAGTGTTGCCTGCCGGATATGCCGGTGATGCCGCTTATTGGATCGATCACGAGACCGGCACGTGGGTGAGTTCAACTTATTATCGTGCGGACCTTCCCGCGTGGGTAAAGGAGTTCAACGGAAGCAACCGGACCACCAAGTATTGGGATCGGGAATGGAAGGACACTGACGGAACCATCCTGGGCACTACTGCTCATCGCAAAACGAAAAAGGGCGCAGAGGCTGGGTTCTATGACGTGGTTGGGCCGACGCCGTTCGCGAACGACTACGAATTCGAGTTTGCAAAAGAGCTGGTTCTATACGAGAAGCTCGGCGCCGGTGAAACTACGGACCTCTTAATCGTAAGTCTCTCGGGGAACGATATTCTTGGCCATCGCATCGGTCCGGACACGCCTCAGATGAAGAACATGGCGCTGACCATCGATCGCCAGCTGGCTGAATTCTTCACCTTCCTTGGTCACCAGGTAGGTTTAGCGAATATCTGGATGGCGCTGTCGGCGGATCACGGCGTTTCGCCAATTCCTTCTTACGCAAAAAAATTACGGTTGCCGGGTGAAAACCTAAACGATGAGAAACTCCTGAGCGACATCAACGCGGCCATCGGATCGAAAGTCGGATCTTCGGCAACGGCGCAGTACGTAAAAGAACTAGACTACCCGCTTGCATTCCTTGATCAAACAGCATTTCCGTCACGTATGAAGGAAGAAGACGCTGAACAAGCTGCCGGGGAAGCCATGCAGAAGATTGGACTGCGGGGATATTACACGCGATCGCAACTGGCTCAAGGCAAAGTTCCTCCATCCGCACTCGGTCGAAAATATTTGAATTCGTTCAGCCCGTACGGTGGGTGGTATGTACTTGGAGTACCCGCTCCGTTTTCGATCGGTGGGCTAACCGGAACTGACCACGCGACGCCGTACACATACGACACGCATGTTCCCCTTGTTTTCTACGGCTTCCCATTTCAGCCTGGCGTATATCGGACAGCGGCACAACCGATTGATCTCGTTGCAACGTTCGCGTCTTTGCTCGGAATTAATGCGCCCGCTGCCGCTACCGGTCGAGTGCTGGTCGAAGCGCTCGCGCCTACCAGTCGATCACCAGGTACGTCGTCGCCTGAGTCGACACCGCCAAAATCCAAATCCTCTCCTGAGAACTCCGCTCCAGTACCGACTGGGGGTTCGCACTAATGAGCCAGACCGGCGGCGCAAGCAGTGGGTCTGACCTGAGCGTTACTCTTTGCGGCATCGAGTTGAAGAATCCAGTGATCGCGGCCAGCGGCACTTTCGGCTACGGCATGGAATTCGAGGACATTGTTCATCTCGATAAGCTCGGTGGCCTCGTTGTCAAAGGACTATCCCGCGAACCCATGACGGGTAATCCGCCCCCTCGTTTGTTTGAAACGCCTGCAGGAATGTTGAATGCGATTGGCTTGCAGAATATTGGCGCGCGCGCGTTCCTGGACGAAAAACTTCCGGCTCTCCGTCAAAAGAAGAACGTCGTCGTTTTCGCCAACATCTTCGGTTATACCCGGGAAGACTACGAACGGACGATCCAGATCCTGAATGAAGGTGAAGGTATAGCAGCGTACGAGTTGAATGTTTCGTGTCCGAATACGCAGCACGGAGGCATTCAGTTTGGGAGTGATCCTCGTTCTTTGGACGAAGTAGTAACAACCGCCAAGCGATTTTCGACTCGTCCCTTGATTGTAAAGCTCTCGCCGAACGTCACAAGTATTGCTCAGATGGCCAAAGTCGCCGAAGAGGCGGGCGCCGATGCTCTCTCCCTGGTGAACACGTTTCTAGCAATGTCCATCGACCCTGAAACGCGCAAGCCTCGTATCGCAAATGTGACCGCCGGCTTATCGGGACCAGCCATTAAGCCGATCGCCGTGCGTATGGTTTACGATGCCGCCCACGCTACGCGAATCCCCATCATTGGCATGGGTGGGATTTCATCTGCTGCAGACATCATTGAATTCATGCTCGCGGGGGCGACCGCTGTGCAGATTGGTACCGCCAGCTATTGGGATCCGTGCGCTACAGAAAAAATCGTGGATGAGTTGCAGCGCTATTGCACGGAACACCGCATCGCCCGTCTTAGCGATCTAACGGGCGGCGTCGTAATCGACTAGCTGAAAAAGCATTGCGGAGCTATGCCCAAGCCCACTTTCCTAAAATCGCTCCCATCACCACGTAGCACACCAACTGGTATCCGGTATTGATCAGAAACAGCTTCATCGGTCGCTGACCGAACATTTTATCGGTCAGCTGCACGGTGGCGACAAAAGCCAACCAGACCGCGAATCCAATTTTCATTCCGTACAAGGCCGAATAGATAGTCATACCGACGAGTACCTTTGCCAACACAAACGCCGAAATCAGACTGGCGAGCAAGCTGATTCCATACATCGGCCCGGCACTTTTTTGCATTTCGGCAATCCGGGCTTTGTCATCGGGGTCATAGCCCATCGCGACCATCCACGGCCGTGCAAAAAGGAGGGGTGAATACCAGAGGAAGCCAATTACCATCGTGGCTACCCCGGCCAATGCCACTGCCCACAGTTTCACGCCCATGAAGTCCATTGAGGTCCTCCAGAGTTGTTGCGCTGAACATCCCATTACCGTCGAACTTACGCGGCCGCAGTTAGCAGAATCGGCGATCCCTTGGTGATAACTAATGTGTGCTCAAAATGAGCGGAACGGCGACGATCGACAGTCCGCAAAGTCCACCCATCAGGCTCGAGCACGGCGTCGCCGCGACCGGCGGCAATGATCGGTTCGACAGTGATGACCATCCCCTCGCGTAAAAGCTGTCGTGCTTCGGGATCGGCATAATTCGGAACGCGAGGTTCTTCGTGAATCGTGCGCCCGATTCCATGCCCTCCTAATTGCCTGATCACCGAGAAGCCATCGCGGCGCACCTCGCGTTCGACCACGCGACCAATCTCTAACACCCGAAATCCGGCGCGAGCTACAAGCATTGCCTTTTGAAAAGCGCGCTCCGCACAAGCTGCCAGCTTGAGAGACTCTTCTTCAACCGCGCCAACTGGTACGGTTATCGCCGCATCCGCCATGAACCCATTCTTCTCGACTGTGACGTCAAGCTTTAATAAATCGCCTTCCTTCAGAGCACGGTCCCCTGGAATTCCGTGGACCGCCTCTTCGTTGAGGCTGATGCAGTTGGCCCCTGGGAATTTGTAAACCAATGCTGGTGCGGAACGCGCTCCCTCAGCCTCCATTACATCGGCGCCGATATCATCCAACTCGCGGGTCGTGACCCCCGGCCGAACTTCGTTCTTCATGGCGTCGAGCACACGCCTCACGATTAATCCTGCCGCTCGCAAATGCTCCAACTCCTCAGGATCACTGATCGACACCAATTCCTCCATCTAATTCGCTTGCGCTAGTCGTGGTCGCGGTGAAAAAAATGCAAGCAGCACGAACCCTGCAATGTAAAAGGTTGCGACCTGCGACAGCGTAAATCCTGTCAAGCGTAATACAAGCCCGAAAAGCGCCAGCATTTCCGATAGCGCATAGGTAATGAAGTAACCGGTGCGCCAGCGATTGAGATTGGCTGTGTCATCCGGGCGGCTGCGTAATACTGATTCGGAAGGCACGACTAATGTGCGCCTCATGACTAATAACACTCCCACCAGCGTCACAGACGCGAATGACAGTGCATAGAACAACATCGGGGTGCCGACCGCCAGGCGGCCCACCTGTTCGCCCACAAGCACGTAGAGAGCGATGCTCGCCAGCATGGCAAACTGAATGACGCGCAACTGTTTGGCGAACTGTTCCATTGCTGCCGATTCTAAGCCGATTCGTTCTCGCGTCAACTATGCACTGCACGCGGTCGGCGCCATATAGCAGCCGTGGTGACTGGCAATGGAAACGACGTCGTGAAGCACTTACCCAGTGAAGTTAAGACTGGCCCGTTATCTTTAAGCGCAACTCTTCAGGAAGCCGCTCGCGAATCTCGGCTGGGAGACGATCGTGAACCCGACGTGCCCCGAGCCGGGCAACATCGACGACCGTCATGGGCGCGGGAGTTGAGATAGCGACGACCAACCAAATCACCGCGGAAAGCGCGAAGCCGCCCAAGGCTGCGATTTCAAGCAACAAGGCGTGGCGAGGACCAAAGTAGCGGATCACGGCGAACGCGAGAAGAAAAACGGCTGCCGATGCGGAGGCAAGCACAATCAGGGAAACATCAATGATGCGGTGCAGTTTCTGCCGGCTGCGGCAATGCTCGCACTCTTCGAAATGCTGTTCGTAGTCGCCACGCATTTCCGGCGCCAAGCCGGAAATGTCATACCGCCAGCCGGCCAGAATCTTTCCGACGAGTGGATCTATGCACTGCTGACTCATAAGGAGCTACAGTCGGAGTGGTTCAAGAACCGCCGACTGCGTAGCCAGCATCACGCGGTTGAACAGTAGCGTCCTGCGCTTGCTTAAAGCTCGTTCGGCAGCAGCTAAAGCCAATTCAGGATGATTATTATGCTCTGACAAGTGCGCTAACACCACGTATGCTGCTTTCCCATCATAGTCGGTCGTGAAGAATTCCGCGAGAGCGTCATTGGAAAGGTGCCCAACACGACTCATTACTCGTTGCTTGACCGACCATGGGTATGATCCAACGCGCAACATCTCCACATCATGGTTGGATTCGATGACCAGGACATCACAGCCTTGCAGATGGTCGCGGACACTGGCGGGCACATAGCCCAGGTCGGTCGCGTACCCAATCTTGATACCCTCCGTGCAGAAGGTGAAACCCACGGGATCCACCGCGTCATGCGGGATTGTGAATGGCATTACTTCAATGTCGCCAATCACAAACCGCTTACCCGCGTAGAAGAGCTCCAGCTTTTGAAGCTTGGGGCAGTTTCCCTCTTCGTCTCGAAGTGCTCTTCTCCAAGCCTGGTGTGTCGCCCCGGTCATGAACACAGGAATACCCAGCTTGGTTGCCAGGCGTTGCAACCCTGCCACATGATCCGCATGCTCGTGGGTAATCAGGATTGCATTGATCGCGCAAGGATCTTCGCCAGCGGCGATCATCCGCTTAAACGTCTCGCGTCCGGAAACGCCGGCATCCACCAGAATGCGTGTCGAACTGGTCGCAACCAGGGCGCTATTTCCGCGACTGCCGCTGGCCAGCACTGAAACGCTCACGCTCATGTCAGAAGAATAACGCGAACGACTGTGGAAACGGGAGTAACTTTCTTACCGCAGGGCATCAACTCGTGCACGGAGGGCTTAGCTTGCTTGAACGGGACTACGATCTGGTCTTACTTCTCCAAAGGTTATTGATCACTCCACGACCGAAGGCACCGCCATATGCCCCTATTGCCGCAGGAAGAAGAGCCAGCAGAGATTCGAAGACTTGCGCGCGGTAAGGCTTGGTCCGAAGAAATAGAAAAGCAAGAAATTCTACAAACGGAACAAAAATTCCAACGAGTAATGCCCAACGCCAGGGCCTGCTCGGCCGCAGCGCACCGAGGATCATGCATGGAACCATCACCAACAGAGCCGTGAAAAGCAGGTCCTGGACTTTGATGTCCACCCAACCTGCCAGCGCGCCCGCGCCCGCCGCGAGGAGGTAGAAAAACGAATCTCCCTGCGTATCGTCGTCCGGCAGAACTCCGCCCCATGCCGTTGTCATCTCACATCACTTGTATCACGAATACTTATAAAATCCCTGACCGCTTTTTCGGCCTAGCCAACCCGCATCGACCATCTTGATGAGCAGCGGACAGGGGCGGTATTTCGGATCTCCGAGGCCATCCTGGAGCACCCTCATGATGTCCAGACAAACATCGAGCCCGATGAAATCCGCCAGGGTCAGCGGTCCCATTGGGTGCGCCATCCCTAGTTTGAACACCTCATCGACTGCCTGCGGCGTCGCCACGCCTTCCATCACCGCAAACATCGCTTCATTCAGCAACGGCATCAGCACCCTGTTCGAAACAAATCCGGGCGCATCGTTGACTTCAACCGGTGTCTTTTCGAGTTTGATTGCAAGATCCCGTACCGCGTCGAACGTCGGCTGCGATGTCGCCAGACCACGAATCACTTCGACCAGTTTCATCACTGGCACCGGGTTGAAGAAATGCATTCCGATGACCCGATCAGGACGCTTCGTAAGAGCGCCAAGTTTCGTAATCGATATCGATGACGTGTTCGATGCCAGAATTGCTTCGGGTCGCAGTACTTCATCCAGTTCCCGAAAAATCTGGGCCTTGATTTCGAATTTTTCCGTCGCTGCTTCTACCACAAGATCGCACTGCTGCAGCTTTGTTCGATCCACTACGGGGGTGATACGAGCAAGTGTTTGTGCCTTGTCGGCCTCGGTAATCTTGCTCTTGGCGAGCTCTCGATCAAGATTCTTGGTGATCGTCGCGATTCCTCGATCAAGAAACTTTTGCTCGACGTCGCACAGCACGACGTTATAACCACTCTTCGCGAAAACGTGAGCGATTCCATTGCCCATCGTCCCCGCACCAATCACGCCCACGTGCTGAATTTGCATGACAACGCCTCGTGATGAAATCGACCGCAAAGTGTAGCAGAGATTTTAACCAGCCCCCGGACCTGCGCCAGAACAGTGGATTCGCAACACTCCACCACAAGAAAAGTTTCGTCTTCCGCACATTTCCGCAAAACTATTTAACGTGCAACTCTGGCAGCATTCACTGTTCTCGCTCGCATCTTATTTACGCAGAACCCGAGTAAGCGGAGAGCGGGAATCAAAAGCATCTCATCCGTCAAACGCGCGCGATTCGGGTAGGAGGAACTGTATGTTGCGAACCATGAGGATGACTGCCTTTGCGCTGGCGATGACCCTGTTGCTCAGTGGATTCGCTCTCGCGTACGACGACAATGATCGGTACTTCTACGGAGCCGGTAATGGATCGCAGGCTCGGCAATACGGATACCAGAACGGGTATCGCGACGGTGTAAACCGCGGACGTCATGAGGGCCGCGAGCACGATCGCTATGACGGTCGAGATGTCGACTGGAGACAGAGTACTCGTGGATATCAATCATGGATGGGCCCTGTAAATCTTTATAGGAGCGCCTACCAGGATGGATACCGCAACGGTTTCCAGGAAGCTTATCGGAGCGCCAGTCGCGACAATGGCTACTACCGGGACGGTTCCTATCGCGACGGTAGCTACAATCCCGGTTGGTATCGTGGTGGCTACGGAAGTCGTGAGGCTTACGACTTCGGCTTTCAGGATGGTGCCGCCGTCGCCCGCGAAGACCAATACAAGCGCAAGCCGTACAACCCCGAGCCACGAGGGAAATACGACGACCGCGATCATGGATATCGCCGCGAATATGGGGACAAGAATGCCTACCGCGCCAGCTACAGCGAAGGCTATCGTGCTGGCTACCAGCGCACAATGAACCACCGCTACTAGTTCTTCCGCTCGTTGCGTGAAGCCGCCGGGCCGACCGGCGGCTTTTTTCTTGAAGCGTCAAGCCGCCCGCAGCCTGGGTCTAAGCCCACCCTGTAGTGACTACGTCGCCAGTCCCGCGATCGAGGCCGGTCACCCAGACCTTTTGCAACTTATCTTGATATCAAGCATCTTTATATAGCGAGATCATGAAAAGAAATGACACCTCCGGCGTCCATCTGTGGCTCATCCTGATGAAAGCGCACAAAGCCCTTCTGGACATCTCGATGGCCGATATTTCTCGATCAGGTCTGTGCTTCTCCGAGTTCGAAATCTTGGAAGTGCTTCTAAATAAAGGACCTCTACCGGTCAACGCCGTGGGTGAACGCGCCTTCCTGACAAGCGGCTCTTCGACCGCCGCCGTGGATCGTCTCGAGCGCCGAGGTTTGGTCCGACGCGCGGCAGATTCAAATGACCGGCGGACCCGTGTGGTTCATCTCACACCCAAGGGACGCAAATTGATCTCTGCAATCTTCGGCGAGCATGCCGCCGTCATGGAAGGCGCAGCGCAAGATCTCTCGAAGGCGGAACGGGAAACTCTGATCGAGTTGCTCAAGAAACTTGGGACGACTGCGGCAGGTCGTTCCGCGAAAACCATTTCATCTGGCAAAGGAGAATCAAATGTTTCATAAGCTTACTCATACCAATGATGATCGCCTTCTGGCTTTGCAACGAATCTTGCTTGGACTGGTATTTTTTCCGCATGGCGCGCAGAAAATGCTGGGCTGGTTCGGGGGGTACGGTTTTAGCGGGACGATGAATTTCTTCACCCAACAACTGCACATTCCATACATCTTTGGACTGCTCGCCATCCTGGCAGAATTTCTAGGCTCGTTCGGATTGATTTCCGGCTTTCTGAGTCGCATTGCGGCGTTTGGCATTGCATGCAACATGGTTGTTGCAATTCTTATTGAGCACATCCCATTTGGATTTTTCATGAACTGGACCGGCGCCCAGAAGGGTGAGGGATATGAATATCACCTGCTTGCGCTGGCGCTGCTGATTCCCGTGATCATCCGAGGCTCAGGAGCCTTCTCGATCGACCGCGCCGTATCTGCAAAATGAGCTGTTCTGAGTTCACTCGTCTTGGGAGTAATAGAAAGGGCCGGCTGATTTGATCGCCGGCCCTTTTTGTTTTTCCCTAAAAGCGTAGAACAAGGGTAGAAATCTATTTTCGAGCTACCTCGAGCCGCGCGTCCGCCCGCTGGAGTGCTTCCTCAGCGCGCTCATAGTCCACGTCGGGGTTGCCGCTCTTCAAGCGTTCCTCAGCGCGGGTCTTTGCTTCCTGCGCACGCCCAACATCGATCTCGCTCGGACGCTCGCACGTTTCCGCCAAAATCGTGACTTTCTCCGGCAGCACTTCCGCGAATCCCCAGCAGACCACCGTGCGATGTGTGACGGCACCCGTCCGGTAACTTAATTCTCCCACCGCCAACTCTGTGATGAGCGGTGCATGTCCAGGAAGGATCCCCAGATACCCATCGGCGCCGGGCATCTGCAGCTCTTCGACAGGCTCGTTCACCACCAGCTTTTCTGGTGTGACGATTTCGAGTTGGAAGGTGTCAGCCATAGGATCGACAATGGAAGGCTCCGACTTCCCAGCACGTGCGAACGCCTGGAATCCAAAGCCCGCTTTTTACGCCGCCTTCTTCATCTTCTCGGCAGCTTCCAGCACTTCTTCAATCGGCCCCTTCATGTAGAAAGCCTGTTCGGGGATATCGTCGTACTTGCCTTCCACAATGTCGCGGAATCCTTTTACAGTATCCGCGATCTTCACGTAACGTCCCGGGGATCCCGTGAACTGCTCCGCCACGTGGAACGGTTGCGACAGGAAGCGTTGCACTTTGCGAGCTCGAGCGACGGTCAGCTTCTGGTCTTCGCTCAATTCGTCGATACCAAGAATTGCGATGATGTCCTGCAGGTCTTTATAAGTCTGGAGCGTCTTCTTCACCATTTGCGCTACGTCGTAGTGCTCCTGCCCCACGATGCGCGGATCGAGAATGCGCGACGTAGAAGCGAGCGGATCGACAGCAGGATAAATTCCGATTTCGGTCAGCGCGCGCGATAGGACGGTTGTCGCATCGAGGTGGGCAAAAGTCGTTGCCGGGGCTGGATCCGTCAAATCGTCGGCGGGCACGTAGATCGCCTGCACCGAAGTCACGGAACCTTTCTTTGTTGAAGTAATTCGCTCCTGCAACTCACCCATTTCCGTTGCAAGGTTTGGCTGATATCCGACGGCCGAAGGCATACGACCCAGCAGCGCCGACACTTCGGAACCCGCCTGCGTGAATCGGAAAATGTTATCGATGAACAGCAGCGTGTCCGCACCCTCTTTATCGCGGAAATATTCCGCCACGGTCAGGCCTGTCAACGCCACGCGCAAACGAGCGCCTGGGGGTTCCGTCATCTGCCCATAAATCAGCGCAGCCTTCGATTTTGACGGATCGCCAGGGGTAATAACGCCCGACTCCGTCATCTCCAGCCAGAGATCGTTTCCTTCGCGCGTGCGCTCGCCGACACCTGCAAACACCGAGTATCCACCATGCTGCTTGGCGACGTTGTTGATCAACTCCATGATGACGACGGTTTTGCCGACGCCCGCGCCGCCGAACAACCCGATCTTGCCACCCTTCAAGAATGGCTGGATGAGATCGATGACTTTCACACCCGTCTCGAACATCTCCGCAGTCGTCGCCTGTTCGTCGAAAGCGGGCGCCAAGCGATGAATTGGGTCGCGCTCTTTATAAGAAATCGGACCAAGGTTATCGACTGGTTCGCCAATCACATTCATCACGCGGCCTAGCGTCCCTTGGCCTACCGGAACAGAGATTGGTCCTCCCTGGTCGATGGCCTTCATGCCACGCACCATGCCGTCGGTGGCCTGCATGGCGACGCAGCGAACGCGTCCTTCACCAAGATGCTGTTGCACCTCTAGAATTACGCTGATCGGAGATGGCACTTGAAAGCCGTCGCTCACGACCTTCAATGCCTCGTAGATAGGGGGCATAGTTGCCTCGGCGAACTGAACGTCCACCGCGGGACCTGCCACTTGTATTACGTGTCCAATATTTTCTGCCATAGATTGCTTCTAGCTACTGACTACTAGCTCCTAGCTTGATCAAATTCGAATATCATTGACATTCATTCTCGTGACGAAGGGCTTTGCCTGCCAGAAGCTAGTGGCCAGAAGCCAGTAGCTCCTTATCCTGCCGCCGCTGCACCGCTCACAATCTCAATAATCTCTTTCGTAATCTTCGCCTGCCGTGCCCTGTTCATCACCAGCGTCAGCGATTCGATCATATCCGTAGCGTTGCTTGTAGCCGCTTCCATCGCGGTCATGCGGGCGGCGTGTTCAGCAGCAACCGATTCCAGCAGGGCGTGGAAAATCTGTGTACTGATATACCTGGGCAGCAGCTGATTGAACATATCTTCCGCAGGTTGCTCATAAATGTAATCGACCTGCGACGTGCCGAATTCCGCTGCTCTTGCGTCAATCTCACGTGTCTCTGGGGCGCGTACTCCCACGCCTGCAGACTTCGCCGCTTCAATCCGGCGTTTTCGCTCTTCTTCTTCGGCTTCTTCCGCCAGCCGCACATCAACGACACCGATTTCTTTGATCGGAAGAAGATGTTCCACCACCAGTCGTTGGGCAATCACCGACTTGAATTCGTTGTACAGCAGGTACACACCATCAATCTCGCCACGGGTGAATTGCTTCACAACGCTTTCGGCAAGCGCACGCGCCTGGCTGAATTCGAGCTTCCCAAGCACGCCTACGTGCTCTCCAACAATCTGGACTCGACCAGCACGTTCGATCGGCTTTTCAGCGGCAGCGCCCTCCGCCATTTCGGACAACTCTGGTCCGACCGCCGCGCTTACTGGATAGCGCCTCCGCAAGAAATCGCGCCCTTTGCGTCCGACACACACCAGATCAACATTCACATCAGTCTTAGCGTCGAGAAATTTTTGAGCGGTCTTCAAGATGTTCGCGTTGAAAGCACCCGCCAACCCCTTGTCGCCCGTCACGACAATCAGCAGAATCGTTTTCTCGGGACGTTCAGCCAAAAGCGGATGCCGTGGTTCTCCGGTTTCAGGATCGTAAATTTCTGCGCGCGAGACCAGCGACTTCAACACGTTCGTCAACATTTGCGAATACGGACGCGCCGCTAGCGCGCGCTCCTGCGCCCGGCGCAGCTTTGCCGCCGAGACCATCTTCATGGCCTTGGTGATCTGCCGCGTGTTGGTCACGCTGCGAATGCGACGTTTGATGTCGAGTACGTTTGCCATTGTTACTTCTTGGCCACCGCCGCGAACTGCTCCTTGCAGCCCTTGATTGCTTCGGACATCTCCGCCTTCAGCGCATCATCGAGAACCTTTTTCTCCATGATGGATCGCAGTAGTCCGGGATTCGTCGTATCGACGTATTTGTAAAGTTCTTTTTCGAACTCACGCACTTGATCGACCGGCAAGTCATCGAGCGCACCGCTGGTGCCGGCAAAAATCATCAAAATCTGCTTGGAAAATGGGAGTGGAGAAAACTGCCCCTGCTTCAGCAACTCAACCAGTCGCTGGCCGCGATTCAGCTGCTGCTGAGTGGCTTTATCCAGATCGCTTCCGAACTGCGCGAATGCCGCCAGTTCGCGATATTGCGCCAGCTCCAGCTTCAACGTTCCAGCTACCTGCCGCATGGCCTTGATCTGCGCGCTGCCGCCGACGCGACTCACGGACAATCCGACGTTTACCGCAGGCCGCACACCTTGGTTGAACAAGTCGGTTTCGAGATAAATCTGGCCGTCGGTAATTGAAATCACGTTCGTGGGAATGTACGCGGAAACATCGCCCGCCTGCGTTTCGATAATCGGAAGCGCCGTCAGAGATCCACCGCCATTTTTGTCGCTCAACTTTGCTGCGCGCTCCAGCAACCGGGAGTGAAGGTAAAACACGTCTCCAGGATAGGCTTCGCGTCCCGGCGGTCGCCGCAACAGCAGCGAAATCTCTCTATACGACGCCGCGTGCTTCGAGAGATCGTCGAAGATCACCAGCGCGTGCCGCTTGGTGTCCCGGAAATATTCGCCCATAGCGCACGCTGCATATGGCGAGATGTATTGCATCGGAGCGGGTTCCGAAGCGGACGCCGCAACCACGATGGTGTACTCCATTGCGCCCGCGTCCTCGAGAATCTTCACCACCTGCGCAATGGACGAGCGTTTCTGTCCGATTGCGTTGTAAATACAAATCAGATTGTTGCCCTTACTGTTGATGATGGTGTCGAGAGCAACTGCGGTCTTACCAGTCTGACGGTCGCCAATGATCAGCTCGCGCTGTCCGCGGCCAATTGGAATCATGCTGTCAATGGCCTTCAGCCCAGTGGCCATAGGCTCGCGCACCGGCTGGCGATCGATTACGCCTGGCGCCAATCGTTCGAGAGCAATGAACTGGTCCGTGGCAATTGGACCCTTATCGTCAATCGGCTGACCTAGAGAATTCACTACGCGCCCGATCAAGGCATCGCCAACCGGCACGCTGATGATGCGCCCTGTTCGCTTAACCTCGTCGCCTTCTTTGATCTCGGTATACTCGCCGAGCAGGACGACGCCCACCTGGTCTTCTTCCAGGTTCATGGCGATCCCAGCCACCCCGTGTGGAAACGAGAGCAGTTCGCCGGCCATGACTTTGTCAAGGCCATGCACACGTGCAATACCGTCGCCCAGCGTGATCACTGTCCCAACTTCATCCACCGCAATCTTCGAATCGTAATTCTCAATTTGATCGCGGATCAGTTGCGTAATTTCGTCTGCTTTTATTTGTGCCATAGAAAATCAACTCTCAGCCTTCAACCACCAACAACTGCGAGGTACGATCGATCAACCAGGGCCCCAGCTGGAGGCCTAGTTACTCAGAGTTTCCCGCATCCGCTCGAGCTGGCCTTTCACCGATCCGTCATAGATCGTGCTGCCCATCCGAACGACCGCTCCCCCAAGCAGAGACGCATCCTGCGCATATCTCGCCCGCACACGCTTGCCGCTTAACTTCTCCGCCTGCGTTTCGATGGTTCGCTTCTCTGCATCGTTCAGCTCGCGGGCGCTGATGATCTCTGCCTCGGCAAATCCCAGGCGCTCGTTCATCTCAACGTCAACTTGGCGCGTAATCTCCGACAGGAACGCAGTTCGCCGATGGTCAATCAGCACGGCTAGAAAATTTCGCACAGGCCGGGAGAATCCTTCTCGCGCGACGATTGCATCCAGCACTTTCCGCTTCTGTTCCGCAGGGATGGAGGGCGTTTCCAGGACCTTCCGCAAGTCAATACCCGAGTCGAGCAGGGCGACCATCGCGTGCAGCTCCTTCAACGCCTGATTCGCATCCAGACGGCCTTTCACGATGACATCCGCGAACGCGCGCGCGTAAATGTTGGTGACCGACGCCATCTATCAGCTATCCTTCCGCCCACCGTTGCCCGTGAGTTGTTGCGCAAAACGCTCCACCAATGACTTGTCTGTCGCCGCATCCACTTTGATCTGTTTTCCAGCGATCGTGACGGCCAAATCCGCAGCGTAGGCCTTCAAATCGCGGCGCGCGATTTTCACGGCGGACGCAATTTCCTGTTCGGCAGTCTCAACAATCTTTCGAGTCTCTTCCTTAGTCGCCTCGACGATGCGCTGCTCTTCCGCCTGAACTTCCTTTTCGGCGTTCGCCTGCATCGTGCCGATCTCGACGTCCAGCTTCGAGAGTCGCGACTCAATGTCCGCCAGGCGCCGGTTGGCGTCTGCGCTCAACGTGCGCGCCTCTTCCATCGCTTTCTGGATGCTGGCCGTCCGATTCTGAAATAGTCCAGGCAGATTTTTCCGCGCCGCCCACAATACAAGCCCGGCGATTATCGCGAAATTCAGAATCACTGCCAGCCAGTAGGATTTGTGAACATCAAGGCCGGTTATTTTTGAGAGAAACCTGACCGATGCGGAGGTCTTCAGCGCCTCGTTCTTGTCTTCTCCTGCCGCTTCGCGCGACTCCTCTGCAAGTTCACCCGCTACTGTCTGACCCTGACTCGCACTCGCTTGCGCGCTGTCCGAACTCTTTTCCTGAGCTGCTCCACTCGCGGACAGTAGAGACACGCCCAATACGGCGACGCCCAGCACGAGAAAGGCGCGCACGGAGAATTCCTTCATTGTGCACCTGCCGGTCGCAATACAGCTTGCACGATCTCAGACGCGAGTTTGCCAGCCTCTCCTTCAAGACCTGCCTTGGCTGCACTGGAATCCTCTGCGAGAGTGGCTCGAGCCTGACTGACCTCTTGTTGCGCGCGCTCCCGGACTTCTGCCAATGCCTTGGCGCGGACGTCCAACGCCTCTTTGCGATGCGCCTCCTGCCGCTTAAACACCAGCAGACGCGCCTCCCGAAGCCGCTGCTCATACTCCGCGGTTCGGGCCGCAGCCGCAGAAATGTCAGCCTGAGCTTTTTGGACCGCGCCTTCGGTTTTCGCACGCCGCTCGTCGAGAACCCTTTTTAAAGGTTTATGGACCAGCACTGAATAGAGGAGGTACACCAGAAGCAGCAGAATGGCGGTGGGGATTGCTCCGAGCAGTAATCCGCCGAGTTGTACCAACATTGCGTCCATTTTGTGCGGAACAGGAACGGAAGAAAGAGGGCTTAAAAACTCATAAGTGTAGCATTCTACGGCAGTAGCGTCAACGAAATCACCGAGATTTCAAAGAAATGGGCGGGAGTGTCAAATGCGATTCCGAGCAGAATAACCGAACTTATCCTTGACATCTTGTTTGCCGGGTCTACCATGGAGGTATCACCTCCGATCCAATTCAGGATCGAATGGGCCGATAGCCAAGAAAGGTCACCGCTTCTTGGCTGGCGGCCCATTTAATTTTGCAAACGCGGCCAATCGGGTTCAGCCAAGACCGAACTCTTCCATTTTGTGGCTTGTCACTCCGAAGCAACGGGCGATTCGATTGTCAGTGCGACGCCCGCACCCACTCCCGTACCCGCCGAACGACCGACTCCGGCGCATCGGCTTCTAACTCCACCACCCCGTCTTTATACGCGCGCGAATAAATCCGGGCCTTCGCCTCGAGCATCGCGAGCATCTTCCCTTCCTGTTGTGGGATCGCTACCTTCACCCGGCTCACAGGGTCTTCTTGCAATACCCCGTCGATCCGGTCCAACAATGTCGTAATCCCAACTCCCTTCGCAGCTGAAACGTGCACCGTCTTTGCATCGTCCCGTAGGGATTCCCGCTGCACTGGAGACAACAGATCCACCTTATTCATCACCAGCAATCGCGGCTTCTTATCCGCCTCCAGTTCCTTCAGCACGCGTTCCACTTGCGCGTCCTGCTCCGCCGAAATCGGACTGCTCGCATCCGATACCTGCAGAATAATCGCGGCACGCTGCACTTCTTCCAACGTCGCGCGAAAGGCCGACACCAGCGTATGTGGCAAATTTCGAATGAAACCCACGGTGTCAGACAGCAGCACCTGACGTTTCGAAGGCAGCATCACGCCACGAATCGTTGGATCAACCGTCGCAAACATGCGAGCCGATGCCAGAACGTCCGCTTTTGTCAGTGAATTGAAAAGCGTCGATTTTCCCGCGTTTGTGTAGCCGACGAGCGCAATCGTAGCCACGGGCACCGATTCCCGCCGCTGCCTCTGCTGCGAACGAATGCGCCGCACATCTTCGAGTTGCTCTTTGACGTGACGAATTCGCCGATAGATTTTCCGACGATCCGTCTCGAGCTGCGTTTCGCCCGGTCCGCGCGTTCCTATACCGCCGCCAAGTTGGGACATTTCAATGCCCCGCCCGGCTAGTCGAGGAAGCATGTACTCGAGCTGCGCCAGCTCGACTTGGAGTTGGCCTTCTCGCGTGCGTGCGTGCTTGGCGAAAATGTCGAGGATTAGCTGCGTGCGATCAATCACCCGCCGGTTGATGGCACGTTCGATGTTGCGCTGTTGCGAAGCAGTCAGATCATGGTCAAACAGAATGAGATCTGCATTGACCGACGCAGCAGCGCCTGCAATCTCCTCCAGCTTTCCCTTGCCGATCAAAGTCGCCGGATCCGGCCGATCGCGACGCTGCAAAAACTCGCCGGCAATCTCCGCTCCCGCACTGGTCGCCAAAGTCTTCAGCTCGTCGAGCGACTCTTCCGCGCTGAACTCGGGAACGCTTGGTGCCACACTAGTTGTAGGCAGAGCTGCGCCGTCCCGCGCCGCTTGGGCTCCCGCAGTTAGGGCTGAATTCCTCCCGCGCCTGCGTGTCCGATATTCAATGCCGACAAGAAACGCCCGCTCCGACACCTCTCCGGGCCGCGGGACAGCTTTCGCCTCGCGCACTTTTTTTGATTGGGTGGACAGTCTGGAATCGTTACGACGCAAGCTGGAAGGCCTTAACCTTCAGTGCCCGACGCGCTGGCTTCGGCTACGGCAATCGGAGCCGGTGCGGCCGGCCTTGGTTCACTGTGTGAACTGCTGTGCGCCGTTCGCCCCATTACCACAGTGGAAATCGCGTGTTTAAAAATAAGCTGTTCCTGATTCGCGGTTTCCAGAACTACCGAGTATTTATCAAAAGAACGAATTCGTCCCGTCAGCTTCACCCCGCTGATCAGATAAATCGTGATGTTCTGTTTTTCCTTACGAGCAGTATTAAGGAAAGAATCCTGTATGTTTTGTGCCGCCGGCTTGCTTGCATCCATGCCGATCTCCTTCTCGTTCTCTCTGGAAGTGTGTGGAATGCTCTGTTTCTACTGGAAAGCAGAACAGGCCCCAAGGTGCTGCCAGATGCGGACCGGCGCCCAGCCGCTTGACAGCCCTTTCGCATGTTCTGAGTACGATAAGCCTTCACCCAGACCTTTTCAACCAAACTTGGCGTTAGATCGGCAGTTCCGCCGAATCCTCATATAACTTCACACCAAACGGTTGTAGTTTCGACCTGTGAAACCTCATCATCCAATTTTTACCGCCGTCAGCCTCCAACGTTGTCACCAACCAAACTTGCCCAAGGTCATTCTCGGCTAAGGAGGAAGTCGCCCAGACACCCCTCGCATTCCGCAGGTCTCTCTGGTATTCATTAACCGCCGAAAAACCGGCGCCGAACCACCATAGACGATTGCCAACGCTGGTCGTCACCGTGACAATGTCACTATCAAGAGGAGGCCTTCATGCTTGCTGCTTTGCTCGTTGCGCCGACGCATACTGGCACGGAAACACTCGCCATCGGATTGCGCTGGGTACACTTCATTGCCGGCATTACCTGGATTGGACTTCTCTACTTTTTCAACCTCATCAACGTCCCCTTCATGAAGAAAGTGGACGCGTCTATGAAGCCGAAAATCTTCGAGAACCTAACCCTTCCGGCTCTGAACCTTTTCCGCTGGAGCGCGATGCTCACCGTTTTCGTCGGCTTCTGGTACTGGTCGCAGGTCTATGTATCCGCAGCCGCGCACCGCGAGAATGCAAGCGCCGGCGGAACCATCCTGCTCTTCATCGCCGTCTGGACGGTCGCCGCCATGATCCTCTACCCGATCATTATGAAGACGCCGAAACCTTGGCTGCTCGCGGTCGTCGTGATCGTCGTGGTCTATGCCGCCGGCTGGGTTTTCCTGCGTTACGTTGGCGTGGGACGTGACGACAACCACGTTCTCGCCATCGGCATCGGCGGTGGGCTTGGCTGGATCATGCTTTTCAATGTCTGGGGAATCATCTGGCGCAACAACAAAGCCATCATCGGCGGAACCCTGGCGGGCACCCCGCCGGCGAACGCGGCAACCCTGGCCCGCCAAGCCTTCTTAGCCTCCCGCACCAACTTCTACCTCTCGTTCCCCATGCTCTTCCTGATGGGTTCGAGCTACCACTACACGCTATTCGGAGGCTGAAACGGAGCACAGCGCCGCGCGCTACTGGTCGCTCACTAGAATGTCTCGGCCTTGCTGGGCCAACGCCCTTTCGCGGCTGGCCTTCGCTGGCTGCCCAAGAGCATCGTAAACCTCTGCCAGATACATGTGCGCTCCCCGCGACTCCGGTTCGGCTTTCACCGCTCGCTGCAACAGAACCAGCGCCCTGGTTTTATCGCCGTCCATGAACAGAATCCGCCCGTAAATCAGATTGGTCTGGTAATGCGCGGGATCGATCTCCAACGCCGCTTCATATTCCTTTATCGCTTCCTCTTTTCGCCGCAACTTTGTCAGGACGGCGGCTACATAAAAATGCAGCTGCGCCGATTTCGGCGCGTTCGTCACTGCAGTCTGAAACTCAGGCAACGCCAGCTCCCATTGCCCCGTCTTCACCAGCGCCAGACCCAGTTCGAAGTGCGCCATGCCGGAGTCAGGCTTTTTCTCGATCGCCACCCTCAGCACAGGCAAAGCCTCGTCATATCGCTTGACGTGCACCAGCGCGCGCCCAAGTTCCAGATGGCCCGTAGAAGATCGCGGCTCCCCTTTTGTCACCTGTTGCAGCAAAGGGATGGCCTCGTCGAATTGTTCCTGCTCCATGCAAACCAGTGCCTGATGGAGCGCATTCGCGACTTCGATTTTATCCTTGGGATCAATCGCCGCTTCCCCGATGTCTGGCGTGTTCTTATTGTCATCCGACGCCAGGTATCCGAGCGCTCGGAGATTCTCCGCCTGCGCCGGATCGATCTGCGTTTTTTCTTTTTTCTCGCTGCTGGTTTTTGCCTGGAAAGTCGTGAGCTGCGATTCCATCGTGCCCGTCACGGCCTTCGAATCTGCGGCCAGATTCTTCAGCGCGTTCGGATCGCTCGACTGGTCGTACAGTTCCTTTTGCGGCGCCTGCACATACAGATACTTTCCCGTCCTCCAGGACCGCAGCATGCTCCATCCAAACGCCTTGTGCGGATAGTTCGTCTCCGAATAAACAGGATGCTCGCCCGCCTGTGTACCTGCGGGCGTCCCCGCCCGCACACCGCTGCTCATCCACGCCACCAGAGACTGGCCCTGCATTGCCGGCGGAACGGGAACGCCCGCAACCTGCAACAGCGTCGGAGCCACGTCCGCCAGCGCTACCCGTGCCTCCACCCGCTTCCCGGCCGCGCGTGACGCCGGCAGCTTCAGCAGAAATGGAACGTGCACAGTCTCGTCGTACAGAAACATCCCGTGCCGCTGTTCCCCATGCTCGCCGAACGCCTCTCCGTGATCTGCCATCACGGCAATCGTCGACCCCGCGTACAGCCCGCGCGCCCGAAGCGCCGTCAAAAACTTCCCCACCGACGCATCCGTGTAAGCAATCTCCCCGTCATAAGGCGCCGACGCATATCGCGTTTTATAAGGCTCCGGCGGATCGTACGGGTCATGCGCGTCATAAAAATGCAGCCACAAGAAAAACGGCCCCGCTGGACGCTTGCTCAGCCAGGCCAGCGCGCGATCAACCACATCGCCAGCGCGACGCTCTAAGCTCGTGTAGCGTGGTTCGCCAGGCCTCCTGCGATGAAAGCCCGCATCGTACTTATCAAAGCCACGCTCGAAACCCGGCGCACCTTTATTCACCGGATCAAGAATCATTGCCCCCACAAACGCCCCGGTGCGATATCCGCGTCTGTGCAGAATGTCAGGCAGGTAAGGCAAATCCGCAGCCAGCGGTGAGCCCAAATCTTCAATTTGATTGAACTGCGGATACGTACCCGTCAAAATGGCCGCATGAGAAGGCGTCGTGAGCGGCACCTGCGCATACGCCCGCGTAAACACCACCCCTTGCTTCGCCAACTCATCCAGATTCGGCGTGAGCCCGCTCTTGGATCCGAGGAAACCCATGCGATCCGCGCGCGTTGTGTCAAGCGTGATAATGATGATGTTGGGAGGCGCAGAAGGGGCAGCCGCTGCAAGCGTCACCACCACAAGCAGAAAAAAAAGAAGAGACAAATGCCAGCGCAACATGGATTGTTAATCAGTCTAGCATTGTTCAAGCTCTCACTCGGGCACCGGTCTTCCTGACGCGCAGCGCGAGTCACGCAGCGAATTCCGTCGAAAAGAGAAGCATGATTCCGTGTGCAACAAGAAAAGGCCAGCCCTTTCGGACTGGCCTCAGTTTTTAAGCTTTTACATTCGCTTTAGAAGTCAAACCGAATTGCGAGCTGTGTAACCCGATGACCACCCGCGTCGGCAAATGTTGCTGTGGACTGTCCAAAATTGGGGCTTGCGACGTTGTTCCCGCCTCCGCCATCCTGACCGGGATTCAAGAAGTTTGGATGGTTAAGCAGATTGAAGAAGTTGGCATCGAAACGGAAGCGTGCCCGCTCGCTGATTTTGAAGCTCTTGCTGATTCCAAAATCAACGTTTGCGAACATCGGGCCTGGCAGGGAACCACGGCTCACATTCGGATCGCACCACAAGCCGCCGTGGGTATCGATCGCGGGATTATTCAAGCATTCCGTTGACTGTCCCCACAGATCCGTTGAGTTATCGAAGTATTGGTACGTTCCGTTCTGCTTCTTGCTAATGATGGTATCCGTCACCTTCCCCGAACCTAGAAATTCTGGGCGGTCCGAGCGAATACCGTTTTGATTGCCGTCGCTGGATGCGTCATACAACCCGATCGGAGAACCGGTGTTCCACGAAACGATGCCGTTGACCGTCCAGCCGCCAAGCAGACTGTTGCTCTTGAAGAACGGCAGATCATAGTTATACGACACCACGATGCGATGACGGAGGTCAAAGTCGGACGGTCCGTAATCGTTGCGAATGTTCGTTACATTCGTTGCCGAGATGTTGGCTGCGTTTTTCGTACGGAAAACGTCGCTGAGTTCGTCGAGTGCTTTCGCGTACGTATAGTTGGCGGTAAGAGACAATCCCTGACTGAATCGCTTGCGCAGGGAGAGACTTACAGCGTTGTAATTCGACCCGTAAAAATTTCCACGGGCGTTGTCATTATTAAACTCCAGGTTTGGACGCTGCCCTCCCAAGCCGGGAACGGTGCGGCCCTCGAACGTATTTTTGTTCAGAATACCGATTAATTTGCGGCCCATGGTGGCAATGTAATTCGCCTCAATGGCCCAATCCTTCGCCACCTCGTACTGCACTCCGAGGCTATCCTGGAGGTAGTATGCGGTCACGAGGTCTTGATCGATGTGCCGTGGCACCGGCTTTGGCAAGCCGAACGGAAACACGGTGTCACTAAGGTACAGTGCGTTGTTTGCGGGAGTGAATGGAATGGTATACAAACCCGGTGTAGCGAGCGGGCCAGCAGCGGCGCCCGACCTGAAAATACCTCCGACTTCATCTGCGAAGAAGGGAGGATTGAAGCGAAGGTTCTCGAACACGTTGTTGTACATGCGATCGTAGAACACTCCGAAACTACCGCGTACAACGAGTTTCTGGTTCCCCAACGTATCCAGCGCGAACCCGAAACGCGGTGCAAAGTTGTTGGTGTCTTTGTTCCAGATGCTGCCGTTTCGCACCTGGAAAGTACCACTGGCCTCTAGGGCGTAATACGGATTGTCCGCCGGGAAGAACGGATTCGTGCAAGGGACAGTGACACCTGCGGCGACGCATGGGATCGGAGTAACCGGGCTTCCGTAGTATACGTTGGAATCGATGTTGGCAACGTTGTTATGCGGCGGCCCGAAGTAGTCCCAGCGCAATCCCAGGTTCAACGTCAGTCTGGAATTAACCCGCCAATCATCTTGTGCGTAAATTCCAACTTCATTGGCACGGTAGCCACGAGCATAATCGGGCACCTTGCCGGTGCTAGGCACGACTGATGCCCCGGTGTAGTAAAACCCGCCGTAGTACGGACCACCAGCGTAGTCCTTATCAAGGATGTCCGTGAACAATCCGTCAGTGACCAGACCTTCAGCTCCCCAGAATGCGAACGTACCAAACTGGTCATTGCTGAAAACAGATTGGTTGCGTGTTCGGCTGTATTCGCCTCCAAACTTCAATTGATGCTTACCCTTGGTAAACGTTAGGTCGTCCTTATAGGTGAATCGGTTTTCCGTGAAAAACTGCGGAACCCCAGCAGACGAGCCAAAGCCTCCGATAAGGGGGTCGATTGTAAAGACTGATGGGAAACCGGCGCTGTCGACACCAATGAAATTGGCGGTGCGGCGGTTATAGCCGATTTTGGCCTGATTCAACAGGGTTGGTGAGAAGGTGTGTGTCCAGGTGATTCCCGCCGTTTGCGCACGGTTGGGATTATCCAGCGGAATGCCGAAATTTGTGGCACTCGCTCCGTTCAAATTGCTCTTGAAAGGCAAGTTTTCGAGCGAATAGGTGCCGTTAAAGCGATCATTCGCGCCGAGATTATGATCGCCCTTAATGCTGATACGTAGCTGGTTGAAGGGCGTGACATTCGCCAAGGTTGCCGTGTCATAAATCGGCACTGGATACACCGGCAGAAGGCCCGCGCCGTTATTCCCCCAAGCGTCATTGCTCGTGCATGCGGCAGCGCTATTGGGATCGGCGCAGTTAATACTTGAATTGACGATCGGAAAAGCAAGAGGCCATTTCGCCAACTGTTGCTGGAAGAGGGGCCCTAGCGTTTTCGGCAGGTCGGGGCAGCCGCCTTCGCAGAAGTTGGTGTTTACAAAATCTGCCAACTGTCCAGTGTTAACGAAATCGAGGAACTGCTGCGTGATAGCAGGCCCGGTGATCGGTGCTGATTGACGAAGTCGATGTTCCTCTACCGCGACAAAAAAGAAAGTCTTGTCTTTTACGATCGCGCCGCCAATCGAACCACCAAACTGGTTGCGGACAAGATGATCTCTGATCCCGGCTGCATTCGAGAACCAGTCATTCGCAGTAAGGGCCTGAATGCGGTTGTATTCGAATAACGAACCGTGCCACTGGTTAGTTCCGCCCTTCAACACCGTGTCAGTGACGAACCCGCCTGCCTTGCCGAACTCGGCGTTGAAGCCGTGAGTGATCACGCGATACTCTTCAATGGCTTCCGGGGTGATGGATGTATTAGAACCACCCTGACCGCAAGCCGTTCCGCAGATGGCAACGCCGCCCTGACCTTGCTCGTTGTTATCAATGCCTTCCACCAAGAAGTTACCGGTGCCGGTACGCGTTCCGTTCACGGCCGCGCCGCGGAATGTTCCGCCAGCTTGCTGCTCAGGCACCGCGCCAGCCACGAGGTTGATGAAATCGTTCGCGTTGCGCGCTTCAAGCGGCAAGTTCTCCCAAACGCGACGATCGACTAACTGGGAAAGCGCTGCATCTTCGGTTTGCACGAGCTGTTGACCCGCTTCGACCGTGACCTGCTCCGTGGCCGCGCCAAGCTCGAGCTTTACGTCATTTGTGGCGGTGGCGCCAACCGTAACCACTACATTTTGGACTCTTACTGACTTGAACCCTTTGGGCGCCACTTCAAGCGTGTAGTTTCCTACCGGCAAAGCCGCGAAGTGGTAAATCCCAGCGCCTGAAGTTATCGTCGTACGAACGGTCCCTGTCGCAGGATTGGTCAGCTTTACTTCTGCGCCTGACACGACGGCGCCCTGTGGATCTGTCACCAGACCAGTAAGTTCACCGCTTCCCTGAGCCCAGACAGTGCCGGCTAACAGGGCCAGAACTGTGTAGACAAGCAGGAAGCGAGTCAAGGTGTTACGAAATGCATAGTCCATTGACTGTCTCCTAAATTGTTCAGCATTCATCGGGAGTGCAATACCTTTAACAGGGTCA
>Ga0207706_10001015_pt1 | contig 28639 bp, 21 predicted proteins | sample KBSC53metaG_FD_184318 | JGI IMG/M metagenome (GOLD analysis project Ga0207706, IMG submission 184318) | Corn rhizosphere microbial communities from Kellogg Biological Station, Michigan, USA - KBS C5-3 metaG (SPAdes) (version 2) | ecosystem: Host-associated > Plants > Roots > Rhizosphere > Soil ... | reverse complement strand
GATAGATCGGCGATTCCATCTAGTCGTCGGCGTGCGCAGTTACCTGCGCCGCGTCCGCCCCCGGAGTCGGTATTTCCTGATCCTTGTACTGCAATTGGTAGAGTTTGTAATAGATCCCGCGCTGCGCGAGAAGTTGCTGATGCGTGCCCATTTCTCGCACTTGTCCCTTGTGCATCACAATGATCTTGTCCGCTCGTTGCACTGTTGATAGTCGGTGCGCGATCACCAGCGACGTGCGCCCTTCAATCATGCGATTCAATGCGTCGCGAACGCGGAACTCGGTTTCTGTATCAACGCTCGACGTCGCTTCATCCAGAATCAGAATTTTCGGATTGTGCGCTAATGCCCTCGCGAAGCTGATCAGTTGCTTCTGTCCGGTCGAGAGGGTAGACCCTCGCTCCCGCACTTCCTCGTTGAAGCCCGCGGGCAGTGTGCGAATAAAATCCGCCAGGTTTACTTCTTCGGCGGCTTTCTGTATGTGCGAATCCTGAATCCAACTCGATCCCAGCCGAATATTTCCGCCGATCGTCCCTGTGAACAAAAATGGATCTTGAAGCACAACGCCAAACCGGCGCCTTAGCTCTGGCAAATCCATGTCGCGAATATCGACGCCATCGATCCGAATCGCTCCCTTCTGCACATCGTAAAAGCGCATCAGGAGAGAGATGATCGTCGTCTTCCCCGCACCCGTGTGTCCAACGATCGCGACCGTCTCGCCAGGTTCGATCGTGAAGGACACATCCCGTAGCACCCAATCCAGCTCATCGGCATTCGCGCTTGCGTCGCCCGAACTTTTTGTCGATCTGGCAGAATTCTTTTCCGTCGAAACATGACTATCCGGGGACGTCGCTCGCGGCCCATACGCAAACCAGACGTGATCGAACTGGATTCGGCCAGGTCCCTCCACGGTTTTCGCGACGGCTGGGTTAACTACGTCGACAGGAGTATCGAGTAGCTTGAAGACGCGCTCAGCAGAAGCCATGGCCGACTGGAGGATGTTGTATTTTTCGCTGAGGTCCTGGATGGGACGAAAGAAGCGCTGCGCATATTGCATGAACGCTACCAGGATGCCCAACGTCATGAGCTTCTCGGCGGTTTGAAACGTAAATAGATTTTTCCAGGAAAACGAGACTGCCACGCTTGCCGCGGTTAAATGCTGCATGACGCCGTGACCGCCCCACCAAATGATGCATGCAATTGCCACGGATGACAGAATTTCAACCACTGGGTAGTAAACCGAATACGCCATGATCGCGTCTTTGAACGCTTCCATGTGGCTGGCGTTGATCTTCGAAAACTGTTGGTAAGCGCGCTTTTCTCGATTGAAGAGTTGCAAGACCAACATGCCCGAGACCGCTTCTTGCAAGTACGAGTTGATTCGAGCGATCGCGGTCCGGATCCGCCTGTACGAATCGCGCACGCGGTCGCGAAAGATCTTTGTTGCATAAACGATCACTGGAAGCACCGCGAACGTAATCAACGCGAGTTTCCAGTTCATGTTCAACATGATCGCCAGGATGAAGAAAAGCACGAACACATCCTCGAAGATCGAAACCACGCCGGCTGTAAACATTTCATTGAGAGCGTCGACGTCAGTGGTCACCCGCGTCACGAGCCGTCCCACGGGATTCTTGTCAAAGAATGCGACGTGCATGCGTTGCAGATGACGGAAAATCTGGCTGCGTAGATCGAACATCACCTTTTGCCCCGTCCACTGCATGAAGTAGGTCTGCAGATACTCAAGACCGAAACTAAGCAGCAAGGTGCCCATATACAGCGCGGCGATTTGCGCGATCCCGACAAGCGGAGTTTTGCTCAGCCATCGGTCGAGAATCGAAAACGTTCCTGGCGTGCGCGTTAAATACTTGTCAATGGCAGTTTTTGTGAGGAAGGGCCCCAGCACATCAAGGGAGGCCTTGAAAACAATCGCGATCAGAGCGATCACTACGTGGCCCCGATAGGGGCGCAAATACGTGAGCAACCGCTTCATCAGCCGGCTGTCATAAGCTTTGCCTAAAATCTCTTCTTCAGTGGAGGCCATCGGGTCCCGAACAATCTAGAGTAATAGATGGTCGAACCCTGCGGGAAGATAGAAAAAGGTGTTCGTTGCTTGTGCTAAGCCACTTTCTTCAGCACCAGAGCCGAGTTCTTCGACCCGAAGGCTACGCAATTACACACTGCATTCTCAATCTGCGCGTGCCGGCCAGGCTGAGGAATGTAGTCCAAGTCGCATTCCGGGTCGGGGATCTCCAGGTTGATGGTCGGAGGAAGTTCTCCGGTTTCCATGGCCAGCAGGGTAGCAGCCATACCGGCAGCGCCACAGGCGCCTTGCGCGTGGCCAATCTGCGACTTCAGGCTCGACATGGGGACGTTCTTGGCGTGCTCTCCGAGCGCCATCTTTACGGCCTTGGTTTCAATCCGATCATTCAAAGGAGTCGACGTGCCGTGCAAGTTTAAGTATTGAATGGCCTCGGGCGGAAGTGCAGCCTCTTCAAGCGCGAGCGTGATTGCACGCGCAGGCTCTTCGCCACTTTCGGATAGTCGGACGCGGTGGAAAGCTTCACACGTCGAACCGTAGCCGGCAATTTCCGCGTAGATGTGCGCGCCCCTCGCCCGCGCGTGCTCGTATTCCTCCACCACGAACATCCATGAGCCTTCGGCAAGTACAAAGCCATCCCGGTCAGCAGAAAACGGGCGCGATGCTCGTTCAGGCGCATGGTTCCAGGATTGCGTCAGAGCGCGAAGCATCGTGTATCCCTTGATCGTTCCGGGCGTGATCGGTGAATCGACACCCCCTACCAGAAACATCGGCTGTACACCCGCCTGAATGTGCTGCATGGCGTAGCCAATCGCATCTGTAGAGGACGTGCAACTTGTCGTGATCACGTGGCTATACCCTCGAAAGCCGAAGCGCATCTGCACCTCGCTCGAGAGCGATCCCATGGTTCCGCTCGGAATGCAGAACAAGCTCACCTGTTTCAGATTGCCTGTGTGCCACAGCCTGTATTGCTCCTCGGAAAATTCGTGTGTGCCCCCGCCCGACCCCAGCACGATGCCGATCTCTCGTTTTTCGTCCAATGACATGTTTTGCGGATCAAGACCCGCATCTGTCAATGCTTCGGTTGACGCGGCTATACATAGCGGTACAGCGCGCGAAAAATGTTTTCTTTCGTGCTTGTCCACCCAGGCAAGCTCGTTGAATTCCGTAATTTCACCCGCGATGTGTACCGGCAGGGAAGAGGGGTCAAACCGGGAGATTCTCTTGATACCGGACTGGCCGCTCATCACCCCGCGGCAGAAGTCATTTTTCCCGATACCCAAGGGGCTAACCACGCCAATACCGGTGACGACCACCCGTGGACCCATGAATCCTCCGCCGCCTCGCCGCTTTCCGCGAAATGGGATAATCAGTGTACACATGCCGCTAGGCGTTTACATGTCGGTTCCGTTCTGCCGGACGAAGTGTAGCTACTGCAACTTTGCGTCCGATGTGTTTTCGCGCGCTGTGTTCGAACGTTACATCGACAGGGTCTGCGAAGACATAGACAGGGCATCAGCCACCGCAGCGGCAATGGGCGGCGTGTTTGAAAATGAGATCGATTCCGTCTATATCGGTGGCGGAACACCTAGCATTTTAGAAGCACAGCAGTTCGAAAGGTTGTTCGTAACCGTAAGACGAAATTTTCGCCTGCGCCAAGATGCAGAGATTACGGTCGAGTGTGCTCCCGGAACACTCACTCCGGCCTTTGTCGACACTCTCGTGCGGTGCGGCGTGAACCGGGTGAGTTTAGGTGTGCAGTCATTCATCGATCGTGAGGCTGCCGCGGTAGGCCGCTTGCACAAGCGGGAAACCGTCCACTCGGATATTGCGCGGCTGCGTTCTGCCGGGATTGCAAATATCAATGTCGACCTCATTGCAGGATTGCCCCACCAGACCGCCGAAAGCTGGCTGTTCTCTCTCAATGACGCCATTTCAACCAATGTTCCCCACGTCAGCGTTTACATGCTTGAAGTCGACGAAGACTCTCGTCTGGGCAAAGAGTTGATTGCGGGAGGGACAAAATATCACGCGCACTTCGTACCCAACGAAGACGAAGTCGCGGATTTTTATCTGACAGCCTGTGAGCAATTCGATGCCGGCAATCTCAAGCAATACGAGATCTCGAACTTTGCGAGGGCTGGCGGCGAGTCGCGTCACAACCTGAAGTACTGGAGGCGAAACCCATACGTCGGATTTGGCGTGGATGCACACTCCATGCTGAAAGCATCGAGTCCAGACGAAGACGCGGTGCGATTCTCGACACCAGATGTACTTGAACAATACGTTGCCGGAACTCCCGTCAGGCGAATTCCCGTTTCCCAAGAACAAGCGGTCGAGGAGAATTTTTTCCTCGGGTTGCGATTGAACTCCGGAGTAGACCTCAGGCAGCTCACCGCTCGCTTTGGCCAAGATGTGGTCGCCGCTCAAAATCCTGCGATCGAAGAATCCATCAACAACGAATTGGTTGAGCGCGAGGGTGCAGTGATTCGTCTTACAAGACGAGGGCGGCTGCTATCGAATAACGTGTTCGAACGGTTTGTGGGCGTTGGCGCGTCGTGAGAGTTCTCTTTTAAACACGAAATACGCTTCCTCGCTAAGCTTCGCAACCATATTTCCTTTGTCTTGAAGCGGGTTGGCAAAACGGCGCTATAATCCACTCCGCATTCTGGTCTTGAGTGTTTATGGGCCTGTACTCTCATTACGATAGTGCGCATAACCATCCGGTCAACCGCGCACTCCACATGATCGCGATTCCGGTAGGATTCTCGTCATTAATTGTGGTGTGGTACCACTGGATCATCGGTTTGTTGCTGATACCGCTGGCGTTCGGACTCGCATGGCTCGGGCATATCATCGAAGGTAACAAGCCGGCATTCTTGACAAACCCGATGCACGTATTTGTAGCGCCAGTTTGGATGGCTCAGAAGCTGTTCGGCTCCTCCAAAAAAGACAAGTCTGCTCTTCGCGACCGCGGTAGCTCAACTCTTCCGCCTCGCTGAAGCTCACTCAACGTCGCGCTAGAAGTCCTTAGGCCTCCAGCGGGGCGTTCTGAAGACAATCAAACATTACCTTGGTTCTCTTTCCCTCGGCCGGCGCCTGGTATCTCATGGCGAGGGGCGGCTTCCATGTCGGACGAGCAAGTGATCAGGCTGCTTGAAGAAATCCGAGATCTGCAGAAGGAGCAGCTCGCAAACTATAAGCACGCCATCGAGAATCAGCATCAAGCCATCGAGGTTCAGAAGCAGGCCGTGGAAAGGCAGAAGAGCGCGGTCCGCACTGTGCGGTTGGCACTGCTTGCGATCGTGCTGGTGCTGTTCGGGTTGATTTTCTTGGCCCAGCCATTTACCTGCGCCGTGACTCGATTCCTGCGGCATTGAGCCCGGCCTAGGTTGCTCTGACCAACCGGTCGGTAAGTGTATTTCCTTTCTTACACTTACCTATGATGTAATGTTGGCTGGCCGCCTCGCGAGCCGCATTCTCCGCGGGCGGCATTTGTGTCTTGGAGGAATTTTTGGATTTCCAGCTAAATGACGAGCAGTTGCACCTCAAAAAGACCGTTCGCGAGTTCGCAGAGAGCGAGATCGCTCCCCACGTAATGGAGTGGGATGAAGCTAGCCAATTTCCGCTCTCGACCATCAAGGAACTTGGCAAGCTTGGTTTGCTAGGCACAATCTTTCCCTCTGAGTATGGGGGTGCCGGCATGGGCTACATCGAGTACGTCACCGCCATCGAGGAACTATCTCGAGTTGACGGCTCAGTTGGGATCATCGTCGCAGCCCACACGTCTCTTTGTTCGAACCACATCTTTCTCGCTGGAAATGATGAGCAGAAGAAGAAATACATTCCGAAACTCGCTACCGGGGAATTCATCGGCGCGTGGGGTCTGACCGAACCGTCGTCAGGTTCAGATGCCGGAAGCGCCCGTATGACCGCGACAAAATCAAAGGGCGGCTGGCTTCTCAACGGGACGAAGACGTTTATCACCAATGGACACTACGCCGATGTGATCGTCGTGCTCGCGGTCACCGATAAAACTGCTCACACCCACGGCCTTTCCGCGTTTGCTCTGGAGAAAGACACAAAAGGGTTTCGAGCCGGGAAAAAAGAAAACAAATTGGGCCTTCGTGCCAGCGATACTTCAGAGCTTATTTTTGAAGATTGTTTTCTGCCAAGCGAATGTCTGCTTGGGAAAGAGGGCGCCGGGTTCATCGATGCGATGCGCGTATTGGACGGAGGACGAATTTCCATTGCCGCGCTTTCTCTCGGCATGGCGGAAGGCGCCTACGAGTCCGCGCTGAAGTACTCGAAGGAACGCAAGCAGTTTGGTAAAGCGATCTCGGAATTTCAGGCCATCCAGTGGAAATTGGCCGACATGGCCACGGAAATCGAAGCCGCAAAGCTGCTTACCTTTCGAGCCGCCGCAATGAAAGACGCCGGAATGAAAACAACCCTTGAGTCCTCGATGGCGAAGCTCTACGCCAGTGAGGTCGCAGTGAAATGTGCAAATGAGGGCGTGCAAATTCACGGCGGATACGGATTCATTAAGGATTACCCCGCTGAGAAGTTTTACAGGGATGTGAAGCTGTGCACGATCGGGGAAGGCACCAGCGAAATCCAACGCCTCGTGATTGCGAGACAACTGCTGAAGGACTAGCAAACAGCTACGGCGCGTTGACCCCGCGGGCCCAGATGACTGCCTGAAAATATTCTTCCGCGACGTCGCTTTCCGCCAACCCAAGCTGTGCGGCAAGTTCCGTGGTCTGCTCCCACTCACCTGACTCCTGCGCAAGCATCAACTGATACAAAGGACGCAGACGACTCGCGCCTCCAAGCAGCACAGCCTTGCTCTCCTGATCCAACGGGACGCTTTCAAGAACCTGGGACATGGGAATTTCCATAATCACGTCCATAAGTGAGAGCAAGCCGAGGAGGAACAGGTCGGAATCGCCGGTCGCGACTCGCGTAGAAAGCCGTTCGCAAAACCGCGCCCTCACCAGCGCGGTCATCACCAGTTCAGTGGACTTTTCCTGCCCTGCTCCGACTGTTGCAACCAGACGCACCCAGCGTCGAATCTCGCGTTCGCCTAGCATCCCCAGGGCGTGTCGCACCGAATGAATTTCCGTATGAAACGCGAACACCGCGGAATTCAGATAGCGCAGCAGGCGATAGCAAACCGAGGCTTCTCCCTTGATGATGCGCTCGATTTCCCGCATATCGAGTTCTGACCTCGACACCATCTCGAGCATGCGCAGGTAGTTGAGTCGATTCGCGGGGATTTCCCGGGCTGTCATCAACTCGGGCTTGCGAAAAAAATATCCTTGGAAATAAAGGAACCCGTCTTTCACGGCTTCGCGGAACTCTTCCTGGGTCTCAACCTTTTCGGCGAGCATGCGACAACGCCATGGGCCATAGCGCTTGATCATCGCTCGTCGTTCTTCGTGCGTGGTGGCACGAACGTCAACTTTGATGATGTCCGCAAGATCGGTAAGCGGTTCTCGCGGATCGTTCGGCGCGAAGTCGTCGAGCGCGATCAGGTAGCCAGATTCCTTCAAACGCTGGCAAGCGGACATCACCAGGTCGTCCGCTTCTACCGTTTCAAGCACTTCCACCACGGTTAGATTTGAAGGCAGTAAAGTGATCAGGTCCTTAAGAAGGACTTCGCGGGTGCAGTTGATGAACGCCCGACGTCCGTCGCAAAGTGCGTCGATACCAAACAGAAGCGAGCTGTCAAGAGTGCTACGTGCAGCTTGATCGCAGTCTGCTTGAAAGGTTTGTTCCAAACCGTTTCGAAAGAGAAGCTCATAGCCAAAGACTTTCTCAGACCGGTCGAAGATTGGCTGGCGCGCAACGAAGCGAATGAACTCCGTCGACTTTGTGCCTTGGGAAAACGCGTCGACGCTTTTAGCGGAAGTGAGCACCTCTCAAATATCGGCATTCCACCGAACTAACTTCAGTCCAGAAGCATCAACAACCTTTGGATGGGCTTGCACGAGGTTTGCTTTGTTTCGTGCCGCCCCGGCCCGAGCAGGGCTGGTCCGTCTGCGTTAGAATGGCGACCTCGAACTCGGCGCCAAGCCACTTGCTTTTAAGGAGATCGTCATGCGTTGGACACCTGGTGGACGAAGCGAAGATCTGGAAGATCGCCGCGGCGATAGCCCGTCGGGGGGCGGCGGTTTTGGTGGATTCGGTGGCATGCGCCTTGGTCTCGGAGGCATGCTCGTCTTGCTCGTCCTGAGCGTGGTGTTCAAGCGAGACTTTCTCTCTCTGGCGACATCCGGCGGCGGCGGGGCGCCACAGACGACGTCTCGACCCAACCCTGTGAATGATCAACGAGAAGAACCTCAGGTGCAGTTCGTATCGTTCGTACTCGACGATGCTCAAAATACGTGGGCCCAGCTCTTGCCGGCTCAGGGCGTGCAATATCGAAAAGCCAAGTTGGTTCTCTTTCGAGACGCAATCAATTCCGCGTGCGGCTTTGCCGAGGCTGCAACCGGCCCGTTCTACTGTCCCGCAGACGAAAAGGTCTACATCGATTTGGGTTTCTATGACGAATTGAAACAGCGATTCGGAGCACCTGGCGATTTTGCTCAGGCTTACGTGCTGGCCCACGAGGTGGGTCACCATGTGCAAAACGTTTTAGGCATCGAGGAGAAAGTTCGTGCGGCCCGCAGACAGAATCCAGGCGCTGCGAATGCACTTTCTGTACGCATGGAACTGCAAGCCGACTGCCTTGCTGGTGTCTGGGCGCACTCAACCAACCAGCGCCAGATTCTAGAGAGCGGCGATATCGAGGAAGGCTTAGGCGCGGCCGCCGCTGTAGGAGACGATCGGTTGCAACGCATGTCGACTGGTCGTATCAACCCAGAGTCGTTCACTCACGGGTCGTCAGCTCAGCGCATGGATTGGTTCAAGCGTGGGTTTACGACGGGCAGTGTGCAATCCTGCAACACGTTCGCGGAGTAGACATTCATACTCCTCAGCCCCTGTTCCACGTGGAACATTTGACATTGCTATAAGCTATTGATGGGCGCCTGTATCTTATTGACAGTGCAGATATTTACAGATTGTTCGTTATAACGAGCTTTTGGTCCCAGTTGTGACTCAAGGACACTGATCGCGGGAATGTTAAGCAGGAATTCCATGTCTGCTATGGAATGCAAAAAAGTGGACGAGCAGGCGCGCTCGTCCGGTGAGAAATATCGTAGTACGACCAACGCCTAATTGGGCGGGCACAGTCCTGGTGTACCCGCCCGGGGGTTGGTGGTTCCTACTTACTACTTTTTACTGACTTCGGTCAGGACTGTGGTTGCAGTCTGCTCGATGAGAGGAGTTAGAACGTCCTCGCCGTCAGACTTGGCTTTCGCCAGCAGCTTGTTAGCAACCTTGGGTGTCGTTTGCCCTACCGGCATCAATTGATAGTCCAGGGTTACCTCGTCTTTGTTTTTGATTTCGCTCGACAGGCTCGCTGCGGTTGACATCGCCGTGCCTGCCGCAGATGCGGCCACTGCCCCGGCCATTCCGCCGGCGGCACCCATCATGGGCACCATGCTGGCGGCTGGCCCAGCCATTTTCATAAATTTGCCGAATCCGCCGCTCTGGCCATGTTTAACCGTGACGCTCGAATACAGAATGTAATCGCATTCTTTCTGGCGAGCTTCCGCATCGACTTGCATGGCTAAATGGGAATCCAGAGGCGCGATCTCGACCGCCGGTCCGCTCATCATCTGGATCATGGAATTGCGGATCGGTGTTCCGTAGTCTGCCTGGGTGCCGGTTCCTTGTCCGAGTTGCGCATGCGGCGAGACGATGCCGATGCGCATTTTGCCGGCCCCTTTAGGCCCAAGCGTTGTGGGTGAGGCAACCGCAACTCCAGTTGGTGCTGGCGTAGCGGTTTGCATTCCGCCCGTGCCCATCTGACCGGCACTTGCCAGCATCATCATCGCTTGCTGGTTTGCCATCATGGCTTGCGGATTCATCAGGCCCTGGTGGCCCATCTGTCCCATCGCCGCGGCCTGTGCTTGGGCGGCCGCTGCATTGGCATAGTTGGCGGTAGGTACTGACGCTTGCGTCATTTGGGCAGGCGCCGCAGTTTGCGCTACCGGAGTTGCAGGTGCGGCTGCGGCCGTGAAAAGTTCAGCTCGAGATTGAACCTGGCGGTAGTCAGCGGGTACATCAAACAGGTCCGCCGCAAGGGTTTGTTTATCAAGCGCGGTAACCTCTGAGTTGACGACGGTTGGCGGCCCATCCGGGTTCGAAATGGTTATGGTCTCGTTGATTGGGAACCCCGGTTTGGCGGTACCGACTTGGCGCGTCACGACCTTGTCCGTGCAATTGGCCACATCGCTGTGAACCGGCGGCACGAATCCCTTGCAGGCCGCGCGGTCCTTCAGATCGATATACCAACCATCAATTTGATACTTCTGATTGACGGGAGAACATGCGTTGGGCGATGACGCGGCGACGACCGTCGTTTTCAAATGACGTGCAGGGTAGCCAAAGAGCGTCTTTCGTTCGCCGGTATCGGTGACCGTGGAAGTCACGGTCACCTTACCGCCGACGGATGGAGCGCCAGCATCCCCCGAGACCAGCGCCGCCGCCCGATTTACAGAATCGTCTTCCGGATCGTTTGCGACCAGGTAAGCTTTCGACTGGTCACTGACTGTGACACTACGCTTGAGGTCGCATTGGCGAATCGTGACTGTCGCCGGCGCCCCCGCAATCTGGATTGCCGTACGCTCGCGGGCCCCTTTCAAGAGCGTCTCGGAGGAGAAGCTAGCCTCCCCAACAGTAGTTTTCTTGGTGATTTTAAGATCCTGGGCCGGCGCTGCCACCCCCATGGCAACGAGCACCGCAACCGCGGCAGAGAATTGTTGCAAGTAGGAACGCATTTTCAACCTCATTTCGGAACGCTGAGTAGTTGGGTCCGCTAGCCTGAAGAACAGCCGCCAGCCCCCACACCGAAGTGGTGCAAAAAGTAGCTGGGGCGTTAAAGCAAGTGCAACAGACAAAAGCGGTTACTCAGGAATGTCCGCATTTGCCCGCGTCCTTCGGCACCCACGGAGGAGCGCTTGTAGCGCGCCGTGGGGCTTGATAGCATTGGTGACCAGTCGTTTGCCCTCCCCCTTTCCGGACGTCTATGTCCAGTGACCCAGTGCAGATTCCGAACCTCGGCCGGAGTGTAGACAGTCGTCGGCTAGATTCATGGAAAGAGATCGCTGCCTACCTGCGCCGAGACGAGCGGACTGTCCGACGCTGGGAGAAAGACGGGCTGCCGGTTCATCGCAAGGTGATGAACAAGAAGGCCGCGATTTTCGCTTATACCGACGAGATCGACGCCTGGTGGAACAGTGCCGTGGCGGACGAGTCAGCGGTGAAGGCGGCGGAAATCGCCGACCCGCGCATGGAGTCGGGAGCATCGCTGCCGATTCCACCGAGAAACGATTGGTGGCACCGTCATCTTGGCTGGGCCGTAGCAGGAGTGATCGTTGCCGGGCTTCTGGCATTCGTCGTGTTCAATCGTTTCGGACGGGATGGGTCGGGACCAAGCCGCACCACCATCCGCTCCATTGCCGTGCTTCCGTTGGAAAACATTTCGGGCGATTCTACTGAAAACTATTTTGCGGAAGGCATGACGGATGCGCTCATCACGGACTTGGCGAAGATCAGTACTCTCCGCGTGGTTTCGCGCACCACAATGATGCAATATCGCAAGCAAAACAAACCTCTGCCCGTAATTGGCAAAGAGCTTGGTGTAGATGCCATCGTGGAAGGAACGGTCACGCGGGCCGGGGACAGGGTGCGCATTACGGCGCAGCTGATACGCGTAGCGACGGACGAACATTTGTGGGCAGAAACTTACGATCGAGATCTTCGTGATGTGTTACGCCTGCAGAAAGAAGTTGCGAGCGCCATAGCCGGCGAAGTGCACGTCCAGCTTACCCCCGCAGAACAAACGCAGTTTTCACGCACGAGTGCTGTTGATCCACAGGCCTATTTGGCGTATTTGCGCGGAAGATACCAGTGGAACCGTAGAAGCAGGGAAGGTGTGAGTCGAGGCATTGAGCAATTCGAAGAGGCTCTGGCGAGAGATCCTCAGTACGCCCCAGCCTATTCGGGGCTGGCAGACAGTTACTCACTGCTCGCCGAAATGGGAGCGCCCTACCGCGAGATGTATGCAGAAGCCAAGCGCAATGCCAAGCGGGCTTTGGAACTTGATCCGAATCTGGCTGAGGCTCATGCTTCGCTGGGCATGACGTTCCTGCTTTATGACTGGAATTGGGAGCAGTCTGATCGCGAGCTGCAGATTGCCACGAAACTCGATCCCAACAGCGTGAGGGCCCACCAGTGGTACGCGGTGAAGCTTATCGCTGAAGGCAAGGAAGAAATGGCTGATTCGGAGGCCAAATTGGCTCTCCAGTCTGATCCGCTTGCGCTCGGTGCGAACTTTCATGCAGGCCGAATCGAATACCTGCGACGCAAGTACGATGGGGCGGCTGGTCATCTCGAAAAGACTTTAGAGATTGATCCCTCAAATGTGACCAGCATGGCCTACCTCGGTTTGGTCTATCTGGAAAAAGACGATACTCAGAAAGCGATCAGAATATTGGAGAGGGCGAAGAGCTTGTCTGACTCGCTGCCCGCCGCCATCGGGCCGCTCGGTTGCGCTTACGTTCGCGCCCATGAAAAAACAAAGGCGGCACAGACAGTTCGAGAGCTGCAAGAAGCCGCGGGGCGCGGAGAGATTGCTGCGTATTATCTGGCGACGATCTACTCCACAATGGGCGACACCAAAAGCGCCCTTTCCTGGCTGCAGAAGGCCTATGATTCCCGTGACCCGATGATGATTACCCGGTATCGATTGGATCCACTGCTGGACAACGTGCGCGGGACAGACGAATTTCAAGCCCTGGAAAAGAAAATAGGGCCTGACAAATAAGGGCGTGCTGACTTCGCACGCCCATCTGTTCCGTGGCTTGCTCGATGACTTGTGAGAACGCCGAGCAACGAAACTACTTGTTTACATCCTCTTTCGCTTCCAGCTTCTTGACCATCCCGTCGAGATACGACTTTTGCTGTTCAGGCGCCATCGACAGCGCAGTTTTCATTTCCTTGGCAGCGTTGTCGAAATCACCCTGTGCCGAGTACATACGGGCTAAGCCGGTATGCACGAACCACTCGTCCGGATGTTTCTTTGCGTTGTCGCGGAAAATCACGAAAGCTTCGTCCTGCCTCTTGTCCGCTTGTAGCTGGCGGGCGAACAGGTGAATCTGAAGCGGCGACGCTTTCTCTAGCCCCTTGGCTTCGGCAGTTTTAGCTTCGTCTTTGCGCCCCATATCGCGAAGGATTCGTGACTTCGTGATTTCATTGTCGTAACGATCCTCAGCTTCAATCGACTTGTTCGAATATTTCAAGGCCTGTTCAAGATTGCCCTTGTTGTCATGAAGGTAAGTGGCAGCGTCGTCCCAACCCATCCAACTGTACTGCGCTAATCCTCTGAGTTGTTTATCGAAGCTCTTCTGCATGACGTCGCCGACGTTAACGGCAACCTTGAATGGGACAGCAAGTTTCTCCCAGCGCAGCGTGACAACTGCCGAATCGGTGCCTAGATCATCGAAATCGTACGTGAGTGCATTGTGCATGTCGGAAGGTTGCGGTTTCACATTCACGCGAAGCGCATCTTCCTTTTCATCGTAGGTAAAGCTCCCCCACGACGTGTAATTCTTGGAGAAAATAATCGTCCACGAGTCTGCGGTGGGGAGCATATGCAGACCATACGTTCCACGATCAAGGGCCTTTCCCTCGATGGTGACGGGATCGCTGAATGAGATGGTGGTGTTCTCGTTCGCTCCGGCGCGCCAGACTTGTCCATACGGAACCAATTTCCCCCAAATGGGGCGTCCATTCACGAGTGGGCGGTGATAATTGATCGCAATATCAGTAATGCCCACGCGTTGAGAAACGATTGCGTGCTGGCTACCGCGAGGCAGATCGAGAACAAACGATTGAGCAGAAACGGGTAATGCGGATAGCAAGAGCCCCGACGCTAAGATCAACACGACGGCGATGCGTTGTGACATGGTGTTCAAGCCTCCAGGACGGACTAAGGGCACCCGTTAGACGCGGCGCGTCCGGAGTGGTGAGCACTGGTTGAGATCTACCTGGCGCGGAATCGTCGGAATGCTGCGGGCCTATGCCAGCTTCTTTTCGGCGATCGTCTCGAGAATTCGGATGGGCGACATCTGCGGCGTGACGAGCGTACTGGAAGGAATGATGAAAGTTTGTTCGAGGGCGAACTGTCCGGACAGGGCCGCGTGCGGCACACCATCGGTGAATACCAGCCAAGTTGAGAGTGGAGGAAATTCGAGTCGCGTTTGTTTCTGTGTATCGCCTTGAAATACAGTATTTTCCTTTAACCAATCGTGAAAATGCAGCATGAATTCGTCGTATGCAGAACGATCAGGTATCGGCAGACCCACGCGACTCAGAGTATGAAAAAATTGTCGGCGCATCCCACCGGTCGAAGACATGTGATTCAGGCCGGCGGGAACTGCGAACTCGCCGGCGAGCTCTGGGAATCGAGGTCCAATCATCCAGACACGCGACACCAGCGGGTTGGCATTGGTGAACACCCGCAGAATGCGGCCTCCACGAGTCGGGCGGCTCGGGAAAGCATCGACGTGGAGCAGGTCGTTTTTCTTGTGCAATGGCAGATCTCGCCCTTGCTCCTCAAGCGGACGAAAGCTCGCATAGTCCACTTGCAACTTCCCGGCATAGGGCGAAAGCAAACGCGAAACGAAATCTAGAACATGTCCGTAGTACCGACGCATGACGTCATGAACTCTTGAAGTCTCTTCGGCAGTGCCGGAAAACCCTCGCAAACGATCTTCACTGGGCCGGTACGAGATGTTCTTATGCAAGCGGGAATCCGTAGCTCGCAACGACACGAGAAATTCGAGGTCTTGCTTTGAGAGATCGAACGGGAGTTGGCGAAAGACGAGGATTTCTCCACTCTCGAGTTGCTCGCAGGCTTGTCGCGAGCGCGCAGCGGACCAATTTGCATCGTAGTCGAGGATTTCAAGCCAGGACATGGAGGTATTGTACGGCAGCGAGAGCGCTTCCGAATTCAGGGTCACTGTACTTCGAGCGAAACGACTTCACCCTCGGTTTTGCTGGTCGGCCGGAAGTTGACCGATATCGGCTGGTTACGCCACTCACAGGAAAAAGAGTCAGCGCCGATCAAACTCAAGGATTTGAAATCAGGCGTATGCAACTTCAAAACGCGGCCGCCCGCCGAGACGTGAAGGATTGCGTCGGGAGGACGCGAGCAATCGACGGACAAGAGCTTGCCCTTCAAAAATTGAATTGGGCCGGTGCGCGGTGGTTCTGGTTTAGGAACCTTTACCGGCTCGTCGTCTGGATCAGGCGCCGGCGGGCGAGCTGGCTGTGCGGCATGAGCCGCCGGAATTCCATAACGCTTGAGCGTTTCCATTTCCTGGAGTTGATGTTTGGCAGCTGCGGACACTTGAACATTTGAACTCGATTTCAGTCGCTCAAGGACTGCCCGCGCGTCATCCCACTTCTTGCCAGTCGCGTAAATCACTCCCAGGTTAAAGACGTATTGTTCATTGCGGGGGCTAAGCTTGATTGCGTTGCGAATGGCCTCGAGCGCCGAGTTGATTCCTCCACCTTCCACGCGGGCCATCGCGAGCATGTTGTAGGCTTCCGCAAAGTCAGGATACCAATCGAGGCACAGCCGTAAATCTTGCATCATGTTCGAGAGGCCTTGGATTTCTTGCTGTTTCACCTGCGCGGCGCGATATTTCAGCAGGGCGGAATAGTAACGAATCCAGGGATCACGGGGATTTACGTCAGCAGTTTCGTCCAATTCGTCAGAGGCCGCGTCGAACTCTTTGTTCTGGATGTGCACGAACGCCAAGACGCGGTGAGCGATCGCGTTGTTCATGGGCAAGTTGTCTTTCCCCACAGGCTGTTTGATGAGGAATTGCAGGTCTCGAATTGCTTGCTCTCGATGCTCGGGAAGCCGTGCCATGACGTCGGCGACGTTTGCCTGTGCGTCAGGATCAGGGATTGGCGTCACGTTCATCGCAACATCGTCCGGCCCAAGCAGAGCAGGGAACGAAATTGGCTGCGGGGTGAGCGGCCGAGTATTGGCGGATGCTCGCGCTTCATCGAGCGCGCGAAACAGCGCAGCCTGTGAGTGGAAGTAGCCTTTCACGGCGTCTTCAAGTTGCACGGGAGTCATTCCAAATGCCTGCTGGATCGCCTGTTCCGGAGCGACTCGCTGATTCTGGACCAGGTCGAAATACGTACCCGCTTGGGAGAGTTTCTCCTTGTTCAGCAGGTAATGCATGACGATCCATGACTGAGCGTAGAAGAGCGTGTGATGGGAACCTTCCGTCGCGTTAGGGTCGTGTTTGACGGTGAACAGGTCCGGCATTGAAATCCAGATGGGCGCGTTCAGCAATTCGGTCAAAGATTTTGGAGGATTGCGATTTTCACTCTGATTTTCGAGTAGATCTTCCTTCCACGATGGAGCCAGCTCGGGATCGGCACCGATTTCTACTTGCTTGTCGCTCACGCGAATCGAAGAAAAGTATTCGGCAAATCCTTCGTCAAACCAACCTTGCGTTGGCGGATAGTTGTAATTCAGGATCATGTGCGCGAGGGGATGAGCGATAGCTCGCCAAGGTTCCTCTGCGAAGAGATTTAAAACGATCCACGCGCGATCTTCTCCATTCAGCAGGAAGCCGGGCGCGTTCGTGGGTTGACCCTTAATGACGGGTGCGATGCGCGCGTAGTCTTTATCGTTCTTCAACGCTATGACTGTAAGAGGGACGGGCATGATCAGCTTCGAGCGCAGCAAGAGTCGGCCAGCTACCGCTCGCATCTGTTCCAGGCGCAGCGTTACTTCCTTACCTCGCTTTTCGCCGGCATCCGTGATGACGGAGAAATGGGCAGTGTGAACTTCGATCCAACGAGGCTCGTCGGCTGCCCCGGCCTTTATTGGAGCCATAAGAAAACAGGCGATTAGTGTGATGACGGGGATTGATACGGGACCGGAATGAAGGGTCATACGAAGCTAACAACGTAGATGCTAGCAGATCGGGTATGAGGGAGGTTGAATTGGAAAAATGTCCGGGGGGACGTACTGGCTCACGGTTTTTCTGAAGTTAGCTCGGCGAGCGCCCACTTAGCATGTTCGGCGACTATGGAATCTTCGTCATCACTCAAGGCTTTGAGAAGGGGTTTAAACGCGCTCTGCCGACTATTGGCCATGGCGATAACGGCGTTACGCCGGAGTCCGGTCAGTTTTGTACGGCGGATTGGCGACCCGCGAAACACCCTGCGAAATTCGTCGGCTTGCATTTCGGCAAGCCAATCTAACGCGGGATTTACCAAGCCTTCGCGAGGTTGAAATTCCGTAGCAGACGAGGCAGGCGCTTTTCGATTCCACGGGCAGACGTCCTGGCAGATGTCGCAACCGAACACGTGAGAACCCATGCCCTCCCGCAGGTTCTCTGGAATACTGCCGCGTTTTTCGATCGTCAGATAGGAGATGCATTTGGTGGCATCCAACTGGTGAGGCGCAATGAAGGCGTTCGTGGGGCAAGCATCGATGCAGCGCGTGCAGGTTCCACAACGATCGGGTGCGGGAAGATCAGGAGTGAGTTCAAGCGAAGTTAGGATCACCCCAAGAAAAAGCCAGGAGCCAATCTGCTGATTGATGATGCAAGTGTTTTTTCCGATCCATCCCACCCCGGCGTACTTGGCATAGACACGCTCAACCAGGGGACCGGTGTCGACGTAACAACGCGAAATGACTCTCGTAGCTGGTTCGGAGTTGCTGGGCACTGCAGCGGGGGAGTTTTGCAGGACGACGCGATCATGGAGCTTGGCTTCCACAGTCTTAAGACGCCGCAGCAAGGAATCGTGATAATCCTCGTTCGCCCACGCATAGCGGGAAATCCAGCCTCGCGCAGGGTCGTGGTATTGGGTTGAATACGGGTACGCTGTGTTGTAATTCATCGCGCAAACAATCACACTGCGCGCCCAAGGGGCGACGGACCGCAACGAAGCTCTTTTCAGCTCGCCAGCTTCACTTCGTGCTTCCAGGTAACGCATGTCTCCGTTATGTCCGTCGGCAATCCACTCGGGAAAAGCTTCGAGTTCGACAAATTCACGCACGGGAGCAACGCCAGCGAGATCGAATCCCGCAGCGACGGCAGCAGCTTTAATTTTGTAAGACAGAGACATGGATTAGAGAGTACTGAGCGCGTTCTCGATACTACGCTGGGGAGGCTATGCGGGGGCTGCCCATACCTCTTCGATGAGCAAGGAGTTGGAACGTCTGCGTCTGACGGATTCCGGAATTGGCTTGGCAGCACCCAACGTCGCCAATGTATAGAAGAGAGCAGCATTGGCAGGAATCTGCAAATTGAAATCCAGAAAACTGTGCACCAAAATACCCGTGCAGCCGAGGAGCGCAGCAAGCGCCAGGGCGCCATTCGCAGAGACTTCCCAGTTTTTCCACTTCCGCGTCGCACCACGATAAAACTCCACCAGAAACCAGATCATCACGCCAAATCCCGCGATACCCATTTCAGCGATCAACTGGACGTAATCGTTGTGCGCTTCATTAACGAAGAAGGTTGTGGAGAAGCTACGAAACTCCGGATAGATCACCGGGAACGTGCCGAGTCCCCAACCAAGAAGGGGGCGACGGGCGACCATGCGGAGTCCGTCGCGGTCAATCCCAAGGCGCATGCCCCCGTCCAACTCGTGTCTGGCTTCGCTACCAATGGTTCCGAGCCGCGACGCGATCTCGCCGCCACCAATCCATGCGATGAGACCAAAAAAAATAACCAGAAAAGCTCCGAGGATGAGGCCGCTTTTTGCGCCGCGCTTCTGTAACGTGAGAACGCCGATCATGACGCCGATTTCGACCACTAAGGCGAGCATTCCGCCGCGTGAACCGGAGAGAAAGATGGTTCCGGCCATGAGAGCGGCTGCCGAGGCGGCGATGATTTTGTCGCGGCCCTGGAGAAAAGAGGTGAGAGACGCCACCAGCGGGATTGGAATTAGCAGCTCCATCAGACCCGCGTAATGATTGTGATTCACATATGGTCCGTAAATCCATCCCCCGAATTCGGGAGTCCATATCCAGTACACCTTGCCGTTGGAGGTAATGCTTTGAAGAAGGGCGAATAACGCCACGACAGTTCCGTACATTGTGAAGACAACGGCAAGCTTTCGGATGTGCGACCCGCGCTTTATCGTTTGGATCGCGAGAAATGCGAGAGTTCCATAGGAGAAATAAAGAAGCGCGTCAGCAAATGTTTGATATCTGTAAACGGTTCGATTGAAGACGAGTTGCACTGCAACGAGAACTGCAAAACAAAGCATTGGCGCAAAAAGTGGATTGGTGTTGATGCTTAATTCCGGGGACATCCACTGGCGAAGAACCCATAGGGCAAGCAACAATCCTGTTGCAGCTTCAAGAACAGAGATCGCCCATGGATCGGTAGAGCCGAAGGCTAGCGGAGCGAAGAGAAGAAGCGAAAATACGCCTGCTAAAAGTACTCGTGAAACTTGCCTGAGGCGAGGAGGTTGTTTCGGCGATATCTCGGTCTTGGGAACGGAGCTTGGCAATCGTATTCCCACACTATCGGGGAGCAAGGTCGAAATCGTCGACCCAGAGCCTACCACGGATTGCATTCCCCGGCGGTATCCGTTCAATGCGTACGACGAGTAGTTGGGTGTCGGGTCCTGCCGTTACTGTGCCCTGGACAGGCTTCCACACCTCCGAGTTTTTCAGTTCCTCACTAGTGAACAGAGATTGACCACCGTAGAAGTCTCGGACCGTCAACACCGGACCGCCTGCGCCCTGGAACTCGTCGGATTTATAGAAAGCTTCAAAATCGTATTCCTTTCCCGGTTGGACTGGAACCAACTGATAAAAGCCTGCATCGCTGATTCCTGCACCATCAAAAGCTATCGATAGCGATCGATGTCCGCTGTGGAATTGGGTGGGATCGAGAGTAAGTGTCACCCAGCGCTGAGGTTGGTAGTTCCAGTCGAACCCCCCATCTAAGGGTTCCTGACTGAATTGGCCATTGACGATGAGATTGCTCGACGGTAGATACGCGCTAAGGCCCAACAGGTCAGCGCCCTGTCGCCATGCCAAGCGTGCAGGTTCGACCTGGTGATCAGCAATCAAGAATTTGACGTACTCAAAAAGGTGCCGATTATCGAATGGGCGACGAAGGGCAACAAGCCTTTGCCAAACTTTTATGGCCCCGGCAGTGTCTTTCTTGGACATCAGCAATTGCAGGAACGCGATGTTTGCTTCAGTGGTCGGAGGCACAACGTTTGCGAGGAGACTGTCCACATCAGGCGAAACGCGCCAGCAGAGCTGTAATGCGAGCCCGGCCATGTTCGGCTGATTTTCGAGGACAACCCGCAACTGCTTAAACGCGAGTTCGTTTTCACCTTGCACCAGAAAAAAATTGCCAGCTTCCCAGCCGACGTCCGGATTCGTCGGGTTCGCATGCACGGCACTTTCCAAGGCTTGTCGTTGGGCGGATGTATCACCATTCACTTGATAGGCGGCCGCCAAGTCGAGCCAGTAACGCGCATTGTGAGGATTCAGACTTACTGCTGATTTGTAATATTGCAGTGCCGCGGCCGGATCGTTTTGCACGAACGCTAACAACTTGCCAAGCCGGTATTGATATTCGGCGTTTCCGGGCGCGAGCCGAATTGCCAGACCAAGGTGAGATTGGTCGTCGTTCGCGGCGAGCTTCGACGCCACGAAATCACGCGTCGAGAAGAAAAGTAATAGCGCAGCGAGAACCAAAACCCCGGACAGCACAACTTGTCTGGTCGGGTTCTCCAGTACGATCGCCATGAAAATCTAGTCCAATAACCAGCGCTCAGGCACTCTCAGATGAAGCGGTAGGCTTATTGTCAGGGCCGGCTGAACCGTTCGGATCGCCTTCCTCTTCGCGGTAGTACAGGCCGCCGTACTTTCCCTGATACTCGTAGTAGTAATAATAGTCAGGCGATGACAGGTCTACTGCATTGAGGAGAACCCCTGTCACGCGCGCGTTCACTTGCATCAAGATGTCACGAGAACGACGCAATGCTTGTTTTGTCGTCTGGCCCGATCGGATAACTAGTACCACGGAATCCACGCGGGGAGAAAGGACTACCGCGTCCGTCACCGATAAAGTTGGCGGTGTATCGATCACGATGTGATCGTACTGCTCGCGGAGGTCATCGAGCATGTCTTTCATCTGAGCGGACGCGAGCAGTTCCGCGGGATTGGGAGGCGGGGTGCCCGCGGCCAGAATTGAAAGATTCGACAGAATTGGCGAACGCGTGATGGTCTGCTCAAGTGTTGCGGAACCGGTGAGAACGTTACTGAGCCCGCTGCGCGGGCCCATGCCTAATGTTTTATGGACACTGGGACGCCGCAAATCAGCGTCGATAAGCAGAACGCGAACTCCCTTTTGAGCAAGCACGATCGCCACGTTGATGCTGGTGGTCGTCTTGCCTTCTTGCGGCCGCGCGGAAGTGATCAAAATAACTTTAGGCGGCGAACCAAGGTTCGATAGCAGCAACGAAGTACGCAACGCACGATAAGACTCAGCCATCTGCGATTGCGGGCGCGAGATAGTCACGAGCTCGACCGCCTCCTTCGACGATGCAACGGTGAGGCGTTTGAGACCGGTCGATGAGGTGTTGTTCGCAGATCCCAGCGGAATCATTCCCAGCGGAGGCAGTCCGGAGACAACTTGCGCTTGCTCCGTTGTGCGAACGGTGTTGTCCATGTTCTCAAGTAAGAATGCGAGTCCAATGCCGGAGGTTAAGCCAAGAACCAGGGCAAATGCGAGGTTGCGTGGGATGTTTGGTTCCGTTGGCGCAGTGGGTGTACGCGCAATATCAACCAGCCGGATATTGTTGGATTTGAGTCCAGCCGTGACACCGGCTTCCTTGAGCTTTTCGAGCAGTCCTTCGTAAAGCTGGCGGTTGGTATCGACATCCCGCTTTAGAAGACTGTATTCGATGGCACTTTCGTTCAGCTTGTTCGCTTCCTGCTTTTGCCTGTCGAATTGGGCGCCAAGTAATTGCTCTTGCTGAAGCGCGGCCAGGTATTCCCCCTTTACCCGCTCCGCCATTTTCTTGAGCTCCGCTTCAATTTGACGGCCGATTTCCTCAAGTTGGCTGTTGAGCTGCGCAACTTTTGGATACGCTGGCCCAAACTGCGTACTGAGTTCGGCAACCTGAATCTTGAGGTCCGCCTGCTTTGTGTGCAGGCCAGCCAGCAGGGTTGAGGGATTTGAGGAGCTGGTGCCGGTAGACTCCAAAACGCTGGCGGCAGTCGCGACCGCGTCGGCATCACCGCCCTGAATCAAACGATAGAGAGATTCTTTCTCCATACGCACTGCTTCAGCCGAAGTCAGCTGCTTGTTCAGTTCACCAAGTTTCTCAGTGATGATGTTTTGCTTTTCATCCGTTCCAAGTATTTCGTGTTCCTTTTGATATTTGACCAGTTTTTCCTGCGACGTTTCCACTTTCATTTGCAAGTCTTCCAATTGCTTGGTGAGCCAATCAGATGCCTGCATTGTGGATTCAAACTTTGTCTTGAAATTCTGTTCGACGTAAGTGCTAGCGAGCGTGTTCACAACGGTCGACGCAACCTGTGCATTGGTGCTCGTGTATTGGATCACTACGATGCGTGTATTCGGCTTCAGTGAGACGCGCAACCCACTCTTAAACGCCCCAAGTAGCGCCGCCGCTTTGGCAGAATCGGCTTGCAGAGGGTCCGGAGAAAGAGCAGAAGAAGGGCCACCCGGCTTACCGCCAAACTCTGGCATCTTGTCGAGATTTAATGTGCGGATGACCTGAAGGGCCAGGAGATCACTTTGCAGGATATTGACTTCGGTGTCTAAATCCGTTGGGTCATAAAACTCGGCCCCCATGTTTCCGGAGTCTTTGAAATTGACCAAGTTGTAGTCGGGCTTGTTGATCGCAATGCTACCGGACGCTCGGTAGATCGGGGTCATTTTCAAGGTCGCGATGGTCACAATGCTGAAGATTGCGAGCAAACATCCGATGACCGTCCACTTTCGCTTGATCAGGACACGAAGATACTCACGTAAAGCGGATTCCTGAGGAGGAAGCCAGGTGGGTATTTGGGGCGCCGGCGGGCTGAACTCCAACTGAGCCCCCGGGACGACCTCCCGGATTGCCGGGCTTCCTGGCTTTACCAGATGGCCTGAATCCATCAAAACTCCTTAGATTCGACTTGTCCGACTAGCTCAAGTCCGATGCACTTCGTCCAAGAGCCGTCCTTTGGACGTTTTCTACGTGCACGCGGGCGAGCGACGAGATGTTTAGCAAAAAACTGCTTCCGGGGGATTTTATCACCGGAAAGGTTGATGCTGGCCTTGGATTTCGCGCTAGAAGGGCTGAGACTACCCTGTCGGGATCAGGCTTGAATGCAAGGCGTTCGCTATACTAGCTGTGCTTTGATTCTAGAATCGGGAACGCAGATACACACTCCCAAGACGTCATGAGGCAGCAGGGATGAATTGGTCCGAGCAGTCAGTGCTGGTCACCGGTGGAACTGGGTCATTCGGCAAGAAATTCGTTGAAATCATGTTGCGAGAGTTTCAGCCGAAACGACTCGTGATTTTCAGCCGCGACGAGCTGAAGCAACACGAAATGAAGGCTTCCGGTTTTAACCATCCGAGCCTGCGGTACTTCATCGGCGATGTGCGTGATCCTGGTCGACTCGACCGCGCCCTGGCAGGAGTGACGGTGGTTGTTCATGCGGCGGCGCTGAAACAAGTTCCAGCTTGTGAGTACAACCCATTCGAAGCGATCCAGACCAATATCATGGGTGGCCGCAATGTAATCGATGCCTCTATCAATCAAGGCGTGAAGAGGATATTGGCGCTGAGTACCGACAAGGCCGTGAACCCGATTAATCTCTATGGCGCAACGAAGTTGTGCGCAGAAAAGATGTTCGTGCAGGCAAATGCCTATTCCGGGGCGCGAGATACGCGATTCAGTTGTGCGCGATACGGAAACGTGGTTGGAAGCCGCGGAAGCGTAATCCCAATGTTTCTCGAGCAGAAAAGACTCGGAAAGCTCACCATCACCGATCCCAGAATGACTCGGTTCTGGATCACACTGGAGCAGGGTGTGAAGTTTGTGATTCGTTGCATTGAGCAGATGCACGGCGGCGAAATCTTCGTCCCCAAGATTCCCAGCATGCGCCTGACCGACTTGGCTCAGGCAGTGGCCCCAGGTTGTGAGATCGAGTACATAGGAATCCGGGCAGGCGAGAAACTGCACGAGGCACTGGTGTCTGAAGACGAAGCGAGAAACACGGTGGAAACGGACGAAATGTATGTCATTCAGCCGTCGCATCCCTGGTGGCAAAATGGTAACTGGATGAACGCTCGGGCACTTCCGGAGGGATTTCGTTACGCGAGTGACACCAACACGGAATGGATGACCGACCAGCAAGTGCGAAATCTAATGGAGCCAGAAGCGTCGGCCGCCTCCACCGTTCTGACCAGGCGCTAGTGTCCCTACGCTCGCCTAAGTTGATGTTTTGAACTCCGAATCACGCAGATGAGCGTCGTACCGACAACGCGAGAAACTTTGGCTGTAAAGGGCGGAACGCCTGTCCGGAAAACGCTGCTGCCGTACGGGAAACAGTCTATTGATGATGATGACGTAGACGCTGTGGTCGCTGTACTGCGCTCAGATTGGATGACCACCGGTCCGAAGGTCACAGAATTCGAGGAAGCATTTGCGGCAAGGGTCGGTTCCAAGTACGCGGTGAGCTTCAGTTCAGGAACGTCAGCGCTGCACGGAGCGGCATTTGCCGCAGGCCTAGGGCCGGGGGATGAGGCGATCACTACGCCGCTGACCTTCGCTGCGACTGCAAATTGCGTGCTCTACCAGGGAGCACGTCCGGTCTTTGCGGATATACAACGCGACTCCATGAACATCGATCCGGAGGCGATAGGGCGCCGCATTGGCTCTAAGACTCGCGCCATCCTGCCGGTTGATTTTGCCGGGCACCCTGCTGATCTGACTCCGATTTTGGAGCTGGCAGAAAAGTATGGCCTGTTGGTCATTGAAGACGCATGTCATGCATTGGGAGCTGAGTATCGCGGCCAAAAAACTGGAAGCATTGCACACATGACGGTATTCAGCTTTCATCCGGTCAAGCACGTAGCGACCGGTGAAGGCGGAATGGTCACGACCAATAACCCCGAACACGCAGAGACGCTTCGGCGATTTCGTAACCACGGTATTTCGAGCGACGCTCGTCAGCGGCAAACGGCTGGACAGTGGCATTACGAAATGGTGATGCTCGGTTTTAACTATCGCCTAACGGACATCGCCTGTGCCCTGGGCATCTCGCAGCTGAATAAGCTTGATCCGAATCTCGCGCGCCGTCGCGAGATAGCCGCGCGATACTCGATTGCATTTCGCCAAATACCAGGAATAATTTCACCCAGTGTTCGTCCGGACGTAAGTCCCGCGTGGCACCTGTATCCCATTCGAATTGACCTGACCGAATACGACGCTGACCGCGGTGAGATTTTTCGCGCCTTGAGGGCAGAAAATATCGGAGTCAATGTTCACTACATACCGGTGCATTTGCACCCCTACTATCGCGATCAGTTCGGGTACAAGAGCGGAGACTACCCAGTTGCCGAGACTACGTACGAGCAGTTGATCAGCTTGCCGATGTTTCATGGAATGTCCGACCAAGATATTGAAGATGTAATCACAGCTGTCACGAAGGTTTCCGCGCATTTGATCCGAGATCGCAAGCGTAGCCTCGCCGACTCAAAATGAAATACGTGGTCATATTGCAAGCGCGGACGACCAGCACTCGGCTGCCCGCAAAAGCGTTGTTGCCCATCGCAGGTTATCCCAGTGTCTCGCTGGCTGCCTTAAGGGCTGCAAATGCCGGTGGTGAGGTGATCGTCGCCACGTCAGACGACCCTTCCGATGATGCATTGGCGGCTGAAGTACAAACGCACCAGATGCGTGTTGTACGCGGCTCCCTTCACGATTTGCTTGCGCGGTTCCATCGAGCCACGGATTCACTTTCGGACAGCGATATTGTGGTTCGCCTAACGGCCGACAACGTAGTTCCCGATGGACGTCTGGTGCAGGATCTTGCCGCTGCTTTGCACGATTCCGACATGGAATACCTGTTTCAAGCATCGCCTCAAAGCAGGTTGCCTTACGGACTGGGAGGGGAGGCGTTTCGTGTTCGGACATTACGAAAAGCTCACTTGTCCGCGACAAGTGAATTCGATCGAGAACACGTTGGCCCGTGGATGCAAAGGAACTGTCGATCGGCCATTCACACTCCGTCCGCGCTCCAGAATGCGGACTTTAGCCATTTGCGGTGCACGATAGATGATCAGCAAGATTACGATCGAATTTGTCGATTGTTTTGCGGAATTGCGGAACCGGTGCAAGCGACCTGGTGGGACTTGCTCATGAGGCTGGCTGCACTTCCAGATGAGCCCCGTTTTCGCATTCCTTATCGTGTCGTATCCGGGCGCGCCGTCGGTCAGATGACTCTGGGAACCGCTCAACTCGGATTGGAGTATGGGGTTGCCAATCGCACGGGCAAACCCAACAGGGAAACAGCTACAGGTATGGTTCGAGATGCGATCGCACATGGTGTCACTACACTCGATACGGCTCGTGCATACGGCGACGCGGAGGAGGTTCTTGGGCAGTCCTTGACGGGTGCCTGGCGTTCGCGAGCGGAAGTTATCACCAAGCTCGACCCCTTGGCCTCACTCTCGGCGCGGGCGGATCGGGCTATCGTTGAGGCAGCGGTAGATGCGAGCATTCAACAATCGTGCGAGGCGCTTGGCGCGAATCGTTTGAATACTGTGTTGCTCCATCGCTGGCAGCATCACGATGCATGGGAAGGAGCGGCGTGGCGACGCCTCTTGGCTTTGCGCGATCGGGGGACGATCGGAGCTTTGGGAGCGTCGCTGTATACGCCGACTGAGGCCCTACAGGCCTTAAAGGATCCCGACATCAAGAGCTTGCAAATCCCTTTCAACCTGCTAGATCAGCGATGGCGTTCGAAGGAAATCCGGCAAGCTTTGGCGGCCCGCCCGGATGTAGTGGTATCCGCTCGAAGCGTTTTTCTGCAAGGCGTGCTGCTAAGCGATGCTGCAAATTGGCCGTCAGCAGGGAACTACGACGCCAACGCCTACGTACGAGCGCTCCAGCATTTCACCAAGCGTTTCGAAAGGCAGAGCGTCGCCGACCTGTGTGTGGCATATGTGCGCGCTCAAGATTGGATTTGTTCACTAGTTGTGGGGTGCGAAACACCCGATCAGCTCAAGCGAAACTTGGAGATATTTTGTTTGCCGCCGCTCAAACGGGAGCAGTGTGCCGAGTTAGAAGAGAGGGTGCCGGAGGCTCCTGAAAGTCTCCTCAACCCCAGCCAATGGAACAACGAAGTTTATGACGATATCAAAGGTTAATAGAGTGGACATTTCGTCGCTGTTCCGTCTGGATGGGCGTGTTGCGTTTCTTTCGGGTGCAACGGGTCTTTTAGGGCGTCCCATGGCGGTAGCGATGGCCCAAGCAGGCGCGCATGTTGTTTTAAACGCGCGACAACCGGGTCCGCTGGAAGAGCTGCGAGAAGAATTGAAAAGCCAGGGGCATAGCGCTTCAGTAGCTAACTTCGATGTGACAGATGAGGATGCATCACGCGCCCACCTGGAGACGATTGCCAAAAACTTCGGTCGGTTGGATGTCATCGTCAACAATGCGAGCGCCGGACGTCCGGGTACTCTGGGGGATGCCGATCGACGTGATTTCGAGCAGGCATACTTGGTCAACGTCGTCGCCCCGTTCCAAATTATCAAAGCGGCAACGCCTTTGTTGAAAGCGGCGGCGATGAAGACGAGGGGAGGGGCTTCGGTGGTGAATATCTGTTCTATGTATGGGGTGGTGAGCCCGGATCCAAGGATTTACGGGCACAGCGGAGCAAATAATCCGCCGTACTACGGAGCAGCGAAGGCCGCGTTGATACAGTTCACCCGCTACGCTGCGTGTCATCTGGCAGAACACCGAATCCGCGTCAACTGCATCAGCCCAGGCCCGTTTCCTTCCAAGAAATACCTGGAGCGGGACCCCGAGTTTCGGGAAAGGTTGAGCGCGAAAAACCCAATGGGTCGTACCGGGGAAGTGGATGAACTACAGGGACCACTTCTGTTTTTGGCTTCTGACGCGTCGTCGTATGTGACTGGCGCAAATGTCGCCGTGGACGGCGGGTGGACCGCATGGTAGTGAAAAGGTTTCCTTGAGCCGCCCCCGACACTTGGTTTACGCACACTTCCAATAGTTTGACCAATGAGGATACTTTTCCTACATCCTGAAGACTCACTTCACAGTGAACCTTGGGCTACTTTGTCATGGGATCGCATTATCGATCTTGGCCGAAGCGGGCAAATGTCATACGAGTCGGCCTCTACGTACTACCGTTGCGATGTCACACCG
>Ga0207706_10001014_pt1 | contig 28641 bp, 21 predicted proteins | sample KBSC53metaG_FD_184318 | JGI IMG/M metagenome (GOLD analysis project Ga0207706, IMG submission 184318) | Corn rhizosphere microbial communities from Kellogg Biological Station, Michigan, USA - KBS C5-3 metaG (SPAdes) (version 2) | ecosystem: Host-associated > Plants > Roots > Rhizosphere > Soil ... | reverse complement strand
AAATTGCCAACCTCCATCTCCCACAAATGGAATAGCCATAAAAAATATTCCTTTGACTTCCTGATCAATCTTTTTTTCGATTAAATATCTTAAAAGCAAAAAACCACCTACAGAATGACCCGCTAAGATTACCGGGCTTTTTATTTTTTTCAATTCCTTGTCAAACATTGCTGCCCACAATTTATAGTCAGGATCATTTTCGTTTGGCATTTTTGGGTAAACTACTTCATGCGTTTTTTCTAAAGCATTTTCTAAAGCGTCTGCCAATTTCTTATCTATTTTGTAAGCACCTTCTCCGCCTCCTTGTATAAATAATATTTTAGTTTTTTCATAGATCATGGCTGAAATTTTTGTCTATGTTGTTGCCAATAAAAATACTTCTCCGCTTGCAGGCGAAAGGTCGTCGGTTCTGTTTGTAAAATAAAGTCGTTCCATGTCTTTTGTTGAAATTGTTTTTGCTTCTTTAAAACCCACTTCACGAGCTAACTCTAATATTTCATTTGGTGTAAAAAAACTGATCATAGGTGTTCCTGCGGCTTGAGCTCCCTTCATTGACATTTCCATTAAAGGTCTGTCTTCTTCATCAAGAAATTCTATTGGCAAATAAAATGTCATCGCAAGTTTTGAACCGGAAGCAAGTTTCGCAATTTTATTTAGTGTAGAAGTAATTGCCTTTTTTGTAAGATACAAACTAACTCCTGTGCAGGCGACAACAGCAGGTTTGTTGATGTCAAATCCTGCCTTTAATAATTCTTCCCACCACGAAGATGTTTCAAAATCAACTGGTATAAAATGCAAATATTTAGAAATGGCAAAACCAAGTTCAATTAATCGATGTTGTTTCCATGCCAATGTATCGGGTTGATCAATTTCGTATATCTGGAGTTTGGAAGCAATGTCCGCTCTGCGTTGAGCAAATGTGTCAAGACCTGCACCAAGAATAACATATTGATCAATTCTATGCTTGCTTTGTTCAATAATTAAATCCTCAATAAAACGGGCACGAGCTACAATAGAAGCGCGAAGGCGTTTTGTAAATATCATATCAGGACGTTGTTGCCAATCATCTGGTGGCGCTATCAACTTCAATCCAATTTCATCTTCGAATATGTGTGGCTTTGCATCTGCCTGCACATGTAATGCTCTCCATAAAGCTGTTCTTACTGCTGTACTATCCGGTTCTATTATTTTTTTGTTTTGTTCCATTTTAAAAATTCATTCTATTCATTTATTGATCAACTCATGATGCTGTTTAAATTAGGTGAGAAAATTAAAGTTATGAAACCAACGATGACATGAAAAACTACGGTACAAGTGAGTGACACAACGAAGATGCCACAACGTACAAAAGTTGGTTACATAAAATAGATAACTTAAACAGTTTGCAAAATGATTTTTCTATTCGCTGGTCTGAAATACCACGATACCACAGTAAGAATTAAAAGTAACGATGAGGGTAATAATTCAGTCACAGGATCACTCACTGCAATATGCGAAAATATCGCTCCTGACATGATGAAGAAAAAGCCTGCATAAGCCCATTCTTTCAGCAAAGGAAATTTAGGAATGAGCACTGCTATGGTTCCCAAAATTTTCCAGATGCCAAGTATTGTTAAAAGGTAAACAGGATAGCCCAAATGCGTGATCATATCTGCTCCGCCTTGTCCGTTTTTCATCTTGAATAACTGTCCGGATCCGGTTGCCAACATTCCTAATGCAAGCCAGATAGTAGCGATCCAATAGATGATTTTACGTGCCCTTCCGGCAGTCGGGTTTCTCTTTGTCATGGTGAGTTATTTTAATTTGCTTACAACTTCTTGCAAACGGTTATGCGCCCAATTTATGCCTTGTGCAAAAGGTAACTTCAACACTTCATTTCTTTGTGCAACCGATTCATATATTACATGCATATTGAGTTTGCTGGTGTCGTCAGTGAGTTGTTGAAATTCATAGAACTCAAGCTGCACGCCAAACGGCGTATTCTCCATTTCAAATGTGCGTGTGATCTTCCGGTTCTCAACAAACTCATGGATTACTCCATTAAACCTGTGTTTGTTTCCTTTAGGATCGGTTGTTTCAAATTGGTAACTGCCGTGCTTTTTTCTTTCAAGCTTCAGCACTTTTGTTCCCATCCATTGCTCAACAATTTCCGGCTCTGCAAACGCTTTAAAAAGTAATTCTACCGACAAATCAAATTCCCTTGTAATCACTAATTCCTGTTTACCTTCTTCGGCATTTATTTTTGTTTTTTGTTCCATATTTTTTTAATGTAGTGTTTTTGTCTTTTGTTAACCTTGAACAAGACCGATAATGTTACCGTCCTTATCTTTTGCACTCGCAATTAATCTTCCTCCTCCAACATTTTTTATCTCCTGAATGATTTGCGCACCGGCATCAACGAGAATTTGTAAACTATCTTTAATGTCATCAACATGAAAAAATGCTGCTACTCCTCCTTCAGGATTATTGGGAACTAATCCAATATCCTGGTCGCCGATCTTGAAACCAACATAATACGGTTGATCTGCATAAGGTTCAACTCCTAAAAGTTTACGAAATACTGTCTTTGATTGATTAATATCCTTAACAGGATAAAGAACAGTTTTGATGCCCTTGTTCATAGTGCTTAAATTTATTATCCTACTCTTTTGGATTTTCGGTGTCTCCCGTTTTTGTTTATGGTTTCTGCTCCACAATTTTTTATTTTATTTTTTTGATTTGTATTTTTTCATGATGGTTTCTATTTTATTAAACCTTTCATCCCACATTTTGCGGAATGGTTCGATAAAGTCGGCTACTTCTTTCATTTTTTTTGCATTGATGTGATAATAAATTTCCCTGCCGTTTTGCTCTTGTTGAAGTAATTCACATTCAGTGAGAATTTGCAGATGTTTTGAAACTGTTGGTCTTGCTGTATCGAAATTTGCTGCTATTGCTCCTGCTGTGAGAGATTGCGAAGCAAGGAGCAGAAGTATAGCCCTTCTTGTGGGGTCGGCTATGGCTTGAAAAACATCTCTTCTTAAATTCATTTGCGTAGCTATTTGGCTACAAATATAATATGAAGTCATTTAACTACGCAAATTTTTTTTGAATGAGAAAGAAAAAATTAACACCATGAAATAAAAAAACCGCTCTTTGCAGAACGGCTCTTAGTTATAAATTCTTTGTACACTTATTTTATTAATTCTTTCTTTTTTACCTCCACTTTGCCAAGCGGTTTGCTGCGTGCGAAATCAATAAGGATAGGTGCCGCAACAAAGATAGAAGAATAAGTACCGGTGATAACACCTATCAGCATCGCGAATGCAAAACCTTTTGTTACCTCACCGCCAAAGATGAAGAGAATAAGAATGGTGAGGAACACAGTTAAAGATGTCATTACAGTACGGCTCAAAGTCTGGCTGATCGCTGTGTTGATGATCGTCGCTTTGTCTGCGTTCTTCAACAGTTTCGAATCTTCACGGATACGGTCGTAAACAATAACCGTGTCGTTCATGGAGAAACCGATCACAGTAAGCACCGCCGCGATAAAATATTGATCTATCTCAAGAGGGAAGCCGAGATGCAGGTTTCTTGCAAAACTGAAAACAATTAATGTAATGAACACATCATGCAGCAACGATACGATCGTACCAATGGAATATCTCCAATCGCGGAAACGAATGAAGATGTATAAACAAATTACGATGATGGAAATGATGGTTGCTTTTGTTGCACCTTTCTTTAGATCTTCAGAGATCGTTGGCAACACGGTTTGAGATTCCCGTTTGAATTTGTTACTGCTGAATTCTTCGTAGCTTGTTCCTTGCGGCAAGAATTTTTGCAAGCCGCTGTATAATGTACGCTGAACACTTGAATCAATGTTATTTCCTGTTTCTTTTATGCGATAAGAAGTGGTGATGTTGAGCTGATCGTTTGTGTTAACTGTTTTGATGATCGGCGCTTCACCAAAAGTTTTTGCAAGGGCAGATCTTACATCTTCCACATTGGGAGGTGTCGTAAATTTGATAGTGTAGCTGCGTCCCCCTGAAAATTCTACACCTTCATCAAAACCATGAAAGAACGAACCGATACCAAACACCAACACAAAAACAGAGATTACGTAAGCAACTTTCCTGTACTCAATAAACTTGAAAGTTCTGTGCGTGAATATCTTCTTTGATATTGTTGTGAAATATTGAAAGTGTCTTTGTTTATTGGTATAGAAATCAGTGATCAGCCTTGAGATAAGAATTCCGCAGAATAATGAAAGGGTAATACCCAACATTTGTGTTGTTGCAAAACCAAGCACCGGACCTAAACCAAATATGAAAAGAATTGCAGCCGTTAAGAATGTTGTAACGTGTGCATCCAACACCGGAGCATAAGAACGTTTATAACCATCTGATACAGCAGTTAAATATCCTTTGCCTTTGGTGAGTTCTTCTTTTATTCTTTCAAAGATGATAACGTTTGTATCTACTGCCATACCAATGGTCAATACCAAACCCGCGATGCCCGGAGCAGTAAGTGTGAAGCCTAATGCTGCAAGGATTCCGATAGTAAAGAGCAGGTTTAATATCAATGCGATGTTTGCTACCCATCCTGCAGTATTGTAGTAGATGAGCATTAAAGCAAATATCACGATGAATGAGATCAAAAAAGACATTGCACCGCCTGATACTGCTTCTTGTCCAAGTGTAGGTCCAACCACCTGTTCTGCAACAATTTTTGCAGGAGCAGGAAGTTTACCTGACTGAAGAATATCCGCAAGGTCCTGCGCTTCCTGTACAGTAAAGTTGCCGCTGATCTGTGAATTGCCCGACGGTATCGGGTTCAACACATTTGGTGCACTGTAAACAAAATTATCAAGTACAATAGCAATGGGTTTTCCAACATTATCTGCAGTCATCTTACCCCATATTCTTGTACCTGTTGCATCCATATCCATGCTGATTGCAGGTCGTCCTTTTTCATCAAAGGTTTGTCTTGCATTGGCTACGTGTTCGCCTTCCAGTTTTGCAGAACCGTTATCTAAAGTTTTTACAGCATAAAGTGCAAGCCTGTCTTTCAGAGCATTGCCGTTATTGTCTTCAGCAGTTCCATACATGAACACAAGGTTTGCCGGGAACTTGCTTTCAACAACATCCATTCTTAAATAAGAACCGAGCAAGCCGGTATCTTTTTTCATTACATCAGCAATGTAAGCAGGATAATGAATAGAGCCCGTGTTCGGATCCCTGTAACCCTGCCCTACACCTGCAAACAAACCGAGAATAGGATTTTCATTTTTCTTCAGTTGTGTTGAATCGGTTGTTGTTGGAGTAGCTGTAGTTTTTTTAGCTCCTGTATCTATGCCTGATAAGGTGTAAGTTTTTGTTGTGTCTGCATTTGTGTGAGGTTGCGCAACAATTTGCTTTGTTGTGTCAGTGGTTTTTTTAGTTGTATCGTTTGCTGCAGGTGTGCCTTTCAAATAATCAGCTACCGCTTTATCTGCAGTCTGTAATGCGTCACCAACTTCACTCAGGTTATACACTTCGAAGAATTGCAGATTGGCAGTTGATTGCAGGTAGTGGCGAACCCTTTCAGGATCATTGATACCCGCCAATTCAATATTGATCCTTTGTTTTGAAGGATCAGGATTAATATTGGGAGAAGCTACTCCAAACCTGTCAATTCTGGTTGTAAGAATTCTTGTTGTATTATTAAAAGCGTTGATTGCCTCTGTACGCAAATAACTTAAAACAGCATCATCGCTTGCATCAAGTTTTATGGCGTTATCACTGCGGGATGCAAAATAAGGAGCCAGCTTTGCCCCGTTCGATGCCTTTTTAAATTCATCATAAAATAAAGAGATAAGGTCAGCACCGGTATTGGCTTTGCGTGCAACTGCATTATTCACTGCGGTATTAAACGCAGCATCTTTTGGATAATTAGCTAATGAACGTATCAATCCATCCAAACCCACTTCCATAGTTACACTCATACCACCCTGCAGGTCAAGACCAAGACTTAACTCTTTATCCTTTGCATCCTGGTAAGTGGTTAAACCAAAGATCCCGATTTTTGTATCCTTTGTACTGTCGAGCAAACGTTGCAAACGCTGTTTTTGCAGATTGTCCAGAGAATCGGCATAAGTTGCCTGCAATTCTTTATTTCCCGGATATTTGGTTTCCGCTGATGGATAATTTGCTTTTACCCAGGCTGCAGCCCTTTCGGCCATTGAACTTTCATGGCTGCGCACCATCCATGTAAACGACAGTTGATAAAGACAAATAATAATAAGCGCAATGGCAAAAAACCGCACTAAACCTTTCAGTTGCATAAAATGATAGGGTTTTCTAAATTTTTGTGAGCGGCAAAGATAGGGGTTTGAGACTTAAATTAAAGTTGAAAATTAAACGTTAAAAATGCGCTGCTATGTGCTTTTCGCAAGAAGAACTTTAAGAACGGACAACTTTAGTTATCCCATGATTTTCTTCTCATTCAAAAAATTTTTTTGGGCTTTGATTTCTTATCTTTAATTTCTTTTATAACTACTCATGAAGCCATCTCTAATAACCCTCCTCATTGACGATGACAGGGATGATCAGGAAATTTTCTCGCTTGTAATGCGGGAGATTTATGATAAGGCGGAATGTGTTTTTGCCACTGACGGAATTTACGCTCTTGAAAAAATAAAATCAAACACTTCATTTATTCCTGATTTGATTTTTATTGACATTAACATGCCCCGTATGAACGGCATACAATGTTTGGCGGAAATAAAAAAAATAAAACGCCTGCAAAATGTTCCTGCATATATGTATTCAACCTCTGCGGAAATATCAATCGTTGAAGAATGTAAAAAGCTGGGCGCTACGGATTTCATCAAGAAGCATATTGATACCAAAGATCTGAAGCAAGATCTTGTAAGAATAGTATCCTGTTTAAAAATGGATAAAAATGCAAACCTTAGAAAAAATACCTGATTTTCTCTCTGCTGCCGGAGATATGGCTGATCGTGTTCGCAAATTTGACTGGACAAAAACATCGCTTGGCAAAAGCGATTCATGGTCTCAAAGTTTAAAAGTTGCTTTAAGTATTTGTTTAAATTCTAACTTTCCCATCGCTATATATTGGAGTAAAGAATTAATTCTTTTTTACAATGATGCATGGAGCTCAATTCCTGGTGAAAAACATCCCTGGGCTTTAGGACAACCTGCTAAAAAAGTGTGGCCTGAAATATGGAACGATATTGAACCGCAATTTCAAAAAGCATTTAGTGGAATACCGGGAGGATCAAAAGACGCGTTGTTACCCATGCAAAGACATGGATATACAGAGGAATGTTATTTTGATTTTACTTTCACCCCGGTTTTTGGTGAAGAAGGAAAAGTTGACGGTATTTTTAATGCAGTAATAGAGACAACTTACAGAGTGATCAATGAAAGACGAACATCTTTTTTGCAAAAACTTTCAAACAAAATTGGTTCATCCACTTCTTTTAATGACTTACTTGAGCAAACAATAGCTTGCTTAAAAACAAACCCATACGATATTCCATTTTCCTTTATTTATACATTTTCTCAACAAGAGAAATCTCAAATAGTCGCTTCAACAGAAGAAAATCATGAAACGATTTTATTAAAACAGAATTGGCCAACTGAAGAATTGGATAAAAAAGTTCAACCTGTTTTAATAAGTGATATTAGCAATTACTTATACGAGATTCCCCCAGGTTCATGGCCAGAACCTCCTAAAGAAGCACTTCTGGTTCCCATTAAAGCAAATGACGGATCAATTAATGGTTATATTGTTTTTGGGATTAGTGCACGAAGAAAATTCGATAAAGAATACTTGTCTTTTTTTGAGGCGATCGCAGGCTCGGTTTCCACAACAATGAACACAATTCAGTCTTTGGAAGAAGAACGCAGACGGGCAGAAGCGTTGGCTGAAATCGACAAAGCAAAAACTTTGTTTTTCACCAACATCAGTCATGAATTTCGTACACCCCTTACGCTTATGCTGGGTCCAATTGAAGAAACATTAAAGGATGAAAATATCATTCCTGTAAATCTGCAAAGAATGGAAGTTGCTCATCGCAACGCTTTGCGCCTGCTAAAGTTGGTTAACACACTGCTCGATTTCAGCCGGATAGAATCGGGCAGGCAGAAAGCGAATTTTGTACTTACCGATATTGTATCATTCACTAAAAATCTTGCAGGCAATTTTCGGTCGGTCACAGAAAAAGCAGGTCTGCAATTAAGCGTACAAATTGATGAGTTTATTCCGCCTGTTTACATCGACGGTGAAATGTGGGAAAAAATTGTTTTCAATCTTTTATCCAATGCGTTCAAATACACTTTAAAGGGAAGTATAGAAGTAAAACTTTCCACAGAAAGCAATTGTGTTTTATTACATGTAAAAGATACCGGCGTAGGTATTCCTGAAAATGAACTGCCACACATGTTTGAACGTTTTCATCGCGGGCAGAATATTACCGCCAGAACTTTTGAAGGAACAGGAATTGGTTTATCGTTTACCAAAGAACTTGTTCAGTTACATGGCGGCACCATCAGCGTTGAAAGCAAACAAGGCAATGGAACTACATTTACCGTTGCAATTCCTTTAGGGAAAGAACATCTTCCTGCATCGCAGATAAAAAGTGGGGGCCAGAATTTTGAAGATGTAATCTCCGACATGTACATTGAAGAAGCCACATCTATCCTCGAAAGCACTTCTTCAAAAAATAAAATAAACAATGACAATGGCAATAAAACAGCTAACCACCTGCCCAGGGTGATGATTGTTGATGATAATGCGGATATGCGGCAACATATAGAAACTTTACTTGCTTCTAAGTACAATACGCTTTCTGCTTCTAACGGTGCAGAGGCATTGCAAAAAATAAAAGAATCAAAACCCGATATTGTTTTGAGTGATGTAATGATGCCGGTGATGGATGGCATTCAATTGTTGAAATCTATAAAAAGTAATAAAGACACGGAACAAATACCCGTAGTTCTTCTTACTGCAAGAGCCGGCGAAGAATCAAAGATAGAAGGTTGGCAAACAGGTGCGGATGATTATCTTGTAAAACCTTTCTCTTCAAAAGAATTGATCGCAAGAATTGAAGCCCAAATAAAAATTAAACAGCGCCGGGATGATGCTTTGCAAAGCGTATATAACCTTTTTAATGAAGTGCCTTTTGCAGTGGTAGTTTTAAAAGGTGAGGATCTCATCATAGAATTTATCAACAAGTATAATCTTGATATATGGCAGCGTAAAAAAGAAGAAGTATTGGGCAAACCTTTATTTGAAGCGAGGCCGGATATACGGGCAAGCGTAGAGGCTGTGCATGCAGAAGTGTATCGCACAGGAAAAAGATTTACGGGCAGTGAAATTCCGGTTGATCTAATTATAAACGGTAAAACGCAGACACGTTACTATAACGCTATCATAGACCCGATGTTGAATGAAGAAGGTAAAATTATTGGGCAATTTGCCACGAGCATTGATATCACAGAGCAGGTAACGGCGAGAAAAAAAATTGAAGAGAGCGAAACGCGCTTCAGATTTTTGTTTGAAAGCAATGTATTCGGTGTTGCTTATTGGAAAATTTCGGGAGAAATTTATGATGCTAATGATATTATGCTGAATGTGCTTGGATACACAAGAGAAGATATGCAGGAAGGAAAAGTGAGCTGGAAAAAATTCACATTGCCAGAAGACGCACCATTGCATGAAGAAAAAGTAAGACGGGCACTTGCAGGGAAAACTGTTGTTCCTTATGAAACAAAATGCATAAGGAAAGACGGAAAGCAAATTACGGCCCTTGTTGGTTATGCGATGCTGACAAATTCAAAAGAAAACGGTATTGCATTTCTGCATGACATCACGAAAGAAAAAGAAGCCGAAACTGCTGTGCTCTTTGCGAAAGAACAATTAGAGCAAACATTTAAAAATATTCCCGCAGGAGTATTTCTTATAGATAAAACAGGTGATATACTTTTTGTAAATGATATCGCGGCACGCATGAGCGGTTATCCATCAGCCGGCGCAATGCTCGCGGTAAAAGATCCTGCTGTTATTTCAAAAAAGATCACAGATACCTATCAGATGTTTGATGAAGAAGGAAAACCTATCTCAATGGAAGATACTCCTGCTGCTCTCGCATTGAAAACCGGAAAATCGCATCAAGCCATTCTTGAAATAAGAGATAAAAGAAACAATTCGTTTTATTGGATACTTGCAAAAGCCTCTCCTTTGTTTAATTCTGATGGAAGCCTCTCTATGGTACTTGATACTTCAACAGACATTACCATTCAAAAATTAGCGGAAAAAGAATTAAGACAAAGTGAAGAACGTTTCCGTACGCTTGCAGAAACACTTCCTCAAATGATCTGGGTTAGAAATGCTGATGGTTTGATAGAATATGCATCAAAACAGTGGGAGGAATACTCAGGTATAAAAGATATAAGTGAAGCATGGAGAACAATGGTGCATCCCGATGATTGGGAAATATTGATGAACGCATGGGAAAAAGATAAAGAAGCAGGCAAACCGTTCAGATATGAAGTACGATTAAAAAATAAACAGGGAGAATATCGCTGGCACTATGCATCCGGAGAACCTGTGAAGGATTCTTCCGGCAAAGTGATAAAATTCATCGGGGCATTAACAGACATACACGTTCAGAAAACATTTGCAGAAAAATTAGAACAGGAAGTTGTACAGCGAACGGAAGATCTTATAAAAGCCAATAAAGAACTGGAATCATTCAACTATATTGCCAGTCATGATTTACAGGAACCTTTAAGAAAAATACAAACATTTATCATCCTCATAGAAAAACAAAAAGATGATAATACACTTTCCGAAAAATATTTTGGAAAAATACGCTCATCGGCACAGCGAATGAGTGACCTTATTCAATCTATCCTTAGCTACAGTCGCCTGTCAAAAGCAGGTGAGGATTATACCTTAACGGATCTGAATATTATTCTTAACGATGTTAAAAACGATTTTGAATTGCGCATCAAAGAAAAAAATGCAACAATAATAAGTAACAGTTTGCCGGTAATCAAGGCAAATACTTTGCAGATGCATCAACTCTTTTCAAACATTATCAGTAACTCTCTAAAATTTTCAAATGATTCTCCACAAATAACAATCAATTCAAAAATTGTTGCAGCGCAGGAAATACCTGTTGCTGATAAAATTGATCCAAAACAAAATTTTATTCACCTTACGTTTTACGATAACGGTATCGGCTTCGATCCTGAATTTAAACAACAAATCTTTCAACTGTTCCAGCGTCTTCACAGCAAAGAAGAATATTCCGGTACAGGAATTGGTTTAAGCATTGTAAAAAAGATCGTGGAGCGACATCATGGATTTGTAAACGCGGATTCAATTCCAGGCAAAGGAGCCACATTTAATGTGTGGTTACCCTTGGTATAATTTTTTTGTTACTCGTGGGACGATCTTATCAAATGGTGTTTAAAAAATATTTGAAAATTTTGCTACATTGGAGTAGAGTATGATTGTTGTTTTTCCAGCTTCATTTTTTGATACAAAATTCTTTGGAGGATTAAGGCAAATAAAAATAAATTTAAGAGTTAAGCTGTGAAATAATTATTCATTGAATTGTTTATCGCGAAGGCTTTTTAAAATATATTTTTTCACTTCAAGAAATTTATCATGATCTTCCTGTTTGCGTATGATCATTTCACCTGACCTCAAGTTAAACAGAAGGTCGCCGGAGATAAATCTATCCATTAGTTGTACGACAATTTTTTTCTCTTCATAACTTAATAGTTTAAAATAATCATCCCTATGGGTATTTAATTCATAGATGACATGTGTTGCTGCTTTTTTGTTATCATTAGAAGACACAAAATATTTAGCAAGCTCGTTTGCAAAGGCTATCAGGGAAGGCATAGTTTAAGGTTTATGGGTTAAGACAATCTTACCACAAGGCTGCAATCTTTAAGAATGCTTTTTTTAAAGGGATCAAATGTAAGGTCGATTCTTCTTTATTTGTTTTCTTAACGATTGATCTTCTGAAATCATTCATTGGCAATATTGCTTCTTTTTTCTTTTTTTTATTAAGATAATATAATTGTAATATAATTCTCTCGCTTTCATTCGCTGTAATTTTATTTTTTCTTTTCTTCTTTATCATAGGAAAGTTTAAACAGTTAGCAAGTTGGATACAATTGGATTAGAGTTAGAGTAGTTTCATAGAGAAAGAAAATGTAAAGTAATTTACACTCTTTTAGGAATTTGATGCAACTAAAATCGATGAAGGTATCCGGGTTCCCGATGAATGTAGTAACAGGGCATTGACTCACCGGTATCAGCTTTTTGTATAACACGGTATTACATCTTTTTTTGAATTCATTTTTAGATAATGAAATAAGTTCCTGGCATGAATTTGTAATGCAATTATAAATTGCTATCACTGCTAACCAAATTTAAAATTGGTAAAGTTTTCATTTTGTGAATTAATTTATCTTCATGGTTTAAAATATCGTTATGATACAACGTATACAAACTATTTGGTTATTACTCGCCGCTGTGTGTGCTTTTCTTACTATAAGATTGCCTTTTTATAGCGGCCATAAAATAGATGATCCTCAAAAACTGTATGCCGTTTTAAATGCCACTACCAGTATGCTGTTATTAATTCTTACGGTTGCAGTTGGAATAGCTTCTCTTGTTTTAATATTTTTATTTAAAGACAGAAAAATGCAAATGCGCATTACGTTTGCTACATTACTTGTATCTCTTTTAAATATTTTATTGTATTATAATGAAACGAAAAAATTTATTGCCAGAGAAAGCAGTTTAGATCTTGCCTGTGTATTTGTTTTTGCAATTCCTGTTTTATTGTTTCTTGCGTTCAGAGGTATATACAAAGATCAAAAACTTGTAAAGAGTGTGGACAGGCTCAGATGAGTTAAAGCATTAATAAAAAACACCGGTTATAAAGCCGGTGCTACCTGTCCTGATAAAATGATATTCAGGTACTGGATCAGGGTAAAAAGCCTGGATAATCCGCTCAGTTTTTAACTAAGGCCCCCTTTTATCAGAGCAATAATATGTGCCTCCGTTAGTATATCTGAGCAAAGACTTTTGTTTTGGAAATTTTCACTTTCCTTTTTTAACTGCCGGGTGCCAAAAGGTTGAAACAATATCTTTCTTGTAATATACACTTCATGAAGCATTTTATCATCGTTTTGCTCTTGCTCTTTATGATTTAACGTTCTCATGAGATTTTTTGTATGTTTTGCAGTGCATATTTATAGCATTATAAAACATATGACAAGGTGATTTTCCCCATTTATGAATGTGATTTTTCACATTGAAATATGTGGTTTTTCACAAAAGGTCAATCAAACTTTTTATGCCTTGTTCTTTGCTTAAGTGTTCGAAGATGATTTTGATTCCCAAATCAGAAGAATAGTTTGTAATACAAAACTTATTAGAGAATAATTTTTGATTAATTCAAAAATTTTTTTTTATCTTTTCTGTCATTATACTTACTGCTTAATTGTAAACCTCCGTTTCAGAATACGATATCCTGCTTGTTTAATCAACCCAAACCATATCCGGGATAACCTGCAAAGTGAGTGTGTGCTTTAGTAGTTGATTTTTGTTTTTGTGTAAAACGAAAAGCAGAGATTATTAACTTGATAAATTCAATCCACCCATGTTAGAAAACGTACCTGTTGGCAACATTTCTGAGAGAAGGAGAAAAATTTTTCTTTTATCAAATACTCAGTTAGCAAGAAGAACTATTCTTTCGCTTATTTCTTTTCTTGTCTTCAATTTAATAAAAGCACAAACAACAATCAGTTCTGACGATTTTGAAAACACATTATCTGTTTTTTCACAAACGAGTGGCTCGGGAACTTTTTATTCCGGAAATTCAACTGCATCAGACAGACCTGCTACATCTCCCTTCGCATCTTCAAACATTTATGGATACGGCATTACCAATGGAAGCGTTACCATTACATCTTCAAACATCAATACGTTTGGATACAGCTCTGTACAACTAACTTTAAGAGTTGGGGCTTTCTCTATTGCCAGCGGATTAAATGGTATGGATGCCGGTGATATAATTAAAATAGAAGTTAGCCCTGATGGAGGAAGCACCTACTATAATACAATCCAGATCACAGGGACTAGTAATGCCTACTGGTCTTACTCAGGAGGCACAGGAAATGCAAATACTATTTATGATGGAAATACTTTACCTGTTACGTTTTCGCCTATGGGAGGCGGAGCAAGAACAACAGATGGTTATAGTAAAATCACCATAACTTCTTTGCCAGCGGTATTAAATTTGAAAATAAGGATTTCATTAACTGATAATGCAAATGAAAGATGGTTGATTGATAATTTTCAATTAACAGGTATTGTCACTACTCCGATAATTCTTTCTCCAACATCAGCGAATATAACCGTAAGTGCAGCAGATCTGGGTGCAAACATTACCGATCAAGGTGCTTCTTCAATTATTGAACGTGGCACTGTGTATAAAATAACTTCGGGTGTTACAATAACTGATAATCCTTTAGCAGAAGGAGGTACAGGCACAGGTTTTTTCTCCCATACACGTTCAGGCTTAAGCCCTCAAACACAATATTATTATAGGGCTTATGCAAAGAATAGTAATGGAACAGGTTTGTCTCCCGAATTAAGTTTTTATACACTCAGTAATCCTCCGCTTTCTGAATCAACCAATTTAACAGCCATACCAATTGACATTGACGAAATCGATCTTATGTGGACTGCTGCAACCTTCCCTTTGTCCGGTGCCTTTGCTAATGGTTATATTATTTTGAGCAGAAATGATTACACAAATCCAATCACATCTGATATAACAAATGGTGTTGCCCCTTCTTCCTTATCATTATCATCAGGTACCACTTTAGTAACAACAATTACATCAGGTGCTACCGTTTCTTACAGCAATACAGGTTTATTTACCAATACTCAATACAATTACATGATCATTCCTTTTGCATGGGATGGAATTCATACATCTACCTATAATTATTATACTACAAATGCATTAACAGGAAATGCATTAACGCTTGGAGCTACAGGTCCTTCCTCCGACTTTCGAACAAAAGCAAACATAGCAGGCAATTGGAGTACAGCCGGATCATCAGGTATTTGGCAATCATACAACACGGTTTTGAATAAATGGCAAACAGCAACTGTGGCACCAACAAGTACCGCAAACAGCATTGAAATAAGAAGTGGTTGCACTGTAACTATTGATGCCGCAGCATCTGCCAATGCACTAATTGTTGATAACGGAGGAACGCTCAATCATCCGTCAAGCTACAGTTTTAATATAGCGGATGGAAATGGTTACGATAATTCAGGTATTGATTTTATTGTTAACGGAACTTATGTATTGAGCGGACAAAAACCGACTTTTCTTGGCTTAGCTTCTGCACAAATAAATAGTACAGGTGTTGTAAGAGCTGATGCAAATGTAGGTGGTGGAAGTGATGATTTTGCACGACTAACAAATGTATTATTTACGACAGGCGCAATGTTTCAGTGGAATGTTAATGCAAGTGCATTTGAAGCAGGAGGAAGTACATCAGGTGCTGTTACTTATTTCCCAGGTAGCACAAGCAGTGATAAACCAATCTTTCGCATCTCTGCAAATCCGGGTGACATAGGGGGAAGCAACAGCGTAACCTTTAACGGCAAGGTAGAGGTTACGACCGGCAATGCAACCAATATTCGCTTTGTAAACTCGGGAACAAAATATTTTAGAGATGGTTTAGGAAGTCCATCTGGCAATTCCGGAAAAATTACCAACACCACCAATTGCGGCGCTTTTGTAATTACAGGACCCAACGCTGTTATCAGTGGCAATCTTATTCTCAACATCGATGATGCATCTTCTGTTTTTAATGACCTTGAAATAGCTTCAGGAGCTTCGGTAACAATTTCCGGATCGCCTACAATTAAGATAGGTTCTAATGCGCCAGGATCAAATATGGTGATAAACGGAACTTTGTTGAACAACGGCTCTACGCCCATTGAAATATATTCCGGCAATCTTTATATCAACAATTATCTTGATCCTGCTTCTACAGGAAGCTTTAAAGCAAGCAGCAGCGCACCTTCTTCAAATTCGAATGTCTATGTTGGGGGCATATCAAACACAAGTGCAGGAGCATTGAAACTAACTTCAGGTTTTAACTATATCAACACATTTACGATGAACCGCGGTTCTTCAGGAACAGGCGGAAGTTTAATAATGGCGAGCAACATGAACGTAAAAAGTTTCGCTTTATCACATGGCGTATTGGCAACTGATAATAATCTTATTACATGGTTAAACTCCGGGTCAGGTAGCTCACTTTCATTGCCTTCAACTTACAGCGATAGTTATATCTGCACTTGCAATTCTTCAGGAACAGAAATTACTGCAACGGGCAGCAATGGTTTTCGCATTAACAACGTAAGTGGCAATACGGATCAAATCTTTCCCGTAGGAACCGACTTTGTTTCTCCAAACAGGATGTCAATAAATATGAATGGAAGCACTACGGACAATTTTACGGTAGTAGTTGGCAAAGGAGATATAGGAAACACTGCAAAACCAAGAGTGAATCGCATTTGGTATGTAAGTGAAGACGCAACCGGTGGCAGTACGGCTTCCATGAAATTATATTTTACAAAGAGAAATTGGTCTGCGAGTTCTTTTGGCATTGGACAGGATGAAATTGAGGATGGATTTATTTGGAATGATCCTCATCTGGTCCAAAAAGATGCTGCGGGCAATTTCATAAACGTTGCTAAGATGGGGACAACAGATGTTCCTGATTTTACTTCTTCATTATATGATACGGAGATTTATGGTGAATATACCAAAGGAATAAGCCAGGACTTCTGGAATACTTATGACGGCATAACCAATTTTGTAAAGTTTTCTGTTATCAATCTTGCCGACATTATTCTCCCTGTAAAAATTTTAAACTTCAGAGCATTCCAAAAAGGTAATGCAGTGAAAATCGATTGGTCTTCATCAAATGAGTTAAATGTGGATCGTTATATAGTAGAGCGTTCTACGAATGGAATCAATTTCAGCGTTTTAAAACCCGTAAAAGCGTTTAACAACAGCAATTTTTCAAATTATAATATCATCGACAGTTTTCCTGTGAGCGGCAATAATTTTTATCGGCTGAAAATTATAGACAAAAACGGAAGAGTAAACTATACGCGAGTTGAAAACGTGCACATCAATAATAAAATGCCTTCAATAACTATTTATCCAAATCCGGTTGCCAATAAATTAGTACATCTTCAATTTTCAGATTTGCCTGCCGGAAAATTTCATTTTATTATTTATGACGCCATTGGTCAATGTGTTTTTAATAAAATCGTAGAGCATGCGGGCGGAGCATCAATAGAAAGTTTAGCGCTTCCGTTCACTATCAAAACAGGAAATTATGTAATAAAAATTTTTGATGAAACAAATCATTTCACCTCGGTTGTACTGATCAAATAATAATATTTTACTTTTAAAAGCAAGAAATTTTTGAAGCAATTCTGCTTGTTTATTTTGTATCGATCATTTATAAGAACAAGAACACAAACAAAAGAAATTTGTGATCGGGATTCGAAGTTTTTTTTGGAAAAGAATATCTCATAAATAAATGTGTAAAAAAAATCTACACAGAGACAAAAAATTCTTAAACAAATATTTGGAAACGGCTTTAAAATTTCGGACATTTACCCTCCCAAAAATTGAACAGACATACTTCTAACGATGAGCTTAATTTAAAATCCAACCCCTTTAGAATTCAAACACCCAAACTCTCAAATAAATACTTATTTACTATTACTGAAAATTATCCATTCGGCGCTGGTAATTATGTTCATAAAACTTTAAAAGAAAAAGGAGGTATCATGAAAGACCATTCATCACCTTACATTGACAGAAAAAGAAAATCAATTGAGTTCTCAGTAAAGAATGATTGCGCTTCTCAAATTTCCCTTTCCGGAACTTTTAATAATTGGGCGCAGGATCAATTGAATTTAAAACCATCAAAGGACGGTACATGGAAAATTAAAATACCCATGTTACCAAGGGGAAAATACAGTTATAAATTTTTTGTCGATGATAGAATGTGGATGGAAGACATAGAGAATCCTTATCGTGAACCTGACGGCGTTATTGGTTTTAACAGCATTCTTCTTGTAGAAAATTAGTTTTATAATGTTGACCCACTTGTATTAGTTTTAATCAGCACCTGTTGCGGAACTCTTGTACTTTTTAATCATATACAGCTGTAAAATTCACTATCTATAAAAGCTCTTGCAGGCTGTCTTCAACGACGGCCTTTTTCATTTCTAAAAAAAGAAAAATTTATTGAGAATGAGACGCAATGAGATAGATTACAATTTTTTTGAAAACTTTTTGTTGTATTATTTACGCTTAGAATAGATTGGCTTTTAAAAATCCGAAATCAATTTTATTAAGAGAGGTTTTACTATTTATTTGTTTTACTCGTAACTTGTCATTCTTCACTGCAAAACCAAATTTACATATGAAAAAAAACACAACGACTGCCTTCACTCCGACTTCTTCTGAAAAAGAAAATCAAATTAATACCAATGAAAAAAACACCAGAATGAACCGCCGGAAATTTGTAGAACTGACTGCTGCCGCTGCTGCAGGCTTTACTATTGTTCCAAGACATGTGCTCGGTGGCAAAAATTATATTCCGCCCAGCGATAAAGTTACTTTAGCTTACATCGGTACAGGTACAGAAGGCATAAGAGAAATGCTGCCCATGCTTGCCGTTCCTGAAATTCAGATCGTGGCTGTTTGCGATCCCAATAAAGAAGCAAGAGGTTACAGAGATTGGGGACCTACCTATTTAAGTGGTGCTATAAAGAAGGCGCTGAACAAACCAGACTGGTCGCCTGGCGGAGATAATTTGATCCCCGGCGGGAGAGATAACGGAAAAAATATCGTTGAAACTTATTACGCAAATGTGCGAAATGACACATCGTACAAAGGTTGCGCTGCTTATGCTGATGCGCGTGAATTACTCGAAAAAGAAAAAGATCTTGATGCAATAAAAATAATGACACCCGATCACCTGCATGGTGTTCTTTCTATTGCCGCAATGAAAAAAGGTAAACATGTATTGTGCCACAAACCCATTTCTAACAGACTGCTCGAAGGGAAACAGGTAATTGAAATGGCGCGAAAAAATAATAATATCGTTACACATCTTATTCCATGGGATTCGAATGGTTCAATGGAACCGGTCATGAACTGGATCAATGGGGGTGCAATAGGAACTTTGAAAGAAGTGCACAACTGGACCAATCGTCCGGTGTGGCCGCAATATCCCGAAATGCCAAAAGACAAACCGCCCGTGCCTGATGGTTTTCAGTGGGATCTCTGGCTCGGTCCGGAAGCAGAGCGTCCTTATTCACCAAATTATACGAACATGGTGTTCAGAGGATGGTATGATTTCGGTGGCGGCTCAATGGCTGATATGGGGCATTATAGTTTGTGGACTGTGTTCAATGCTTTGCAATTAACTTCTCCTACTGTTGTTGAACCGCATCGCAGTCACTTTGTAGATTTCAACGGCGCGATTCCTTTCAGGGTAAATAATAATTTTTCGTTCCCGATGGCGTGCACGGTACGTTTCAGCTATCCTGCGAACGGCAATCGTGGTCCTGTTGATTTGTTTTGGTACGATGGCGGCATGCGTCCGCAAATTCCTGATGAACTATCAAAAGTGGGAAAAGAATTACCGGAAGAGGGAATGATGTTTGTTGGCGATAGCGGAAAAATACTCGCAGGGTTTAATGTACAGGATCCGCAGATCATTTCCGGTAAACAGATGGGTGCTTCAGTAAAGACTGAAACTCATGAAGGCAACGAGGACCTGGGACCGCTAAAGTTGTTTGCACAGAATGTAAAAAGCGCTAAACAATATCCAGGCAGTTTTCCTGAAGCAGAATATTTAACCGAGGCAGTTAATTTATATGCGGTGGCGCTGAGATCAAACAAGCTGTTGAATTACGATGCAGCAAACAGGAAGATCACTAACTCAGCCGATGCCGACAAATATTTGAAACGCGATTACAGGCAAGGTTGGGATCCAACGACGATTTAAATTTTTTGAAAGAAAAAGTTTAATAATAAAAAGTTTGCTGAATGATTTCAGTGAACTTTTTTATTACTTCTTGTGCGGAAATTTTTTGATAGAAGCTTTTGTTCTTGTGATATTCTTTTGCGCCACAATCCTTTCATCTTAAAGCAAGAGATTTTATTACTGCACTTACATTGAAAAGGATTTGAAGGAGATTTTAAATGATGAATGAAGATCGGAACGTAAAAGTGAGTGACACAACAGGCGATGCCATTTGTACAAAAGCCCGCTCAAAAATCCTTCGACTACGCTCAATTTTAACTGAACAAATATTCAATATCTTCTTTCGTAAGGCTCTTCACAAATCCTGTATCATCAGTAATGAGATCTGCGGCGAGTAGACGTTTCTTTTCCTGCAGTTGCAAAATTTTATCTTCAACCGTGTCTTTACAGATCATGCGGTAAGCAAAAATATTTTTTGTTTGACCAATACGATGTGTGCGATCAATCGCCTGCTGCTCCACTGCAGGATTCCACCACGGATCAACAATATAAACATAATCTGCTGCAGTTAAATTGAGACCAACACCACCGGCTTTTAGTGAGATAAGAAACACGCGACAATTCTCATCATTTTGAAAATGCTGAATGGCTTTTTCTCTATCTGGTGCTGAAGTGCTGCCATCGAAATACTCATAATCAACGCCGAGCTCTTCCAACTTTTCTTTGATGAGTGCAAGCATGCCAAGAAATTGCGAGAACACCAAAGCCTTATGATCGCTGATGTTTTCAGTGATCTCTCTTCCAAGCTCTTCAAGCTTCACAGAAACATTGGGAAATTTTTCTTCGCCTTTCATTATCGAGGGACTGTCACAAATCTGGCGCAGTTTCATCAAGCCCTGGAGAATTGTTAGCTGCGATCTTTGTATGCCTTGCTCTTCAACAGTTCCCAAAATTTTTTCACGAAAATCATTGCGGAATGCATCATAAATATCACGCTGTTGTTTATCCATTTCGCAGAATAAGATCATTTCTGATTTTTCAGGAAGATCTTTTGCAACCTGTTCTTTTGTTCTTCTAAGAATGAATGGATACAATAATTTGCGCAAATGTTCTTTTTGTTCTTTCTCACCGAATTTATCAATCGGAATAGAAAACTCCTGTTTGAAAAATTCCATACTGCCAAGCATTCCGGGATTTAAAAAATTCATTTGAGCATAGATATCAAAAGTGTTATTCTGCAACGGTGTACCGCTCAAACACAATTTATTTTTTGCTTGTAACAATGTTGCTGCTTTCGCAACTTTACTCTGCGGATTTTTTATCGCCTGGCTTTCATCAAGAATTACGTAATCAAAAACTACGTCAACAAATTGTCTTATATCACTTCGCAACGTGCCGTATGTGGTAATAATTATGTCTATCGTTCCATCCACCACGGTTTCGTGCGTTCTTGCACCGCCATGATGAATATAATATGTAAGGTCAGGTGTAAATTTTTTTATTTCATTCTCCCAGTTATACATTAATGTGGTAGGACAAACAACCAATGCTTTCAGCTTTCCATTTTTTTTTCTCAGATGATGAAGAAAAGACAATGCCTGTATCGTCTTACCCAAACCCATGTCATCGGCAAGAATGCCACTCCAATGCACTTCGCTTAAATAATTCAGCCATTGAAATCCTGAAACCTGGTAAGGACGCAAAACATGCTGCAAATGTTCCGGCGCTTCTATCGCTTCAATAGAATGATTGTCGCGAAGCTTATCATATTTTTCTTCGAGCTTTACAAACAATTCTTCTTCATCACGCTGTTCATACAACTCTTCAATAACACTGAAATGATATTTGCTAAGTTTTATGTTGCTTGCTTTTCCTTCTCCAACACGAAAAAGCAAAGAATATTTTTTTATCCATTCTTCAGGTAAAATTCCTAATGTTCCATCCTGCAGTTGCACGTATTGCTGTTTATTTTGCAAAGCCTTCTTCACATCGGCAACAGTTACTTTCTGATCACCAAATTGTATATCAATCTTTGCATCGAACCAATCCGTGTTACTGCTGATGTAAATCTTTGTGGATGGTCTCGCCGTGTTGAAACGGAAATTTTTCAAAGCATCAAAACCATACACAGGAATGTTTATTTCTTTCACTGCATCTGCAAAAAGAAAAAACCAGTTATTCTTCAATACATCACTTCCTTTTAAAGCAAGTGTGTTTCCTTCTTCCGGTTTTATAAATTGCGAGTGAAGATTTTCTATTTTTTGCATGAAAGCATTTTCCGCTTCCATGTTGCGATGGATCACCAACAATTTATCCATCAGGGGCAAAATAATTTTTTCTTTGTCACCAGGTTTTACATCATAACCTTTGTAGTTGAAGACAGGTTGAAACAATAAATAATCGCCGCGTTCTTTCAGGAATAATTTCATCTCAGGTTTTACATCTTTCAACTCTTCACGCTGCACGTTCGTGAATTGAACATTATATTCTTTTGAAAGCGGCAGAATAAATTCAACAAGTTGTTTATGCCACTCATCTTTTGAGATAATTACTTTTCCCGTTGGCAAAAACTTCTCTACGTGCATGATATCCTCAGGTCTTTGCCACTGATAAAACCGATTGTGAAATTTAAAAGCGAATGAGGTGTTTATCTCATTCTCAGTAACACTATAATTTCCTTCGGAAAGTTTTACCGAACAACTTACTTCATAAACATCATTAACAAAGCGCACTGAAAATTCAGGATTAAGAAGTGCAGACGCGCAAGATGCTTCCTGAAGGTTTGCCGTTTGAAATGTTTTGTGCGGCGGTAGAAAAAAAACAAAATTGCTTTCCGAAAGATCATTGAAAAGTTTTTTGTATTTCGGTTGAAGATATTCAACAATAAGATGCCTTGTTTCCTCGGGCAGTTCATCATCGTGTTGCTGAATAATATTTTCCCATATTCCGCTGAAAGGAGAGTTGCGGTTGAGATAACGGCTCACTTCACCGGGCAACAATTTGCGCAACTGCTGAACAAGCATTTTATCATTTTCGTCAAGCACTTCTGTATTCACAAATTTTGAAAGATCGAGCTTTTCAATTTTACCAACAAAACCTGTTGCTTCATCATTCATTTCACCCTGAACTGCATCAACCTGGATATAAGGATATTGATGCGTGTTATAACTAAAAACAATTCCAAGTTTTGATAATTGTTTTTGTGGTGCTTCAACAACATCAGTAACCATTACAGGAGCCTTCTCTTCAAAAACAGGTTTAGGTCTTAAAGGTTGTGCGGGTGCTGTTACTCTTTTTATGCTTGTGTCAAGAACACGCAGAAATGGTTTACCGTCTTTATACGTGAATTCAAACTTGCCTTCAATATCATCATCAAGCGAATAGCCGTACAACGAAAGCAGTTTGTTTTTTTCTTTGTCAAGGTTACGGATCGTATCAAAATAATATGGCCCGTAGTTATTCAATAATTGCAAAAGCACAATGCATTTATGAACACACAAAGGATGTGTTGTATCAGTATGGCATTGACAGCTTGTATCGAAATTTCTTTCTTCATTTTTTTGAATCACCACTTTGTAAACACTTCCTTCATATTCAAGCTCGGCAACAACTTTTTCATTTTTTGCTTCAAGAATATTTGCCATGTAGCTACGCAAATAATTTTCCGCATCAGAATAAGCCACAGAAGCAGTAAGCATTTTGATCAGCTTCAGATCAAGCTGCTTCATTTTTATTACAGTGTGCCGCTGGTCATACGTCAATTCTTTTTCCCCTAATAAATTTTTATCAAGCATCTCCTGCAATTGAAACAATGCCGCAGCTTCATGCCTGCAAATCTCTCCTAAATTATAGGGACATGCACAACGCAATGAAAGCGTTTTTTCATCTTTAAACTTGCTTATGTAAACTTTATAAAAAGTGTTGTAGGCATCATCTTTCACACGAAAGATCACTGAACTCAACAACTCATCATGTTCAATAAGGTCAACGTAACCCGAAGCAAAAATTTTTTTGCCCCGCCTGATTACTTCATCTGTGCCGTTGTTGTAAACATATTTTACTAAATGCGGTAAAGCCACTCAATTTCAGATTTAAGATTTCAGATTTACGGTTTCATTGGCTTCGTTCAGAAAAGGCCAATTTGCAAAAATAAAGGAATTATGTTGAGGTTTCGAAACTGAAAAAGAAGAATGTGAATGAAATGTTTGTTAAGAATATTTATTGACCCGGCAGAAGAACAAGCATTTAGCTTCTGTTGCGCCGCACACTTGTACTGTTGAAATTAAATTGGGCATTTAATAACAAGCACAATCTCAAAGTAGTATCTTCTTATGTTTTATAATCTTCGTCTTTTTGCATGAAATTTTTTGACAATAAAGAATGCTTTTTTATTTCACTCATTTTATTTTTTCAAAAACTAATTTTGTTATGTCATACCTGTTAAATAGACAACAAAACGTTGAAGTGAGTGACACAACGAAAGTTTAATAGTAATTCAACAGCTAAGTGTATAATAAAAACAAAAAATGAAAAAAGAAATTGCCGATATAAGAAGAGATTACAAAAGGGAAACGCTGGATGAATCACATGTTGCAAATGATCCGATTGAGCAATTTGGCAAATGGTGGAATGAAGCATTGAACAGTGAAATAGAAGAAGTGAATGCAATGACACTGGCAACAGCAACAAAGGATGGCATTCCTTCTGCAAGAATTGTTTTATTAAAAGATTACGATGAAAGAGGTTTTGTTTTTTTTACCAACTATAAAAGTCATAAAGCGCATGAACTGGAAGTAAACCCGAATGCGGCCTTGGTGTTTTTTTGGAAAGTACTTGAACGTCAGATAAGAATAAAAGGCATCATAGAAAAAATAAACGAGAAAGAAAGCGATGAATATTTTTATTCACGCCCTTTAGGAAGCAGATTGGGTGCATGGGCATCACCGCAAAGTGCAGTTATTGAAAACAGAAAGTTGTTGGAAGAAAATATTGAGATGTATAAAAAACAATTTGGTGAAAACGTTCCGCGTCCTCCTCATTGGGGCGGATATCGTGTCATACCTTCTGTTATTGAATTCTGGCAGGGCAGAAGTAATCGCCTTCATGACAGAATAAGATATTCCAAACAATCAAATGGTGTATGGAAAATAGAACGGTTAGCACCGTAAAAGATATTTACGATTTTTTGATTTAGGATTTACGATTTATACGAAGCCGATACAACTTACAAAATCGTAAATCATTAAATCGTACATCCTAAAATTATTGCTGCTCTTCTTTCTCTTCTTTCTTTTCTTCCTTCTTTGTTTTACTTTTTTTTGCTGGACGGCTTTTGCCAAAAGAACCTTTAAAGATTTTTCCTTTTTTTGTTTTCTTGTCACCTCTTCCCATGTAAATATTTTATAGTGTGATAATAGTTTCCTGCAAAAGTGCAGAAAACTATTAATACAAAACACAAATAAAAAAAGCAGAAGAAAATTTTCTTCTGCCTTTTTATAAAAGCGTCACAAAATTACATTTTAGCGCTTAATTCTTTTCCTGCCTTAAAGCGGGCAACTTTCTTTGCTTTGATCTTTATTGCAGCACCTGTTTGAGGATTACGTCCGGTACGTGCGTTGCGTTTTGAAACAGAGAAGGTACCGAAACCAACAAGAGTAACTTTACCTCCGCCTTTTAAAGTTTTGGTAACTGCTTCAATAAAAGAATCCAGTGCACCGTTAGCCTGGCTCTTTGTTATGCCGGCATCTTCGGCAATTTTGGCAACCAATTCAGCTTTGTTCATAATATTGATTTTAAGTTTTTAGAACTGTAACAAATTTATTGGCTTTTAATCATCAGCAAAATAATTTTTGTCAATTTTAAAAAAAATATGAATTCTTCAAACCCGCATGGGCAAAGGATTTCAGAAGATATATAAGATTTTGCTTTTAAAAAGAGAAAAGATATATTGCCCGAAAGCCTTATGCAGTAAGCATTTCACCCATTAAGCGTTGAAATGTAAAGCAGCAGTGGGTTTGAGGGAATATAATTGTTTTTCTATTATAAAAAACTTTTTAAAATAAATTTCCACATTCAATACACAACACGCATAAGCGTAGAAAAAGTAAGGACTTTGTCACTCCAAAGACCAATCATTATTTCATTCAAAGCCGGTGCATACGATTGAATATACCTGCTATAATCTTCTTTTGTTTCTGCGTATAATTGAAGCGCATAAGTGGGTCCTTCCGTTTCATCTATTTCCATCAGTTGAATAAACTGATGTTTTTTAAAACAGTTGGTCGATAACATTTCAGAAATATAAACATCAGCCATCCATTGAAGCCATGCTTCATGAATGCTCCATTCAACCTGCATTGTAATATTATAAATGAACACGCAGATATGTTTTTATAAAAAATGATTTTATCTATATTTTAATCTCTGCATAAACGGGACAATGATCACTATGCTGAACATGGGGAAAAATTTCTGCATTTACTATTTCATCTTTTAAATTTTCTGTTATGCAGATATAATCTATTCTCCATCCTTTGTTTTGCAAACGCACAGTTGGAAAGCGCCTGCTCCACCAGGAATAACAATGCGCTTTGTTGGGATTCATAAAACGGAATGTATCGATGTAACCATTGGATAAAAATTTATCCATCCATGTTCTCTCTGCAGGCAAAAATCCTGAAGTTTTTTTGTTGCCTTTCGGATCATGAATATCAATTTCACTGTGCGCAATGTTATAATCTCCGCAAATAATAAGCTTATTTCTTGTTCGCCTGAGTTCATCAAGAAACATAAGAAATTCGTCCAGCCATTGATACTTGTAAGTCTGTCTTATTTCGCCGCTTGTGCCTGAAGGATAATATGCATTGATGATTGTTATATCACCAATATCAATTCGCAATACTCTTCCCTCAAAATCACTTTGTTCTATGTTGCTTCCGTAAACAACATTGTCGGGTTTTATTTTTGTAAAAATCGCTACTCCGCTATAACCTTTTTTCTGCGCAGAGAACCAGTAAGTATCAAAACCAAGTTCTTCAATCATCACATGATCTATATTTTCTTTTGTTGCTTTTATTTCCTGAAGACATATAATATCGGCAGGATCTGTTTTTAACCAATCGATGAAACCCTTACTGAGCGCGGAACGTAGCCCGTTTACATTGTAAGAAAGTATGCGCATAATAATTTGTTAGCACCGCAATTTATAAATAACCAATTATTGCCGGCCGCTTTACTTGTTGAAAAAAGTTCAAAGCGTTGAAGAGTGCGACGCAACGTAAGTTCAATTCATATTCAATTGCCTGGCTACAAAAAATAATTTCGCTTCACCTTATCATTCACTTATTTAATATTGTATTGAAGTAACGTTCTAACAATTTTTGTATGGCAAAAATGCAGAGAATTATTCCCGCCAAAGAGCAAGTATATCTTGAAGGTCCGAAGAGCCGTACTTACGAATTAAGATTTGTATGTAAAGTTTTTTTAGAATTTATCAAAGGTTTCAGAACATTACATTTTGCGGGGCCATGCATAACCGTATTCGGCTCTGCACAATTCAAAGAAAATCATCCATACTATAAAGTGGCAATGGAATTTGGCAAACGCATAGCTGCATTGGGTTTCACAGTAATGACGGGAGGCGGCCCCGGCATAATGGAAGCAGCAAATCGCGGCGCTTACGAAAGCGGCGGCACATCTGTTGGTTGCAATATTGTATTGCCACATGAGCAAAAAGAAAATCCTTATCTCACAAAAACAATAACGTTCGATCACTTTTTTGTTCGTAAAACAATGCTTGTAAAATATTCGTATGCATTTATAATAATGCCGGGCGGCTTTGGAACGATGGATGAATTTTTTGAAATCCTCACACTTATACAAACAAAAGTTGTAACACAGTTTCCCGTAGTGCTGTATGGCGAAAGTTATTACAAAGGTTTGATAAAGCAACTTGAATTCATGGCGAAGCAGGGAACTTTGGCTGAAGAAGATTTAAAACTTGTTATACTTACAAACAATATTGATGATGCAATGCAACACATAAGCAAATACATCAGCACGAATTATGTAATAAAGCCACGCAGGAAACTTGCATGGCTTTTTGAAAGAAGATGAATTAATTATTTGAAGAAAACTTACTTAAAGTATCTGATAAAGTTTTTTTGTTGAAAGTGTGAGACAGTAATTCTGAACCTTTACGATAGAAATAAATATAAGGCTTGACGAAGGAAGAAAGAACGCTACTATCTGAAATAATCATTTGTTCAAAATACTCTGCATTTTGAATAGTGAATTGAACAAGATTTTTTTCTGTATCGTTTATTATCGCAATGCCATGCAGAACCACACTGAAAGGAATTCCTTTTTTATACAGATGAAGTTCTCCTGCAAATACCCTCCATATTTCTTCTGTAAGGGGAAAATAATTGATAGTGAACAGGAGAGTTTTGTCGTCTTTAAAACTAAAATCTTTCACCATACTTACGGGTAATTTCTCGGAAGATTCATTGTA
>Ga0207706_10001012_pt1 | contig 28668 bp, 26 predicted proteins | sample KBSC53metaG_FD_184318 | JGI IMG/M metagenome (GOLD analysis project Ga0207706, IMG submission 184318) | Corn rhizosphere microbial communities from Kellogg Biological Station, Michigan, USA - KBS C5-3 metaG (SPAdes) (version 2) | ecosystem: Host-associated > Plants > Roots > Rhizosphere > Soil ... | reverse complement strand
CGAATTTTGCATTGTCGGCGTTCGCCGCCTGGAACGCGCCGGACGTGTAGAAGTAGTTCCTGACCGGCCCATGGCCCGTGACGTTGATCATCGCCCGGCAGGTGTACCAGGCAACGCCCGCGGGCGGCTGCGAGGGAGGGCTCTCCCCCGCCCGGGCCGCGCCCGCGATGGCGAGGACGGCGGCGCATCCGGCCGCGACCACGCTCATCTTCATGATCATGCTCCTCCCCCCACTCCAAGGCCGCCGAACCTACACCCACGAGGCTCGCGAGAGAACACGCACGACTCATGCCTTGCGAATTCGCGTCGGCCCGCGCAGGGAACAGGCAAGATCGCACTGGGAGACTGACAGCCGTGAGCATACTGGAAGGCCGCGTGGCCGTGGTGACGGGAGCGAGCTCGGGGATCGGGGAGGCCTGCGCGCTCGCGTTCGTCGAAAAGGGCGCGAAGGTGGTGCTCGCCGCGCGCCGGGCCGAGCGGCTCGACAAGCTGGTGAAGCGCATCGAGGGCATGGGCGGCGAGGCGCTCGCGGTGATGACCGACGTCACCCGCGAAGCCGACGTCGACAACCTGTTCGAGAGGGCGCTCGAGCGCTTCGGCACCATCGACGTTCTGATCAACAACGCCGGCATCGCCGACAGCACGCCTGTTTACGACATGCCGCTCGAGCTGTGGCACCAGGTGATCGAGACCAACCTCACGAGCGCCTTCCTGTGCAGCCGCGCCGCGTTCCGGGTGATGAAGGACAAGGGCCGCGGGCGGATCGTCAACATCGGCTCGATCTCGGCGCGGGTACCGCGCGAGAACAGCCCGGCTTACGCCGCGAGCAAATGGGGCCTCGATGGCCTCACCCGTTCGCTGGCTATCGACGGGCGAGCGTTCAACATCGCCGCCTCGATCTTTCATCCCGGCATCGTCGCGACCGAGATCGCGCCGGGCGCGGTGAAGCTGCCCGCCGATCTCTCCGCCGACCCCGGGGACATCGCCGCGGTGATCATCCACATGTGTGACATCCCGGATCACCTGAATTTCTACGAGGGCATGGTGGTCCAGAACAAGATCCCGTTCCTGGGTCGCGGCTGACGAAGCGCGCAAAAGAGCATGAACAGCGATCTAGCGTGCTACAACATCGCCGACCTGCGCGAGCGGGCGCGGCGGCGGTTGCCGCTCGGGATCTGGGAATACGCCGAGCGCGGGGTCGAGGACGAGTGCGGCATGGCGCGCAACCGCGCGGCGTTCGACGCGATCACCTTTCGCCCGCGCGTGCTGCGCGGCGTCGAGACGATCGACACGACGACTGAGGTTTTCGGCAAGCCTCTCCCCTTTCCGCTCGCCGTGGCGCCGACCGGCGCCGCGGGGCTGATGTGGCACAAGGGCGATCTGGCCCTCGCCCGGGCCGCCGCGAGGGCCGGCGTGCCGTTCATCATCTCGAGCGCGAGCACGATGGACCTCGAACAGATTCTCGAGGCCGGCGGTCGGCAGTGGTTCCAGCTCTACCTGTGGGAGGACCGCTCGCTGTCGCACAAGGTGGTCGACAAGGCCTGGCACCTCGGCTGCGAGGCGCTGTTCGTCACGCTCGACCTGCCGGTGCCGCCGAACCGCGAGTACATCCAGCGCAACGGCTTCGGCACACCCTTCAGGCTCAATGCGCGCAACGCCTTCGACGTGCTGACCCATCCGCGCTGGCTCGCTGGCGTCATGGGGCGCTATGCGCTCGAGGGCGGCATTCCGACGCAGGCGAACCTGCCCGACCGGTTGCGCTCGAAGGTCACGAAAGGCGCGCCGCCGGGCGCGCTGTTCAAGCAGGACGATCTCGACTGGGACGGCGTAAGGAAGCTGCGCGACCGCTGGCCGGGCAAGTTCGTGCTCAAGGGCATCCTCCATCCCGAGGATGCCGAACGGGCGCTGGCGATGGGCGCAGACGGGATCGTCGTTTCCAACCACGGCGGGCGGGCGTTCGATTGCTCGATGGCCTCGATGGAGGCCCTTCCCGCGATCGTCGACGCGGTCGGCGGCAAGATGACGGTGTTCCTCGACAGCGGCGTTCGTCGGGGAAGCGACGTCGTAAAAGCCGTGGCCTCAGGCGCCGACGCCGTCCTCGCCGGCCGGGCCCCGCTCTATGGCCTTGCCGCCTACGGCGAGCCGGGCGTGGCGCGCGCGCTCGAACTGCTTCGCGCCGAGACGGCGCGGACGATGGCGATGCTCGGGGCCCGCTCGATCGCCGAGGTGAAGATGGCCTTGACGGGCTGACCCGACGATGAAGCTTTCACGGCTCGCGGTGGTGATCGTCTTCGTGCTCGGCTTGCCGGCAGCAGCCGCGAGCACGCCGCTCGCGGCGCTAAGGGCGCAGGACGAGCGGCTGCTCAGGATCGCCGAGCCCCTCATGGCGGAAAACGTCAAGCTGTGCGACCGCACGATGCCCGATCTTGGCGTGTCGCTCCAGAGCACCGATCAGTACGGCGCGGACGAGGAGACCGGCTTTGCCGCGCCGGTCGCCTTTGCCGCGGTCCTGCCCGCCTCGGCGATCGCCGAGGCGGGGATCGAGCGCGACGACGGCCTCATCTCGATCGACGGCATTGCGATCACGAAGCGGCCGGACCTCAAGGACTCGCCGCTGAGGGATTCGGCGTTCGCGGCCCTCGCCCAGCACGACCCCGCACGGCCGCTCGAACTCGGCATCGTGCACATGGGGTCTCGCCGCAGCGTCAGCCTGCATGCCGGACCCGAATGCCTCGCCCTCGTCGAAGTGCTCGACGAGGGCGGCGACACCGCGCGCTCGGATGGCCACACCATCCAGATCGCCTATGGCCTCGCGACCCGGGCGAGCGACGAAGAGCTCGCCGTGATCTTCGCGCACGAGCTTGCCCATTCGATCCTGCATCATCGCGAGCGGTTGTCGTCGGCTCACGCAAGCAAGGGGCTGCTCGGCGAGTTCGGCCGCAGCAAGCGGCTCTCGCTCCAGGCCGAGGAAGAAGCCGACCGGCTCAGCGTCTACCTTCTCGCCAACGCCGGGATCGACCCCCACGCGGCGCCGAGGCTGTGGCGCTCGAAGCTCGGCCGGCGCATCAGCGGCGGCCTCTTCAGGGACGCCGCGCACCCCTCGGCGAAAGCCCGGGCGGCGATGCTCGAGGCCGAGATCGACGAGCACGTTCATCCCGGGCAACCGGCCTTTCCGGCCGATCTCATGGCCCTCCGCTCGCAGCCCATGAAGTGAACCACCTCAGCGCGGCGCGCGCTCGGGGGCCTGGCTGATGTCGATGTAATGCCGGTCGTAATAGGTGAGCGGCGCCGCGTCCTCGCGATGCCTCGCATCGATCAGCCGGCCGATGAAGATCGTATGGGTGCCGAACTCGTGACGGTGAGCCGTGCGGCAGATGAAGTACGACTGGGCATTGGCGAGCACCGGCACTCCCAGCACCTCGTTCCACTCCCCGACCCTGAACCGGTCCTCGCCGCGCGCTTCCTCGAACACCGAGGCGATCTCGCGGTTGCCGAGCCCCAGCACATTGACGCAAAACGTCTCGGCGCAGGCCAGCGGCTCGTGCAGCGAGGCGGCGCGGTTGACGCACACGAGGAGCGACGGCGGCTCGAAGCTGAGCGAGCTCACCGCCGTCGCAAGGATGCCGTGCCGCTCGCCGACGCGCCCGGTCGTGACCGCATAGACCGTCGCCGCGACGTGACGCATCGCCGCGCGGAAGGCGTCGAGAATGGCGGTGTTGTCGGGGCTGTCGCTCACCCGCCCTCCATGCGTGCGCGGGTCAGCGTGCGCAAGCATCAAGTTGGAATGTGATTCTCGCCCTTTCGAATCACACTATAATGTGATAACCTTCAGTCCATGAGCACACAGACGATCGAGAGAGTCCGCGCGCTGGTGACCGACGGGCGCATGTCCCGCGCAGGCCTCGCCCGCGCGGCCGGGCTCCATGCCAATACCCTGCGCGATTGCACCGACGCGGCGTGGAATCCCACCGCCGAGACGCTCGCCAAGATCGACCGTTTCCTCGAGGAGAACGATGCAACGCCGGTGCTGGTGCCGATCGAGGAGATCATCGACGAGGCGCGCAACGGGCGAATGTTCATCCTCGTCGACGACGAGGATCGCGAGAACGAGGGCGACCTCGTCATCCCGGCGCAGATGGCGACGCCCGACGCGATCAACTTCATGGCGACGCACGGCCGGGGGTTGATCTGCCTCGCGCTCACCCAGCAGCGGATCGAGACGCTCGGCCTACCGCCGATGAGCCGCACCAACGGCACCCGGCACCAGACCGCCTTCACCATCTCGATCGAAGCGCGCGAGGGCGTCACGACCGGAATCAGCGCGGCGGATCGGGCGCGGACGATCTCGGTGGCGATCGATGCCGCGAAGACGGCCGACGACATCGTCACCCCGGGTCATGTCTTTCCCCTGCTCGCCCGCGAAGGCGGGGTGCTGGTGCGCGCCGGTCATACCGAGGCCTCGGTCGACATCGCGCGCCTCGCCGGCCTCAACCCCTCGGGCGTGATCTGCGAGGTCATGAACGATGACGGCTCGATGGCCCGCCTCGAGGACCTCATGCGCTTCGGCCGCAAGCACGGCCTCAAGATCGGGACGATCCGCGATCTCATCGCCTATCGCCGGCGCCACGATCACCTGGTGGAAAAGCACGCCGAAGGCAGGTTCCGCAGCCGCTGGGGCGGCGAATGGCGCGCGATCAGCTTCTACAACAAGGCGACCAAGGGCGAGACCATGGCGCTGGTGAAGGGCTACATCGATCCCGCGAGGCCGACGCTGGTGCGAATGCACGCGATGTCGATCTTCGACGACGTCTTCGCCCAGGACACCGAGCGCTTCGGGCTGCTCGAAGGCGCCATGCGGATCATCGGCGAGGAAGGCACCGGCGTCGTCGTCCTGATCAACCGGCCCTCCCCCGGCTACGCGACGCGCGCGATCGAAGGGCTCGACGAGCGACGGCCGCCGGCCGACGAGGAGCAGCTCCCGCCCGAGCAACGCGACTATGGCGTCGGCGCGCAGATCCTCGCCGAGCTCGGCGTGCACGACATGATCCTGCTGACGAATACCAGGCATTCGCTCGTCGGGCTCGAGGGATACGACCTGTCGATCGTCGGTGAGCGCCCGATCGAGTGAAGGCCGGTCGCGGCCTCGAAGCGGAGCCGGGCAAAGAGAGGCAGGCGCGGGTCGAACGGGAGCGGCGCTGGCCAGGCGCCCTGCCCGCGTCCGGGCTTGGCGAACGGCGCTGTCACGTGTCCTTCGAAGGCGCGCGATGGGAGCCCCGATGCGGTCGAGGAGCCGCCAGAAGGCCTCGCGACGGTCGAGGGCGAAGCGGATGACGAAGCTTCGCTTTCGGCGTGGGTAGCGCCCGATTGGGCCTTGCGCGAGATCACCCATTTGCCGCAGTGGCCATGCGGCGCGCCGGCGGCGCAATTTCCGGAGGATTGATGGCGAGGTTCCTGATCGTCGAGGCGCGGTTCTACGCGCACCTGAATGAAATGCTGGTTGCCGGCGCACGCGGCGCGCTCGAGGGCGCCGGGCACTCGGTTGAGGTGATCACGGTCCCAGGGGCACTCGAATTGCCGGGCGCGATCGCGCTTGCCGCCGAAACCGGGCGCTACGACGGCTTCGTCGCCATCGGCGCCGTGATCCGCGGGGAGACCTATCACTTCGAGATCGTCGCCGGCGAAAGCGCGCGCGGGATCATGGCGCTGACGATAGACGGCATTCCCGTCGGCAACGGCATCCTCACGGTCGAGAACGAGGCGCAGGCGCTCGTCCGCGCCGATCCCAAGCACGGCAACAAGGGTGCGGGCGCGGCCCAGGCGGCCATGGCGCTGCTCGCGCTGAAGGAGAAATGGGCATGAGCACCGAGAATTCCAGGCATCCCTCGATCGGGGGAATCCCCCTTGTTTTGGGCGGCAACGTGTTTGGTTGGACCGCCAGCGGTGACGAGGGCCTCGCCGTCCTCGACGCGTTCTACGAGGCGGGCGGACGCATGCTCGACACCGCCGACGTCTATTCAGCCTGGGTGCCGGGCCACAAGGGCGGCGAATCCGAAAGCTTTCTGGGGCATTGGCTCGAATCCCGCGGCGTCCGCGCGGACATGCGGGTCCACACCAAGACGGGCATGCTGACGAGGAAAGTCCCGGTACAGATCGGCGCCGACGGTGATCCCGACCTCTTCCGGCCCGAGGAGGTGCTGCAGTCGCTCGATGCCTCGCTCGACCGGCTGCGGACCGACTACCTCGACCTCTACTACGCCCACCGCGATTACGAACAGCTCGGGATCGGGCAGATCGTCGAGGCGTTCGACGGCGCGGTAAGGAGCGGCAAGGTGCGCGAGATCGGCGCGTCGAACTTTACCGCCGAGCGCCTTTCGGCCGCGCTCGATGCCGCCGACGCGAGCGGCGCGAGGCCTTTCACGATGCTGCAGAACGAGTACAACCTGGTTTCGCGCGCCGCCTACGGGCCCGAGCTGCAACGGCTGTGCACCGGGCGCGGGGTCGCGATGCTGCCGTTCTTCGGCCTCGCCGCCGGCTATCTCACGGGCAAGTACCGCAAGCCGCAAGACTTCGAGCAGGGCGATCGCTCCTACCGCGTCAGGGACTACCAGGAAACCGGTCGGCCGGTGCTCGCCGAAATGGATCGCATTGCCGCCGAGACCGGCGCCAGCCTGCCGGCGATCGCGCTCGCATGGCTGGTGCGCCAGCCCGGCATTGCGGCGCCGATTGCCAGCGCGCGCACGGTCGAGCAGTTGCGCCAGATCCTCGAGTTCACCCGCCTCGAGCTCACCTCCGAGCAGGTCGCCCGCCTGACCGCGGCGGCAAGCTGATCGCTGTCCTCAAAACGGTGATGGCGGCAGCGCCGGTCGCGACCGGCCTCGGGCGGAAGGCACGTGCGCGAATTGAACGCTTGCGTTGAGGCGCTTGGGGGCCGGGTGAACGCGCTCAGTCCTCGCCCTTGCGGGCCTGGGCTGAATATTTCGCCGCCATCAGGGCCAGCATCTCGGACGCGTAGGGATCGTCGACCTCGACGGCCAGGCGCCGGCATTGATCGGCCCGGGTTTCGAGGAAGTCCGCATCGGGCTGGTCACTGATGTCGACGAGCAGGTTGACCGCGCCGCTGAGGCGCCCCTCGCGATCGAACAGCGGCGTCGGATAGGGAATGAAGCGACCGCGTGTCCCGTCCGGCCGTTCCGCGACGATCTCGACACCGCGCACTTCCCGGCCTTCCTTGATGGCGACGGCCATCGGACAACGGTCATGGGGAAGGAAATCGCCTTGCGGGGTGTACAGCCTCCAGCTGACGCACCAGCGGTCGACTCCGACGCTGGGCAGGCGCCCCACGGCACTCACGCAAGCCTCGTTGTAGTAGGTGACCGTGCCTTCGGTGTCGGCGACGTAAATCGCCGCCGGTATGTCGTCGAGGGCCGCGTGGAACCCGACCGGATCGGATTCGACGGCATGCGCCGCGGCATCGATTACTTGCGAAGCGGTCCAGTTGTCGAAAGTCACGCGATTTTCCTCACGCGGGTAACCGGGCGGCAGGCGAAACGTTCCAACCTGGGTTAATTTTTGCCCGGCAAACCCTTGAGCGGACTTGCGGAACGGCGAGCTTCACCTCGCCCCGCGCGAAAGCTTCCCTGGCAAGGGGTGATACGCCGATCGGCAATCGGCCTTCATGCTGGCTGCTTGTGCGATGACTGGGGCAGACCTCGAAAAGGCGCGGTCTCGCCAGTCGATCATCGACGAATCGGCGAAATGGAAATCACGCATTTCGCAACCGATCGTCGGCTCATTCCTCAATATTAACGCATGTTTAGGTTGTTTTACTTATTCAGATACCGGGAAACCGAGGGGTCATTTGATGGATGAGCGCCAGATTGCACGCACCGTTACCGATGCGGAGGTGACTTGCGAATTCGATGGCGTGCGTCATCGACTCTCCCTGTTCAACCTGTCGGCCCGCGGATGCATGATGGACGCGCCCGCCGGCCTTCTCGTGGAGGGCCGCAGGCTCAAGATCGAGTTTCCCCATTCCAGCGATGCCATAGCCGCGCGCGTGATCTGGCAGACGGGCCATTACATGGGCGTTCGCTTCGTCAGCGAGTTGTCCGGGCAGGTGGTCGAGTCGCTCGCGTTCCGCAACGACCCGATCGAGGCCGACTTTTCGCTATCGACGAGCGCCCTGCGAAAGGCGAGCGAAGCCGCCTCACCGGCTCGCCGCAGGTGTGCGGGGCGGTAATGGCGGGCGAGATCGGACGACCGGCTCCCCCGGTGCGCCATTCGGGGGACTCGCGTTGGATCACGGCGACGGTCGCGCTGTTTGCGATCTGCGTGTTTGCGGTTTCCGGCGCGCAGATCGTGCCGGAGGTCATCAAGTCGCACGGCGCCGCGCATGCGATCCGTCCCCACTTCGTCGCGACTTTCCTGCTCAATATCGCGCTCGTCCTGTTCGCCTGGAGGCGTTCGGAGCAGCTGAAGAAGACCTTCGCCGAACGCGACGCGGCCGAGGGCCTCGCCTACCAGCTGGCCTATTACGACGAGGTCACGGGCCTGCTCAACCGCCGCCGGTTGAACGAACTGCTGGCGGACCTGCCGTCGAAATCGGGTCAGGCTGCCCTCATCCTCATCGACCTCGATCACTTCAAGCGTGTCAACGACCTCAAGGGCCACGCCGCCGGCGACAAGGTCCTCGCCGAAACGGCCCGGCGGCTGCTCGAGGTTTGCCCGGCGACCGCGCGCTGCATCCGGCTCGGCGGCGATGAGTTCGCCGTCCTGCTGCGCGGCCCCGCGGCGCAACCCGAGGACGCCGAGCACCTGGCCGAACTCCTGCTGCAGGCCTTGAACCGGCCGATGGGCATCGCCGACATGACCATCGTCGTCGGCTGTTCCATCGGCATCTCGTTCATCGACCGGGACCGCCGCGGTGCCACGGGACTCCTCGAGCGGGCGGACCTTGCGATGTACGAGGCCAAGAAGCGCGGGCGCAACTGCTGCGTCGCGTTCGACGAGAGGATGGAAGCCGAGTTCGAGAGGCGCAAGAGGTTCGAAGCGGAGATGCGCCAGGGGATCGAACGGGGCGAATTCGTCCCCTTCTTCCAGCCGATCGTCGACCTCGACACGGGCGAGCTGACGGGTTTCGAGGTCCTCGCCCGCTGGATGCATCCCGCAAGGGGCGTCCTCGAGCCCGCGCAATTTCTCGAGCTCGCCGAAGCGACGGGCATGATCTCGGACCTGGGCTACGGCGTCATGCACCAGGCGCTGGCGACCGCTCGCGCCTGGCCGAGCCATCTCAAGATGGCGGTGAACATTTCGCAGTCCCAGTTCAGCGACCCGGGCTTTGCCAAGCGGATCCTGCAAGTGCTCGCCGACACCCGCTTTCCCGCCGCGCGTCTCGAGCTCGAGATCACCGAAAAGAGCCTGCTCGATGACTTCAATTCGGCGCTCGCCATCATCGCCAGCCTGAAGAACAACGGGATCAGCGTGTCGGTCGACGATTTCGGAATGGGATACGCCTCGCTGGCGGAGCTGCGCGCGCTCCCGTTCGACCGCCTCAAGATCGACCGCAGGTTCATCGCCTCGTTCCTCGAGGATCGCGGGCGCGTCGCGTTCGTCGAGGCGATCGCGACGCTCGGCAAGGGCCTCAAGGTGCCGATCACGGCCGAGGGCGTCGAGGCCGAATCCTTAAGGGCGAAGCTCCTCGAGCTCGGCTGCTGCGACGCGCAAGGATGGGTCTTTGCCCGCGCCCTGTCGGCGAACGAGGTCGACCTGGGGTTCGGGCGCGACTGGGCCAAGCCGGCTTCGGCCGCGCTGGCCGATCCCTCAGCGCGGAGCGCGACAGGTTCCTGACGATCTTGCCGGGCCTTGTGGCCCTTCGCCCGCGCTCCGTCTCATGCCTGCGCGAACCCCCACGCCACCGTCAGCGCCAGCACCAGCTCGCTCGCAAGGAGCGCAAGGCCCGACTTGCGCCCGGCGGACCATCCGGCGTTCGTGATCGCGACGCCGATCTTGAAGGCCATGTTGACGATCGTTGTACCCGCAAGGGCAAGCGCCGCGAGGCGCGGCGCGATGGCTCCGGGCGGAAGACCGGTCAGGGTGATGATGGCGGAATCGACGTTGAAGCTCCCGGCGATGAACAGCGACCATGCTCCCGCCCCCTCGCCGAACCTTGCCTCGGCCCAGCGCACGAGAAGCGCCGCGCCCGCCGTAAGGACGAGGAACGCGAACGCCGGAAGAACGTGGAACGGCTTTCCCGGAGCCGGCTTCTTCTCGGCCGCCTCGGCCGCATCGAAGCGCCAGGCGATGGCCGCCGCGGCCCAGGCAACGAGGGCGGCCGGCGCCATGAGGACGGCAAGCGCCGGAGCCGTCGACGGGGCGAGGATGGCGGTCAGCAGGACCACCCGCAGGTACATGACCGCGCTCGCCAGCGCGATCCCGGTCGTCAGCGGGCCCGGTTCGCCATCGCGCAATCGCGATGCGAGCGCCGCCGTCACCGCCGTTGACGAATACGCGCCGCCGATCAGCGCGGTGACGATCGTGCCCTTTTTCTCGCCGACGAGCCTGTTGGCGACATATCCGGCGAGCGAAAAGCCGATGATGAACACGACGACCAGCCACAGCTCGAAGGGATTCCACGCCCCGTACGGCCCCAGCTCCGCGTTCGGCAGGAACGGCAGGACGGCAAACGAGATCACCGCGAAACGCGCGAGCGACTGGACTTCCTCTTCGTTCAGCGAGCCGACCAGCCTGTGCGATTGCTCGCGCGTTGCCAGCACGAGGGTTGCGAGCGCCGCGCCGGCAACGGCGAGCGCGGGCTCGCCTGCTCCGGCGAGGGTGCCGAGGAGGAAGGTGGTGAGCGCCGCGATCATCGTCGTCGCGTCGCGTTGATCCGCTGCTCGCGGACCCTTCGCATAGGCGATGACGATGGCAGCGGTCATCGCCGCAGCGACGACCGCCGCGACGATCGGCGACAGGGCACGGGCGACGACCGAGACGAGCCCGCCCGCTCCGCCGATCAGCGTAAAGGTGCGCACCCCTGCGACGCGGGTGCCCTCGGCTTCGCCCCGCTGGTGCCAGCCACGCTCGATGCCGATCAAGAGCCCGGCGGCGATGGCGGCGAGCAACGGCAGGGCCAGCGGACTATCGAGCAGCAGATCGCGAGCCTCGTCCACCAGCCCCTCCCTTCGCCATCGAGTCCGGCCAAGCGATAGCACCCGTGCTCAGGGAGCGAACCTCAGAATATTGCCAAGGCGAGCCGCGGCCGAAGCCGACGCGATTACCAGACCTTCACGCGCTTGTCGGGCGGAAGGTAAAGCTTCTGGCCCGGCTTCACGTCGAACGCCTTGTACCACGGATCCTGGTTGCGGACCGTCAGCGCGCGGAACTGCCCGGGCGCGTGACCGTCGGTCGCGATCTGCTTGCGTGCCGCCGCCTCGCGCGTCTTTTCCGCCCACACCTGGGCGAAGGCGAGGTAGAATCGCTGGTCGCCGCTGAACCCTTCGATCGCCGGCGCTTCCTTGCCCTTGAGCGAAGCGAGATAGGCGTCGTGCGCCGCGGCGAGCCCGGCGACATCGGCGATGTTTTCCCCGAGCGTCAGCTTGCCGTTCACGTGGAGCCCGGGGAACGGCTCGTACTGGTCGAACTGGTTCGCCAGCGCAGTGGCCGCCTGCTCGAACTTCTTGCGGTCGGAATCGGTCCACCAGTTGCGCATCGCGCCGCTCGCGTCGAATTCGGCTCCGTTGTTGTCGAAGCTGTGGCTGATCTCGTGGCCGATCACCGTGCCGATGGCGCCGTAGTTGAACGCGTCGTCGGCGCCGGGATCGAAGAACGGCGGCTGCATGATCGCGGCCGGGAAGTTGAGCGCGTTCTGCACCGGCAGGTTGACGGCGTTGACCAGCTGCGCGTTCATCCACCATTCGTGCCGATCCATCGGCTTGCCGATTTTCGCCAGCTGCTGCCTATAATTGTAAAGGTTCGCCGCCTCGAGGTTGGCGTAGGCGTTCTTCGGATCGACCTCCAGCCCCGAGTAGTCGCGCCACGTGTCGGGATAGCCGACGCCGACCACCATGTTTGCGACCTTCTTCTTGGCTTCCGCCTTGGTCGACGGCGCCATCCAGTCGATGCCATCGATGCGCTTAACGAACGCCGCCTTGATGTTCGTCACCATCTGCTCGATCCGCGCCTTGCTCGAGGCCGGGAAGTACTTGTCGGTATAGAGCCGGCCGAGCGCGTCGCCGAGCGAGGCGTTGACCGCGCCGATCGCGCGCTTGGCGCGCGGCCGCTGCTGCTCGGCCCCGGTCAGTCTCGTGCCGTAGAACGCGAAGTGCAGGTTATCGAGCTTGCTCGGGAGCACCTCGGCGCTGGTGTTGATCTGGTGGAACACCAGCCAGGCCTTCCACGCGTCGAGGGGTTCCGAGGCGACGAGCGCGCTCAATCGCGCAATTCCATCCGGATGGAAGGCCTCGAACGTCTTCACGCCGCCCAGTTGCGCGGCCTTGAAAAAGGCCGTCCAGTCGAGCCCCGGCGCCTTCGTGGCGAACTCGGCCGGGCTCCACAGGCCCGAGGCCTTCTTCCAGTTCTCGCTGTCTTCGCGGGTGTTGTGCGCCTTGGCGATCTTCATCTCGAGATCGTAGACCTTCTGCGCCTTCGCCTTGGCATCGCTGATGCCGGCGGCGGTGAGCAGGTCCTCGATGTATTGCCGGTAAGCGGTGCGCAGCTCGGCCATCTTGGGGTCGGGCGAGAGGTAATACTCGCGTTCCGGCATGCCGAGGCCGCCCTGGAGGATGTACGGCACGACCTGCCCGCCCATGAGCGCCTGCGTCACGAACACGCCGAACAGGTTCTCGGTCTGGAAGTTCGTGTTGTTGAGCGGGTCGACGTCCGCGCGGATCTGGCTGCCGAGCACCGCTGCGAGCTGTTCCTTGTCGCCGATCGCATCGAACCGGGCGAGATCGGGTTGGATCGGCGCCATGCCGGAGGCGTCGATTGCCCGGGTGTCGAGGTAGGCCTCGTAGAAGGCCTTGACCTTGGCTTCGTTCGATCCGGCCGCGGGGCTCGCCTTTTCGATATCGGCCATGAGGGCGGCGAGCTGCGCGTCGGTCTTCTCGCCGGCCATCCAGAAGGCCCCGACGCGCGAGCGGTCGGCCGGAACTTCGGTGTTCTTGAGCCACGTGCCGTCGGCGTAACGATACCAGTCGTCGCCGGGCTTCGCGCTCGTATCCATCCACGCCTTGTTGATGCCAAGGCCGGTCCCTTGCGTCGACGCGACGGCCGCATCCTGGTTCGAAGCCTGCTGGCAAGCGACGGGTCCGAGCGTGACCGTCGCGGCGCCGAGCAGCAGGGCGGCGAGGAAGCGGGATTTCATGGGCTGACCTCCAGCAGGCGCGGGAACCCGCGCACAAAGTTACAGGCGCAACCGCATAAGCGGCGCGGCGCAGAGAGCAAACAACGCTTGTCGAAAGAAATCGGCCCTCGGTCGAGCCGGTGCCTTACGGCGGACCGGCCGGGGGTGCGTCGAGCGAAGGAACCAGGAACCAGCCGTTTCCGAGCATGGTGTCGAGGCCGAAGGCCTCCCACGGGCGACGCAGGTAATCGAACAGTTCGTCGAAGTCGCCGCGCTGGTCGCCGGCGATGGCGACGATGCACACGTCCTCGCTCGCATCCTCGCGCAGCAGTTGCTTGCGGTCGTTCGGGTTGCGCACGAGCAGGAGCTGATCCGTGCCCGTCGGATCGAGCCCCGAGGAGCGCAGCGCCTGCGCGACGGCAGCGGCGCGCGCGGCCGGCAACTGGCTGATCCACAGGACGACGATCCCCGCCTTGCGGAGCTTGCCAAGGCCTTCGGCCACGCCGGCGGGCGCCCGGCCGAGGGCCGGGGGATCAAACGGCCTCGCCCCGTCATCGAGATCGATGATGACGGCGGGCGCGGGTGTCCTGCAGTCGCGCAGGCTGGGCTTGTCGATCGGCGGATGGGGTGTGAGCAGGACCGAGCGCCCGCTGCTCGCCTTCCCGCTCGCGTCCTCGCTCGCGAGCGCATAGGCGAAGAACTTCTGCCACGGCTCGGGCGCGGTGCCCTCGCCGGTTTCGACCGGCAGCTCGCTTGCCTCGACAAGCGTAACCTTGGAAGGCGCGGCCTGGCCGGATTGGCCTCGCTTCGCGGCGGCCTTGCGCTCAGCCTTGCTCCCTGGCACCTGGGTGGCGGCGCGGACATGATGCCTGCCGAACAGCGGCCCGCTGGCAAGGAGGGGAATGACCGCTGCGCCGACGCAGCCGGTCAACGGCGCCAGCAGGATAAGCGCAAGCCCTGCTGCGAGCCGCTTGCCTTTGGTCGACCGGGTTCGCTGCCCCCTCATCGGCCCCGCCCATAGCCCACCTACGCGTCAGCCCGCCAGTCGCCCGAAACAGCCCTTCCCGGCATAGGCGGCGCTGTCGCCGAGCTCTTCCTCGATGCGGATCAACTGGTTGTACTTGGCGAGGCGCTCGGAGCGCGACAGCGAGCCGGTCTTGATCTGCCCGCAATTGGTGGCGACGGCGAGATCGGCGATCGTCGCGTCCTCGGTCTCGCCCGAGCGATGGCTCATGACCGCCGTGTAGCCGGCGCGATGCGCCAGGCTGACGGCTTCGAGGGTTTGCGTCAGCGTGCCGATCTGGTTGACCTTCACCAGCAGCGAATTGGCGAAGCCCTGCTCGATGCCGATGGCAAGGCGCTCAGGGTTGGTCACGAACACGTCGTCGCCGACGAGCTGGATGCGATCCCCGAGCCGGTTGGTGAGCGCCTTCCATCCCGCGAAGTCGTCCTCGCTCATGCCGTCCTCGATCGAACGGATCGGGTAGGCCTCGACCAGCCCGGCGAGGTAATCGGTCATCTGCTCGGGCGATAGCGACAGGTTCTCGCCGGAAATCTCGTACTGGCCGTCCCTGAAGAACTCCGTCGCCGCGCAGTCGAGCGCGAGCGCGATATCCTTGCCGGGCGCGAACCCCGCCTGCTCGATCGACGCCATGACGAAGTCGAGCGCCGCGCGGGTGCTCGCGAGGGCGGGGGCAAATCCGCCTTCGTCGCCGATCGCGGTCGACAGGCCCTTTTCGTGCAGGCGCTTCTTGAGCGTGTGGAACACCTCGGCGCCCCAGCGCACCGCCTCGGCGAGCGTCGGCGCCCCGATGGGCATGATCATGAATTCCTGGAAATCGATGGCGTTGTCGGCGTGCTCGCCGCCGTTGATGATGTTCATCATCGGCACCGGCAGCACGTGCGCTGAAACCCCGCCGACATAGGCGTAGAGCGGCAGGCCCCGCGCGTTCGCCGCGGCCTTTGCGACCGCGAGGCTCACGCCGAGAATCGCGTTGGCGCCGAGCCGGCCCTTGTTCTCGCTCCCGTCGAGGGCGATCATCGCAAGGTCGATCTCGCGCTGCTCCTCCGCATCGAGACCGAGCACGGCGTCCGATATCGCCCCGTTGACCGCCTCGACCGCCTTGAGGACGCCCTTGCCGAGGTACCGGCCCTTGTCGCCGTCGCGCAGCTCGACCGCCTCGTGCGCGCCGGTCGAGGCCCCCGAAGGCACGGCCGCGCGGCCGAAGCTGCCGTCTTCCAGCACGACGTCCACCTCGACCGTCGGATTGCCCCGGCTGTCGAGAATCTCACGACCGTGGATGTCGATGATCGCGGTCATTTTTGGGCCTCCCGGGCGGTGTTGTAATGGGCTAGGACACTACCCATGTCAAAGCGGACGCGCGCCGCCTAAACTGCGGAACATCGCGGTGCAAGTCGCGTTCGGATTGACAACGGCCGGTCGACAATCGCTTATTCGTTCGGCGAGGGAGACAGGGCCAACGCAAAAGGAAAGGGCGTTCCCATGGCAGCTGCCGCAACTACCACTCCGAAGACCCCCAAGCGTACGCCGCGCAAGAAGGCCGGCGGCGCCAGCACCACTCGTCGGTCCACCCCCGCCCTGACGGAAAGCAATACCGCCAAGGCGAAGTCGCGCTTCAACGCCGCGCTGGAAGAAGCCAAGGCCGGCGCCGCGGCCCTCGGCGCCGAGGCGCGCGACCGGGCCGGAAGCTATCGCAACCAGGCGATGAGCAAGAGCGACGATTACGCGGCCCAGGCCAAGGCCAAGGCCGCCGAGCTCGCCCGCGAGGGCAAGGACCGGGCGAGCGACGCCCTCGCGAGCCTCGGGCGGACCGTGGCGGAGAACGCCGCGACGCTCGATGACAGGTTCGGCACGCGCTATGGCGACTATGCCCGCAGCGCTTCGCGCAGCCTGCAGGAGACCGCCGCCAAGCTCGACAACAAGAGCATCGAGGACCTCGGCAACGACGCGCGCGAGTTCGTCCGCAAGAGCCCGGGCACCGCTGTCGGCCTCGCCGCCATTGCGGGATTCCTTTTCGCCCGTATGTTCCGGAGAAGGTGAGCGACCGTAGCGACGGGTTCGGGGGCTGCAGGAAGGATTGGCTCGCGTGGCTGAGGCGGAAGAGGTGACGCTGCCAAAGCGGACGCCCGAGGAGCGCGAGCCGAGCCTTGAAGCGGCCGAGAACCGTTCGCTCATCGATGACGTCGAAGTCCTGATCGAGGACGGCAGGACCTACCTCGAGGCCGAGCTCAATTACCAGAAGACCAGGGGCCTGTTCGTCGCCGACCGCGCGGGCCAGGTGGCAGCGTTCGGCGTTGCGGGGCTCGTCTTTGCGCTGATGGCGCTGGTTGCGCTCACCGTCGGGCTGGTCATCGCCCTCACCCCGCCGCTCGGCGTGTGGGGCGCGACGGGTGTGGTCGTGATCGTCTGGCTCCTCGTGGCCGTCATCGCGTTCACCGTCGCGGCGGGGCGCTGGCGGCAGCTCATGCAATCGTTCGGCTCGCCGGGCGACGGCACGAAATGACCGACGTCGGCACCCGCCTTGAAGAAGATCGCAAGCTGCGCGATGCGGCGCTCGAGGTCTTCAGCACGGACTTGCGGTTCATTCGCGAGGACCTGCGCGCCCGCGGCGTGGGCGAGCGAATCGCCGATCGCGTCGGCAGCGGCGCGATGGACCTCGTCGACGAGGCCGTCGACTATGCCGAGGCGAATGCCGGGCGCGTGGCCGCTGCCGTCGCGGCGGTCGTGCTGTGGTTCGCGCGGGCGCCGCTCATCAACGGGCTCTCGCGAATTTTCGGCTTTGATGAAGGCGGCGAGGAACAAGAGACCGGCGAATCCCGTTCCGACGGAGATTGACTGCCTCACCACGGAGACCCGAGATGTCGGATGCGAAGCGTAAGCAAATCAAGAAGAAGGTCAGCGCCGCGGCCAGCCGCAACGAGTCGCGCGCCGAGCCGAAGCGGGCCGATCGCGCGGGCGAGAAGGCCATCGAGCTTAAAGACAAGGCGGCTTCGTTTGCGAGGGAGCACCCGATCGCCCTCGTCGCGGGCGGGCTGGCCGTCGGCATCCTCGTCAGCGGCTTCTTCAAGGGCTCGCCCACCCGGAAGGCCGGTCGCGCCATCGGCAGGAAGACGGCGAGCCTTGCGGCGGTCGTGGCCGATCTCGCGATCGCCTACGCGCAGCAGGCCTACGAGGCGGCTGAAGAAGCGCGCCGCGCCGGAAGCGACAAGCTCGGCGAGCTGGGCGGCACGGTCGGCGACAAGGCGCGCGACTGGGGCGAGGATGCGGCCGAATATGCCGCCGGCGCCGCCGAGGCGGCCCGCAAGGCCGGCAAGTCCGTCGGCAAGTCGCTGCGCGACCGGCTCCACTGATCCCGCCGCCTGGCGCTGCCGGGCCTCAACTCGGGCTTGCGGGTGAAGGGCGTTTCCTTATGGAGCGCGTCCAGCAACGCACTCACCTGAAAGGCATCGTCGGATGGCGAAACAGCTTCTGCACCTCGTGATGGGCGGCCGCGTGGTCGATCCCCTGGGTGTCGAATTCAAGAATCTCGAGGAGATCGACCTCGTCGGCGTGTACCCCAACTACGCGGCAGCCGAGGAAGCGTGGCGCTCCCGCGCCCAGCGCACCGTCGATGATGCCGAGATGAAGTACGTCATCGTGCACCTGCACCGGCTGCTCGAACCCGAGCTGCCGGGCCGGTGAACCCTCCCGCTACCCTTCGTCAGATGAATTCGATCTTGTCGACGAGGTAGAAGCGGTCGCCGGCCGGCACCGTCACCTCGACCTCGTCGCCGACGGTCTTTCCGATGAGCGCGCGGCCGAGCGGGGATTCGTAGGAAATCCGCCCCACCTTGGCGTCCGCCTCGGGCTGGCCGACGATCTGGTAGCGCTGCGGCTTGTCGTCGTCGTCGCGCACCGTGACGGTCGCGCCGAACACCACGCGGTCGCCCGAAAGCGACGCCGGGTCGATGATCTGCGCGCGGCTGACCTTGTCTTCGAGCTCGGCGATCTGGGCCTCGATCTGGCCCTGGCGCTCCTTGGCGGCGTGGTACTCGGCGTTTTCCGAGAGATCGCCGTGGGCGCGCGCTTCCTCGATCGCGTCGACGATCTTCGGGCGTTCGGCCCTCAAAGCCTTGAGGTCGGCGGTCAGCTTCTCGTAGCCTTCCGCCAGCATCGGCACCTTTTCCATAACGGTCCCAGTCTTTCCAAATGCCGTCAAAACCGCCCTGCCCGCTCTTGTCTCGAACGGCGGTTCTGGCGGAATGTCGGGAAAAATCGTTGTCAGCTATAATAGTCTTGCAGTGAACGCACTTCAAGTTCGCTCGTTCTAACCGAGGTAATCGCCTGGGCGACCGCCGCCGATGCCGCCGCCGTCGTGTAATAGGGCACCTTGGACGTCAGGGCCGACGCGCGGATGGATTGGCTGTCCTTGTGGCTCTGCCAGCCCTCGGTGGTGTTGAAGATCAAGGCGATTTCCCCGTCCACGATCTTGTCGACGATGTGCGGCCGCCCTTCGGCGACCTTGTTGACCCTTTCGACCGGCAACCCGGCATCGGCGAGATAGGCCTGCGTGCCGCCGGTGGCGATGGCGGTGAAGCCGAATTCGACGAGCTGGCGGACAGGCTCGACGATATGCGGCTTGTCGCTGTCCTTGACCGACACGAACAGCACGCCCCCGGTCGGCAAGGTCGTGCCTTCGCCGATCTGCGACTTGATGTACGCGGTCGGGAAATCCTTATCGATTCCCATGACTTCCCCGGTGGACTTCATTTCCGGTGTCAGGACAGGATCGGAGCCGGGGAAGCGATTGAACGGGAACACCGCCTCCTTCACGGTCATGTAGTCGATGCGCCAGTCGATCTTCGGCAGGTCGGCGAGCTTTTCTCCCGCCATCACCCGTGCGGCGAGCTTGGCGATCGGCACGCCGATCGCCTTGGCGACGAACGGGACTGTGCGGCTCGCGCGCGGGTTCACCTCGATCAGGTAGACCTTGGTGTCCTTCACGGCGAACTGGACGTTCATCAGCCCGCGCACGCCGAGGGCCTTGGCGAGCATTTCCGCCTGGCGCTCCATCTCGGCGATGATGGCGTCGGGCAGGCTGTAGGGCGGCAGGGTGGCCGCGCTGTCGCCCGAGTGGACGCCGGCTTCCTCGATGTGCTGCATCACGCCGCACACGACGACCCGCTCGCCATCGCACAAGGCATCGACGTCGCACTCGATCGCGTCGCGCAGGTACTGGTCGACCAGCACCGGGCTGTCGCCGGAGACGTTGACCGCGGTGTTGATGTAGTTGTCGAGCTGGGCCTCGGAATCGACGATTTCCATCGCCCGCCCGCCGAGCACGTAGCTCGGCCGCAGCAGCACCGGGTAGCCGATGCGCGCGGCTACCGCGGCGGCCTCGTCGCGGCTCTTGGCGATGCCGTTGGCGGGCTGCTTGAGCCTCAGCTGGTTGACCAGCTTGGCGAAGCGCTCGCGGTCCTCGGCAAGGTCGATCGCGTCGGGCGAGGTGCCAAGGATCGGGACGCCCGCTTCCGCGAGGACCCCCGCGAGCTTGAGCGGGGTCTGCCCGCCGAACTGGACGATCACGCCGACGAGCTCGCCCTTCGAATGCTCGACCCGCAGGATCTCGAGCACGTCCTCGCCGGTCAGCGGCTCGAAATAGAGCCGGTCGGAGGTGTCGTAGTCGGTGCTCACTGTTTCCGGGTTGCAGTTGACCATGATCGTCTCGTAGCCCGCCTCGCTGAGCGCGAAGCAGGCGTGGACGCAGCAGTAGTCGAACTCGATCCCCTGCCCGATCCGGTTCGGGCCGCCGCCGAGGATGACGATCTTGCGGCGGTCGCTCGGCCAGGCCTCGTTCTCGGCCTCGCCGAACGTCGGCGCCTCGTAGGTCGAGTACATGTACGGCGTGACCGCCTCGAACTCGGCGGCGCAGCTGTCGATGCGCTTGAACACCGGCAGCACGCCGAGCCTCTGGCGCAATTGGCGCACCTCGTCCTCGCTGGTCGCGCCGGCCATGGCGACGAGGGCGTCGTGCAGCAGCCCGGAGCGCTTGGCCTGGGTCTCGGCGAGGCCGCCGGCGACGCCCACGGAGCGAACCGCGAGCGTCGCGAGGCGCCGGTCGGAAAAGCCCATGGCCTTGAGGCGCCGCAGGCCCGCGGCGTCGTTGGGCAGCCCCTCCTCGCCGATCATCGCCTCCTCGTAGACGATCTCCTCGATGTGCCGCAGGAACCACGGGTCGTAGTGCGTGATCGCCTGGACCTCCTCGACCGTGAAGCCCTCGCGAAACGCCTGGGCGACCATCAGGATTCGATCCGGCGTCGGCCGGCCCAGCGCGGCGGTGATTTCGTCCCGGCCCTTGCCTTCTAGCTCGAGGATGCGGTTGAAGCCGTCGAGGCCGGTCTCGAGGCCGCGAAGCGCCTTCTGGATCGATTCCTTGAAGTTGCGGCCGATGGCCATGACCTCGCCGACCGACTTCATCGCCGTGGTCAGCTCGGCCTTGGCGCCCTTGAACTTCTCGAACGCGAAGCGCGGGATCTTGGTGACGACGTAGTCGATCGTCGGCTCGAAGCTGGCCGGCGTGGCGCCGGTGATCTCGTTGGTGATCTCATCGAGCGTGTAGCCGACCGCGAGCTTGGCGGCGACCCGGGCGATGGGGAAGCCGGTGGCCTTCGAGGCCAGCGCCGAGGACCGCGACACGCGCGGGTTCATCTCGATGACGATCAGCCGCCCGTCCTTCGGATTGACTGCGAACTGGACGTTGGAACCTCCTGTTTCGACACCGATTTCGCGCAGCACCTGGATGCTGGCGGTGCGCATGATCTGGTATTCCTTGTCGGTCAGCGTCAGCGCCGGGGCGACGGTGATCGAGTCGCCGGTGTGGACACCCATCGGATCGACGTTCTCGATCGAGCAGATGATGATGGCGTTGTCGTGCCGGTCGCGCACGACTTCCATCTCGAATTCCTTCCACCCGAGGAGCGATTCCTCGATCAGCACCTCGTTGGTGGGCGAGGCGTCGAGACCCGAGCGGACGATGCTTTCGAACTCGCCCTTGTTGTAGGCGACGCCGCCGCCGGTGCCGCCGAGCGTGAAGCTCGGGCGGATGATCGCCGGAAGGCCCGTGTGCTCGAGCACCTTGAACGCTTCGTCGACCGTATGCGCGAGGCCCGAGCGGGCGCTTTCGAGGCCGATCTTGTCCATCGCCTCGCGGAAGCGCTGGCGGTTCTCGGCCTTGTCGATCGCGTCGGCGTCGGCGCCGATCATCTGCACGCCGAACTTCGCCAGCGTGCCGTCGTTGTAGAGCGCCAGCGCGCAGTTGAGCGCGGTCTGCCCGCCCATCGTCGGCAGCAGCGCGTCGGGCCGCTCCTTCTCGATGATCTTGGCGACGATCTCGGGCGTGATCGGCTCGACGTACGTGGCGTCGGCAAACTCCGGGTCGGTCATGATCGTCGCCGGGTTGGAATTGACCAGGACGACCCGGTACCCTTCCTCCTTCAGCGCCTTGATCGCCTGCGTGCCCGAATAGTCGAACTCGCACGCCTGGCCGATGATGATCGGCCCGGCGCCGATGACGAGGATCGAGGAGATGTCAGTGCGTTTGGGCATCAATGCTTCCCAGGAACCTCATAACGTTGGTTTGCGACCGGGCTCAGGGTCGTCTCTTTAGTGGCCTGCAGCGCTTCAAGGACGCGCCCGGTGATCGAGGTGTCCTCGCACCGAAAGACGAGAGGTCTGCGGCCAGCGATCCTCGCCGTTCCTCTCGGCGCACCGCAGGCGTGCGTGATCTTGTCGACCTGTGCCTGGGTCAGCCTTCCGGCAGGCATCACGATGGGCACGGCGAGCCTGCGCCGCATGAAGGGCCGAAGAACGACGTCGTACAAGGGTTGCAGGCGCGACCTCACCCCAGCATCCCCACGAACTTCTCGAACAGGTAGAAGCTGTCCTGCGGCCCCGGGCTCGCCTCGGGGTGATACTGCACGCCGAAGGCGCGTCGGCCCTTGATCGAAATCCCGCAGTTGGAGCCGTCGAACAGGCTGACGTGGGTCTCCTCGACACCTTCCGGCAGCGTCGCGTTGTCGATCGCGAAGCCGTGGTTCATGCTGGTGATCTCGACCACGCCGTCGGCGAGGCGCTTGACAGGGTGGTTCGCGCCGCGGTGGCCCTGGTGCATCTTGGCGGTCTTGGCGCCGGCGGCGAGGCCGAGCATCTGGTGGCCGAGGCAGATGCCGAAGACCGGCACGTCCTTGTCGATCAGCGCCCGGATCGTCGGCACGGCGTACTCGCCGGTCGCCGCGGGGTCGCCCGGGCCGTTCGACAGGAACACGCCGTCCGGCTTCAGCGCAAGGATCTCGTCGAGCGAGGTCTGCGCCGGCACCACCGTCACCTTCGCGCCGGCTTTCACCAGGTTGCGAAAGATGTTGTCCTTGCTGCCGTAGTCGACCGCCACGACATGCGGGCGCTCGTCCTTGGGCGCGTGAGCGTAGCCCACGCCGAGCTTCCACGGCCCCCCTTCCCAGCCATGGTGCTTCTTGCGGCTGACCCGCTTGGCGAGGTCCATGCCCTCGAGGCCCGGCCAATCCTTCGCCCGCCTGAGCAGCGCGGGGATGTTGAAATGGCCGTGCGGCTCGTGCGCGATCACCGCGTTCGGCGCGCCCTTTACGCGAATGCGGCGAGTGAGCGCGCGGGTGTCGATGCCCGCGAGGCCGATCTTGAGGTGGCCCTTCAGCCAGTCGTCGAAATTGCGCTCGGCGCGAAAGTTCGACGGATCGGTCACTTCCTCGCGCACGATGCAGCCGACGGCGCCCTCGACCTCGGACTCGATGTCCTCGGCATTGGCGCCGACGTTGCCGATGTGCGGGAAGGTGAAGGTGACGATCTGCCCGGCGTAGCTCGGGTCGGTCATCACTTCCTGGTAGCCGGTCATCGCGGTGTTGAAGCACACTTCGCCGACCGCGCTGCCGATGTGCCCGAAACCATGGCCCCACAGCACCGTTCCATCGGCGAGAACGAGGACTCCGGTCGCCCCTTTCGGTTGCGCGTGCGAAGAGGCGGGGTCGGCCATCGGGCCCTCCGTGAAACAAGTTACCGTCAATGCGTGCTAAGTCGTGGGCGCTAGACCCCGGCCCGTGGCGCGTCAACCTGTCCAAGGTCGATTTATCCGGCTATTCGCCCCGTCACGCATTCAACAGGAAAGAGTCCCGATGCTCCGCGACGACCTCAAGCAGGCGCAGATTACGGCCATGAAGGGCGGCGACAAGGAGCGCCTGGCGGCGTTGAGGCTGATCCTCGCCAGGGTCAAGGACCGCGACATCGAGCAGCGCACCGCGGCGAGGCCGATGGAGGACGACGCGCTGATCATCGACACGCTGCAGAAGATGGCCAAGCAGCGGCGCGAATCGATCGAGATGTACGAGAAAGGCGGCCGCGAGGAGCTGGCGGCGATCGAGCGCGGCGAGCTTGCGGTGATCGAGGAATTCCTGCCGCGGCAGATGGACGAGGGCGAGACCAGGGCCGCGATCGAGGCGATCAAGGCCGAGCTCGGCGCCTCGGGCATCAAGGACATGGGCCGGGTGATGGCCGAGCTCAAGGCCCGTCACGGCACGGTGCTCGACCTGGGCCGGGCGAGCGCGTGGGTTAAGGATATGCTGCAGTGAGGCCAAAGCCGGCCCTTGCCGCCGCCCTTCCCCTGATCCTGCTCGCCGCCTGCTCGAAATCGCCCGGGGCGCCGGCGCCGTCGCCGTCGGGCGTGGTCACGCCCGCCGTCGTGCCGACGCCCGACAAGCCGCACACGCTGGTTCCGGCGGACTTCGCCACGCTGAAGCTCGGGGCAAGGCTCACGAACGCCGACAGCGAGGCGAAGTTCGTCTCCGACACTCAGACCATCGCCGAAGTGGCAAGCTATGTCGCCTGCCCTGAGGGGGTGACCCGGTGCGATCCCCAATCCCTGCCCCCCGGCACGGTGTACACCTACGTCCACCGCGTGACGCCGGGCAAGCGGGTCGCCAGCGCGACCCTGTTCCGCACGGCGCGCCCGGCAACAGGGTTTGCCAATGGCGTCGGCTACGACGAGGGCGAGGCCGCCGCCGCGCTCGGCCCCGACGGCGAGATCGACGTCGAGGCCGACAACGGCGCGCTCGTCTGGCGCGTGGTCGGCGGGAACGGCTGGAAGGACGGCGAGCCCATCACCTTCTACTGGCAATCGACGCTGCCCCCGGCCGCCCGGCCGCTCGAGGCCTACCTCGTCGAAACCGACGGGAGCGTCGCCATCGGCAGCGGGCCGTTCCCGCGCCACTGAAAAGGCGGTGGACGGGGCGGCAGGACAGTAGCGCCGACTCTCCCTTCCCGTTAGGTTTACTGGATGGCCCTGTCCCCGCAATGGCTGGACGAACTGCGCGCGCGCGTGACGCTCTCGAGCGTCATCATGCGCACGACCAAGCTGCACAAGGCGGGGCGCGAGTGGAAGGCCTGCTGCCCGTTCCACAACGAGAAGAGCCCGAGCTTCACCGTCAGCGACGAGAAGGGCTTCTACCACTGCTTCGGCTGCGGCGCGCACGGGGATGTGATCCGCTGGATGACCGACCAGCGGGGCCTCGCGTTCATGGATGCGGTGAAGGAGCTGGCGGCCGAGGCGGGCCTGGAAGTGCCGCGCCCCGATCCGCGCGACGCCGCGCAAGCCGAGCGCCGGGCCGGCCTCAACGACGTCATGGCGTCGGCGCAGGAGTGGTTTAGGAAGAGCCTGCTCGGCGATGAAGGCCGAAGGGCGCGCGAGTACTTGAAGACCCGCGGGTTCGATGCGCATACCAGCGAACGCTTCGGCTTCGGCTACGCCCCTGAGGATCGACACGCGCTCAAGAAGGCGCTGGCGCAGTACCCGGAGGCGATGCTCATCGAGGCCGGCCTGCTCATCGCGGTCGACGCAAAGGAGCCCTACGGCCGGTTCCGCGGGCGGTTGATGCTGCCGATCCAGGATGCCCGCGGCCGAGTGATCGCGTTCGGCGGACGCATCCTCGATCATGACCGAACAGATGCACCCAAGTACCTCAATTCACCCGATACCCCGCTGTTCGACAAGGGGCGCACGCTGTACAACCTGCACCGCGCCGGCCCGGCCTCGCGCAAGGGCGGGCGGATCGTCGTCGTCGAAGGCTACATGGACGTGATCGCCCTTGCCGCCGCCGGCATCGAGGAGGCCGTCGCGCCGATGGGGACGGCCCTCACCGAGCGGCAGATCGAGCTGCTGTGGCGCCTCGTCGAGGTGCCGCTCTTGTGCTTCGACGGGGACGCGGCGGGGCAGCGTGCCGCGATGCGCGCCGCCGTGCGCGCCCTCCCGCTGCTGCGCCCCGGCCATTCGCTGGCGTTCGTGCTGATGCCTGCCGGGCTCGACCCCGACGACCTCGTGCGCAAGGAAGGCCGCCCGGCGATCGACCGCCTTCTGGCCGAGCCGCAAAGCCTGCTTGAAACCTTGTGGCGCCACGAACGCGCCGCCCGGCCCTTGCGCTCGCCGGAAGAGAAGGCGGGGCTCAAGGAACGGCTGCTGACGCACGTCGAGGCCATCCAGCATCCCGACATCCGCGCGCTCTATCGCCGCGACCTGCTCGACCGGTTCTCCGCCTTTGCGTTCCCGAGGCGCGAGTTCTCGCCTCGGCCGAACGCACGGCCGAAGCCGTTCGAGCGGCGAGCGGCGGGGCCGAGCGACACCGCCCGACTGCAAAAGCTGATTGCCGGCGCGCGGGATCACCTGACGCAAGCCGTGCTCGCCGGTTTTGCCCGCCATCCGCACGAGATAGCCCGCCATGCCGAAGCCCTCGCGCGCCTCGCCGCGGCCGATGGAAGCACCTCGCAGGCGGTCGATGCCTTGCTCGAGGCGTCGGAAACGCTTGAAGCGGCGCGCGACAATCCCATATTCGCCGCAAAGGACATCGCCGCACCGCCGGATAAAGCCCGCTTTTCCTTCCTCGTCGAAGGCACCGATCCGCAGGCTGCGCGCGAGGACCTGGCCGAGGCAGTCGCCTTGCTGGTCGAAAGGCCGGCGCTCGAGGCGGCGATCGCTGAAGCGACGGCGCGGTTCGCGAACGACCCCGAAGGCGCTTTCGCCGAGCAGCAGCGGCTGCGTAAACGAAAGCTGGAAATCGAGGTGCGACTCGGGCAGATGGCCCGGAAACGTGCCGCCGGCCCGGCGTTTGAAGACAATGAGTTGGAGGCTGCCGCGGCCTCCCGCGAACACGAAACGGACTGAACTGCATGGCTTCCGACGCCGAAGACACCAAGACCGACGACGCTCCGCTGATCGACCTCAACGAAGCGACGATCAAGAAGCTGATCGCCAAGGCCAAGCGCCGTGGCTACATCACTTATGACGAGCTCAACGCCGCGCTGCCGCAGGACGAGCTGTCCTCCGAGCAGATCGAGGACGTGATGTCGGCCATCTCGGAAATGGGCGTCAACATCGTCGAGACCGACGAGGACGCGGCCGAGGAAGACGGCGAGGACGGCGAAGGGCCCGAGGAAATCGCCTCGTCCGACGATGACGAGGACGGCGACGGCGAGCCCAAGCACGTCCCCGAAAAGAAGAAGAAGGAAGCCACCGAGCGCACCGACGACCCGGTGCGGATGTACCTGCGCGAAATGGGCGCGGTCGAGCTGCTCAGCCGCGAAGGCGAGATCGCCATCGCCAAGCGCATCGAGGCCGGCCGCGACACGATGATCATGGGCCTGTGCGAGAGCCCGATCACGTTCCACGCGATCATCATGTGGTCGGAAGCGCTCAACAACGGCGAGATGCAGCTGCGCGAGATTCTCGACCTTGACGCGATGCTGTCCAAAGAGCCGCCCGTCGACCGGATGGAAGAGGGCGCCGAGGACGACGACGACGGCGAGATCAGCGAGGAGACCGCCGGCCCTTCGTACAAGGAAGAGGAGGACGTCGAAGAGCACGAGGAAGCCGAGGACGAGGACGAGGACGAGGACGGCGAGCCCCGCCCGCGCCGCCAGGAAGAGGAGGACGAGGAGGACAACACCCTCTCGCTCGCCCAGATGGAAGCGGCGCTGAAGCCCGAGGCGCTCGAGCGCTTCGCCCGCATCACCGACCTGTTCAAGAAGTTCGAGAAGATCCAGGCCGAGCGCGTCGACACGCTCGGCCGCGGCGACGATTTCCCGCCGGCCCGGGAGAAGAAGTACGAGCAACTGCGCGAGGAACTGACCGCCGAGGTCGAAAGCGTGCAGTTCCACGCGACCAAGATCGAGTACCTGGTCGACAACCTCTACGCGTTCAACCGGCGGCTGACCGCGCTCGGCGGCCAGATGCTGCGCCTCGCCGAGCGTCACAAGATCAAGCGCGCCGATTTCCTCGCCGAGTACGTCGGCAACGAGCTCGACGAAGCCTGGCTCGCGACGATGGCCAAAAAGGACAAGAAGTGGGCCGCCTTCGCCGAGAAGGAAGCCGACGCGGTCGAGCGCATCCGCGCGGAGATCGCCGACATCGCCGCCGCCACCGGCATGTCGCTCAGCGAGTTCCGCCGCATCGTCAACATGGTCCAGAAGGGCGAGCGCGAGGCGCGCATCGCCAAGAAGGAAATGGTCGAGGCGAACCTGCGCCTGGTGATCTCGATCGCCAAGAAGTATACCAACAGGGGCCTGCAGTTCCTTGATCTCATTCAGGAAGGCAACATCGGCCTGATGAAGGCGGTCGACAAGTTCGAGTACCGCCGCGGCTACAAGTTCAGCACTTATGCCACCTGGTGGATCCGCCAGGCGATCACCCGCTCGATCGCCGACCAGGCGCGCACGATCCGCATCCCGGTGCACATGATCGAGACGATCAACAAGCTCGTGCGCACCAGCCGCCAGTTCCTCCACGAGCAGGGCCGCGAGCCGACGCCCGAGGAAATGGCCGAGCGCCTGTCGATGCCGCTCGAGAAGGTGCGCAAGGTGATGAAGATCGCCAAGGAGCCGATCAGCCTCGAGACGCCGATCGGCGACGAGGAAGACAGCCACCTCGGCGATTTCATCGAGGACAAGAACGCGGTCATCCCGGTCGACGCGGCGATCCAGGCGAACCTCAAGGAGACGGTCACCCGCGTGCTCGCCAGCCTGACCCCGCGCGAGGAGCGCGTGCTGCGCATGCGCTTTGGCATCGGCATGAACACCGACCACACGCTCGAGGAAGTCGGCCAGCAGTTCTCGGTCACCCGCGAGCGCATCCGCCAGATCGAGGCCAAGGCGCTGCGCAAGCTCAAGCATCCGAGCCGGTCGCGCAAGATGCGCAGCTTCCTCGACCAATAACAAACGGGCGAGGGCCGCCGGATGGCGGCCCTCGCCTCATGTCCTTCAG
>Ga0207706_10001010_pt1 | contig 28690 bp, 27 predicted proteins | sample KBSC53metaG_FD_184318 | JGI IMG/M metagenome (GOLD analysis project Ga0207706, IMG submission 184318) | Corn rhizosphere microbial communities from Kellogg Biological Station, Michigan, USA - KBS C5-3 metaG (SPAdes) (version 2) | ecosystem: Host-associated > Plants > Roots > Rhizosphere > Soil ... | reverse complement strand
CCGCACGCCGAACTTCGGCCGCAAGAGCCTCAACGAGATCAAGGAAGTCCTTGCCTCGATGGGCCTGCGCCTCGGCATGGACATCCCCGGCTGGCCGCCCGAGAACATCGAGGAAATGGCCAAGAAGCTCGAGCAGGAAATGCTCGGCTAAGCCCAGGCTTTTTCAAGTTCACGACGATCAGGGCCGCTCCGGCAAGGGGCGGCCCTTTTCATTTGTGATATGAGGCGTCGCAGGAGGGGTCATCATGAGCGAACGGTTCGAGCGGCACCGGCAACCGTGGCGGCAGGACGAGATCCAGAAGCTGCACACGCTCGCGGGCAAGGGCATGGCGCTGAGGGCGATCGCAAAGGCGCTCACTCGAAGCGAGGAATCGGTGAAGGACCGGGCGAAGCTCGACCACATCAAGATTGCAAAGCTGCGATAGCTGCCGGTCCGAGCCTCCGCATGCTATGCCTCTTTTCGGGCAATGGGCATGGGGGGCTGGCATTGATCGCTCGAACGCGCGGGCTTTGCGGCGTTGCCGCTATCCTCTTCCTACTCACGAGTTGCGGCACTCCGCCGCCGGTGCGGACGCTGGCGTGCAGCGCAGCGGTTCCGCCGGCCCTTGCCCAGGCCGATGGCGGCCAGGTCAAGTCGATGACGCTCAAGGTCCTTACCTACAATATCGAGGGCCTCGGTTTCCCGGCGCGCAAGGGGCGGGGCACGGACCTTGCCGAGATCGGCAGACGCCTGTCGGCGATGCGCGCGTCCGGGACGGGCCCGGACATCATCCTGTTCCAGGAAATGTTCAGCGGCGCGTCCAAGAATGCGGTGGCCGCGACCGGTTATCCGGCAATTACGCCTGGTCCAACCATCTCGACCAAGCCGTCCGGATCGACGACAGAGAAACTGCCCGGGAAAGCGCGGCTTAAGCGCGGCGAGGTCGGAATCCGCTTTCAGGGCAGCGGGCTGGCGATCGCTTCGCTCTATCCTGTGATCGCTTCCGACGTTCGCGCTTATGGAGCGCGGTCATGCGCGGGTCTGGACTGCCTCGCCAACAAGGGCATCGTGCTGGCTCGGGTGTTCGTTCCGGGCCTGCCGACACCGATCGATTTCTACAACACGCACATGAACTCGCGCGGCGCTTCTCGGGCGCCGGACGCCCGCCATCTCGCGGCGCACGACCGGCAGGCACTTGAGGCATCTGAGTTCATCGATTCAACCCACGATGACAATTATCCGGTGATCTTCGGGGGCGACTTCAACATGCGGCGCTCCGAGCCGCGATGGGAAAATTTCTCGCGCTACCAGGCGATGACGCTCGTCCACCGGGTGTGCGCCGACACCTCGTTCGGCTGCGAGGTCAAGATGTCGTGGGACGGCGACGCCCCATGGATGGATACACAGGACCTGCAATTCTATTACAGCGGAAGCCCCGTGTCCGTGCGGCCGATCCGGGTCGAGGCGATCTTCGACGGAAGCCCCGACAGTCCGCAATTGTCAGACCATGACGGCTTCATGGTGACCTACCGGCTTACGTGGCCAGCCTCGACGGAGCACTATTTCAGCTGCTGATCGGGGCGTACCGCGTCGGGACAGGTCGGTGCGAGCTGATTGCTTGAAGCGCGGCCGCGTAGCAACGCGGGAGAGGATGAGCGCTGTGGCCGCCTTGATCATTCTCGCCGATGCCGCGGCAGCCTGTGCGCCGCCGGGCGCCGCGCGGCTGCGCGCGGGAGCGCAGATCGTGCTGCCGGTCGGCAGCGAACCTTTGCCGATCCAGCAGCTCGGTCCCGCGGCACCGATGACGCGCGAGCCCAAGATCCAGAAGGTGGCCGCAACCGACGAAGCGCGGCAGGCGCCCGAGGCTGATGCGCCGCCGGAGCAATGCAAGGCGCTCCCGATCCCGATCGTATGACGTCGTTAAATTCCCGGTAGCCATCTAAAGCGCGGCCGGTTGCCGACGAAACGGCTGCTTCCGAAGCCGGACCGAACTGGATTCCCATAAGAAAGGGCCGCACCCTCCGAGGCTTAGGACTCAGGGGTCGGGCCTTTTTCAGGGGAGGGCAAAGATGGTCAGCTCGGTACGGTCGCGTCCCAGCCATTACGAGACGCTGGGGCTCACGCCAGCGGCAAACGACGATGAGATAAGCCAAGCATTCGCACGCAAGATGAGCCTGTTCGGAGCTCACCCAATGGGCAGCGGCGCGCAGATCTGCATCGCTTACGAGACGCTCCGCGACCCGGCACGGCGGCGAGAATATGACCGCTCGCTCGGCCTGGCCCCCAATCCGGTTGGACAACAGTGGGCGTTCGCCACGCCTCGGCTACGCTGGGCACCGTTCATCGCCGCGGCGGCTGTCGGTGAGGCGGACGCGATCGCACCTCTGCCAGAGCCACATGTCACACGACTTGCCGAGCCCATCGCGCAAGAGCGGACGCCGACGGTGCAGCGGCCCGCTGGAGCCCTCGAGGCGCAAATCGAAGAGCTGCGGGCGCGGCCCGCACGGGCACCTGTTCGCGAGCCCGAAGAGCGCGCGATCGACTGGAAGCGACCGGTCCTTGCGGTTGGGGGATTTGTTGTTGCCGCCGGGCTCATCGGCGCGATCGCGGGCATGTCGGTGAAGGATGACGCAGCGTCTGCGGTGGCGGATCCGATGCCGGGCATCGGACGCTCGACGGTAGGGCTTCACACGAATGCGACCGCGCCCGCGGCAGCACCAGTCAAAGCAGAGGCCGAACCGGCAATCACCACCCCGACCGTGCATTCCAAGCGGGCTCCTTCCGGACATGGACCGAGCTCCGCGTGGATGAATCAGGTCAGCCGGAGCCTGGCCGATGCAGACCCGGCGACAAGCGATCAACCCATCGAAACGGCAAGCGACGAGGTTGCGGCAGACCCCCTCCCCGCCCAACCCGTCGCTGCCGACATGCCGCTGCCTGGCAAAACGATCGCGCGAACGCTCGACCGGGTCGGATATAAATGCGGCGACGTCGCATCGAGCACGGCGGTCGGCTCCGGGGTTTACAAGGTGACCTGCAGCTCCGGGCAGACCTACCAGGCATCCCGAGTCCACGGCCGCTACCGCTTCCATCGCGTCGGAAGCCACTAGGCTCCAACTCAGCGGCGCGTTGGGCTAGACGCTACCGGCTGCGGCAGGAGGATCGGCAATGGATGCGCCCGAGGGTTGGCAATTCGAGGACGGCGGCAAGGCCTTGGTCAGGACGTTCAAGTTCAAGGACTTCAGCGAGGCGTTCGGGTTCCTCATCCGCGTCGCGCTGCATGCGGAGAAGGCGGACCATCACCCGGAGTTCACCAGCGTCTGGAACCGAGTCGACTTCCGCCTGACCAGCCACGACGCGGGCGGAGTCACCGAACGCGACGTGAAGCTCGCCGAATCAATCAACGGGTTGGCAGGCTAACGGCAGCTTTGGGTGGAAAGCTGCCATTGGCACTCCTCACTCCATCTGCCACGATTGCTGAATGAATGTCTTTTTAGCGGTCGCCTTGGGAGGCGTGATGCTTGTCGTGGTCGGACGGAGCCTCTTCGCAACACTCAAATATGCTCACGGTCTGGACGCGAGAAACCGCCGCCTCGCTTTACTCACTTTCACCCTGGTAATGGTCGCGTTCGTCGCGACGTTCATCATCGTTCACTCTGTGCGGGTTGGCTAATTCGCGCCCGCAGGCTTGGGTCTGCAGCCCAGGCAGCTAACGGCAGGAATGGGTCGAAGGCTGCCGTAAGCACTAATGGCAACTTTGGGTGCACGTCAGGTCACGTAAGCACGATAGATCACACGACTGACGCGGCGTCCGTCCGGATGACATTGACGAGAGCGAGGCCGTTGTCAGTGGCTGCGCTTGCGCACCACACGCTTGTGAGGCCCTCAAGCGCAACGAGTTCAGCCGTGTCGTCGTTAAATGCGTCAGCGATTGGCGGCGATGAGCCAGCCGCCTCCTGAGATCGATGCTCGCGCAGCCAATTACTGAACGCCGCATTCTGAGAACCGGCGTGAACCTGTGCGACATAGGTGCCGCCAGCATAATCGAGGACAATCGTGTAAAGGTGCACGGTGACAAGCTGGCATATCGAGGCGCGCCTCTCAACTACCGGGTCTTATCCCTGCTTACATGACCTGTTGACGGTCGAAAGCTGCCATTAGGCGAAGCGACCGACCGGCATGATTACATTCCGCGCTCGCCGTTACCGGGAGCTTTCCCTTCCCGTGCCGCGATCCAGTCGTCGACGCGCGTTTCCAGGACCGGAAGGGGCTGGGAGCCGTCGCTGATGATCAGGTCGTCGAACGACTTAATGTCGAACTTCGGGCCGAGCGCGTCCTCCGCCTTCTTCCGAAGCTCCATGATCTTCAGCATGCCGATCTTGTAGCCGGTCGCCTGGCCGGGAAGCGTGATGTAGCGGCGGACCTCGGAACGAGCCTGGTCGGGCGACAGCCGGCCGGTGTTGATCATGTAATCGACTGCCTGCTCCTCGGTCCATCCGAGCGAATGAATGCCGGTATCGACGACGAGGCGCGCAGCGCGGAAATGTTCCTGGTCGAGGTGCATGAAATCGTCCGCGACATCGCCGTAGGCGCCGATCTCCTTGCACAGCTGCTCGGCATAGAGGGCCCAGCCTTCGTTGAAGGCGACATAGCCACCCGCCTTGCGGAACTGGGGAGTGCCCTTCTGGCGGACCTGGATGTCACCGGCCATCACATGCCCCGGAATGCCCTCGTGGCACATAAGGTCGGTGAGCAGGGCTGGATCGGGGGTCTTGCCGAGGAGGTGCACGTAAACGCGCCCCGGACGGACCCCATCGGGGCTCGGCGGAGCCGCATGGGCAGCGCCGCCCGCCACCTCGCTGAACGAGGGCTCGCGAATCACCTCGGCGCGATACTGCGGCAAGCTGTTGAAACGAACCGGAAGCAGGGAGCGATTATGCGCGACGATGTCGTTCGCGCGTTTCAGATAATCGGTTCGAAGCGCATCGGTCCACGGCTGGGACGGAAAGCGTTTGGCGCGGTCGGCATAGAGTGCGATGCGGTCGGCAAATCCTGCCTGACGAGCGAGCGCATCCTGCTCGCCCTCGATCCGCTTCAGCTCGTCGAGGCCGATCTGATGGATCTGCGCAGCGGTCAGGTCGAGCGTCGTGTTGAGCTTGAGCGCGGCGGCGTACCATTCGGCGCCGCCGGGCAGCGAGATGGCGCCGACACGGCCGCTCGGCGCGGTCGGAAGCTCGCTGCTCGCCCAGGCGATCACACGCTCGTAGCCGGGCTTCATCGCCAGCAGTGAGGAGCGCGTATCGGTGAGGAGCTTGTCGGCGTCCTCCTGCGTCATCTTTCCCGATGCAACGAGCTTTCCGACCTTCGCCTTGGCATCGGCCCAGAGCGGCGAATCCTTGCCGGAATCGAACGGCGCGCCGGTGGTGATCGTCTTGCTGCCGCTGATGACGCGCTCGATCTCGAACTTCGGCGCGCGAATCCCCTCGGCATCCGACAATCTGGTCTGTGCGATCGCGGTGTCGAGCACCGCCGGGATCGCGCGAACGCGCGCGTTGTAGGCGCGCATATCGGCCGCATCCTGGACGGTATGCGTGTTGATCATGAAGTCCGGCAGCTGTGAGTGGACCGAATAAAGGAAGGAATAGAAGGGCGGCTGGTAGCGGCGGTACTTGTACTGCAGCTCCATCCGCTGAAGCTCGGTTTCCCAGATGTCGTAGTTGGTCTGCCCCTTGGGCGAGAGCTTCGAACGATCGAACCCGGCCTTCATCCGCGCGACGCTTGCCCGGCGCGCCTCTAGCCGCTTCAGCTGCGCGGCGTCGCTGATATCGTCGAGGCGGTCCTCGCCTTCCTTGATGCTGAGGCGGGTCGCGAGCTGCGGCCTCATCTTCAGGTCCTCGGCGAATTCGGCGTCGAGGAAAGTCGTAAGCCGCGCGTCTTCCGAATTGGCCGTGGCGGCCGGAGCGGGCTGCGCCGATACGGAGCTGATCGGGGCCGCCCAGAGCGCCGCCGCCGCAGCCAACATCCAACGCAAATGACGCATCGATTTCTCCCCGCTTTTTTGCAGATGGCCACCTGGCCGCTCGCCTAAAGTTAACAGGAGCGCCGCCACCCGCAACCGCCTGCGGCGTTAACCATGGACCGCAAGCATTTGGCAGCGCGCATGGAGGAGAATCGTTGCCACGGGCGTCGTCCAAGTCGCCCGAATGGTTAATCAGGAGAGGGCGATGCGTGGGTTAACGAAACTTCTTCGATGCGAGAGCGGCGCCAGCGCGATCGAATATGCGCTCGTCGCAGTACTGATCGCCATCGCCGCCTTCGCTGCGATGACCAATCTCGGCAATCGGACCGACCAGATGTTCAACAACGTCTCGAACCACCTGAACTGACCGGCACTTTCGCGGCCATTGATCGTTCAGGCAGCGACTGTCATATTGGGACCGCAATGAACCAGACGATCGCACCGCCCAGCTATTATTATCCCGACGAGGTTGGGACCGGCTGACGCACACCTAGCGAATCCGACCAACCTCGACCCGCCAGGCCCAAGCTCGGCGGGTTTTTTATTGCCTTCGAAAGGAAGACCGAATGCTTCAGGAGACGATCACTAGGGGCCAGCGGACGAGAAGCTGGACCGACTATGTCGTCCCCCAGAACTGGGACTCGTTCACCGAGGACGACCATGCGGTGTGGGACCTGCTGTTCGCGCGGCAGGTGGAGCTGCTGGGGACGCGGGTGGTGTCGCCGTTCCTCGACGGGATCGACCTTTTGAAGCTGTCGCACCCTGGCGTCCCCGACGTCGAAGGGTTGAATGCGATCCTCGAGCCGCGGACCGGATGGCGCACGGTGGCGGTGCCGGGGCTCGTGCCGGACGAGATCTTCTTCGCCATGCTGTCGGAGCGCGTGTTTCCCGTCGGCAATTTCATCCGCACGCGCAAGCAGCTCGACTATCTCGAAGCGCCGGACTGCTTCCACGACATGTTTGGGCACATTCCGATGCTGGCACATCACGACTTCGCGGACATGACGCGGCATATCGGCGAGCTTGGGTCGGCGGCAATCGCGGCCGGCGAAGGGCATCGCGCGGCGCGACTCTACTGGCACAGCGTCGAGTTCGGGCTGGCGCGCGAGCAGGGCGAGCTCAAGATCCTCGGCGCGGGCCTCGCATCCAGCTTTGGCGAATCGCACTTCAGCCTGGAGAGCGACGAGGTTGAGCGGCTGCCCTTTTCGGTCAGCAGGGCGATCCACACACCCTACAAGCATGACGCCTTCCAGCCGCGCTACCTCGTCTCCCAATCGCTTGAGAGGACGGTGGAAGAGGTGCTCTCGCTCACGCCCGAGGCGATGCTCGGCCTCTAGCGACCGCGCTCGCCAGGGGCTGGAGCTGCCGTGCCCGTGCCCTGCTGCGGCAGGACAAGGTTGAGGTAGACCGTCTCAAGCGCGACGCGCTGCGCATCTTCTTCGGGGACGATGCCGGCGGCGTGTCCGCCCTCGATCGCCTCGTCATAATAGAATTTGTCCCCGCACTGCTGGAGCTTGGCGGCGAGCTTGCGCGCGTGGCCTGGGTGGACGCGGTCGTCGCGGGTCGAGGTGTAGATGAAGGGCACTGGGTAGGCGGTGCCGCACTTGAGGTTCTGGTAGGGCGAATATTTGCTGATGAAGGCCCAGTCGGCGGGGACGTCGGGGTTGCCGTACTCGCCCATCCACGACGCGCCGGCGAGCATGTGCGAATAGCGCTTCATGTCGACCAGCGGCGAGCCGATGATGGCGCCGCCCCAGAGGTCCGGGCGCTGGGTGATCGCGACACTGGCCATGAGCCCGCCGTTGGAGCGGCCGGAGACGGCGAGGCGGCCGGGCTGAGTCACACCGCGCGAGATCAGGTCCTGCGCCACGGCGTAAAGGTCGTCGTAAGCCTTCTGGCGGTTCTCGCGGAGAACGGAATTATGCCAGTCGGGTCCATATTCGCCGCCCCCGCGAATATTGGCGAGGACGTAGGCGTCGCCTTCCTCGACAAGGAACAGAGCGAGCGGGCCTGAGCGATAGGGCTGCGACACGAGATAGCCGGGCGTCTGCGCAAGCTCGAACCCGCCATATGCATGCATCAGCACCGGCACCGGGCCGGTCGAATCCTTCCGGCGGACGAGGAAGTAAGGGACCTTTGTTCCGTCGGGCGACGTCGCGAAATTCTGCTCCACCGTCATGTTGGAGGCGTCGAACTGAGCGGGAAGCGCCTGGATCGGCGCCGGTGCTCCGGTAGGCTGGACCGCGAACAGGGTTGGCGGGGTCAGCATTCCCTCGACGGTCGCGAAGGCGAGGTCCTGCTTCCCGGCCGTCGCGTTGAGGTGAACCGTGGACTTGTCGGGCAGGGCCACCGGTGTACCACTCCAGCTTCCGTCAGGCGCTCGCGTCAGCGGCGCCAGCTTGCCGGAGACGTCCTCAAGATATTTGACCCAAAGCTTGGATTGGCTGGCGGATACTTCCTCGACTGCCTGGTGAGCATTCGGAACGAAGACAGTCTCGATTGCCGGATTCTTGCCGGCGAGCAGGTCCGGTATCGAATAAGCGACGAGCGTGCCGGCCGAGCGCCCCTGCCATGGCGTCTTCAGCGAGGCGATGACACGGCCGTCGAGCACGTCCTCGAAATCGGCATCGTCCGGCAGCGGCCAGGGAATCAGACGCCCCTCGGGCGCGATGTGCCAGACCTTGTGGTGGTAGAAATCGACCCCGCGGTTGACGATCGGCCAGGTGCGGTTCCCGTCGACGAGCGAGCGAGCGCCGACCGCGACGTCGGTCTTCTCTCCTTCCGCGAGCTTTTCCGCCGCCCCGAGCGGGGTGCCGCGCCGCCACAGCTTGACGATCCGCGCATAGCCCGAATCGGTGAGCGTGCCCGGACCGAAGTCGGTGCCGACGAACAGGGCGTCGGGCCCCGCCCAGGACACGTCGCTCTTGGCGTTCGGAATGAAGAATCCGCCCGGGATGAAGGCGCCCTTGTCGAGGTCGAACTCGCGCACCTCGACGGCGTCGCCGCCACCGTTCGACAGGCTGACCATGCAATCGACGTAAGCGGGCGAGAGGCAGGTCGCGCCCTTGAACACCCAGTTCTTCTTGTCGGCCGCGCTCATCGCATCGATGTCGATCAGCGTCCGCCATTGCGGGTGGCCGGAAGCGAAGGCTGTGAGCGGCGAGACGCGCCAGATACCGCGCGGATGCTGCTCATCCTGCCAGAAATTGAGGACCTTATCGCCGAGGATCTGGTCGGGCTCGGCGATCTTCTGGTTGGTTGAAAGCAAGGCCAGCGCCTTCGAGCGATAATCGGCAAATCCCGGCTGCTTCTCGAGCGCGGCGAGAGTCTTCGCATTCCATGCCTTGACGGTCGTCAGAGCCCGCGCGCCATCAACCTGCTCGAGATAGAGGTTCGGGTCTGCCGCAGACGCTGCATAGGCGGCCGGCGCGGCCGCAGCAATCATCGTTCCGGCCAGCAATGCGCCTGCTACTCTCTTCATCGAATGTCCCTTCCCTTGGCGACCCCTCGCTATCGCGCCTCGCAATGGCAGTCGAGCGCGCTATAGCCAATGGCATGGCGGAGACGACGAAGGGCGAATATCGCAGCGGCCACGATCCTCGAACCCTGCGCGATGCGCTCGGCTGCTTTGCAACGGGAGTCACCGTCGTCACCTGCGTCGACGAAGAGGAGCGGCCCGCTGGCCTTACCGTGAACAGCTTCACCTCGGTCTCGCTCGAGCCGCCGCTGCTCCTGGTCTGCCTTCACAAAATGGCGGCGAGCGCTCCAGCGCTGGTCGGCGCGTCGCATTTCGCCATCAACGTGCTTCAGAATGAGCAGCAGCCCGCTTCGATCACCTTTTCGACGCGCGGCGAGGATCGGTTCGGGTGCACGCCCTGGTCCCGCGGCGAGGCCGGTGCGCCGATCCTTGAGGAGTCGCTGTGCGTCTTCGAGTGCGATCGTTTCGCCGTCTATGACGGCGGCGACCACCACATCCTGGTCGGCCAGGTCACGAAGGCAAGCTTCGATGCCGGGCTGGACCCCTTGCTCTACTTCCGCGGCAGCTACCGACGGTTGCACTTCGATTAGCTTAGGCTAGGCAAGCGCCGATGCTGGCACTGGATTTCATCAAGGCGAACCGCGAGACGGTCGAGCGCGCCATCCGCGACAAGGGCGTGGACCTCGACCTCGATGCGCTGCTCGCGCTGGACGCCGAGGTTCGTGGGGCCAAGACCGAGATCGATCGGCTTCGTGCCGAGCGCAACGCCGTCAGCGCGAGGTTCAAGGACGCGACGCCCGAGGAGAAGGCCGATCTGGGCCGCCAGGCGAAGGAGGCCGGAGCCCAGGCGTCCGCGCTCGAAGCTGTGCTCGCCGATAAGGAGTCGGAGCTCAAGGCTTTGATGCTGAAGCTCCCGGGCATCCCCTACGAAGGAGCGCCGGTCGGTCCCGACGAAAGCTACAACATTGTCATCCGAACGGCCGGCGACCCGCCGAAGTTCGATTTCGAGCCGCTCGATCATGTCGCGCTGATCGAGAAGAACGACTGGGGCGACTTGTCTCGAGTCACGCAGGTGTCTGGAAGCCGGACCTATTGCCTGAAGGGCGGCCTCGCTCTGCTCGAGACCAAGCTGATGGGCTGGGCGCTCGAGCGGATCGCGACCGCCGGCTTCACGCCGATCACCGTTCCCGCGATCGCCCGCGAGCAGGCCTTCCTCAACCAGGGCCAGTTTCCAGGCCATCGCGAAGAAACCTACGAGCTTCCGAACGACGATCTGTGGCTCGCGGGAACCGCGGAAGTCGTCCTGACCTCCCTGCACGCCGGAGAGATCATCGAGGCGGACAAGCTGCCGATCCTCTACGCCGGTTTTTCTCCCTGCTTCCGGCGCGAGGCGGGAAGCGCGGGCAAGGACGTGCGGGGCCTGCTTCGGGTCCACCAGTTCGTGAAGGTCGAGCAATATGTCGTCTGCGAGGCGGACGACGCGAAGTCGGCCGAATGGCATGCAACCCTGCTTCGGCTTGCCGAGGAAATGCTCCGGGCGCTCGAGATTCCCTATCAGGTGATCGAGACCTCGACCGGCGACATGGGCCTCGGCAAGTATCGCATGAACGATATCGAGAGCTGGGTGCCGTCGCTCGGCAAGTATCGCGAGACGCACAGCTGCTCGACGCTGCACGATTGGCAGGCGCGACGCGCCAACATCCGTTACCGCGGCGCGGACGGGAAGGTGCGGTTCGCACACACGCTCAACAACACCGCGCTCGCGAGCCCTCGGATCCTCGTTCCCCTACTCGAAAATCATCAGACCGCGGACGGCCGGGTGAAGCTTCCGGCGGCGATGCAAGAGCTGATGGGGCGCGAATTCCTTTGAACCGTCCCGAGCCCCCGCATCGGTGGGAGGGCGACGACGCACCGCCGAGCCACGGCAATTGGGGCGAAATCGCCTGGAACCTCGGGCGGATGCTCAGCACCTTCCGCAAGCGCGGGCCGCGCGGGCCGCTCGACGGGCAGCCGGTGCTGGTGATTCCGGGTTTTCTGTGCAGCGACCAAACGACCTTTTCGCTCCGCCGCGAACTCGCGCGCGCCGGCTTCCGCGTGCACGGCTGGAAGCAAGGCTGGAACCTCGGCGCGAGACCGGACACGCTCGATGTCCTGAGGGAGCGGATCGAAAGCCTCGGACATGACCGCCCGATCGTGATCGTCGGCTGGAGCCTCGGCGGGCTCTTCGGCCGGGAATATGCGCGTTACCATCCCGATGAGGTGAAGGCGGTGATCACGCTCGGATCTCCTTTCTCGGGCGATCCGCGGCAGAACAATGTGTGGAAGCTCTATGAACGGGTGGCGAAGCATCCGGTCGACGACCCGCCGCTGCCGAGGATTACCGAGAAGCCGCCGGTCCCGCATCTCGCCATCTGGTCGCGGCGCGACGGGCTGATTGCTCCTCGTGCTGCGCGCGGGCTGGAGCATGAGCGCGACAAGGAGGTCGAGCTCCACTGCCATCACATGGCGTTTGCGATCTCCCCCACGGCGGCCAAGGCGGTGGTTCGCGAGGTCCGCAAGTTCTTGGAAGAAATAGGCTTTTAGTCTCTTCCGAGTCGCGGGATTGACTCTCACTTCCGACTCGCCGGATAAAGAACAAAAGTAGAACAATAACGTTGTGAGTCGTGTGGCTGCAGGCCTTACCTTGGTCGGCGGCGGTGCAATCCGTACGCCCAAAATTAGCCAACTCCCCAGCGGGTTGGGCGAGCGCTGGCAGCTGCCTGCGCCGTCCAGCCCCACCCTTTCCGAGTTGTTCGCCGTTCATCCGCGCGACGGCGGCTGGGTCGGGTTCCTGCTTCCGCAGCTCGCGACCGGCAAACCGCTTTTGTGGGTGCAGGATCGAATGGCGATCCACGAAAGTGGACGAATCTATCCGCCGGGGCTTCCCAGCCGGAACCTCATCCATGTCGAAACGCGTGACGCGCGCGATGCGCTGTGGGCGATGGAGGAGGGCTTAAGATGCGCAGGGCTCTCCGCCGTCATCGGCGAGATATGGGGCGATCCGAAAGCGCTCGATTTCACCGCTACGCGGCGGCTCGCCGTCGCGTCCGAGCGGTCTGGCGTGGCCGCTTTTTTGATTCGGCTCGGCGGCCACGCCAATTTGAGCGGAGCGCGAATGCGCTGGCGCCTCGCGAGCGCCCCGTCGCTGGCCAACGATCTCGACGGACGCGCACCCGGCCTGCCCGCCTGGGATGCCGATCTGTTTCGCGGGCGGGGTATGCCACCGGGCCGATGGAGCGTCGCTCATGAAGCGGGTCTGTTCCATCTGGTTGCCGGCGCTGGCAGTGGAACGCTGGGCGAGGTCGAGCGACTGCGCGCCTGACGCGCCGGTCGCCCTCACCGTCGAGGGCACGCACGGCCCGGTCATCCATGCCGTCACCAAAGCCGCCGCGGAGCGCGGTGCGCGGGCCGGCGCTCGGCTGACCGACGCGCGCGCGCTCGACCCGGCGTTGATTGCGATACCCGCCGATCCCGAAGGCGATATCGCGCTTGTGCAGCGGCTCGCGTGCTGGGCCGGGCGATGGTCGCCTTTGGTCGAGGTGGATGGCGGGAATGCGCTGCGCCTGGATGTCACCGGAATCGCGCATCTGTTCGGCGGCGAACGCGGCTTGGCTCGCGATATCCAGCGGCGGTTCGCAAAGCTCGGCCTGACCACGCGGCTCGCCATCGCCCCTACTGCGGCGGCTGCGTGGGCGCTGGCGCATCACGCGCCTTGCATCTGCTCCGACGATGCCGAAGCGAAGCTTGCTCCGCTCCATGCCTCCGCCCTGCGGCTCGACGCGGATACCATCCGCACGCTCGAACGGCTTGGCCTCAAGACCATTGGCGCGCTGATCGGCGTGCCGCGGCTTGCGCTCGCGCGACGGTTCCGCGGGGCGGAAGACGTCGTCGACGCGCTCGATCGGATGTTTGGCCGAAAGGCGGAAGCGCTGACGGCGCTTCCGAGCGATCCGCCGCCTCGCGCCGCCCTTCGGCTCGAGGAGCCGGCGACGCATCCGGAGGCGGCGGGCCACGCATTGGAACAGCTCATTCCCGGGCTGGTGCGCCAATTGCAGGAACGGCATCTCGGCGCCCGGCGCTTGTCGCTCCACGGATTTCGCGTCGACGGCAGCGTCGCAGTCGCGACCGTCGCAACGACGATTCCCAGCCGCGAGCCGAAACATCTCCAGCGGCTGCTTGCCGACAAGGCCGACGCGCTCGATCCGGAATTCGGATTCGATGCCTTCGCGCTGATTGCCGAGTGGACCGAAGATCTCAGGGCGACTCAGGAAAGCCTCGTTGAGGAGCCAAGCGGCGAGCGGGAGGTGGCGCGGCTGGTCGATCGATTGACAGTGAAGCTTGGTCCCAGGCGCGTGCGCCGCCCGCAGCCTTGCGAAAGCCATCTGCCGGAGCGAGCAAACGAATGGTTGCCGGCGCTCCGGAAAGGAGAGCCGATCGCATTGCCGCCAGTCCGTCGTCCCCAGCGTCTGCTCGACCGGCCCGAGGCGATCGACGTCATCTACGCGACGCCGGAAGGGATGCCGCGCCGCTTCGTCTGGCGGCGTGCGGTGCACGACATCACACGCGTCGAGGGACCGGAACGGATCGCTCCCGAATGGTGGCGCGAGCGGTCGAACGCCCGGCTTCGAGATTATTATCGCGTAGAAGACGAGGCCGGCCGCCGTTACTGGATTTATCGCGATGGCCTGATTGGCGATGGGCGTGGCGGGCTTCCGAACTGGTTCATCCACGGGCTGTTCGGCTGATGCCTGAGAACGTTTCTCCGCGAACGAGGGTGATGCTGGAAGGTCCCCCGAACCCGCGAGCGCCATTTGTTGAGTTCGGCGTGACGACGCCCTTTTCCTTCCTTCGTGGTGCGTCCGATGCGATCGAGCTGGCGAAACATGCCCAAAGCCTCGGTTTCGACGCCATCGGTGTCGCCGATCGCAACACTTTGGCCGGAGTCGTCCGCCTGCATAGCGCCGCCACCGACGTCAAAATGCGGCCCCTGATCGGCTGTCGGCTCGACCTCGTCGATGCTCCGAGTCTGCTCGCTTATCCAATCGATCGTGAAGGCTATGGCCGGCTGTCGCGGCTGCTGAGTCTCGGGAAGATGCGGTCCGGCAAGGGAGAGTGCGATCTATCGCTCGTCGAGGTCGCCGACCATTCGGAAAGTATCGCTTTCATTGCGGTACCCGGCGAGGACCTGGACGGCTTTCCCGCCGAGTTGATGCGGCTGAAGGAAGCCTTGCCGTCACTCCGCCATATCGCGGCCGCGCATTTGTATCGCGGCGATGATCTCGCGCGGATCGAACGGCTGGACCGGTTGGCGCGCGGCATCGGCGGCACGATTCTCGCCACCAACGATGTCCACTACCACGCCCCCGAGAAGCGTCCGCTGCAGGATGTGATGACCTGCATTCGCGAGAAGACGATCATTGCGAGGGCGGGCTTCCTGTTGAACCCCAACGCCGAACGGCATCTCAAATCGCCGCAGGAGATGGCGCGGCTGTTCGCCCACTGGCCGCATGCGATTTCAGCGACGCGTGAGTTCGCCGACGCCATCCATTTTTCGCTCGACGAACTGCGCTATGAATATCCGCGCGAGAATGTGCCCGAGGGCCGGACGCCGCAGGAGCAACTGGAGCATCTCACCTGGAAAGGCGCAGTGGACTATTGGCCTGACGCCATTCCGAAAAAGGTTCGCTCTCAAATTGACAAGGAACTCGGGATCATCGCGAAGCTCGACTTCGCGCGCTATTTCCTGACAGTCCACGACATCGTCGCTTATGCCCGCAGCATCGGCATCCTTTGCCAGGGCCGCGGCTCGGCGGCGAACAGCACGGTCTGCTATTGCCTGAAGATCACCAACGCCGACCCCGCCGTCAACGACCTCCTCTTCGAGCGTTTTCTTTCAGAGGAACGCCGTGAACCTCCCGATATCGACGTCGATTTCGAGCATGAGCGGCGCGAGGAGGTGATCCAGCACATCTACCAGAAATACACTCGCGAACGCGCGGGTATCGCGGCGACCGTGATTCACTATCGCCCCCGCTCGGCGATCCGCGAGGTCGGCAAGGTCATGGGACTGAGCGAAGACATTTGCGGAGCGCTCGCCTCGACGATCTGGGGAAGCTGGGGAGAGGAAATTCCCGACGAATATGCGGCGGAAGCCGGACTGGATCTTTCCGATCCACATCTCAAACGCACGATCAGGATCGCTCAGCAGCTGATCGGAATGCCGCGTCATTTGTCGCAACATGTTGGCGGCTTCATCCTCACCGAGCGGCCACTCACCGAGACGGTCCCGATCGGCAACGGCGCAATGGATGAGCGAACCTTCATCGAATGGGACAAGGACGACATCGACGATCTTGGAATTCTCAAGATCGACGTACTTGGGTTGGGGATGTTGACCTGCATCCGCAAAGCATTTGATCTGGTCGAAGAGCATCGTGGGGAACGCTGGGACTTGGCAACGGTCCCGCGCGAAGAGCCGGCGGTTTACGACATGCTCTGCAAGGGCGATTCCCTCGGCGTTTTCCAAGTCGAAAGCCGCGCGCAGATGAACATGTTGCCGCGGCTGAAGCCGCGCTGCTTTTACGACCTCGCGATCCAAATCGCCATCGTTCGCCCGGGGCCAATCCAGGGCGATATGGTCCATCCCTATCTGAAGCGCCGCTCGGGCAAGGAGGAGGTCGCCTTCCCCTCTCCTTCGCCGGAGCAGGGGGCGCCTGATGAACTCGAACGCATCCTGAAGCGGACAATGGGCGTGCCAATCTTCCAGGAGCAGGCGATGAAAATCGCCCTCGACGCAGCGAAGTTCAGTCCCGAGGAAGCCAATGAATTGCGCAAGGCGATGGCGACCTTCCGCTCACGCGGTACGATCTGCGAGCTTGAAGAATTGATGATCGGCCGGATGGTTGGACGTGGGTACGACCGCGAATTCGCCCAGCGCTGCTTCGACCAGATCAAGGGTTTCGGCGAATATGGTTTTCCTGAAAGCCACGCCATCAGCTTCGCGCATCTCGCCTACATCTCGACATGGCTCAAGTGGCGCTATCCGGGGGCGTTCGCTGCAGCTTTGCTCAATTCACAACCGATGGGCTTTTACGCGCCCGCGCAGATCGTCCGCGACGCGCTCGAACATGGCGTCGAGGTGCGCGAAGTGGACGTGAACTACAGCGACTGGGATTGCACGCTTGAAGATGATGCTCTCCGCCTCGGTCTGCGCCAGGTCGACGGGCTGCAGCGCGAGGCTGCGGATCGCGTGGTGGCGCGGCGACCCTATGCTTCAGCGGAGGATCTTCGCAGCCGCGGCAAAGTGCCGGTGCATGCGATCCAACGGCTTGCGGCGGCCGATGCATTCCGCTCGATGGGACTCGACCGGCGAGCTGCCCTGTGGGACTCACGCGCACTTCGCCAGGCGCCGGATCTGCCGCTGTTCGCTTATGTGGAGGAGCGCGAAGAGGGTGTGGAAGAGACGCCCGCGCAGCTTCCGGCAATGCCGCTCGCCGAGCATGTGATCAGCGATTACCAGACCATCCGCCTCAGCCTCAAAGCACATCCGATGCAGTTCTTGCGCGCGCATTATGCCGCGCAGAAGTTCGTCACCGCCGAGCAGCTGAATGGCCTTCGCGACGGCAGGCGGCTATCGATGGCCGGCGTGGTCCTGATCCGCCAGCGGCCGGGCACGTCGAAAGGCGTCGTCTTCATCACCATCGAGGACGAAACCGGAATCGCCAACCTCGTCGTCTGGCCGAAGGTGTTCGAGAAACAGCGCAAGATCGTCATGGGCGCGCGTTTGATGGCGGTGCACGGAATCGTCCAGCGCGATCCCGACAGCGAGGTGATCCACGTGGTCGCCGGCCGGCTCGAAGACCATACGCATTTGCTCAGCCGACTGAGCGACGATTCGCTTCTGCCTTCGCGACTGGAGAAGGCCGATCATGCCGGAAGCTGGGGCCGACCGCAGAGCCGTCATCCGCGCAATGTCGAAATCATCCCGAAAAGTCGGGATTTCCATTAGTCATTGCCGCGCCGATACGAGTCGCTCCACCTCAGGGAGGCGAGCATGACCGCACTTGTCCTGATTGCCGCATTGGCCGCGCAGGCCGCCGCACCGTCGTCACAGTCGCCGCTCGACGGAATCTGGCGCAGCCCGGGCGGAAACAGCATCATCAAGATCGCGTCGTGCGGCGACGGCCCGTGCGGAACCGTGGTGTGGGCTAGCGACCGTGCCAAGAAGGATGCCAGCAAGACCACTGCCCAACTGATTGGAACACCGCTGCTGACCGGACTCGAGGAGGACAAGAACGGCCGTTGGCACGGAAAATTGTTCATTCCCGACAGGAACATGCGCGTAACGGCAAAGCTCCAGCGGCTCGGTCCGAGCCAGCTCAAGGTGTCGGGCTGCGCGGCCGGCAAGGCCTTGTGCAAGGCGGCGGTCTGGACCGCATTCACGGCCGACCTCCCCTCGGACACCTCAGTTCCTGCGCCGAAATGATCTTGCCCGAAAGAAAGCACAGTTCATCCTCGGGCAAGCTGAAGGCGCGATTCTCGCCGCAAAGTGTTGCTAAGGGAGCGGAATGAAACGCTTTTTCCTTGGACTTGCAGGCCTCGCGGTGGCGCTCGCTCCGGCCTCGGCCATCGCCAAGAGCGGTCTCGAAGGCCGCTGGAAGAACGGCGCGATGGAGATCGTGATCGGCCCGTGCGGGCAGGCGCTGTGCGGAAGGGTGGTCAGAGCCTCGGCAAAGCAGCAGGCGAAGGCCGAGAACGGCAGCGGCACGCACCTGCTCGGCGCCCGAGTGATCGACAACATCCAGCCTTCGGGGCCCCGCACCTGGCGCGCCGACGTGTTCGTCGCCAGCCGCAACATGAACGCGCGCGGCACGATCGAGCAGGTCGACCGCGATCGCCTGGCGGTTCACGGCTGCCTTCTAGGCATTCTCTGCAAGACTCAGCACTGGGATCGGATCGGCTAGCGCCCGAGCAGCGGGAGCAGTTCCGCGCCGATCTCTCCCGCAAGCACCGCCGACTGAAGCGCGCTCATCTCGTCGGCCCAATAACGGTCCGCGGTGAAATGCGGTGACCGGGCGCGCACCGCCGCGTGGATTTCCTGCAGCTTCGGCGACGTCTTAAGCGGCGAGTGATAGTCGATGCCCTCGGCGCCGGCCATCAGCTCGACGGCAATCACGCCCGCCGCATTGCGTGCGATCTGCGTCGCCTTGCGGGCTGCGATCGGCGCCATCGACACATGGTCTTCCTGCCCGGCCGACGTCGGGATCGAATCGACGCTTGCGGGGAAAGCCAGGCTCTTGTTTTCGCTGACCAGCGCCGCGGCGGTGACCTGCGGGATCATCAGTCCGGAGTTCACTCCGGAATCCTGCGTCAGAAAGGCTGGAAGGCCGCTCATTTTCGGATCGACCAGGACGCTGACACGCCGTTCGGAGATCGAGCCGACCTCGCACAACGCCATCGCAATCGTGTCGGCTGCGAATGCGACCGGCTGAGCGTGGAAATTGCCCCCGGAGATCGCGGTATCCTCATCGGCGAACACGATCGGATTATCCGTGACCGCCGACGCCTCGATCGTCAGCGTCCTTGCCGCATTTTCGAGCAGGTCGAGCGAAGCGCCCATGACCTGCGGCTGGCAACGGAAGCTGTAGGGGTCCTGCACCCGGTCGCATTTGACATGGCTCACGAGGATCTCGCTGCCCTGGAGGAGGTCGTGGATCGCTGCGGCAACGCGGACCTGTCCCGGCTGGCCGCGAAGCTCCGAGATGCGCGGGTCGAACGGCTTGGAGCTGCCTTTCAATGCATCGACGGAAAGCGCGCCAGCGGCGAGCGCGGCGGCGAAGACTCGCTCTCCATAGAAGAGTGCGTCGAGCGCGAGCGCAGTCGATGCCTGCGTACCGTTGATGAGTGCGAGGCCCTCCTTAGGACCAAGCTGGAGCTCGTCGAGGCCGATACGCATCAGCGCCTCGCGCGCCGGCATAAGCTCACCGGCAACGTCGATCCGGCCGTATCCCATCAGGGCCGAGATGAGGTGGGCTAGCGGCGCAAGATCGCCACTCGCGCCAACGCTGCCTTGCGAGGGGATGCACGGCATCGCATCGGCGTCGAGCAGACGCTGGAGCGCCTCGATGACGAGCGGCCGAACGCCGGAATGGCCGCGGCCGAGGCCGAGAAGCTTCAGGACGATCATCAGCCGCGTGACATGGCGCGGAAACGGATCGCCAAGACCGGCGCTGTGCGACAGGATGAGGTTGGTCTGAAGTTCGGCCAGCCGCTCATTCGGGATGCGGGTGTTGGCGAGAAGGCCGAAGCCCGTGTTGACGCCATAGACGGTCTCGCCGCCCGCGACGATCCGCTCGACCGCCGCGGCCGAGGTGGCGACGCGCTCCATCGAAGCATCGTCGAGTGACGCCGCCTCGCCGCTCCACAGCTTCCGGAGCGTCGCGAGGTCGATCTCTTGCGGGTCGAGCTTCATCACCTTCCTTCGTCATTCCCGCTAAAGCGGCAGCCTAGCAAAGAAAAAATCTGGGTCCTCCCTTCCGCGGGGATGACGACTAACCGATCATAGGCAGGTCCAACCCCCGCTCGCGCGCGCAGTCGATGGCGATCTCATAGCCCGCGTCGGCGTGGCGCATGACGCCAGTGCCGGGATCGTTCCACAACACGCGTTCGAGCCGCCGCGCTGCTTCGTCCGTTCCGTCGGCGACGATCACCATTCCGGCATGCTGCGAATAGCCCATGCCGACTCCGCCGCCGTGGTGAAGCGACACCCAGGTCGCACCACTCGCGGTGTTGAGAAGGGCGTTGAGCAGCGGCCAGTCGCTGACCGCGTCGCTACCGTCCCTCATGCTTTCGGTCTCGCGGTTTGGCGAGGCCACGGATCCGCTGTCGAGATGGTCGCGGCCGATGACGATCGGCGCGGAGACTTCGCCGTTCCTGACCATCTCGTTGAAAGCGAGGCCGAGCCGGTGCCGCTGGCCCAAGCCCACCCAGCAAATGCGCGCCGGAAGGCCCTGAAAGGCGATCCGCTCGCGCGCCATGTCGAGCCAACGGTGGAGGTGTGGGTCGTCGGGGATCAGCTCCTTCACACGCTGATCGGTGCGATAGATATCCTCCGGATCGCCGGAGAGCGCGACCCAGCGGAACGGGCCGATCCCGCGGCAGAACAGTGGGCGGACATAAGCGGGGACGAAGCCCGGAAAATCGAAGGCGTGCGTGACCCCGGTGTCGAGCGCTTCCTGGCGGATGTTGTTGCCATAGTCGAAGGTTGGAACTCCCATCTCCTTGAACGACAGCATCGCTTCGACGTGTCGCGCAATCGATATCCGCGCCGCCTCCGCGACTGCGGCAGGATCGCGCTCCCGCATTTCCTGCCATTTCGCCACGCTCCAGCCGGCCGGGCAGTAGCCGTTCGCGGGATCGTGCGCGCTGGTCTGATCGGTCAGCGCATCCGGACGAATGCCCCGCGCGAGTATTTCCGGGACCAGTTCGGCCGCATTGCCGAGCAGCCCGACGCTGGTCGGCTCGCTCGCGCTGCGAATGATTTCGAGCGCTTCGTCGATACTCGTCGCTCGGCGATCGAGGTAGCGGGTCTCGAGCCGCTTCTCGATGCGGCTTTCCTGCACTTCGATGGCGATACAGTGAGCGCCCGCCATCACCGCCGCTAGGGGTTGCGCGCCGCCCATCCCGCCGAGGCCGGCGGTCAGTATCCAGCGCCCCTTGAGATCGCCGCCATAATGCTGACGGCCCATCTCGGCGAAGGTCTCGTAGGTGCCTTGGACGATGCCTTGCGTGCCGATGTAGATCCAGCTTCCCGCCGTCATCTGGCCGTACATCATGAGCCCCTTGCGATCGAGCTCGTTGAACACCTCCCAGTTCGCCCACTTCGGCACCAAGTTCGAGTTGGCGATAAGCACCCGCGGCGCATCCTTGTGCGTGCGGAAGACACCGACCGGCTTGCCCGACTGGACGAGCAGAGTCTGATCCTCCTCGAGCCGTTCTAGCGTCTCGACGATCCTGTCGTAACATTCCCAGTTGCGGGCGGCGCGGCCGATACCGCCATAGACGACGAGGCTCTGGGGGTCCTCGGCGACCTCATCGTCGAGGTTATTCATCAGCATTCGGACCGCAGCCTCGGTCGTCCAGCTTTTCGCTCTGATCTCGGTTCCCCGCCTCGCGCGGATGTGGCGGCTGTTGTCACGTCTGTCGGTCATGCGACGCGCCTTAGCGATTTGCCCGGCGGCGCCCAAGTAGATGCCGATCGGCAGCGACCAGTACAAAGCCGCAAAAGGTGAAGCCCGCAGCGATCCCAAGCGCATTGATTGCGGTCTGGACCGCCCCGAGCTTGGTCAGGTTGATGAATGGGTAGGGATAGCTGTCGCCGAACGCTCCGCGCGCAATGACGTAGAGGAAGTAAGTCAGCGGAAAGAGCATCCACCAGAAGGGATCCTTCCATCGCAACCGTCCGTGCGGTGTGAACAGCAGCCAGTAGACGGCCATCGCGACCGGCGAGACATAATGAAGGAGGTGGTTCGCGATCAGGGCCCGCCCGTTCAGCGAATGCAACCCGTGGAGCAGCAGCACATAGACGATCCCGACCAGCAGGATCGCCAGCGTCAGTCCAGATACGATGAACGGCGAAACGCGTCCGCCGAATGCAAGCCGGGTCATCGCAATCGCGACAGCGAGATTGCTGATGATCGTGAAGAAGTGGCCGAGCCTCCACAGCGTCGCGAGGAGGCTGCCATTGTGCCCGTAAGTGGCCGAGAAATTGAGCGCGAGCCCGACCCAGCAGACCAGGGCGATCAGCGCAGCAGCGAGCCTAGCCGTCGAGGCCACCAAAGATCCTCCTCTCCGGTCCCGGCAGGCCGACCCAGTAACCGAGCTCGGCAAGCGATTCGATGCGCCACGCGCACAGGTCGGCCTGCTTGCCGGCGGCAATGCTTCCGATCGCGTGCGCGAGGCCCAGCGCCCGCGCGGCGTTGATCGTCATTCCTGCGATTGCTTCCTCCGGCGTGAGGCCGAACAAGGTGCACCCCATGTTCATTGCCAGCGTCGGCGAGAGCAGAGGCGAGGTGCCGGGGTTGCAGTCGGTGGCGATGGCAATCGGCACCTTGTGCCTGCGGAGGAGCGCAACCGGCGGCTTCTTCTTTTCCTGCAGTGCATAATAAGCGCCGGGCAGAAGCACCGCGACCGTCCCGGCCGTGGCCATCGCTTTCGCTCCGGCCTCGTCGAGATGCTCGAGATGGTCGGCCGAAAGCGCCCGATATTGAGCCGCGAGCGCGGCGCCGTGCTGGTTCGACAATTGCTCGGCGTGGAGGCGGACGCGAAGGCCGTAGTGCGCCGCCGCCTTGAACAGGCGTTCGACCTCTTCGGACGTGAACGCGATCGTCTCGCAGAAGGCGTCGACGCTGGTCGCCAGGCCCTGCTTCGCGGCGGCCGGGATTAGCTTGTCGACGATCTCGCCGACGTAGTGCGCCCGGCGATCGCTTTGGCCGGTGGGAAGCGCATGGAGCGCAAGCAGCGTTGGAACCACGCGCACCGGCTCGCCGACGCCAAGCTGCGCCGCGATCGCGAGCAGCCGAAGCTCGCTCTTCGGATCGAGGCCGTAACCCGACTTGACCTCAACGGTCGTGCATCCGCCCCGCATCAGGGCGTGAAGCCGGCGCCGGCTCTGGTCCAGCAGCTGCTCGTCGGAGGCGGCCGCCGTGCGCTTGACGGTCGAGGCGATTCCTCCGCCGGCCTCCGCAATTTCCTCGTAGGTCGCTCCGGCGCGGCGCATCGCATGCTCGTCCGCCCGCGTGCCGCCGAACACCAGGTGCGTATGGCAGTCGACCAGCCCCGGCGTCACCCAAGCGCCGCCGAGCGCGTCAACCTTCTTTGCCCGGAAGCCGGCAAGCTCGGTTCGCTTGCCGACGCGCACGACCTTGCCCTCGGTAATTCCGATGGCGCCGTTCTCGACGATCCCCAGCGGATTGCCGGGACTGTCTTCGAACGTCGCGATGTTGCAGTCGACGAGCAGGCGGTCCCACATGATTTGGCCTTAGCGGGGAGGGTTGCTACGGCAAAGCCATGACGGCGTGGCCGAACCTTTCCGAGCTTCTTGTCGAAGGCGATGCCGCGGTCCCCATCGGATTGGTGGGCGCGCCACTCGCAGCGGGATCGGTCACGCCGGGCGCATGCGACAAGGCACCGGCGCTGCTGCGCAAGACGCTTCGGCGCATCGGCCGCTACGACATCGAGATCGGCCGATCGCTGTTCACGCCGATCCGCGACCGCGGCGACGTGGCGCTCGCCGGACTCGATATAGATCAGGCAACAGGACCCATCCGCGATGCGGTCGCCGCAAGCGTCCAGGATCACGCGCTGACGCTGCTCGCCGGCGGGAACAATGCGATCACGCGCCCGGCGGTGCTCGGGCTGGGAGTGCCGCTCGCCCATGTCGGCCTGATCACGCTCGATGCGCACTTCGACATGCGCGACCTCGACGACGGGCTCAGCAACGGCAACCCGGTGCGGGCGCTGATCGAAGACGGCCTGCCGGGCGCGAATATCGCGCAAATCGGCTTGGCGAGCTTCGCCAACACCGAAAAGATGCATCGCGACGCGATCACCGCAGGCAATCTCGTGATCAGCCTGGAAGAAATCCGCCGCGAGGGAATCGAGAAAGCGGTCGAGCTTGCACTGCAGCACATGGGCCAAGCGGATGCGATCGTGCTCGACTGCGACATCGACGTGATCGACCGCGCGCAGATGCCGGGCGCTCCGGGTGCCCGGCCCGGCGGAATGCCGGTGACGGATTTCTTCTTCGCAGTGCGCCGACTTGCCGGCGATCACCGCGTGCGTGTGATCGACCTCACGGAATGGGACCCTTCGCTCGATCCGACCGACCTTAGCGCTTTGACCGCCGCGCGCTGGGTTGCGGAGTGCGTCGCCGGCTTCGAGGACCGTTCTTAGGCTTCGCGATCCGCCGCGGCGGGTCCGGAGTGACGATCACTTCCTTGCGGCCAATCTTGCGCACGCATTCCCACGGAAATCGCTGGCCATGCTCCCTTGCTGTCAGCCGCTCGATGAAGCTTCCGATGCCGCATGTCAGAGCGACGATCTCCGCACCCTCCGCATGAAGCGCCAGCCGAAGCTCTTCGTCTTGCGGTTGCCGAGCCAGCCGTGGAATTGAAATGGGGAGAGGTCGATGCCTGACAGATGGCCGATCAGTGCCTCCTCTTCGGCCGCGCTGATGACGTCCTGGCGGTAGGCGAGGCCCTCGATCAGCGGCGCGTCGAACAGCAGGCTCACGTCCCGAACAATTCCTTGAGCTGCGACGGCCGAAGCTCGGGCGCGAGCTGTTCGTAAGTGCACTGCTTGGGGTCCTTGTCGGAACGCCAGCGCACGATGCTTGTGCCGTGGCGAAATCGCCCGTTCGTGATTTGATCGTAGCGGACCTCGACCACGAGCTCAGGTTTCAACGGCTCCCACCGGGCCGTGCGCTCCGTATTCCACCGACTAGGCCCCCCGGGCGCATTCCCGGTGAACCCGGGCGGCTCGATCAGCGCTTCGAGATCCTTCGTCAGCTGCGGCCGCTCGCTCGCCGGAATGGCGGAGGTGAAGCCGACATGATTGAGCAGCCCCTTCTCGTCATAGAGACCGAGGAGAAACGAGCCGACGACCTTCTTTTTCTCCGCATAGCGAAAGCCACCCACCACGCAGTCGGCCGTACGTTGCTGCTTCACTTTCACCATCGCACGCTCGCCCGAGCGATATTCGAGCTCGGTTCGCTTGGCGATCACTCCGTCGAGTGCGCCGCCGCTGCGCTCGAGCCATTTCACCGCCTTGCGCCGATCATGAGTGACCGGAGACAGGTCGATACCCTGCGCCTTGTTCTGTGCGAAGAACGTCTCGAGCGATTGTCGACGCTTGGCGAGCGGCTCTGCCCTAAGATCCTTCCCACCAAGCTCGATCGCGTCGAACAGCATGAGCTCGGCGGGATGCTCGGCTGCGAGCTTCCGAACGCGGCTTTCGGCCGGGTGCAGCCGAAGCTGGAGCGCGTCGAACGACAAGGCGTCGCCGACCGGAATGATGAGCTCGCCGTCGAGCAGGAAGTGCTTGTCCTTGAGCGCCCGCAGGGTCTCGACCACATCGGGGAAATAGCGGCCGAGCGGCTTGCCCGACTTGGACGTCAGCGTGACCTCATCTTCATCACGGCGCGCGAGGCAGCGGAAGCCGTCCCACTTCGGCTCGAATTGCCAGCCCTCGCCCTCGGGCAGCCCGGCTGCGAGCAATGCCTCCATCGGCACAGGGACTGGTGTCGGCTTTCCCATTGGTCTGACAATCCCGCCGCCTTGCAGTCGTTCCCGCAGATGTTACGCTGGCGGTCTGATCGGGGGAGATTGGCATGGCATTTGATCCCAACGCCGCGACTGCACGCTACATCGACAGCCTCGGCCCGGCGGCGCTCGAGAAGGCGCACCAGTACACCATCGGCAAGGAGTGGATGCTGCTCTGGGCGCTGTTGGTCGCGGCCCTCGTCACCTGGCTGATCGTCCGGTCGGGCGCGCTTGACCGGCTCGATGCGAAGCTTGGCGAGAAGCGCCGGAACCTCCGCGCGCTCGTCGTCGCCTTCGTCTATTTCGTCCTCTCGGCGATCCTCAGCTTGCCATGGACCATCTACGAGGATTGGTGGCGCGAGAAGAGCTACGGCCGGACGAGCCAGCCCTTCACCGACTGGCTGCTCCAGCTCGGCATCGCGGCGCTCGTCAGCGCAATCCTCGGCGCCATATTTTTCGCCGGAGTTTACTGGTTGATGCGGCGTACGGGGAGGCGATGGTGGATCTGGTCGGGCGCCTTTGCCGCCGCGGCTTTCGCTTTCGTGATCCTGCTCTCACCGGTGTTGATCGAGCCTTTGTTCAACCACTACACGCCGGTGCCGCCGGGGCCGGTGCGCGATGCGGTGGTGGAGATGGCCGGACGTGCCGGCGTCCCGCCCGAGCGCGTGTTCATGTACAACGGCTCGCGCCAGTCGAATAATTTCACCGCCAATGCGGGCGGCGTCGGCAACACGGCGCGCGTCGCCATTTCCGACGTCGCCTTCAAGAATGCGACGCTCGACGAGGTGCGCGCCGTCACCGGCCATGAGATTGGCCATTACGTCCTCGAGCACACCTGGTGGGGCATTCTTTTCTACTCGGTGGCGGCGGTCATCCTCTTCTTCATCGCCGACCGGACGTTCCCGTGGTTCGGGCGCCGGTTCGGGACCAGCGCGGGCCTCGCCGAGCCGCGCGGGCTGCCCGTGTTGATGTTCATGGTGTCGCTGTTTGGACTATTGTCGCTGCCGATCTTCAACACCTTCAGCCGGATGCTCGAGGCGCAGGCGGACATGTATTCGCTGCAAACGGAGAACCGGCCCGATGCGCTCTCAACAGCCCTCGTGAAGACCGCTGAATATCGCTACCCGCGGCCCAATCCGATCGAAGAGGTCATCTTCTACGACCATCCTTCGGTCGAGCGGCGTGTCCATACCGCGATGGAGTGGAAGGCCGCGCATTCTGAGCCCCCCGCGCAATAGGTGAAGCTTTCACATAGCCCGGCGCTGCATCTGCATTAGCTTGTGCACTGCAGCAATGGGGGGGCGTGTATGGCGGGGCGGCTCACCATCGACAGCGGCGACACCGCGTGGATGCTGGTGTCGACCGCGCTGGTGATGCTGATGCTGCTTCCGGGCCTCGCCCTGTTCTACGGCGGCCTTGTCCGCGCCAAGAACCTTCTTTCGGTGATGAGCCAGGTGCTGGGGATCACGGCAGTGGCGGTCCTCACCTGGGTGCTGTGGAACTACAGCCTCGCCTTCTACGACGGCAATGCGCTGATCGGCGGGCTGGGCAAGGCCGGTTTCGCTGGCGTCGACGCGGATAGCCTTTGGGCGGTCGGGGTCGCGGGCAAGGCAATTCCCGAGCTCGTCTTCGCCGCCTTCCAGATGAGCTTTGCCGCAATCACCGGGGCATTGGTGATCGGTGCCCTGGTCGAGCGCGTGCGCTTCGGCGCGATCATGCTGTTTGCCACGCTCTGGCTTACGATCGTTTACGCGCCGATCGCGCATATGGTGTGGGCGAGCGACGGCCTGCTGTTCAAGTTCGGCGCGATCGACTTCGCGGGCGGGACCGTGGTCCACATCAACGCAGGCGTCGCGGGCCTCGTCGGGGTTGCGTTTGCCGGGCCGCGTCTCGGCCATCTTCGGGAAGCGATGCCGCCACACTCACTCGCACTGACGATGGTCGGCGCGGGGCTGCTGTGGGTAGGCTGGTTCGGCTTCAACGCCGGCTCGGCGCTCGAAGCAAACGGGCTTGCCGCGGTGGCGATGGTGAACACTTTCGTCGCGCCGGCGGCCGGGCTCCTGGCGTGGATGGCCGCGGAGCGGCTGGTTTCGGGTAAGCCCTCGATGCTCGGCGGTGCTTCGGGCGCGGTCGCAGGGCTGGTCGCAGTGACGCCCGCGGCAGGCGCAAGCGGGCCGGTCGGAGCGATGCTGCTCGGAGCGTCGGCGAGTCTGGTCTGCTACGCCTTCGTCGGGTCGCTCAAGAACCGGCTTCGGCTCGACGACAGTCTGGACGTGTTCGGGATCCACGGACTCGGCGGCGTGGCGGGCTCGATCGGAACGGCCATCGTCGCGCTGCCCATGCTCGGCGGGCATGGCGGCGCCGACTACGCCCTGGGTTGGCAGCTGCTTCGGCAAGCCGCCGCTGTTGCTGTCGCGATCGTCTGGTCGGCGGCGGGATCGGCAATCTGCTTCGGCATCGTGAAAGCGGTGATGCCGCTGCGGCACGCGCGCGACGCGGAGCGCGAAGGGCTCGACATTGCGGATCACGGCGAGCGGGCATACAGCGACTGACCGGGGCACAAAAAAAAGCCCGCTCGAAAGCGGGCTGTTGGTTGGTTGCGGGGGCAGGATTTGAACCTGCGACCTTCAGGTTATGAGCCTGACGAGCTACCGGGCTGCTCCACCCCGCGCCAACATCAGAGAGGCTTTCGCCTCAAACAAAAACGCCGCTGCGAGATAGTCTCGACAGCGGCATTTTCAACATCGCGAATGGGTTCTTCGAAGCGCCGGTTTCAAAGCCTGGCGACGACCTACTCTTCCACTGCTTAAGCAGTAGTACCATCGGCGCTGTCCGGTTTCACGGCCGAGTTCGGG
>Ga0207706_10001008_pt1 | contig 28707 bp, 25 predicted proteins | sample KBSC53metaG_FD_184318 | JGI IMG/M metagenome (GOLD analysis project Ga0207706, IMG submission 184318) | Corn rhizosphere microbial communities from Kellogg Biological Station, Michigan, USA - KBS C5-3 metaG (SPAdes) (version 2) | ecosystem: Host-associated > Plants > Roots > Rhizosphere > Soil ... | reverse complement strand
CGCACCCCCGCACCCCCGCACCCCGTACCTCGTACCCCGTACCGCAGTTACCGCAGGCGCATCAGCAGGTCGTGGTTGGTCTTGGTGTCGTTGAGCTGCTTGTTGAGCAGCTCGATGGCGTCGGCCGGCTGCAGCGAGTTGAGCGCGCGGCGCAGTTGCATGGCCTTGTCCACCTCGTCGGCCGCGAAGAGCAGCTCCTCGCGGCGCGTGGAGCTCTTGTCCACGTTGATCGCGGGGAAGATGCGCTTGTCGGCCAGCTCGCGGTCGAGCACGATCTCGCTGTTGCCGGTACCCTTGAACTCCTCGAAGATCACCTCGTCGCCGCGGCTGCCGGTGTCGATCAGCGCGGTGGCGATGATGGTGAGGCTCCCCGTGCCCCCGCGCACCTTGCGCGCGCTGCCGAAGAAGCGCTTGGGCTTTTCCAGCGCGCCGCTGTCGATGCCGCCGGAGAGCATCCGCCCCGTGCCACGCTCGGTGGTGTTGTAGGCGCGGGCCAGGCGGGTCAGCGAGTCGAGCACGATCACCACGTCGCGGCCGCTCTCCACCTGCCGCCGCGCGTGCTCCAGCACCATCTCGGCGACGGCCACGTGCCGGTCGGCCGGGCAGTCGAACGAGCTGGCGATCACCTCGCCCACGCCCAGCATCTCCATCTCGGTCACTTCCTCGGGGCGCTCGTCCACCAGCAGCACCAGCAGCACCGCCTCGGGGTAGTTGTTCGCCACGCCCTCCATGATGTTCTGGAGCACCGTGGTCTTGCCGGCCTTGGCCGGGGCCACGATCAGGGCGCGCTGCCCCTTCCCCAGCGGGGCGATCAGGTCGATGATGCGGTTGGTGTGGTCCTTCTTGCGGCTGCCGCGGTCGTACTCCAGCCGCAGCTGCTCGTCGGGATAGGTGGCGGGAAGCGACCCGAAGTCCACCCGCTCGCGGGCGTGGCGCGGGTCCAGCCCGTTCACGCTGGTCACCTGGTCCATCGGGGCGCTCTTGCCGCGCCCCGGGGGCGTGCCCACCGTGCCCTCCACGCGGTCGCCGGTGCGCAGCCCGAAGCGGCGGATCAGCGACTGGCTCACGAACACGTCGCCGTCGGCGGCCTGGTAGCCGGTCTTTGCGGTGCGCAAAAAGCCGCTGCCGCTGGGAAGGATCTCGAGCAGCCCCGACGCGGGCGGAGCGGCCGTCACGGGGCGCGCCTCACGCTCCCCGGCGGTGGGTTGTGCGGAAATGGTCATGCAGCTGGTTCCAGATTGCCTTCCAGGGAACTCGGAGACGCCGCCGGCGGAATGCCGGAAGGTTGGATCGTCTCGTCTCCGTGAATCTGCTGGTGTTGTGACTGAGGGGCTCGCCGGGCTACGTCAAGTTGCGTGCCGCGAAGCGGCAGGGAGGAATCGACGGCCGTTCCATTGTGCGAGTGCCGGGAAGATAGCGAAATTCCCTGAAAACGCAAGGCATTCCAACCGATCTCGTGGGTGCCAATACACCGCTCGCCGCCCAAAGTGCCACGGCCCCAGCCGCGCGCCGCCCCCGTTCTCCATACGCAAGTGTTTGCGCCGCCACGCACGGGGGACGATCCCGCGGGTTTCGCGGGGACGGAGGGCCCGGTGCGGAATCAACCCGCACGCCGCTCGCAGCGCCGCATGGAGACGGGCGATTGAAATCGTGCCGCCGCAAGTCCGGAGCGCGGAAGAGGTGCTCCCGCCGCCTCGGCGGCAGCGGGCCTGGTGCCGTGCTCGCAAGCCGCGGCCGCGCCGGGGTTCGTAGTCCGCGCAGGCGGACTTCGTGTCGTCGTTGCAGCGAATTCATCCGCCCGGGGCGGGTTGGAAGGATCGAGCCAGGGCCCTCGTCCGGCACGGCCGCGGGCCTTCGATCGCCCGCCCCATCCCCCCGCCGCGCCACCCTCCGCAGTCCTCTCACCGGGCGTGTGACGAAGTGCGCGCGCCGTGCGTCACATCATCATCTCCCCACATCCGACGGCCCGTGCGTGTCCGTTTTTTCGTGACGCTGGCGCGAAAGCGTTCGCGTGCCTATGTTTACGCGCATCCCAACGCCATCTCTTCCGCCGTCCCCCTGATGGCAACGCTGATCGAGCGCTCGCTGAGCCCGTACAACAACTTCCATCCCCACGAACGCCGCCGCCGCGCGATCGGCGTGGGGGTGGGGATTCTATTGATGCTGGGCTGCCTGGGCGCGGCCTTCTTCCGCACGCAGATCGTCCGCAACGGCGAGTTTTCGCTGCGCAGCGACGACAACCGCTTCCGCGTGCAGCCGATCCCCGCGCCGCGCGGCGCCATCCTGGACCGCAACGGCAAGGTGATCGCCGAAACGGTCACCGGATACACGCTGGTGGTGGCGCCCGGCCCGGCCGACTCGGTGCGCAAGCGCCTGGCCCCCGCCGCCGGGGTGATGGGGCTGGACGCCGCCCGCGTCGACGAGCTGGTGGAGTGGGCGGCGGGGCACCCGAGCGAGCCGGTGCCGGTGTCGCACACCCTCACCTTCGCGCAGGTGAGCTGGTTCGCCGAGCACGCGGCACAGGCGCCGGGGCTCAAGGTGGAGCCGTACCCCATCCGCCACTACCCGGCGGGCGCGGCGGTGGCGCACCTGGTGGGCTACGTGGCCGAGATCAGCGACCGCGAGCTGGAAAGCCAGCAGTGGCGCGAGTACCGCAGCGGGCAGAACATCGGCAAGGCGGGGCTGGAGCGGGAGTACGAGCGGGCGCTCGGCGGCAGGAGCGGCGCGCGCTACGTGGAGGTGGACGCGCGCGGCAAGCTGGTGCGTGGCGTGGCCCAGGCCCAGCTCACGCAGGACCCGGTTCCCGGCGCCGACGTGCGGCTGACGCTGGACCTGGACCTGCAGCGCTACATCCACCAGGTATGGCCCAGGGACCGGCACGGCGCCGTGGTGGCCATGGTGCCCAGCACGGGCGAGATCCTGGCCATGTACTCGGCGCCCAACTACGACCCCAACCTCCTGGTCGGCGGCATCCCCCGGGCGCTGTGGGCGCAGCTGAACACCGACCCGGGCCGGCCGCTGCTGAACCGGGCGACCAACGGAACGTATCCGCCGGGGTCCACCTGGAAGCTGGCCACGGCGCTGATCGGGCTGGAGCGCGGCGCCATCACCCCCACGCAGGTGATGCCGATCCCCTGCACGGGCGGGATGAGCTACGCCGGCCGCTACGCCCGCTGCTGGAACCGCGAGGGCCACGGCCCGCAGAACCTGCTGCAGGCGATCCAGAACTCGTGCAACGTCTACTTCTACCAGCTGGGGATCATGCTGGGGCTGGACGTGCTGTCGCGCGAGGGCACGCGGCTGGGCTTCTCGCGCCGCACCGGGGTCGACCTGCCGAGCGAGAAGATCGGTACCTTCCCCACCGGGAAGGACTGGTACGTGAAGCGCTTCGGCTGGCGGCCCACGCCCAGCGAGGTGATGAACGTGGCGATCGGGCAGGGCCCCAACGACCAGACGCCGCTCCGGATGGCGCAGTTCTTCAGCGCGCTGGCGGGGGACGGCACCTCGCGCACCCCGCACCTGCTGATGCGCCCCGCGTCGGAGCTGGCCGTGGAGACCGACCTGCACGTCTCCCCCGCCACGCTCACGGCGGTGCGCGAGGGGATGGCGCGGGTGATCGAGGAGGGCGGCACCGCGCACGCCGTGGAACTGCGCAACTGGCAGCTGATGGGGAAGACCGGTACCAGCCAGAACACCGCCGACCCCAAGCGCCCGCACGCCTGGTTCACCGGGTTCGCGGGCCCGCGCGGCGGCGCGCCCGAGGTGGTGGTGGCGGTGATCGTGGAGTTCGGCGAGAGCGGCGCGCACAGTGCCGCCCCGATCGGCGCCGAGGTGGCCGACTTCTACCTGAACAAGAAGCACGGCCGTCCCACGCCGCCGCTCCTCTCCCCCGAGAGCGCGCGGGTGGGCGCGATGCTCGGCACCGGCGGCACCCAGACCTCCATGAACGCCGTCGACAGCGCCCAGACGCGCAAGAACTGATCGTCCGACAAAGAGAAAACCGGGGCCGGCGGATCACTTTCCTGATCCGCCGGCCTCTTTCCGTTCCTCCGCGTCTACCTCTCCCGGCGATTCGGTGCGATCGGGCTCCGTCGCCGGCATGCGTCGCGCCGCCGCGTACCGGGCGGCGTATTTTCCGACTTCCGCGTTCGAGAAATCATACTCGGGAAGCATCTCGTCGTCCGCCTCGTCCGGGGCATCTACTTCCTCCCTGAGACCCATCGGCAGAACCGGTACGACCACTGAAATTTCGGACCCGGTACAATCTGTTCACCTCTCGCCCCGAGCGGTACTGCCGTTGAAGTCCGCGAAGGCGGACTGCGCGAGTTCACTCGCAAACTCCCCCCGATCCTCGTCACCATCCTCCACGCCCCGCCCCCACTCGCCCCCGCCGATCCCGCCGCTCGCCGCGTCCGATCCGCCGCTCACCCGCCGTGCGGTGTGCGGCGGCCGCGCTCGCGCGCATCGTTCGTCCGCGGTCTCGAACGAAGTCCAGCGGAAACGACCCGAACGACGGGAGAACGGGATATGGACCGCATCATCCTCCTGGCCATCGTGGCCGGGATGGCTTTCGCGGCGGGCGACGCCAGCGCACAGGCCGCCGGGCCCGCGCCGCCGCGGTCATCCGCCGCGCGGCCGGCGCCGAGCGCCGAGCCCGCTCCGGCGCCGGACGCGGCGCGGCTGTGGCGCGGCACCATCGCGTACCGGGTGACGATGGGCGCGGACACCACCGGCGCGGACACGGCGGTGTGGGCGGTGAGGGGCGGGGAAGTGTCGGCGCTCGACCGGATGCACGTGATGGGGACCACGGCGGTGGTCGAGTCGCGGATGTCGCTGCCGTCGCTCGCGCCGCTGTCCAGCACCGAGACGCGGGCCTTGCCCACGGGGCGCGTCGAGTCGAGCATCGCGTACGGTGACGGTCGGGTGCGCGGCACCGTCCGGATGGGCGGGAGGGAGACCGCGCTGGACGACGCCATGCCGGCGGGGACGTACGACTTCGCCGCGCTGGCGACGGTGATCGCGGCGCTCCCGCTGCGCGCCGGCGCCGTCTGGACGGTGCCGGCGTACGCGCCGTATGTTCGCCGCGTGACCCCGCTGCGCGTGGATGTGGGCGCGGTGGAGACGCTCCAGACGCCGATGGGGCTCGTGCGCGCGTACCGCGTGACGGTGAGCGGCCGGGTGGCGCGGATGCTCTTCTGGTTCAGCGAGGCGGAGCCGCGATGGGAAGTGCGGGGCGAGGTGCCGGCGATGGGGGTCAGGATCGAGCCGCGGAGCCGCACGCCGTGAGCCCGGCCGCCGCGCGCGACCACACCGTGCTGGGAGCGGTGTCGGGCACCTTCCGGCGCTCGCCGCTGGCCGCCAGGTGGTACTTCATCTGCTCGGCCGTCTACATCGTGGGGATGCTGGCGTGGCTGGCCGTCTCGAAAGAGGGCGGCCTGCTGCGCCCGCCGTTCTACGTGGCGTTCCTGGGCGGCGTGTCGGGGATCCTGCTGGGGTCCACGGTGATGCTGTTCAACGTGGCCCAGGGCGACCACTGGCGGCAGAACCGCAAGATCAAGCTGAAGTGGGGGCTGGCGCCCAAGCGGTTGACCGAGATGCTGCTGGCGCTGCCGGTGCTGGCGTTCTGCGCCGGGATGATGGCGTCGGCGGCCACGGTGGTGCTGATCCCCTATGCGCGGAAGCAGCCGCTGGTGCTGACCGCGCTGGTCGCCACCGTGTACGTGGCCGCCGCGTCGCTGAAGATGACGGCCGACGCCACGCGCTGGCTGTACCGCCACGCCCGCGAGCAGGCCGACGCCGCCGAGCGCGCCCGCGCCGAGGCCAGCGACGCGCAACTGGCCGCGCTGCAGGCGCAGGTGAACCCGCACTTCCTGTTCAACGCGCTGAACACCATCGCCGCGCTGGTGCGCACCGACCCGCGCGCGGCCGAGCGGACCACCGAGAACCTGGCGCTCATCCTTCGCCGCACGCTGGACCGCACCCACCGCACCGACTGCACGGTGGACGACGAGATCGACTACCTGCGCGCCTGGCTGGCGGTGGAGCGCGAGCGCTACGGCGAGCGCCTGCGCGTGGACTTCGAGGTGGACCCCGCCGCCGCCGACCTGCGCATCCCCACCATGACGCTGCAGCCGCTGGTGGAGAACTCGCTCAAGCACGGGATCGCCGGAAAGCTCGAGGGCGGCCGCGTCTCCGTCACCGTGCGCCGCGAGGGGGACCGTCTCCGGCTGATGGTGGAGGACGACGGCGCCGGCTTTCCCCGCGAGCCGCGCGAGGGCACCGGCCTGGCCAACCTGCGCAGGCGGCTGGCGACGATCTACGGCCCCGCCGCCGAGCTGCGCATCGACCGTCCGCTCACCGGCGCGCGGGTGGTGGTGGAGCTTCCCGCCTTGCGCCCCCAGCTGCCGCTCGCGTGAGAGTTCTACTGCATTCTGGTCTCGCGGAGGGACGGAGAAACGGAAACCGCTCTGAAGTTCTCCGTTCCTCCGTTTCTCCGTGAGAGCCACAAGGACGATCGGCGGAACGAGCGAGGGCGGGCCCTCCGGTGGGAAGCCCACCCTCGCTGCGTTCACGGATCGGGGGATGACGCTCGCCGCGACCGTGTAAACAGAACTTCCTCAAACACGTTTCCGGCGTAAAATTCATCTACCGCCAGGAGAAGTTCGGACGTTCTCACGGCGTTCCGCGGACTCGTGCACGACTGCCGCCCGGCGTGCTGCGGACCCGCGGCCATCTCGGCTCACACTTCACCCGATACGCGAGGAGGAGGGCATGGCGAAGCTGAAGCTGGACCTGGACGGGCTGGCGGTGGAATCCTTCGAGACCGAGCCGGTGGAAGGCGCCGGCACCGTGATGGCGAACGCGATGGATACCACCGACAACAGCAGCGCCGCCGTGAACTGCATCTGCAGCCTCCACTGCGTTCCCACGCGGTAAGCGGCGGACGACCGACGCGGTGGTGTGAGCCCCAGCTCCCGCTCAGGTGAGAGTTCTACTGCATTCGGGTCTCACGGAGGAACGGAGAAACGGAAACTGCTCTGAAGTTCTCCGTTCCTCCGTCCCTCCGTGAGACCCCAAAGGACGATCGGCGGAACGAGCGAGGGCGGGCCTTCCGGATGGAAGCCCGCCCTCGGCGCGGTTCACGCACTGGCGCACTCACGCACCAGCGCACCCGGTCGCGGTCAGAACACGCTCACGCTCAGGTACTTCTTGGGATTCGCCCGGATGTCGGTGGTGAGCTGGTTCAGGTTCGCCACCGCGGCGTTCAGGTTGGTGTAGAGCGAGTCGTTGGTCATCAGCTTGCCCATGGTGCCCTCGCCGCGCTCCAGGCGGCCCATCACCACGGCCATGCTGGCGGTGGACTGGCTCAGCTGCCGCGTGGCCACGTCCAGCCGCGCGCTGATGCTGTCGCTGCGCGCGATGGCGCGGGCCAGCTCGGGGCGTGTCGCCGTGGCTTCGAACCCCTTCGCGCTGCGGTTCAGGCTTCCGGTGAGCGCGTTCAGCTGCGCGCGCTGCTCGGCGGCGATGGTCTGCAGCGACGCCAGCAGCGCCTGCACCTCGGCCGCGCTGGTCTGCACCGAGCCGATGGTCTGCGGGCTGAGCATGCGGTTGGCGCTGGTGAGCAGCGTGTCGGCCTTGTCGCCCAGCTGCTGCGCCTGGCCGGCAAGGCCGCCCGCCGCATCGCCGCTGGCGAGCACGTCACCCTCCTCGGCGCGCTTGGGGCTGGTGCCGGGGTGGATCTCGGCCACGATCTCGCCCAGCAGCCCCTTGGCCGCCAGCTGCACGCGCGAGTCCGAAGGGAAGCGGTACTTCCCCTCGATCTCCATGCGCATCACCACGTCGCCGTCGCCGTTCAGGCTCAGGTCCTCCACGCGGCCGATGTTCACGCCGTTCTGCTGCACCGGGTCGCGCAGGCGGATGCCGCCGGCGTCCTTCAGCACGGTGCTCACGTAGTAGCGGCCGCGGAAGGTGCCGGGGTCGGTGAGGATGAACAGGGCCGCCAGCACCGCCAGGATGCCGGCGAGCACGAAGACGCCCACCTGCACTTCGCGGCGGGGGGACCGGGTGGGTTGAACGGTAGCCATCGCCTGGGGCGAAATCCGGTTGCGGGAGGCCGTGTCGCTGGCCCCTTCCTGGTGGGTCGAACGCTGGATCATTGCCTCTATCTCACCTCCGCCAGCTCGTCCTCGGGCACGTCACGCTCGATGAACGCGCGGACCAGCTCGTCGTCGCTGGCGCGGAACTCTTCGGGGGTGCCCACGAAGCGGATCTTCCCCTGGTCCAGCAGCGCCACGCGATCGCTGATCGGCAGCGTGCCCTCGATGTCGTGCGTCACGATGATGCTGGTGACGCCCAGCTCGGCCGCCAGCCGCGCGATCAGGCGGTGCACCACGGTGGCGTTCACGGGGTCAAGCCCGGTCACCGGCTCGTCGTACAGCAGGATCTCGGGCTCGCCCACGATGGCGCGGGCGATCCCCACGCGCTTGCGCATCCCGCCGCTCAGCGCGCTGGGGAGCTTCCCCATCACCGTGGCGGGGTTCAGGTTCACCAGCTCCAGCGAGCGCACCACGCGGCGCAGCACCTCGTCCTCGCCCATCTCCTTCTGCTCGGCGTCGGTGAGCCCCTGGGCCACGTTCTCGTACACGGTCATGCTGTCGAACAGCGCCGCGTTCTGGAACACGTAGCCCACCAGCTTGCGCACCTTCTCCACTCCCCTGCGCCCGCCCTTGCAGACGGAGATCCCCTCCACCACCACGTCGCCGCGGTCGGGGGTGAGCAGGCCGATGGTGGTCTTGAGCAGCACGCTCTTGCCGGTGCCCGAGTGCCCGACCACCGAGATGGTCTCGCCGCGGCCCACCGTCAGGTTGACCCCGGCCAGCACCGGGTAGTCGAACGCCTTGTACACGTCGCGATATTCGACCATCACGCCGCCTACCGCCGGCTTCTCCGTCATCTATCCGTTCCTCAGTGCGAAGTCTGAGAGATTCTGTTGTCGATCCCGGCGTCCCCCCGGGAGATGTCATCCTGAGGGAGCCGCCGCCCCATCCCATCCTCTGCACCGGATCCCGGCGGCGACCGAAGGATCCATACTCGACGTTCGAACGACAGGCCGTCTGACGCGCGGGCCCATGCCACAGATCCTTCGGGCACCCCGGGATCCGTGCCCAAGACGGTCCGGCGAAGCGCCCTCAGGATGACATGCGTAGGGGGCTCGGCGAATCAAACGCCACCCGACGCCAGCTGTCCCCTCAGTTCAGCAGCAGCGGCGGGAACAATGCGTCCACCACCAGCACCGACAGCGTCATCAGCACCACGGCGGTGGTGGTGGATTTGCCCACGCCCTCGGCGCCGCCGCGGGTGGACAGGCCCATGTGGCTGGCCACCAGCGGGATCACGAAGCCGAACACCAGCCCCTTGGCCAGCGAATAGAACAGGTCCCAGTTGTGCCAGAACAGCCCCGCGCCGTAGCGGAACGCCGGCATCCCCAGCCCCACCGTGGCCTGCGCGGCCACCATCCCGCTCACCACCCCGGCCAGGTTGCACAGCGCCACCAGCGTGGGCACCACGATCACCCCCGCCACGATCCGCGGGGCGACGAGCGTCCGCACCGGGTCGCGGCCCAGCGAGTAGAGCGCGTCGATCTGCTCCGACACCTGCATCGTCCCCAGCTCGGCGGTGATCCGGGCTCCTACCCGGCCGATGAGCACGATGGCCGTCATCACCGGGCCCAGCTCCAGGATCACCGAGCTGGCGACCACGCTCCCCAGGATGTACAGCGGCACGCCGCCGGTGAACTGGTAGCCGCCCTGCTGGCTGGTCACGATCCCGCCCAGCATCCCCGTCACCAGCACGATGGGGATGGAGCCCACCCCCATCCAGTACATCTGCCGCGCCACGTCGGCCATGGAGAGGCGCCCGGTGAACAGGTACACCGCGCTGCGCCACGCCAGCATGGCCATGTCGCCGCTGTGCGCCGCGAAGCGCTCGGCGGCGCCGCCGATGGAGGCCACGAAGTCGTTGAACCTCATCCAGACCCTCTGGAAACTCGATCGCTGAAAGAGAAAACGCCCGGGCCCTCGGTTTCCCGGGGCCGGGCGCGCATCGCCACCGGCGGCGCTCGCCCCTGGTACCCCCGCCAGACCGGCCGGTTCACGGAAAATCATACGTCCCGCGCCGGTGGGCGGATGCACCGCCGCGCCCGAAGCTAGTGCCTCGCCGTCCGGGAATCCACACAAATCTTCCGGGAGACGCTTCTCGGGGGAAGCCACCGGCTCCCGCCCGGGTGGACGGGAGCCGGCCCAGACCGTCACCAGACCTCACCAGACCGACACCGAACCAGACCGTCACCAGACCAGACCATACCGTCACCGAACCGTCCTGGGCCGGCCAGACCGCCGGGGTGCCGCGCCCGGCCCGAACGCACCTCCGCACCTCCGCACCCCCGCACCTCCGCACCTCGTACTCCGTACCCGGTACCGCGGCGTCAATCCGCCGACTGGTACTCCGGCTCCACCAGCCGCGGACGGGACCCGTGCGCATCCCTGCCGTGTCCGTGACCCCCGGCGGGCGTCTCGCCCTTCCTGCGGAAGAGGCCGAAGAGCCACTCGCGCAGGTCGGCAAGGATCTCGTAGTAGGTGGGGATCACCAGCAGCGTGAGCAGCGTGCTGGCGATCACCCCGCCCATCACCGCCACGCCCAGCGGCGCGCGGAACTGGCTCCCCTCGCCGCGGCCCAGCGCCACGGGGATCATCCCCGCCACCAGCGCGAAGGTGGTCATCAGGATCGGGCGCAGGCGGATGGCGCCGGCCTCGATCAGGCTCTCGCGCAGCGGCGTGCCGCGCTCGTGCGCCCACTTGGCGAAGTCGATCAGCAGGATCGCGTTCTTGGCCACGATCCCCGCCAGCAGGATCACCCCGATCAGGCTCATCAGGTTCAGCGTGTTGCCGCTCACCCACAGCCCCACCATCACCCCGATCAGCGAGAGCGGCAGCGACAGCAGGATGGCCAGCGGGTCGAGGAACGAGCCGAACTGCACCACCAGGATCAGGTACATCAGCATCACCGCCACGCCCAGCGCGAAGAAGATGCGCCCGAACACCTCCTGCTGGTCCTGCGTCTGGCCGCCCTGGGTGATCTCGTAGCCCTGCGGCACGTTCACGTGCTGGGCGATGCGCTGCTGGATCCCCGCCACCACCTCGGTCAGCGGCGCGCCCTCGGTGTTGGCCTGCACGGTGATCACGCGGTCGCGGTCCAGGTGGTCGATCTGCGCGGGGCCCAGCCCCTGCCGGATCGAGGCGACCTGGCCCAGCGGGAGGCTGGTGGTTCCGCCCGGCCCCTGCAGGACCAGGGGGATGGACGACAGGTCCGCCGCGCTCCGGCGGGCCGAGGGGTCCAGCCGGATCTGCACGTCGCGCGTCTCGCCGCTGGGGTCCACCCAGTCGCCGGCGTCGATCCCGGCGAAGGCGGGGCGCAGCGCCTGCGCCACCTGGCCGGCGGTGACGCCCAGCGAGCCGGCCAGGCCGCGGTTCAATTCCACGTCCAGCTCGGGCTTCTGCCCCTTGGTGGAGAGGTCCACGTCCACCGCGCCGGGCACCTGCCGCACCTCTCCCATCACCTGGTCGGCCAGGCGGTTCAGCACGGCGATGTCGGGGCCGCGCAGCTGCACCTGGATCTGCTTCTGCGGGCCGAAGCCGCCGGTGCTGAGCGAGGCGGTGACGCCGCCCACGTGGCCGGCCTGCTCGCGCACCTGCGCCGCCAGCACGTCCTGGCTGCGCTTGCGCTCGGCCTTGGGGATCAGGCGCACGTAGATGTCGCCCTGGTTCACCGTGCCCTGCTGCCCGCCCACGGTGGCGTAGGTGTACGCCACCTCGGGGTGGCTGCGGGCCACGCGCGCCACTTCCTCGGCCTTGTTGCGCGTGTAGTCGATGTTGCTCCCCGCCGGGGTGTCGATGTGCACGATGAACTCCGAGCGGTCGTCCGGGGGGAAGAACTCGCCGCCCAGCTTGGCGAACACCGGCGACATCCCGCCGCCCACCAGCATCGCCGCGATCCCCACCACCGCCACCACCGCCGACACCGTCTTCCCCGGCTTGACCGCCGCCAGGAAGAAGGAGAGCCCGATCGCCACCGCCATCACCACCAGGAAGGCGATGATCCCCTTGGCCGGCAGCATCAGCGCGGCGATGAAGGTGCCCAGCGACAGCAGCACCATCGCCAGCCGGTGGTCCAGCGCCCAGGCGATCACCCCCTTGTAGTTCTCGCTGCGGCGCTCGAACCACCAGTTGAAGTGGTCCAGCGCGCGGCCGATGACCCACTTCTGGTGGTGCTCGCGGTGCGGGTCGGGCCAGTAGGCGCTGAGCATCGGGTCCAGCGAGAACGACACGAAGAGCGACACCAGCACCGAGCAGGCGATGGTGAGCGCGAAGGGCGCGAACCACTGCTGCGCCAGCCCGCCCATGAAGGCGATCGGCACGAACACGCAGACGATGGAGAAGGTGGTGGCGGCCACCGCCAGCCCGATCTCGTCGGTCCCCTCCAGCGCCGCGGTGTAGTGGTCCTTCCCCATCTCCACGTGGCGCACGATGTTCTCGCGCACCACGATGGCGTCGTCGATCAGGATGCCGATGGCCAGCGACAACCCCAGCAGCGACATGGTGTTGAGCGTGAAGCCGAACGCCCACACCGCCACGAACGAGGCCAGCACCGACACCGGCAGCGCCAGGCCGGTGATCACGGTCGACCGCCAGCTGTTCAGGAAGAGGAACACCACCAGCACGGTGAGGAGCGCGCCCTCGAAGAGCGTTTCCTGCACGTTGGTCACCGAGCGCGTGACCCGGTCACCCGAGTTCTTCACCACGTCGAGCTTCACGCCCTGCGGGAGCCGCGCCTCGATCTTGTGCACCTGCGTGAGCACCTGGCTGGCCACGTCGGTGGTGCTGAAGCCGGTGCTCTTGATCACGTCGATCCCCACCGCCGGCTTGCCGTTGAACAGCGCCAGCGAGGTGGGCTCCTCGGTCCCGTCCTTCACCGTGGCGATGTCGCCCAGGCGCACCGTGGCGCCGCCGGCCTGCGTGGCCACCACCAGCTGCTGGAAGCTCTCGGGGTCCGGCAGGCGACCCTGCAGGCGGATCGAGCGCTCGTCCCAGGTGCCCGTCAGCTTGCCCACCGGCGCCGCCAGGTTCTGCGACTGCAGCGCCGCGACCACCTGGGGGACGCCCACGCCCGCCGCCTGCATCCGCGTGGGGTCCAGGAGGACGCTCAGCTCGCGGGTGATGCCGCCCTGCACGTTCACCTGCGCCACGCCGGGCACCGCGCGCAGCTCGCGCGTCAGCGCCGGGTCGGCGATGCGCGTGAGCTCGGCCGATCCGAGAGTCGTGGACGACAGGGTGAGGGAGACGATCGGCTGCGCGTTCGGGTCGAAGCGGCTCAGGATCGGCTCCTTCATCTCCTGCGGCAGCTCGTTGCGGATCTGCGAGATCTGGTCGCGGATGTCCTGCGTGGCCTGCTGCAGGTCCTTGCCGAAGAGGAACTGGACGATGATCACCGCATAGCCGTCATAGGACTGGCTGGTGACCTGGTCCACGCCGCTGATCCCGCCGATCGCCTCCTCCACGCGGTCCACCACCTCGCGCTCCACCGTCTCGGGGCTGGCGCCCGGATAGGGGACGGAGACGGCCACCACGGGCGGCTGCACCTCGGGGTACTCGTCGGTCTTCAGGCTCCACAGCGCGGCGATGCCGAACACCACCAGCGCCAGCATCAGCGTGATGGTGACGACGGGCCGCTTGATCGAGAAATCGGAGATGAACATCCCTGCAGTCTCCTTACGGCGTGGCAGCCGCGCTGATGCGTACGGGAGTGCCCGGCGCGGTGCCCACGGCGGGCCCCACCAGCACGGTGTCGCCCGCGCTGAGCCCGGCCGTGATCTCCACCGTCTCGGTCTCGGGGTCGCGCGGGCCGGTCTGCACCGCCACGCGCTCGGCCTTGCCGCCCTTCAGGCGCAGCACGCTGGGGGCCACGCCGCGCTCGTCCACCGCGCTGGCGGGCACCTGCATCCCCTGGCGCACGCTGCTCTCCACCCGCCCCTGCGCGAAGAGCCCGGCCACCAGCGTCCCCCCCTCGTTCGGGATGGTGACCGTGACGGGAACCTGGCGCGTGGCCGGGTCCGCCGCCGGCGAGATGCGCTGCACCGTGCCGGTGAAGGCGCGTCCCGGATATCCATTGACGGTGAAGGTCACCGTCGAGCCGATGTGCAGCTGCCCCAGCTGGTCGGCGGGGACGTTGGCCTGCAGCCGCATGCTGTGGGGGTCCACCACGGTGAAGAGCTGCCCGCCCGTCTGCACGATATCGCCCGCGCTCACCGGCCGGGTGGCCACGATGCCGGTGATCGGAGAGCGCACCTCGGTGTTCCCCAGCTGCTTGGCCGCGCTGGCGCGGGTGGACCGGGCGCCGGCCAGCGACGCCTGCGCCTGCGCCAGCTGCGTCCGGGCCGTCTCCAGGTCGCGGTCGCTCATGGCGCCGGCCTGGTTCAGCGTCTGCGCGCGCTCGTAGTTGCGCTGCGCCACCTCCACCGACAGCTGCGCCGAGCGCACCTGCGTCGACGCCGAGGTGGCGGCGTCGGTGAGCGCGCTGGCGTCGATGCGCGCCAGCGGCTGCCCCTGCCGCACCGCCTGCCCCTGGTCGGCGTAGACGGCCAGCACCTGCCCGCCGATCTGCGCGCGCACCTGCGCCTCGCGCTCGGCGGCGAGGGTGCCCGAAAGCTGCGGGCCGGTGCGGATCTCCTGCACCTGCACCACGGCGAGGGCCTCGGGGCCCAGCGTGATCCCCGCGGGGGCCTTTTCCTGCGCGGCGTCGCTCTCCTTGCCGCACGCCGCCAGAACCAGCAGGGCGGCGGCGGCGAGGGCCGCGCGCCCGATCGAACTCTCCCGTCTCATTGCGTTACCCCCGCTGCGTTGAAGGCCTGCGCCGCGCCCTGGTTCTGCTGCTGTGGCTGCTGGTTCTGCTGCTGTTGCTGCTGCGTCTGCTGACCCTGCTGCGTGGCGGCCGCGCCCGCGGCGCCGGCCGCGGTGTTCAGCGGCAGGTCGGGCAGCAGCGCCACGCGCACCTGGGCGATCTGCAGGTCGCGGGCGGCCTGCGCCCGGTTGGCCTGCGCCTGCTGCAGCAGGATGCGCGAGTCGGTGAGCTCGGTCTGGGTGCTGAGCCCCTCGCGGTAGCGGATTTCGGCGATCTGGTACGCGCGCGTGGCCTGCTCCACCGTCCCCGCGCTGGCCTGCCACTGCGCGCGCGCGGCGTTCAGCTGCTCCACCGCGGTGCGGGTGTCGAGCTCGGCCAGCTCGCGCGTCTGCTGCAGCGTGGCCCGGGCCTCGGCCACGGACGCCTGCGCCACCAGCTCCTCGCCCTTGATGCGCCCGCCGGTGAAGATCGGGATCGACATCTGCGCGCCCACCGTCCAGTTGGTCACGAACTGGCCCAGCGAGGTGGGGACGATGTCCTGCGGGTACGCCAGCTTGTTGTACTGGCTCACCAGGTTGATGGTGGGCATCCGCTGCGCGCGGGTGACCCGCAGCTGCGCCTCCTGCGCGGTGACCGCCTCGGCCGCCTGGCGCACGGGGGCGCGGTTGGCGGTGGTGGTGTCGCCCAGCAGGTTGGGATTGCTGGCGAAGCGCGCCACCGGCACCGGCGCCGCGTCGTTCAGCGGGGTGCTCAGGGCCAGCGGCTGGTCGGCCGGCAGGTCCAGCAGCAGCCTGAGGCGCACGTAGGCCAGGTCGCGGTCGGCGCGGCGCTGGATCACCGCCGGACGCTGGTTGTCGCGCGTGACCTGCGCGCGCAGCAGCTCGAACTCGGGCTGGTTGCCCACCTGCCTGGCGAGCGTGACCTGGCGCAGCGTCTCTTCGGCCTGCGCCAGCGTGGCCTCGGCGATGGAGACCAGCCGGTCGGCCAGCGCGGCGTTGTAGTACGCCTGCGCCACGTCGAGGACGAGCTGCGCCCGGGTGGAGGCGAGCTGGATCTCGGCGCGGCGGCGGCCGGCGCTGGCGGCGTCCACCTGCGCGGCGATGCGGCCGCCGGCGAACAGGTTCTGCTGCAGCTGCAGGCCCAGGGTGTAGGTGTTCTCGCTCCCGAACCCGGCCCGCGACAGGTTGCCGAACGGGTTGGAGCCGCTGCCGCCGCACTGCGCCCGCAGCTCCAGCGAGTCCAGCCGCTGCTCCACCGGGAGCGAGGGGTTGGGGGTGAAGGAGCCGCTGGGGCAGTTGGTCGGCGTCGTGGTGGTGTCCGTGCTGCCGCTGCTGAGGGCCGAGAACTGGCTGGCCAGCGCGCGCGAGTAGCCGGCGGTGCCGTTCAGCTGCGGAAGGCGCTGGCTGGCGGCCTGCATGCGCTGCCCCTGCGCCCGCGTGACCCCCGCCTGCGCGATGGTGATCTGCTCGCTGCGCGCCTCGGCCAGCGAGAGCGCCTCGTCGAGCGTGAGCGCGCGCTGCCCGTTCGCGTCGACTCGCGCCGCAGGCGCGGGCACCGCCGACGCCACGCCGAGCGGCGGCGGGAGCGCGCGCGCCTGCGCCAGGGGAAGCGTTTGGGCCGCAAGGGGCGCCGCGGCCGCGAGCCCCGCCGCCAGTGCTCCGGCCGCCATGCGCCGGGCGATGTTTCGATGCATATCCGTCAACCGTGCTCGGTCTGGGAGTTGGTTGCCGCCACTGCCGTGCTGAGACTTTCGGTGCTCAGGCCGCGTTCTCGGCGGGGGCGCTGGCCGGCCCGCTGGGGTGCTGCAGCTCGTGCCAGTGCTCCAGCAGCTTGTCCACGTCGCGGATCAGGAGCTGGTGGAACTGGAGCGCGGTGCCCAGGGTGCGCTTACCCTGGGCCATCTCGGCCGGGAGCGAGGTCTGCGCCTCGGCCAGGATCTTCACCATGTCGTGCCAGCGGCTCTGGGCCACGCGCATCATGTGCTCCCACGGGTCGTCCTGCACCTGGTAGAAGTCCCGCCGGTCGCCCAGCGAGCTCACCCGCTCGATCATCCCGAACTGCTCCAGCAGGCGGCAGTTGGTGCTGATGCCGGCCTTGCTGGCCTGCAGCTTTTCGGCGAGCTCGTCGAGCGAGTAGGGGCGGCCGCCCACCAGCAGAAGGCCGAAGATACGCCCCGCGCTGCGCGCCATCCCCTCCTTCTCGCAGACCAGCCCCATCCGCTCCACGAACTGCTGAACCGCCTCGTCCACTGACGTTCTCCGTGAAAGGGTGCTTCCCATCGTGCGGAGAAACTACGACTTTCAGATCGTTCAGTCAATACTGAACGGTGAGAAACATTTGATGGTTCTTTAGCGAAAGATCTCTAACGAATTGCTCCACAACGAGATCTACGGCGTCTCCGTCGGGGTTCACGAGACGGCCAGGAAACCTGTCGGTCGCCGATGGAATGGGTACGACGGGACGGCCTCCAGTGTTTCGCCCCGGGCGGACGCTGGGGGTCATCCCAGGCGGGGGGATGAGGGCCCGTCTACCGCACGCCCCACTCCCACATTCCGAACTGCACCTTCTTGTCCACCATGTGGCCGTTCGCCTTCAGCGCCAGCATGATCTGCCCGCGGTGATGGGCCTCGTGGGCCGTCAGGTAGCCCAGGAATGCGAGCGGGTGCGGCTTGAAGCCCTTGATCTTTCCCGTCTCCAGCCCGCGTCCCAGCAGCATCTCGATGGCCGACGCGGACGCCTCCAGCGCCGCGCGGAGTGATGCCCGGTCGAGCGCCGCGTCCGTCTCGAACTTCGCCATCCCGTCCGACAGATCCTTCGCGGCGGAGTCGAGCCACATCAGCCGGACGTTGTGCAGGTGCGCGAACGTCTTGCCCACGCTGCGCCCCTTGGTCGGCGCCACGTCGTCCAGCGCCTCGCCGGCGACCGCGTCCAGCAGGTAGAGCGTGATGCGGCTGCTGATGCGCCAGGTGTCGAGGAACTGCTCCCGCAGGCTCTGCTCGCTCACGGACATGTCCTCATCAGAACAGGTAGATGGCCAGGCCGGCAGGAATCTGACGGATACCTGAGTCTCCGCACCGCGCCCGGCGCGACCACGGGGAATGAAAGGTGTGACACGCCGACCAGGCTGTTGGAGCCTCGCGCAGTTTGCGAGGCTTCACGTAGGTGTTGCTGCGGCTTCAGCCGCCGGTCCGCAAGCCATGCCGCGACCATCCAAGAGTGCGGCCGGGAAGACTTGCGGGCAACCCGGTCCGCGGCCCTTGCCCGCGAGGAGGCATCCGCCGCAGCTTGATGGGGTTCGTCCCGCCGCAGCACCCCTCGTCGAAGTCCGATGCGCCTCCCCGGAACTCTCCGCCAGCCTTTCGCGCGCCGCCGCGTCCTGGCGCTCGCCGCCGCGTGCCTGGCCGCGGGCGGGGCGGCGCGCACGCATGGCCAGACGCCGGGGCTGGCGTTCGCCAGCTGGGGGACGGAGCAGGGGCTCCCCTCCAACAACGCGCTCCACATCACCCAGACCCGCGACGGCTACCTCTGGGTGGCCTCGTACGAGGGGATCGCCCGCTTCGACGGCGTCGCCTTCCGCGTCTTCACCGAGGCCGACATCCCCGGGCTGGACCGCGCCAGCTTCCTGCGGGTGGCGGTGGACTCCGGGGGCACGGTGTGGGCGGCCAGCGAGCGCGACGGCCTGGCGCGCTACGCCGGCGGCCGCTGGACCCTCTTCCGCCCCCGCGACGGGCTGAAGAGCGACCGGGTGACGGCGCTGCTGCCCGACACCGGCGGGGTGATGTGGGTGGGCACGCGCGGCGGGGTGAACCTGGTCCGCCACGGCCGGATCGAGCGGCTCCCCGCGCCGCGCGGCACCCCCGAGCCCTCGGTGGCCGACCTGGCGCGCGCCCCCGACGGCAGCCTGTGGATCGGCATCGGCTCGGGCGGGCTGATGCGCTACCGCGACGGCCGCTACGAGCGCGTGGCCACGGACGGCGTGCCGATCGAGCAGGTCAGCTCGCTGCACGCGGACGCCGACGGCACCGTCTGGGTGGGCACCTACGACCCCGGCGTGGTCCGCCTGCGCGGGGGAGAGGTCGCCCGCCTGGCCGCGGACGGCGACGCCGCGCCCCGGCGCATCAACGCCATGCTGCGCGACCGCGGGGGCACGCTCTGGCTGGCCGCCGAGAACGGGCTCTTCCGCATGGAGGGCGAGCGCGCGGTGCCCGTCCCCCTCCCCGGCGGCCGGCCGATCGCGCAGGCGTTCGCCCTGTTCCAGGACGCGGAGGGGAACCTGTGGGTGGGGTCGCGCCAGGGCGGCCTCTTTCGCCTGCGCCCCACCGCCGTGGCCACCCTGACCCGCGCGGACGGCCTCCCGCACGACCTGGTGTCGGCGGTCGAGGGCGACGGCGCCGGCGGCGTGTGGATCGCCACCTCGGGCGGGGTGGCGCACCGCACGGAGCGCGGGATCCAGCTCTATACCCACGCCGGCGGCGCGCTGGCCGACGACGTCACGCGCGACGTGCTGCGCACCCGCGCCGGCGACGTGTGGGCGGCCACCAACGGCGGGCTGACGCGCATCCGCGGCGGGCGGACGGAGACCTTCGGCGCGCGCGACGGGCTCCCCGACGACCGGGTGCGGGTGCTGTGCGAGGGGGCCGGCGGCACGCTCTGGGCCGGCACCTACAACGGGCTGGCGGCGCTGCGGGGCGGCCGCTTCCGCGCCTACGGCCCGGCCGACGGGCTGGCGGACCCCTACGTCCTTTCCGTCTTCGAGGACCGCCGCGGCACCCTGTGGGTGGGCACGCAGAGCGAGGGGCTGTTCCGCATGGCGGGCGGCCGCTTCGTTCCCGGGCCGCGCGAGCTGGCGCGGGCGCCCGTCTTCCGCATCCTGGAAGACCCCGACGGCACCCTGTGGGTGGGCTCGGGGCGCGGTCTGGCGCGCATCCGCGGCGGCCGGGTCGTTCTCTTCGGCACGCGGCAGGGGCTGGCGGGGAACACCGTCTATCAGGCGCTGGACGACGGACGCGGGCGGCTGTGGCTGACGGGGCCCTGGGGGGTGGGCCACGTGCGGCGCGCGGAGCTCGAGGCCGTGGCCGCCGGGCGGGCGCGCGCGGTGACCATGAAGCAGTTCGGCAGCCGCGACGGGATGGCGCGCGAGGCGTCATCCATCTCGCGCGCCTGGCGAGGGCCCGACGGCCGCCTCTGGTTCGGCACGCCGGCGGGGGTGGCGATCGTGGACCCCTCGCGGCTGCGGCGCAACGGCCGCGCGCCCACGCCGCTCATCCAGCGGGTGGTGGTGGACGATGCCGGGTTCGAGGGGCCGGCGCCGGTGGTGGCGGGGCCGGGGGCGCGGCGGCTGGAGTTCCACTTCACCGCCGCCAGCTTCGTGGCGCCGGAGCAGCTGCGCTTCCGCTACCGGCTGGAGGGGTACGACGACCGGTGGGTGGACGGGGGCACGCGGCGCGCGGCCTTCTACACCAACCTGCCGCCGGGGCGCTACGTCTTTCACGTGCAGGCGCGCAACGAGGACGGCGTGGCCAGCACGCGCGAGGCGCGCGCGGCGCTGCGGCTGCGGCCGTACTTCTGGCAGACCACCTGGTTCGCGCTGGGGATGGCCGCCGCCGCCCTGGCGCTGGCGTTCGGCGCGCACCGGCTGCGGGTGCGGATGGCCGAGCGCGCCGTGCGCGAGGAGATGCTGCGCGACCTGTCGCTGCACGACGACCTCACCGGCCTGTACAACCGCCGCGGGCTGCTGACGCTGGCCGAGCAGCTGGTGCGCGAGGCGGAGCGCAGCCGGCGCGGCTTCGACGTGGTGTTCGCCGACCTGGACGGGTTGAAGCGCATCAACGACACCCTGGGCCACCCCGACGGCGACCGTGCCATCCGCGACGCCGCCGAAATCATCCGCGCCAGCTTCCGCGACTCCGACGTGGTCGCGCGCCTGGGCGGCGACGAGTTCGCGGTGCTGGTGCGCAACGATCCCGTGGCCGGGGGAGACGCCGCCGCCGCGGTGGAGGCGGCGTCCGCGCGGCTGCGCGAGGCGGTGGCGCGCCACAACGCCACCGCCGGGCGCCCCTGCGAGCTCTCGCTGAGCCTCGGCTTCAGCGGCTACGACCCCGCCGCCCCGCAGCCCATCGAGTCCCTCCTGGGCGCCGCCGACCAGCAGATGTACGCCCACAAGCGCGGCAAGCGCCTGGCCCAGCCGTCGGCGACGACGTAAGCGATCGCGAACATCCCGTCGGGTGTATGCGATCGCTTACGCCGCTTCCCCGTCCGTGCCGCCGCGCAGGGAAGCCGGGTCGACGTACTCGCGCTGAACCGGGGACGGGTGGAGGACGTCGAAGTCGGTGTCGGTGGTGAGCAGCGTGGCACCGGTGGCCAGCGCCGTCGCGGCGATCCAGAGGTCGTTCTGCCCGATCGGCCTGCCGCCGCGCCTCAGGTGGGCGCCCAGGTCGGCGTAGGCATCCAGCACCGGACGCGAGAGCGCCCGGCACGATGGACCCGGCCGGGCGCTCGGAAGCAGCGAACCGCGCGGCGGTGGATCACACTTTCACGGCGCGCGCACCATCGACCGGCGCTCGCTTTCGTCGCGCATCCCCAGGAACTCGCCCAGGGCGGCCAGCGACTCGATGTGGTCGCAGAAGATCTTGAAGGTGGCCATCAGCGGCACGGCGATGAAGGCGCCGGGGATCCCCCAGATCCAGAACCAGAAGGTGAGGCCCACCAGCAGCGCCACCGGGTTCAGCTCCAGGCGGTGGCCCACCAGCACCGGGCTCACGAAGTTGGCCTGGACGATGTTGATGGCCAGGAACGCCGCCGGCGCCAGCAGCGCGTGCCCCACGGTGTCGAAGGTGGTGATCGCCGCCACCGACAGCACCGCCACGATCGCCAGCGCGCCCAGGTAGGGCACGAACTCGAACACCGCCACCATCACCCCCCACAGGATCGGGCTGGGCATCCCCAGCGCCCACATCACCAGCGCCACCACCGCCCCCTCCACCAGGTTGATGCAGGCCACGGTGAGCAGGTAGGTGCTGATCCCCGCCTCGGTCATCCGCGCGATCTCCACCGCCTTGCGCTTGTCGCCCAGGGTGGGGAGCACCTTGATCAGCTTCTGCAGGAACAGGTCGCCCGCCGCCAGCAGGAAGTAGAGCAGGATCACCACCTCGAGCGCCGCGGTCACGAAGCGCTGCGTGGTGCCGAAGACGCGGGCGATCAGGCTGGGCTGCCTGACCACCACCTCCCGCGGCGCCGCCTCGGGCCCGCCCACGCCCGCCGCGTTCTGCACCTGCTCGGCGGTGCGGCTGGCGCGCTCGATCGGGCGCATCAGCCGCCGCAGCTTCTTCTGCGCGGTGGAGAGGGTTTCGGGTGCCTTGGCAGCCCAGGTCTGCACCGGCCCCGACAGCTCGTAGCCGCCGAACCCCACGGTCCCCAGCAGCGCCAGGATCACCAGCCCCGCCCCCAGCGGCGGCGTGATGCGCACCCGCGCCAGCGCGCGCACCAGCGGGCTGAACAGGAAGCTGAGCAGCAGCGCCAGGGTGATCGGCAGCAGGAAGCTGCGCGCGAAGTACAGCGTATACATCAGCGCCAGCACGGTGAGCGTGGTGACGCCCCACGAGCGGCCGCGCGGGCTCTCCACCGCCTGGACGGTCTCGCGCAGGTCCGGTGTGGGCGCGCCGGGCTCCACCGGCGTGGCCTGACGTGAGGGGTCCACGTCCGGCGTCAGCACCGAGTCCGGCTCACGATGGGGTGTGTCGGCCATGGGCGTGGCGTTCGGGGAAAGTGCGCGTCCGTCGGAACGTATCACCTTCGTGCAGGAGTTGCGCCCCTTTTCGCCGGCGGAGAGGGGACAGGCCGGGAGACGGCGGGAACGGCGGGAATCCACCGGATCTCTCTCGCGATCGAAACCAGGCGACGGCAACCTCCGTCCTGCTTGCTTGACCGGCGCCGCGACGGTAGCGTCCGGTACCCGCCCGCCCCTTCATCGCCGCCGTCGATGCGATTCCGCAGGCGCCCGCCCCAGGACGAGACCCAGGAGTGGCCGCAGGGCCCGCCGGACGACGGCGAGCCGCCGCGGAGGCGGGGGCTCGCGCGGCGGGTGGCGTGGCTCGCGGCGAAGGTGTTCGCGGCGTACTGGGTGTTCTGCGCGGTGCTGCTGGTGGTGTACCGCTTCGCGTGGCCGCCGGTGACCGGGGTGCAGCTGCAGCGGCGGGTGGAGGCGTGGGCCGCGGGGCGCGAGTACGCCGTCCACCGCCCGCACGTGGCGTTGGGGTCGATGTCCCCGTACGTGGCGCACGCGGTGGTGGCGGCCGAGGACGGGCGCTTCTGGACGCACCGCGGCTTCGACCTGGCGGAGATGCGCAACGCCCGGCGCGACATCGCCGGGGGCGGGCGGATGCGGGGCGCCTCCACCATCACCCAGCAGCTGGTGAAGAACCTGTTCGGCTGCGCCTGCCGCAACCCGCTGCTGGGCGGCCTCCGCAAGCTCTACGACTGGTCGCTGACGCCGGTGGCCGAGCTGGTCCTGGGGAAGCAGCGCATCCTGGAGCTGTACCTGAACAGCGTGGAGTGGGGCGACGGCGTGTTCGGCGTGGAGGCGGCGGCGCGGAGCCACTACGACCGCTCCGCGCGCGAGCTTACGCGCTCGCAGGCCGCCGGCCTGGCCGCGCTCCTTCCCAACCCGCGCCGCCGCACCACCGGCAACACCGGCCCCTACCGCCGCGAGATCCTGCGGCGGATGGCGCGGCGCGGCTGGTGAACCGGCTTCCGGAGAGGGCGGGACGCGCGCATCATTGGAGGAGTGAGGAGGAGTGACGGAGCGATGGAACGGGAAACCGGGAGAGCGGCAGTGACGGAGCGACGCTACACCGACGAAGAGGTCCACGCCATCCTGGCGCGCGCGGCCGAGTCGGACACGGCGCTGGTGCCCGGCGACGCCGGCGGGTGGACGCTGGCCGAGATCCAGAAGGCGGGGACGGAGGCCGGCATGTCGCCCGCGGCCATCGCGCTGGCGGCGGCCGAGCACGAGCGCACGGCCGTGGCCCCGCGCGAGCCGGGGCTGCTGGGGCTGCCGCTCTCGGTGGGCCGCGCGGTGCCGCTGCGCCGCCCGCTGACGGGTGACGAGTGGCGGCGGCTGGTTTCCGAGATGCGCCAGACCTTCGACGCCGAAGGCCGCGAGCGGGTGGACGGAGACCGCCGCGAGTGGCGCAACGGCAACCTGCGCATCGTGCACGAGCCCGCGGGCGAGGGCGCGTTCCTGGAGCTGCGCACGCGCAAGGGCGACACGCGCGCGCTGGTGGGGATGGGCGGCGCGCTCACGCTCACCTCCATCATGGCCGCGGGCGCCAACCTGCTGCTCGCCACCGGCAACGAGCGCGGGCTGATCGCGGCCGCCGTGATGGCCGCGATCGGGATCGCCACCTCGGCCGCCGGCGCCATCCGCCTCCCCGGCTGGGCCCGCCGCCGCGCCGAGCAGTTCGACGCCCTCGGCGCCTTCGCCCGCCGCCTGGCCGGGGAGTAGCTCCGGCGAGTCCCGCGAAAGCTCGACCGCTGATCCGTGGAACAGGCAGCGGCCGCGGTTCCGGGATGCGCTTCGCTTCATCACGGTTATCGCGGCGCTCCGATCATCTCGCCGTGGTCAGTTGGATTCTCTCCGGCACGCCATCGGCCTCTTTGATGTCCGTCATCCCTTCATCCGGAGGAGATTCAGATGAAAAAGGTCACAGTGGTTCTGGCCCACGGAGTGTTGGGGTTCGGGAATCCCACCGGCTTTCCCGCGGTAGCATCGTATTTCAACGGTGTGAGCGCGCACCTCCGTAAGGCCGGGCATGCCGTCGTGTCTCCCCAGGTGAATCCCTTCGGCAGCGTGGCCCAGCGCGGTTCGCAACTCGGGGCGGCGATCCTGAAGCAGGTTGGCCCCAAGGAACGGGTTCACCTCATCGCGCACAGCATGGGTGGCCTGGACACACGGTTCGCACTCGGACACGTGCCGGGCGTGGCGGAACGGGTTGCCACGGTGGTAACCATAGGCACTCCCCACCGGGGCTCTCCGGTTGCCGATGCGATCGCTCATCGTGCCGGGCCCATCTTTCCGCACGTTCCCATGTTCCTGGCGCACCAGCTGGAGCGCAACGCAGGCGCTCTGCACGACCTCACGACGGAGGCATGCATCCCGTTCGACGAGTCGACCCCCGACCTCGCCGGAATCCGGTACATCGACGTGGCGGGCGATGCCTCGCGTGGAACGCACGAGTTGCTCCTGTTTCAGCTTGCGGCGGTGGTTGGGAAGATCACGGGTGAGGTGAACGACGGCGTGGTGACCAGGAGTTCCGCCTTGCGAAAAGGACACGAACACCTGGCCGATTGGCCAGTGGACCATGCGGGAGAGATCGGGTGGAGTCTCGATTCGGTGTTGCCCGCCGAGCTCAACCTGCCGTTCGTTCACCAGCCTCACCATTTTGCGCGGTATGATGCAATCGTCGACGCGTTCTGACCCGCCGCGAGCCTCCGCACCCGGCCGCGTGCGCGTGTGGACCATCGTGGACGGCGCGGCGCTGGGCGAAACGGAGTACGAGCAGCGGCCGGCCTGACGGGCGGCTGGAGTCAGACTGGAGCGCGGCTTGCACCCGGCCCGCGCGCATGAAAACGCTCACACTCCTGATCGCCCTCTCCGCGCCGCTGGTTTTGCGCGCGCCGCTGGCCGCACAGCGTTCCCCGGCAGAGCTGCCGCAGCTCGCGCAGGAGCTGTTCGTGGCCGAGACGGTCTATCCGCAGGAGCGCGGCGAGGTGCAGCTCACCGCGTTCACGCCCGTCTCCGACGCCGGGCACCCGCGGCTGCTGGGCGAGTACGGCATCACCGGCCGCCTGCAGCTGTCGCTGGTGAGCCCCGCCATCGGGAGCGACGCCGAGGACGAGGAGAACAGCTGGGAGGCCGGCGTGCTCTACGCGCTGCTCCCCCACGCCAGCCCCGTCGCCGTGTCGCTGGAGATGGAGGTCTCGCTGGCGGCGGACCAGGCGGCGCACTGGGAGCCGGTGCTGATCGCGGCGCGCGGGTTCGGCCCCGTGCAGCTTCACGGCAGCGTACGCACCGAGCTGGACGACCCGGGCGACGAGGTGACCGGCGCCCTGGCCGCGCTGGTGGACGCGGGCAAGTGGACGCCCACCCTCGAAGCCGTGTGGGACGCGGCGGGCGGCGACCTGCTGGTGCCGGGCCTGTTCGTGCACCCCACGGAGCAGGCGGAGGCCGGCATCGGCGTGCCGGTGTGCCTCGCCTGCAACGAACATCCTCACGGAGTGAGATTGATGGCGACGGTGGAGTTCTGATGACGGCCAGCGCCCCGGAAACCTCGCGCCGCGCGTTCATCCGCCACACGGCGGGCGTGCCGCTCTCGGTGCGCCGCGTGGACGGGGGCGCCGCCCGCGCGCGGCAGAGCGTGAACGTGAGCGAGGGCGGGCTGTCGTTCCTCTCCGAGGACGAGATCCCCATCGGCAGCACCGTCGAGGTGCGCATCCCCGAGGTCGACCCGCCGTTCGAGGCGAACGGCCGCGTGGTGTGGGCCACCCCCGACGGCGAGTGCTGGTGCATCGGCGTGCAGTTCCTGGACGCCGCCGACGCCTTCCGCGTGCGGATGGTGGAGCAGGTGTGCGCCATCGAGCGCTACCGCCAGGAGGTGGAGGCCGGCGAGGGCCGCATCCTCACCCCCCAGGAGGCCGCCGGCGAGTGGATCGGCAAGTACGCCGGCCGCTTCCCGGGCAAGTAGCGCCTGCTTCCATCGCCCACGGATGACGATGAAGACCCGCGCACCCTCCCGGGTGCCCGGGTCCTCCGGATTTTGAAGTCCGCGAAGGCGGACTGCGTGCCGTGGCAGCCGGGACTTCTTCAGTCGCAAACCGATCTCGCCGGACCGGATGCTACCGCGCGAACCGCATCCACAGCGCCAGGGTGCCGCAGTCGGAGTCCATGGTGCGGAACTGGGCGGGGGTGCTGCTGGGCTGGCCGTAGTATTCGATCGCCTCGATGTCGTTCACGTCGATCTCGTTCAGGTTGGGCGGCTCGCCGCGGCCCATGGCGTAGAACTGCACGCCGTTGAGGAAGATCTGCGCGTAGCACGGCGCCGGCGGCCGGTTCAGCGCGTGCGGGCCCACCGATTCTCCGGACGCTCCGCGCGGGTGCGAACGAGAAGTCCGCGCAGGCGGACGGCGTGCCGTTGTAGCCGCGACTTCAGTCGCAAACCTGCTCCGTCCCCGCGCCCGCATCCGGCGCGACGGCCGTCCGCCTACTGCTCCAGCCGTGTCCACAACACCAGCGTGCCGCAGTCCGAGTCCAGCGTGCGGAACTCGACCGGGGTGCTGGAGGGCTGCGAGTAGTACTCGATCGCCTCCAGGTCGTTGACGTTGAACAGGCCGAGGTTGGGCGGGGTGCCGTGGCCCTGCGCGTACATCCTCGACCCGTCCACGAAGATCTGTGCGTAGCACGGCTGCGGCGCGTGCGTCAGCGCCTGCGGGCCGGGCGCCTCGCCGGTGGCCAGGTAATCCTCCATCGCCGCGCCCGCGTGGATGATCCGCGTGCCCGGCATGCGCCGGAGCACGTCCACCAGCGTAGGGCTCCCCAGCTGCTCCAGGTCGTCGCGGTCCAGCAAGCGTCCCCCGCCGGGCCCGTGGTCACGCCGCCGAAAGAACGGCTTCATCCGCTCCGGCACCCGCGCGGGCGATCTCGCTTTCGTCGTGACGATCACCTCGGGCAGCTCCTGCACCCGCTCGCGCAACTCCACGATCAGGTAGAGCGAGTCGCCGAAGGTGGCGAGGATTTCCGACGGCGCGTACCCCAGGCGCTCCACCCGCACCAGGTGCTCGCCGGGGTCCAGCTCCTCCAGCACGAAGCGCCCCGCCCAATCGGCCTCCGCCACGAAGCGTTTGTCCACCACCACCCGCGCCGCCGCCACCGCCGACCCCGTGGCCTGCTCCACCACCTTGCCGCGCAGCACCGCCCGCCCCTGCGCGCGCACGGGCCCGGCGGAGAGGAGGGGGATCACCGCGAGAGCGAGCCGGAACGCGATCCGTGCGTGGATGGAAACCATCGGAAAGATGCCGGAAGCTGATGGACGGGGTGCGATCGTGCGGCGGTGAGAAAATACCCGCCGCGGCGCGGATACGATCCAGATTCGCCCGACAGACTCCTACCGCCGCCCCACGCCACGTACGGAAAACTCCCACGGAAGTTCTTCCGAACCCTGACGAGCGATCCCCCACAAGATCCGTTGTATTCACGGGCGGCGGAAGTGCCGGGTTGCAGGATACGCGCACTGGGGGATGATGATGAGGAGGATGACGAGCGAGCGAGAGGCCTGGGTGGGCGCGCGCATCGTGCTGCCGGGGCATGCGGATACGGTGGCGCGGGTGGACGTGGACGAGGTGCCGTTCGGCGCGCGCGTCACCCGCACGATGCTGATGGCGGCGCTGTGGGCGGCGGTCACCACGGCCACCTTCCTGATCACCATGTTCGACCCGTTCATGACCAGCCTCCCCGCGCTGGTGGGGACGATGGCGGTGTACCGCGGGTGGAAGGGCCGCTTCCAGGTGCGCTCGTTCCGCGGCGGCTGCCCGCGCTGCGGCGCCGACATCCCGCTCAAGCCCAACAGCCGCGTCAGCGCGCCCCACCCGCTGGTGTGCTACGCCTGCTACCACGAGCCCCGGCTGGTGTTCGTGCGAGGGTGAACTGCGGTGCGGGGGTGCGGAGGTGCGGAGGTGCGGAGGTGCGGAGGTGCGGAGGTGCGG